>Ga0114129_10016302_pt1 | contig 10577 bp, 12 predicted proteins | sample RhiMetdeltSRZDD1_FD_80071 | JGI IMG/M metagenome (GOLD analysis project Ga0114129, IMG submission 80071) | Populus rhizosphere microbial communities from Tennessee, USA - Rhizosphere MetaG P. deltoides SRZDD1 (version 2) (version 2) | ecosystem: Host-associated > Plants > Roots > Rhizosphere >... | reverse complement strand
TCAACGCTTCGGTGCCTCCGCTGGCTTGGTGTTCCAATACGGCAGGCTGGGCAGGGTACGGGCGAAGGCCTCGACATCGAGATCGATGGACGCGGTCTGCGCGGGTTCCAGCGCCCGAGCGGTCTGCTGGACGCCGGCAATTCGGGCAGCACGATCCGGATGCTCTCAGGAATCCTCGCCGCACAGCCCTTCGCGACATCCATTACCGGAGATGATTCCCTGCGCCGGCGGCCGATGCGCCGGATCATCGTGCCGCTGGAGCGAATGGGCGCGCGCATCCTGTCGGAGGACGGACGTCCACCGCTGACGATCGAAGGCACAGCGAAGCTCTCCGCAATCGACTTCACGCCTGACGTCCCCAGTGCGCAGGTCAAGAGCTCGGTCCTGCTCGCTGGTCTGCACGCCGACGGCGTTACTCGTGTCCACGAGCCCGTCAAAACGCGAGACCATACGGAGCGGGCGCTGCGATTGTTCGGTGCGACCGTCTCGTGCGTTGATCGTAGTGTGTCGCTCGCTGGTGGCCAGCGGCTGGTCGGCCGGACGCTGACCGTGCCGGGCGATATTTCGTCGGCCGCGTTCTGGCTGGTTGCGGCTTCGGCACTTGCCGGTTCCGAGGTGACCGTCGCGGAGGTTGGCCTGAATCCTACCCGCACGGGGATCATCGACGTGCTCCGGCGTATCGGCGCGCGGATTGATATCGAGTCGTCTGGAATGGACGAGGCAGGCGAACCCATCGGCACCGTCACCGTCCGGCACGGTGAGCTCGGGAAGATCACCATAGCGCCGGACGAAGTGCCGGGTGTCATCGACGAGCTTCCGGTCCTCGGTGCCCTCGCGACGCACGGCGGCGCGCTGACCGTTACCGGTGCGCAAGAACTGCGTGTCAAAGAGAGCGACCGGATTTCCGCGCTCGCCGAGGGGTTCCGGCGCATGGGCGCCGACATCGACGAGCAGCCGGACGGGTTCGAGGTGCGCGCCAGCCGCCGGCTGCGCGGCGGCGCCGTCGACGCGCACGAGGATCACCGCCTCGCGATGGCGTTCGCCATCGCTGCCCTGGGCGCCTCCGGCCCCACCACCATTCACGGCGCCGGCGCCGCTGCGGTCTCATATCCCGAATTTTTCTCGGTCCTCGAGTCGCTCCGGGTGTGAAGGCCGACAAGCTGTATCTCGTAGGTTTTATGGGCGCCGGCAAATCGACGACCGCTGCAGCCCTCGGGCGCCGGATTGGATGGCGCGCCGAGGACATCGACACTCGGATCGAGACGCGTGAGCACCGATCGGTAGCCGCGATCTTCGCGCATGAGGGCGAAGCCTACTTTCGCACCATCGAGAGGCAAGTCCTGCACGAGCTACTCCCCGAGCGCAGTGTGGTCATCGCGGCCGGGGGCGGCACGTTCGTCGAGCCGGACAATCGAGCGGTCATGCTCGCCGACGGCGCGGTCGCGTGGCTCGATGTCCCGCTGAGCTGCGTGATCGATCGAGTTCCACGTGACGGTCGTCGGCCGCTCGCCTCGGATCTTACGCAGCTGGAACAGCTGTACTTGAGACGCCGCGCGGCCTATGCCGATGCACATGTTCGAATCGATGCATCGAGGCCGGCGGCGGAAGTTGTCGAGCGGCTGCTCGAGTGGATCGGATATTAGGTGCGTTACCTGGTTCTGAGCGACATTCACGCAAACCTCGAGGCGCTCGAGGCGACGCTGGCCGCGGCGCGCCCGTATGATTCGGCGCTCGTCCTGGGCGATCTTGTCGGTTACGGTGCAGACCCGAATGCGGTGATCGAGTGCGTGCGCCGTTTACAGCCCGCAGTGATCATTCGCGGGAACCATGACAAGGTAGCGGCGGGTCTTGAAGGCGCAGAGGGGTTTAACCAGATCGCACGGGAAGCGATTGAGTGGACGAGCGCCGCGCTCACCGCGGAGAACAGCGCCTGGCTGGCGGCACTCCCGCAAGGCCCTGTCGTGATCGACGACTCAGTTGAAATTTGCCACGGCTCGCCGTTCGACGAAGATATGTACGTCTTCGATGACCTCGACGCCTTGCGCGCGATTCGAGCGACACGCCGGCCGTTGTGCCTGTTCGGGCACACGCACATTCCGGCCATATTTCGTCTTTCAGGCGAAGCGTCTGAGCCGAACGGTGTCTCGCCGGGCCGCGCGCTGATTGAACTGATTGGCCCACCGAGAGGCGTGTCCCACACTCTCGATGTCGAGGACCATGTGCACTATCTGGTGAATTGCGGCGCCGTCGGCCAGCCGCGGGACGGCGACCCACGCGCGGGATATGGCATCGTCGATACCGACGCCCGCACCGTAGTCACAATGCGGATCGGGTACGACGTGACAAGTGCACAGATGAAAATCATCAAGGCGGGGTTGCCGGATATTCTGGCGAAGCGGCTGTCGGTGGGACGGTAGGTCTCTGGGCTTTCTGCTTCGGGCGTTAGGCTTTCGGCTTCAGGTCTGTCTTGTCCGATTTGGCCGTGATCTTTCGCAGCTGCGCCGCATAAGCATCCGCTGCTGCGCGCGATCCGAGTATCCACCCAATCACAATCCCGAGAATCAGGACCGCCGGGATGTAGATGAAATGGGCGGCCGTGGGCATCAGGTCCGTCCGCTGCGCTTCAGCTCCGACTCCAGCCGGTTGAGTTCCTGCTGCACGCTTCCGAGACGCCGCGCTACCGATACGACGTACGCAAACAAGGCCAGCGCGACAAACGAGTACGCGGCCACCAGCAGCGGGGCCGCGGGAAGCTGGTCCTGAGGCGGCAGCTTCTCGATGGGGATGAATTCATCCTGCTGCTGCGGCGGCGGCTGTTGAGCACGCGCGGGCAAATCGAACGCGGCCGGGATCAGCAACAGCACGACGAGAAAAGTTCGCAGAAACGTCATCGATGCTCATCCATCGCGAGATACAGGGCGTCGAGCCTGGTTCGTTGCTCTTCGAGCCGTATCCGCATTCGCAGCAATAACACGAACAAGAGCAGAAACGTCACAGCGCTGAACCAGAGCGGCACGCCAAAGGACGTAGGCAGCGTCGGGACGACGTTCGTGGTGGGGTGAATCGTGCGCCAGTAGTTCACCGAGATGTACACGAACGGCACGTTGGCCATTCCGAAGAGTGCAAGACCGGCTGCCAGCTTGTCCGATCCCGGTCCGCCATATTTTCGCAGCAGCAGGTACGCGACCGCCACCATCCATCCCATGAGACTCGAGGTCAGCCGCACATCCCACTGCCACCACGTTCCCCACGCCTTTCGTGCCCAGAGCGGCCCGGTCACAAGCGTGATCGCGCCGAACAGCACCGCAAGCTCCGCCGCCGACCACGCGATCCTGTCCTGTCGCGGGTTGCCCCTGAACAGATACCGCACGCTCGCGACCCCACACGTAATTGCCGCCAAAAGGAACATCCAGGCTGACGGGAGGTGCACGTAGAAGATCTTCTGCACGAGGCCCATCGTCGATTCGTACGGGGCTTCAGCAATCAGGATCGGCGCTACGGCGAACATCAAGCCGCAGATGACGACGGCGGGGGTGAACCACTTCGGCATAAAAGACTCACAAGTCACAAGTCAATAGTGAAAAGTCAAAAGTAAGTTCATAAGTACCTTTGACGTTTGCCTTCTGACTTTTGCCTTCTGTTAATCGGTCATCAACGGCTCGAACGTCCAGAGCGCGAGCGTGACGAAGACCACGTCGAAGCACGCGAGCAGCGCAAGCCAGAACCGGATGATGCCTGCGTCTGGCTGTGGCTCGAGAAGCGCCGCCGTGGCGCGAACACCGGCAATGATGACCGGAACGGTAATCGGATACAACAGCACCGGCAGGAGCACGTCCCGGCTCCTCACGCGGACCAGCATCGCGGCGAACAGCGTGCCGACCGCCGCGAAGCCAATCGTTCCGGCGACCAGGATTACTGCCAGCCACGCGGGATGCTCGAGAAGCGGCGCCTGGAACAGAAGCGTCACCAGTGGCACGAGCAGAATTTCGGCGGCCAGGAGCAGCGCCACGATACCGAGCAGCTTGCCGAGGTACACCGCGGGACGGGCCGCCGGCGCCAGAAGCAGAGCTCGAAGGGTTTCGGATTGCCGCTCCCGCTCGAAGGTCCGGCCGAGCGCCAGAGTGCCCGCAAAGGCGATCGCAATCCAGAGGATGCCGGCGGCGCCCCCCTCTGGGGCCCTGCCCTCCTGCACAAGCGCGAACGCGAACACGAGCACGCACGAGATTGCGAAGAAGAGCGTCGTGTACGCAATCTCCAGGCTACGGACTTCCACAGTAAAGTCTTTGCGGAGCACGAGCCAGACGATGCGCGCAAACATTACGGTTCGTCCGTCCGGCTGCCAGCCTCGCCGCTCCGCGGCGACCCGGCGAAGCCGGATACGGCAGTCGTCCGTGACATGACCTCACGATAAACCGCACGAAGCGCTTCGGGCCGCTCCACCGCGTCAACGACGCGCCCGTCGCGCAGAAAGATTGCCCGGTTGAGGAGCGGTTCTGCAAGATCGAGATCGTGAGTCGCCAGGATGATGATGGTGCCCTGGTCTCGCAAGGTACCGAGCCTCCGGCCGAGTGCAGCCGCCGACGCGTCGTCAAGACCTGTGAACGGCTCATCGAGGAGCAGCAGGCGCGGTCGATGAATCAGTGCACGCTCGAGGCCCAGCCGTTGTCTCATCCCGCGTGAGAATGAGCTCACCGCATCGTCCGCCCTGTCGGACAGCCGCGCATGCTCGAGCGCTGCGGCCGCTGCACCGCGGCGGTCGCGCAGACCGTACAAACCCGCAAAGAACTCGAGATTCTCACGCGCCGTGAGCTCTGGATACAGAAACAGGTCGTGGCCCAGCACGCCGATCGACGCACGCAGGCTCGCGCCGTGGTGCGAGGCGTCGAATTTTCCGTAGAGAATTCTGCCGGAGCTTGGGCGCAGCAGCGTGCCGAGCAGCGCCAGCATGGTGGACTTGCCTGCCCCGTTCGGGCCAAGCAACCCTAGAATCGCACCGCGGTCCGCGCGAAAGGAAACACGCGACAGTGCTCGCCGCCGTCCAAAATGACGGGAGACGTCTTCAGCCGTGAGCTCGTCGAATTCAGCTTCCGGAGGCGTCACGCGGCGACGTCCTTACCGCCTCCCTGCGGACCGCTGCCCACATCGTCGAGCTGACCGTAGATCTGTTCGAGTTCGGCGACCAGCTGCTGGCGCCGGGCGTCGTCAGAGGGCGAGTGTTTTCCCGAGGTGTCGCGAGAGGCCGAACCATCGCCCGCGCGTTGCCGTAGCGTCGCCAGCTCACGGAGCAGCTTTTCGCGGCGCTGGATCAAGCGGCGTCGCGTTTCGCCGGTCTGGGCGCGGTAGGCGAACGCGAACCACGCGCCGATGCCCATGATCACGACGGCGAGACCGAGCGCAACGTAACGGGGCGTCGTTGATTGCACTGGAAGATCCGTCAGCTGCACGTCCAGCGTGGCGCCCGCCGCGAGCGCGGGACCACTTGCCAGCAGAAACGGCGTACCCGTTTCGGAACGTATCTCGCCTACCGTCGAAAATTGCGGCGACGACATCGACACTGACCCGACTTTTTCGATTGCCACAGTCACCTGCTCGACCGCGGCAGGCCATGTCTGCTGGACTCCGAGATTCGCACGGTCGTACCGGAGCTGAAACCCTACCTGCACCGGCGTGTTGCCAGACGCAAATGGACCGGTGATCGTCACGCGATCGCCGCTGACCGTTGCGTTCGGTGACGAGCCTTCGAGCACGGCAGCGCCGGCGGCGCCGGAAGGAAGATCGATGAGGAGCGGCCCACCGATGTCTACGCGCGAGCGTGCGTTGTTGACGATATCGAGCACATAAAAGACCTGCAGCGTATCGTCGCGGAATTCCATGAGGACGCGGGAGTTCGGGCCGAAGACCACGCTGCCGCGAACCGGAGGCGCGGCAGCCGCCGATGCAGCTTCCTTTTCTCGGCGCGCGGCTGCTTCCTTCAGTCCCGCAACGAGAATGACGCGGAGTCCTCCCTGTGCGGGTATCGTAAATGGGTCAGATACGAGCTGCTCGCCATTCACAGTCGTTTCGGCGCGAGCCTCCGCGGCCGCAGTCAGGCCCGTAAACTCCGCTCTTCCCTGCTCGTCGGTGCGTGCGGTGCGGGCGGTCCCACCGGCCGTTACTCGCACCTCCTGTCCGGTGACGTTGTTCCCAATGGCCTCGCGGACGACGCGGACTGTCACGGTGCCTATTGCCAATTCGGGAGCGGGCAATGCCTTCCCGTGAATGATCGACGGGTCGGGCATATTGATTTGCGCCAATGCCGCGGTCAAAGGCACGAGGCACAAGGCACAAGTCACAATGCCCAGAGCCCAAAGCCCAAAGCCTCTGATCATGCCGTTCTCCCGAGACTGGCGCCGCAATGCTTGCAGAAACGCGCGTCAGCGTCGTTGGCGGTTGCGCACGCGGCACATACACCCGAGGCGGCGCGAGCCGTCGGCTCCTTTGAGGCCACCCGGGAGGATTCAGAGTGAGACGGCTTCACGCGACGTGCAATCTCCTTCTCGATCTCCTCACGATACACTGCTCCGGCGTCGAGCTGCCGAATCAGCCCGGCCGCGCGCATTCGCAGCCGGGCGCTCATCTCGGCAAAATCCTTCTCTGACACCTTGCCCATGGCGCGATCGAACTCCAGCTCCTTGATTGATCGCAATACGAGCGTCTTTTCGCGCTCGAGCGCGGCACGCGTTCGTCCTCCAAGCATCTGAGGGCCTGAGCCATCCTCATCGTTCGACAGCGGTGCAAACGTTCGCCACGCCGCGAGACCGACGACTGCGGCCGCAAAGATGGTCAAACTCAGAAGGATGATGCCGGCAGGCGTCTGCCCGCGCGACACGAATACGACGACCGTGGCGCCAATCAGGCCGGCCAGCGTAAACAGCTGCCAGGGTTGAAGGGAATCAGTCGAGGTTGCTGAGCTCATCGTCGAGACGGGCGCTGAGCGCCGGGTCCAGACCGGTGTCCCCGGCAACCGCAGGAACGGCCCGATTCGACCAGCGGCGTGCAGTGACGACGATGCCGGCGAGCGCAGCGGCGGCGACGAGGTATGGAACCAGCCACGCGAGCCGATTGAATCCGCGATCGATTGGCGCGGCCAGAATTGCTTGACTGCCGAACTCGGCTGCAAACGCCTCGCGAACCTCGTCGTAGCCCTTGCCTTCCGCCAGAAAAGCGTTCAGGCGAACTGCCTGCTGGTCGTAGTGGCCGCAATTGGGGCGCATCTGGCAGCTCCCCATGGGAGCGCCGCACCCGCAGGTGCACATGATGTCGCTCTCGAGGCGCCGGTGCAGCGCACTGCGCTCAGTGGGGGCCACTGTTTGACCGCTCTGCTGCTGGCCGCTTTGCGCCATCACCGCGGCCGGCCACAGCACCAGTGCCAGGAGTAGCAGCGATGTCGTCACCGCGTTCGCCGGGATCTTCGCCATCGCGAACGAAAACACCGCCTCCGGCAGCAGAGCGATGAAAGTGCCAAGCGCGAGGAATCCGAACCCCACCCACACCCAGTTGACCAGCGGGTTCACGACGATCTCCATGCTCGCGCTCTGTTCCTGAAGGTTGAACGCAGGCATCACGAGGTAAAGATCTTCAGAGAACGACCGCCGGATAGCGACTTCCGTGGTCGGCTGGCTCTCGTGCTTCCGGAAATACCACTTGGCCGGATACATCCGGGCGATTTCCTGCCCGTCGCGGAAGATCGTGGTGTGCCCCGTGATCATCTGCTTCTGGCCGTCGTCGGTCACTCTGACCGTATCCAGCCGGATCGTGAAATTACCTACCTTTGCCTGCTGTCCCGGCTTCAGCAGCACCTGCTCGTCCTGCTTGAAGCCTTCACCCGCGAAGCCGAGAAACATCAGCACGATGCCGACGTGCACGATGTATCCGCCGTATCGGCGTTTGTTGCGCCCTACCAGCCCGATGAGCGCCGTGAACAGGTCCGTTCCGGTGGCACTCTGGCGGACGCGTGCCCCGCGCCAGAACTCCTGCCCGATCGTGCCCATGACGAAACCGCACAGCGCGAAACAGAGACCCGAAGTCCACACCCGAACTCCGAGCGCAACGACAGCCCCTCCTACCGCCACTGCAGTGGCGATGGGAAGAAGGAACTGATCCCTGAGGTTCACGAGTGTCGACTTGCGCCACGCGAGCAGCGGGCCTGTGCCGGTCAGTACGAGCAGCACCAGACCGACTGGCAGCATCCACTTATTGAAGAACGGAGGGCCGACGGTGAGGCGTTCGCCCGTGACAGCTTCGCTGAGCGTGGGGAACATCGTCGCGAACAGGACGAAGAACGCCGAGAAGAGGAGGATCCAGTTGTTCGCCAGGAACGCTGCTTCGCGCGAAACCCACGAGTCGAGCTCGTTGCGTGAGCGCAGAAGGGGCAGCCGGTAGATGACGAACCCGAAGCTGACCACCAGAATCGACGTCATGAAGATCGTAAACAGCCGCGCGAGCTCGGGGTCCTCTCCAAACGCGTGCACTGACTGCACCACGCCCGACCGCGTCATGAACGTCCCGAAGATCGTCAGGAAGAACGTCAGTATGACCAGCGTTACGTTCCAGACACGCAGCATGCCGCGACGCTCCTGCACCATGACGGAGTGCAGAAACGCGGTTGCCGTGAACCATGGCAACAGTCCGGCGTTTTCCACCGGATCCCAACCCCAGTAGCCTCCCCATCCGAGCTCTTCATAGGCCCAGATCATGCCGAGGCCGAGTCCAACGGAGAGGAAGAGCCACGAGATCATCGTCCAGCGGCGTACCGCACGCAGCCACGAGTCGTCGAGAAAGCCTGTGATGAGTGCCGCCAATCCAAAGGCAAACGGGATCGTCAGCCCGACGAACCCCGTATACATGGTGGGCGGATGAATCACCATGTAGAAGTTCTGCAGCAACGGATTAAGGCCCTGCCCTTCGGTGGGGCTTTCTGTCAGGTAAGTCTGGAACGGGTTGTTGTGGACGACCATCAGGAACAGAAAGAACATCTCGACGACCGAGATGACTGCCACCACATAGGGAATGAGCTCCCGGTGACGCTCCCTGTTCACATAGACCGCCGTCGAGCCGAAGATCGACAGCAGGAACACCCAGAACATGATCGAGCCGTCGAGGCCGCCCCAGTAGGACGTGATCTTGTAGAAGAGTGGCTGAACGGAATCGGAATACCGCGCGACGTACTTAATGGAGTAATCGCCCGAGACGAAGGCGTAGACGATGACGGCCGAGACGGCCGACATGATGGCGGCCACGAGATAGAACGCGCCGATGCCGCTTTCGATGAGACGACGCGATCGTCGGCGCGCGCCGGCGACTGACGCCGCGAGCGCGTACGCGCACACGACAAATGCTGCGAGAAGAAGGTAGTACCCGAGGGATGCCATCAGCCCTCCCTCAGTTCGCGGTCGGTCCGGTGGTTCCCGTCGCGCCGACTGCCCCCGGCTCGTACTTCGAGGGGCATTTCGCCGTCATGCTGGTCGCGTGAAAGCCATCCGGCGTCAGCGTTCCCTGCAGCACCACCTCCGAGTCGTTCACGAACGTGTCGGGAGTGATCCCCGTGTAGGTGGCGCGCATGACGTGCCCTTCGCGTTGGAGCTCGAAGCTCCAATCCAGCGAGTCGCGCTTCCGACGGATGTCGCGCGCGTAGCCGTGTACCTGAAGAGGTTTGCCATACCACGCATCCGGCTGGGCCATCACCTCGTTCACGTACTTGTAGTACTGAGCACTCTCGCCGAGCGTGGAATACAGCAGGCCTCCAAACGCCAGGGCGAGGACGACGCTCGTCAGCCCGATTTTTGCGGCTTTGTGGCTCATAAAAGTAGACCGCAACGGCTAAAGCCGCCGCGCTACGAGATTCCGTAGCGCGCAGGCTTAAGCCCGCGCGAATGCGCTGCTTACGGCGCCATTCAGGATATCAGCAATCCTGCCAGCTTGCATATGCGGTAAACCACCCCGACCGGCAAGCCGACGACGTTCGAATAGGACCCGTCGATGCGGGTCACAAACCGAGATGCGAGGCCCTGAATGGCATAGGCGCCCGCCTTGTCGCGGGGCTCGCCGCTCGCGACATACCAATCGATTTCGGCTTCGGTAAGGGGTGCAAACTCGACCGTTGTGACGGCAACCTCAGAGGTCGACAGGCCTTCGTGTCGCACCAAGCACACCCCCGTCACGACCTCGTGCGAGCGCCCCGAGAGCAGCCGCAGCATGCGCCGCGCGTCGCCCTCATCGGCCGGTTTTCCGAGGATCTCTCCGGTGACGACCACAACGGTATCGGCAGCCAGCACCGGCCTGCCGTCAGCACGCGGCAACACCGCGCAAGCCTTTGCCTCGGCAAGACGCCGGACATGGTGTTCGGCCGACTCGTCCGGAAATACTGACTCGTCGACGTCGGCGGGCAGAACATCGAACTGGATGCCCGCTGCGCGCAGCAGCTCCGCCCTCCGCGGGGAAGCAGATGCCAGTATCAACCGCACCGCTCAATGCTATCCTCGCGGCGTGATCCCCGTTCAGCAGGTCATGCCCAGGGCGCTCGAAGCTGTCCTGCGCAG
>Ga0114129_10016301_pt1 | contig 10577 bp, 6 predicted proteins | sample RhiMetdeltSRZDD1_FD_80071 | JGI IMG/M metagenome (GOLD analysis project Ga0114129, IMG submission 80071) | Populus rhizosphere microbial communities from Tennessee, USA - Rhizosphere MetaG P. deltoides SRZDD1 (version 2) (version 2) | ecosystem: Host-associated > Plants > Roots > Rhizosphere >... | reverse complement strand
TTTTTCGCTGATGGTCGTGGGCACGCAGACGATGATGCAGTCCGTGTCCTTCAAACGGCTGATGTCTGAGGTCGGCTGGAAAGTCTTGTCACGAATTAGGTGGACGATGGCACTCGAGTCGATGTGCTTGATGTAGCTCTCACCCGCGTTCAGCTTCTCGACCTTCGCCTGATCCACGTCGAAGCCGAGACACCGAAAGCCCGCGGCCGTGAAGGCCCGAACAAGCGGCAGGCCCACGTACCCGAGACCGATAACGCCAATCACGGCCTGCTTGCTTTGAATCAGGTCCCGAAGGCGGTCATAGCTGGAGGTGGCTGCGACCTTCGCAGGAGCGGATGCTGACATGAAGCGGACCCCTCGATGCGACACACTTGTGCCGCCGATTTCAAAAATAGGCACGCAACCTGACAGCGATTCAGGTTTCGTACCGCAAGTCGTTGGGTTGGACCTAGTCTAAACCATTGGAGTTATTCGGTAATTCAGGTACCCTGCCCAGTCGAAAGCGCAGATTTCCCCGAACAAATACTGGCCGGTTCAGAAACTGCACGGAAGTGCGGATGACTGAGCGGCCGCTGAGCAGTCTCGGCGCCGAATACGGCCTGTATCTTGCTCGCCTCGACCTACCCCTGCAGCGTCCCGTTAAGGACGGCCAGATAGGACGATCGAAAATGCGAATTCGTACGGCGACCTCCATCATCACGCTTGGCCTCTGTGTCGCGCTCGCTGCAGCGACTGAGCCACTTCCCGAAGGAAATGGTCTCGCCAGTCGGTATCCCGGTGACGTTGGGATCGCATCGGATTCTGCGGTCATCTTTGCCGACGATTTCGAGTCTTACATTAGCGGGTCGGGTTTGGCGAGCCATTGGAGCAGCGTCTTTCAAATGGCCAATATCCGTATCTCAACGGAGACCGGCAACTTCTTCGGCGGAAGTAAGGCGCTGGAGTTCACTATCCCACAGACGACTGGAGAGGTGGCCAACAGCGTTGCAAGGACCATCAGCCCCGAGCGAGACGTTCTGTTCCTTCGGTATTACTCGAAGTACGACGCAGCTCACAACATGGTGGGCTCGACTCATAACGGGGGGATAATCTCGGGACGCTACTGCTGTCCCGGCGTGAAGGCAGACGGATTCAACAAATTCCTCGTAAGTTACGAGGCGGCTCGGTTCGATGCAGCCACCCCCCGGCCCGGCGAACTCATGGCCTACGTGTACCACCCTGATCAACGCTCTGGCTTTGGCGACGGCTTCTGGCCGACGGGTGTCATTGCCCCGTATTCAACGAGTCCTCCGTTTTCGTTTGGGCCGGACTTCGTGTCCCGCCAAAACGTGGTACCCGTTGCCGGTCGATGGTATGCCTATGAGCTGATGGTGAAGACGAACACTCCGGGCCAGCGCAATGGACGGATCGCGCTATGGCTAGATGGTGTCCTGATAGCGGACTTCGTCAATATCCGGCTGAGGGAAACGACCGAGTTGAAGATCGATCGCTTCACGTTGGACTACCATATGGCAAGCAACGCCGCGACATCCAAGAAGTGGTACGACAACGTCGTCGCCGCGACCTCCTATATCGGGCCGATGGTCACCAGCGGCTCTCAGGGTCCGGCGCCACCGACGAACCTTCGGATCATTCCCAGCGAGTAAAGCAGTTCGCGACGTGTGTTGAAGGTGACGGATGTGTCAGGGCGCGGGTCGGGCGCCTCTGCGAGCGACGAAGACGACCCATGGGCTCAACGTCGTCAGCCGTCCCAGGCCGAGCCACCGTTCGAGCTTGATGAAGAACGGGGCGAGGATGGAGTTGCTGGAGCGGGGAAGCGGAAACCAGCAGTAGCCTCGCTCGAAGGCGACCTCCAAGCCAGCCGCCTTCGCCCGCTGCCGCCATTCCGCGTACGAAAGGCGGTAGAAGGCGGAATCGGAGTCACCTTTCAAGAGGTGTCTCGCACGCACGTACAGACCGCGCAGCGACATCCTGTTCAGCACGACGCCGACGAGGACGCCATTATCTGAAAGGACGCGGCTCGCCTCCGCCGCGAACCACGAGCTGTTCATCACGGGAAAAACCTCGAGGCACAGCACCAGCCGCACCGCCTCGTTCTCACAGGGCAACGACTTCTCGTGTGGGGAGACGAGAACGCAGCTCGCAGTGGGGACACGCCGTTGACAGACAGCGAGGACCTCGGGATTGATGTCCGTGCAGGTCATGTCCCAGCCGGCGGTCGCGAGGAGGCGAGACCACCGTCCTCCCTCGCAGCCGACTTCGAGTGCTGGCCCCGGAGTGCCGGCCAGATCGCATGCGGTGCGGATCGCATCTTCCACGACCTCGGTGGTGTACCTCCCCCAACGAGTCGTCGCGACCGACTCCCAAGCTGTGCGCTGCTCACGAACGTCGGCGTACGTCACGGTTTCCCCTGGTTCAGGTAGTCGAAGAGGATAAAGCACAAAAGGGCTGATTGCTCAGCCCTTTCGCAAACGCTACCTCGGGATTCGATGATGGAAGCCTAGCTGTTGAAGCGGCGCCTCAGGAACTGCAGCCCGAGAATGCCCATACCGAGGAGGACTGCTGTCGTTCCGCCGTCCGGTACCGGGTTCATGAGGTTGTAGGACGTCATCAGGTACCGGCTGCTCCCGACCAGGTTCCGCGGCGATCCCTGAGGCTCGGCATATCGGGGAATATTGATCACGTCGCCCGCCACGAGCCCGCCGATATACCAGATCTCCGAGCCGCCATTCGGCCCGTCGTACGAACCGATCAGGTAGGTAAAGCCTTGGCCCAGCGTAATGGAGACGTTCGCAACAAGATTATCGGCGATCGAGTCGTTGTGAACGGCTCCAACGCTCGTCGCTGTCGGAAGAGCAAACGGCGTGGTCGATCGATATAACTCAGGAGCCCCCACGACCCTCTGACCCAGACTCAGCGGTATCAGCGCGTTGATGGCCGCTGCATCGCGAACGTCCAAGCCGCCGCCCAAGTCTAGGGTCGTGAACACCTCACCGATAATAAGGTCGCCTGCAGCGCCACCGGCTCCCACACCGAGAGTTACCGTAATCGCATAGGCCTGGCTTGTAGTAACCAGGAACGCGACAAAGAAAATAGCGAGAGTCTTTTTCATCTAGTCTCCGTTGGTTGCGTGTATGTTCGCTGAGCAATTCCACGGCCAAGCGTGGGCTCGTAACACCGCTTCAAGCCGGCCGAGGCTATCTGCCGCTGTATGAAGGACTTGGTAGCCAAGGACGGGTCGGCGCTGACGCGACCCCTCCCATTGAAGCGCCTGAGTTTGTAAACCCAGCCGACGTCTGACGGACGAGTCCTGGCGACCGGTGGCAGGTATTTTCAAATTTCTGCCCGAAAACAAGCTATCAGGGCCGCAAACTCACCTGTAAGGGTTTCCGACGCGCGGCAAAAAAACAAATAAAGCGTAGGCTGGCTGACCCCGAGCTCCATCGCGGCCGCTCCCTCAAAGTCTGTGGCTATCCCGCACTGGCCCGCCCGCGAAGCTGACGATCCTCTGTCCGCATGCACGTGCTAGGATCGGCGAACTAGTCGATTCCTCAGGTCTTTCTGTCATCAGGAAGAACCATCCAATCGTCGCGACGCAGCTCCACGGAAAGGTCGTGGTCTTGTGCGTGGTCCCGTGGCGCTGGCCTTTCAGAGTAGATGCCCAATGCTATTCGTTTCTCTCTCGTCGTACTGGCGGCGCCTGACCGCGACGTTGGCCCTTGCGATCTGTTGTACGGCGCCCTCTGTCTGGGCTCAGTCCGCAGAGAACGTAGCGGTGGTCATCAACGAGAACAGCGGTGAATCACGAGAGATAGGTGAGTATTACGCTCGGAAACGGGCACTACCGCCCTCGAATGTCTTGCGAATTCGGGCGTCTGCTGAAGAGACCATTGACCGGTCCGCGTACTCCAGCACGATAGAGTTGCCGATCGCGGCGTCGATCTCTCGCGAAGGATTGCAGGACCGCCTTCTTTATTTAGTGTTGACGAAGGGGGTACCCCTCCGGATTTCCGGCACGTCCGGACCGGACGGAACCGGGTCGAGCGTTGATTCGGAGCTCACGCTGCTTTATCGAAAGATGACGGGGATCAGCAATCTGCCGATTGCCGGCCGAATTGATAACCCCTATTTTCTCGGAGCACGGGACCTACGAGAGGCCCGTCCGTTCACGCATCGCGATCATGACATCTTCCTGGTGTCGCGGCTGGATGCCTTCACAGTTGGACAGGCGCTCGAGGTCGTCAATAGGGGAAGTGCCCCGGTTACAGATGGTCGCATCGTGCTCGATCAACTCGATCAACAGGACAGGCTCGTGAACCAAACCGGGGAGCAGTGGCTGAAGAATGCCGCTGACCGACTGACTGCACAAGGCCGTGGCGATCGGGTTCTCCTCGAGACGACGGTGAAAGGGGCGCGAGGAGTCAGACCGGTCCTAGGTTACTACTCGTGGGGCTCCACTGACCCGCAGAACCGCGTCCGCAGGGTTGATATGGGCTTCGCGCCGGGTGCGCTGGCGGCCACGTTCGACGGCGCAAGCGCACGGACTTTTCGCGAACCGCCAGCAGATTGGGTTCCGGGTGATCCCGCCGACCCCTCGCATAGTTTCGCCGGGTCCTCTCTATCGCTCGTCGGCGACCTCATAGGGGAGGGGGCGACGGGCGTCGCTGGCCAGGTATCGGAGCTCGATCTGCAGAGCGCGATCAGGCCGGAGGTTCTGTTTCCAGCCTATCTCTCTGGATTCAATCTGATTGAGTCGTTCTATCTGGCAACACCGTATCTGAGCTGGCAGAGTGTTGTCATTGGGGATCCGCTGTGTGGCCCGTTTCGCCGCGAATCGTTGAGCCGAAGTGAGATTGACGACGGAGTGGACCCATCCACGTCATTGCCCGCGTTGTTTTCCAAACGGCGTCTGGCGCAGGCCGCGGGCTCGCTGCCCGGTGTGCCCGAACGTGCCGTTGTTCTCGCGCTTCTCAGCGAGGCGCTGATGGTGCGCGGCGATTCGGCGGGCGCCCGGCGGGCGCTCGAAGAGGCTACGGAGATCGCACCTGGTCTCGCTGCTGCGCACCTCCAGCTCGCGCTCCTGTACGAGCAGGCACGCCAGCACGATGCCGCCATCGAGCGGTATCGGCAGGTAATCAAACTGGAACCGAAACACGCAATAGCTCTGAACAACCTCGCCTATGCGCTGGCCGTGTATAAGGGGTCTCTCGACGAAGCGCTCGCCCTGGCGCAACTCGCCGGGGTAATTCAGCCAAGGAATCCTGCCATTCTGGATACGCTTGCCTGGATTGAGCACCTCAGGGGGAACGACGCAATTGCGGTTAAGCTTGTGCCAATCGCAGTCAGGGGGGCCCCCGACAATCCCGACATGCGGCTGCACGCGGCGCTGATCTATGCTGCGACTGGCCAGTCGGCGGAGGCGCTGGTGCATCTTGACGAGGCGGTCAGGCTAAATCCCTCGCTCGCGAAGACGGAGCCTGTAATGCGACTCCGGCAACAGCTTCAGCGAGCGCGATGATCGCCCTTTTTCAGGAGTTCCCGTGTTGCGTCGTCAAGCTCGGCGAGGGGGAGGATACATGCGCCGCAGGTTAGCTGTTGCTTTGGTCACTCTTTTCGCGGTCGTTGCTGTTTCCTGCGGCAAAGATCCCAATGTCGCGAAGCAAGAGTACACCCGCAGCGGAGACGCGTATGTCAAGGAAGGAAAGTACCGAGAGGCCCTCGTCCAATACCTCAATGCAGTTCAGACGGACCCGCAGTACGGCGAAGCACGGCTGAAGCTCGCAGACGTCTATCTTCATACCGGCGATACTCGGAACGCGCTCGCCGAGTCCGCGCGCGCTGCGGACCTGATGCCACGCGATCTCCAAGCCCAGATTAAAGCGGGGGAGATACTGCTGATGGCGCGGCGCTTTGAAGACGCTCAAGCACGAGCCGACCGAGCGCTCGCGATTGCGGCCGACAGTACGGACGCCCTGATCCTGCGAGCCAATGCGTTGGCCGGGTTGAACAAGCTGGACGAGGCGGTCACGCAGCTCGAAAAGGCGATCGAAACGAACCCGGAACGGGCCGACCCCTACGCCAATCTGGGGGTTATAGAGCTGGTCAAGGGAAACAGCGCGCCGGCGGAGGCCGCGTTCAAGAAAGCGATTGAGGTCGACCCACAATCCTTATCAGCCCATCTCGCGCTCGCGAACTTTTATTGGACGTTGCGGAGAACGGCCGAAGCCGAACGGGAGATGAAGGCGGCGCTGGCAATCGACCCGAAGCACGTGCTCGCAAATCGCAGTCTGGCCACGTTCTACATGTCTTCCAACAGGGCTGCCGAGGCGGAGCCCTATGTTAAAGCTCTTGCCGACACCCTCGAGGATGGCAGCGGCCGGATCGCGCTGGCGGACTATTACGCCAGGACCGGTCGTGGGGAGCAAGCGAAGAAGGTGCTGGACGCGATTGTTGCGGGCGACCCGAAGTTTGCCGCGCTCGCGAAAGTGCGACTTGCTCGTTTGAAAATGTCGGCACGCGACAAAGAGGGCGCCCGAGCGCTTCTCAACGAGGTGTTGAAGGGAGTACCCGGACAGGTCGACGCGCTTGTGGCGAACGCCGGTTTGCTGACCGAGGAGCGGCGTTTCGATGAAGCGCAGGCAGCGCTGACCGCAGCCATTGCTACCAATCCACGTTCTGTGGATGCCTATTTCGCGCTTGGCGCCCTGCACGCCCTGCGCGGCCGGAGTGCCGATGCGCTGAAGGCCTTCAACGAAGTGCTGAAGGTGAATCCGGAACATGCTGCGGCACAGTTCGAGGTCGCCAGGCTCTACCTGAACGAAGGCCGACTGAACGAGGCCGCGCAATTCGCTGAAGGTGCCGTTAGAAGGGAGCCTCGTGGCGACGCGGTGCTGCTGCTCGCGCATATCAGCCGGCTGAAAGGTGATCTCGCGCGAGCGCGGACCCTGATGAAAGTGCTGAGCGCCGCAGATCCGAAGTCACCCAAAATCGCCACCGAAGCCGGGCTGCTCGAATTGAGTAGTAACAATCGCCCGGCAGCGCGTGCCATATTCATTCGTACGCTGACCACGAACCCAGGATATACGGATGCAGTGGCCGCCTTGGCGGTGATGGACCTGCAAGACAAACAGCCCGCAGCGGCCAAGGCACGGGTGGACGCCGCTATTCGCGAGAATCCCCGGGATACGCGGCTACTGATGCTCTCTGGGAGCGTCCACGCATCGCAGGGCGATCTCGATTCCGCCGCCGCGGCGTTCCGTAAAGTGATCGAGCTCGACCCCGGAAATCTTCAAGCGTACGGTACGCTCGGGCAGCTATACGCGAGCCAGGGACGCCTCGGTCAGGCGGTCGCCGAATTCGAGCATTACGTGTCGAAGCAGCCGAATTCTGTGCCTGGGTTGACGATGCTCGGCCTGCTGTTCGAAAAACAGACGAACCTCCCCGAGGCGGAGAAGAGGTACAAACAGGCGCTCGCGATCGACCCTCGAGCGGCCGTTGCGGCGAACAACCTCGCCTGGATGTACGCCGTGCGTGGCGAGAATCTCGACACGGCGTTGCAGTACGCGCAGACAGCCAAGGCCGCGATGCCATCGAGCCACGAAGTGAGCGACACTCTCGGATGGGTCTATTACAAGAGGGGTCTTGGGTCGCTCGCCGTGACGGCACTCACCGAATCGGTGGCCGGGGATCCCAAAAACCCCTCGTATCGCTATCACCTGGGCATGGCATACGCTTCCACAGGAAACGTTGAGAAGGCCCGTGAGGCGCTGACAGCAGCGCTGAAATTGTCGCCGAACTTCGAGGGCGCAGGCGAAGCGCGTCAGAAGTTGGCGGAACTAAAGGGACCATAGGAATCGTCTCCACTCGATCCACGTCGGTCAGGTGCCGTCGCGGCCGCCGCGACGGCGCTCCAGTGCCGCCCCGGGTCATCCCAAATCAGATATCGAGCCGCGTTGAGACTGGACCGCTGGACCGCCTCGTTCAGCCACCGGTCGGCTGCCCAGCCCCTTCGTGTCGAGCATTGTCGCTGCGCTTTACGGAATGACATCGCCGGGCGAATCTACCGCAACACATTGATAAATTGAGCCTTAGATGTTGAGGGCTGTCGCATCCCTAGGATTTCGGCCAATCAAGCGTCGGCCAGGTTTACAGTTTTGCGGCTGGTCCGTCCGGGCGGGGGAATATCGCCCGGCGTTATTGTCGCGTAAATAACTGATTGTAAATAGCTTAGTAAGTATGGCTGGCGACACGTCGAGCACGGTACGTCCGTTGCTCAACCACCACTCGCATGAACCAGCAGGGCGGTTTTGAAAATTCGATCGGAGGAAGCGTGATGAGATGCAACTTTAGAGTGCTCACTGGCGCGGCGATTGTCGCAGGGTGCCTGGGCCTCATTTCTGCCGTGCCGGCGCAGGCAGCCACGTTGGATTGCACTGTGACTGCAGGTACCTGCACTGGCGGAGCAGCGGTCCCAGGGGTCCCAGGGCTCTTCAGTTTTGCCGGAGCATTGTGGACCACGACGGACCTTCAGGCCACAGGCTCGGGGGTGATTGATCCATTCGTCCGACTCAGTGCGAACACCGACATCGTTTCCGGCATGAATACGAGCGGTGCTTTAAACCAGGACGAGAACCCCTCACCGACGTTCACCCATGACCTTAACGCGTCGGCAGTCCCAGTAGTCACCATTAACGGTGCCACGTACTACGAGTTCCTGCTGGATATCAACCAGACGGGCGCGGATCCGCTTCTTTCGTTGAGCAGCCTGTCGCTCTGCGTCAGCGACACTGGTAACCGGACGATTACAAGTACCGCCGAAATTTGTACCCTAGCCGCCGGCCAGGGAGGCGGAGCCGGTGCTTCGCAACTCGTCTACAACCTTGACGCTGGCACCAACAACAGAGTTGAGTTGAACTACAGCTTCAACTCAGGCAGCGGCTCAGGTGACTTGTTTGTGTACATCCCGACCAGCGCTCTGGTTAACTCACCGGGGGATTTCCTGTACCTCTTCTCCAGTTTTGGAGGGACGGGCACGACCAATGATCCCAACAACGACAACGACGGGTTCGAGGAGTGGGCAGTGCGGTTTGTTTCGACGCCGACAACGGTTCCAGACGGCGGTGCGACTCTGACATTGCTGGGTCTCGCGCTCGGCGGGATCGGCGTGTTCCGACGCTTCATGAACAGCTAACTGTCACGCCCGGAAGACAGAAGCAATGTGGCCGCTCACGCGGCCACATTGCTGTACGCGGCCTCCAGTTACGAATCCTTCGCAATACCGAGTTTCTCCATCAATTCATAAAGCGTAGGCCGGCTGACGCCCAACTCCAATGCGGCAGACGTGATCTTGCCACGGTGGCGGCGAAGCGCCTCTTGAACGATCTCTCGTTCTGCCTGTTCCCGCGCCTCTTTCAACGTCTGTGGCCCCGCTGCACTGGTTACAACGCCCGTCAATTCGAGGTCTGTGGCAGTGATTTGTTTTCCGTCCGCCATGATGACGGCCCGCTGCAAGCGATTTTGCAGCTCACGAACGTTGCCAGGCCAACCGTGAAGCGTGATCGCGCGCAGCGCATCGGGCGCCATGGTTACCTTGGGCTTACCGTGTTGCACGCCAAAACGGTGCAGGAACTCCTTCGCCAGAAGGGCAACGTCGTCGCCCCGCTCGCGCAGCGGAGGGACTTCCAAGACAACGACGGCCAGCCGAAAATATAAATCCTCGCGGAACTTGCCGCCCGAGACCAATTCCTGCAGATTCACGTTTGTCGCTGCGATCACGCGGGCGTCGCTTGGTATCTCTTGTCGACCGCCGACGCGCTGGAAGCGTTTCTCCTGAAGAAAACGCAGGAGCTTCACCTGCACGGGCGCTGGCAGATCACCGATCTCGTCCAGGAAGAGTGTTCCCCCAGCAGCCCCTTCGATGTGGCCCTTCCGCAGTGTGTGAGCGCCAGTAAAGGCGCCCTTCTCGTGGCCGAACAGCTCGCTCTCCAGTAGGTTCTCCGGGATCGCGTTGCAATTGATACCGACGAAAGGACCGTTCTTCTGTGGGCTTCGGCGGTGAAGAGCCTGCGCAATCACTTCCTTGCCCGTTCCACTCTCACCAAGAATCAAGACCGGTGCGCTGGTCGGCGCGACCTTGCGGATAAAGGTAAACACGGCCTGCATCTGGCTACTGACGCCGAGCATGCCCTCGAACGAATCGATGCGTTGAGTCTGCTGCATCGCCCTGTATTCGCGTTCGAGATCCGCCACGTACACGCATCGCTGGAGCACCAACCTGAGCTCGTCCATGTCTACCGGCTTGCACAAAAAGTCGTAGGCGCCGGCGCCTACGGCGCGAAGCGCGTTCTGCTTGTCGCCCTGACCGGACACGACGATGACTTTGGCTGTCGAATCGAGCGCGAGCAATGCGGACAGTGCGTTCAGCCCTTCTTCGGGCTCGTTCGGACGCGGGGGCAGGCCCAAATCGAGCAGCGTCACGGTGGGGTGGCTGGTCCTGAAGGCAGCCAGCGCGCCAGCACGGTCGCCGGCCATCACAACGTCGTAATCCGCTGCGAGCGCCCATTTCATCTGCGTGCGGA
>Ga0114129_10016300_pt1 | contig 10577 bp, 10 predicted proteins | sample RhiMetdeltSRZDD1_FD_80071 | JGI IMG/M metagenome (GOLD analysis project Ga0114129, IMG submission 80071) | Populus rhizosphere microbial communities from Tennessee, USA - Rhizosphere MetaG P. deltoides SRZDD1 (version 2) (version 2) | ecosystem: Host-associated > Plants > Roots > Rhizosphere >... | reverse complement strand
TTGTTATCTATCTACCGATATACCTTTTCCGCTGAGGGAATTTGGATAACACAGTTACGCGCGGCCGGCGCGACTGGTCAATCGCGCCGTGCGGTGCTACTTCTCAGGGGACTCTTCAACGATACCGGCCCGCTTGAAGATTTCCTCCCGGGCCGATCGGTCGGCGACGAGCTCCGAAAGTAACTGCGGCAACGACATGCGTCCCCACCTGACCACCTGCTCCAACGCGTAGGAAATTGGAGAATGAGGTTCCGCTCGACGGAAGTACTGGGAGACACGGATTAACGCCTGAAAGGCCTCCTCGCGCGTTTCTACGCCGAGCGAGCCAAACGGCTGCGAGTCACCGTCTGCCCGTGAGCCTGGGGCCGGCTGCCCCCCCGCAGTTACTCCGATCTTGCCGTCGTCGGGTCCACCCTTCTCCTTTGGCAACAGGTCTTTTGTGAAAACCCTGCACACGCGCAGACACTCGCCCAAGGTCTCGCGAATGTTCCACGAGGACGGCAGCACAAATCCCTGGCCCCCGGCTTGCTTTTGCGCATCCTCCTTTTCCCTGAGAGATGTGCTGAATGCGACGACCGCCTGTTCGGCGCTCTCCAGATCGCCAATCAGCTTCTGGAAGAACTCGACATTCGTTTCAGCAACCGCCTGGTTGAACTGGTCGAGGGTCAAGGCGCCCTGTGCGAGCCTTCGTTGCCGAATCTCTGGCGGCTTTCGCTCGAGCTCCGCAGCGTCCTTGTAGTCGGCGAGCGAAAAATCCGGAATCGTTCGAGCGGCAGTAATCGGCACGCTGAGGATCGGCAAGATCAACGTACCTTCGGAATTGCTGCCGCCATCGAGTCCGGCGAGCTGGGAAAATCTCGTTCCCATGTCCTGCGGATGGATGTTTTCCCAGAATTTGTCGCACAACTGATGCGTCAACCGAATCCCATCGCGCAAGCCCGCGAACCCGTACAAGCGCGTCAAGCCTTCGATCAACCAGGCAGCCACCCACAAATCCTTCGAGCGGGTCAAGGCCTCGATCGCATGCCGGCGAACGGCCTCCCAATCGGGCGGCTCCGGCGCGTCGGCCATGTTCCTTCTATCGTCGTCGCTCATGGAGGCCAGGTCGCGGAGCCTCCGTTCGGCGTCGATGGCTTTCTTGCGCGCGTCTCGTACGTCGTCGAACGCTTTCCTGTCCGAGGCGCTTCGCAGTTCCGGTCCCGCCGGCTGCTCATCCGAAATAGGTCTTGTTAAAGTGGCGATGTCGACCGTAGGCGGCGTGGCCATCGAAGTCAGGCTGCGGCGTGGTCGTTGGCCAAGCCGGTAGCAGGCCCGTCATTGTAGCAGGATGGCCGCATAGGTTCCGTGGTCTTGCGATGCTTGCGTACGCTGTCGTTCGTAAGGCGACTCGAAAGGATCATCGGCGGCGCTTTCACCGGCGCCACGTCCCCGGGCCGAAATTGACAAGCACCAAATTCGCCCGATAAGCTCATGCGGTTTCGCGCCTGATTAATTCGGACACGGGCAGTGTTTGAGGCGGAGGCCACCACGTGGATGAAAGCGACACGACTCAGTCGCTCTTGGTACTTCGAAAACTGACGCGTTCGATCGCTGCCGCACTCCGCGCGCAGCTCAACGATCATCTGATCGCTCTCACGACCGTCTTACGGCCCGAGATGGTGTTTGGCAAATTCATACAGGGCGGGCACAAAGACTGGGTGGTGAAATCGGATCAGGCGTTGAAAGAACTTCAAACGCTGTATGCGACATTGGCGCCGGTTGCACCGTTTGGTCTTCGAACCGACATCACGCCACCTCTGGATTTAGGCGGTCTTTCGCTCGAGATTGCGCCGGTTGAATACACGCACGTCGCGCAGTCCGGCTCAGGCTCCAGAAAAATCACCGTGCGCTGTCCGCTCGCGTGGACGCTGTCGTATTCGGGTTTTGGCCCGTCTGCATTCAAACAGCTCCTCGATTCAAGGATGCGATCATCGAACGAGATCCAGCGATTCCTCCTCGCCTACCTCACGCTGCACATCGTCACGAGAATGCAATCCGGGGTGGTGGGCCTATTCAGCGCCCTGCGATTCCCGCTCACCACGTTGAAGGACCAAGAGCTTGGAGATCTTCCAGTCACTCGGATTGGTATGGACATCGCCACAGAACGTCCGTCTGATGCCGTGATCCTCGAGAGCGCTGAAGTTACCGGCATGGACGCCTTCGAGGAAGTTGTAAAGCTGGACGACATTCAGCACCTACGGGATCCGCTCCGCGAGCGGCTGCTGGAGATCGTGAGACAACACGTACCGGATTTCGTCCACTCCTGATCTGTCGCCACTACGTCAGCCGGTCTGCATCCACGAATCACCAGCCCGAGTCTCTGACGCTCCAAGCGCTACACGCGCATCACCGCGACACGGCTTCCCGAGACGCCGTGCCGTTTGACAACCAGAATCATCGACGGGACAGCGCCGCCCTTGGGGATGATGCGTTCGACGGCATACATCGAATCGAGAAGCTTCGGGTTGGCACCGGAGGCGCCGGTCGCCTCGACGACACGCATGTTCCCGCCGCCCAGACTCTGCGGCACGTACGATTCCACGACAGCAACATGTCCGGGATTAGACTTGACCGAATTGCCATCCATCCACACCAGCAGGTCACCTCGTTGGATTCGCCCTGGATCGTTGATGGCGTTGGCGGCGGAGTAATACGACGCCGCGCTGGTGTTCCGAACGGTGTCGCTCGAGTACGTCTTCTTGCCGTTTGCGACGAGGTAGTTCGTGACAAACCCTGAGCAGTCGATGCCCAAGTGCTCGTCGGAGTAGGCCTGAAGCGATGCCTGGGTCACGGTTGTGATCTTCTTCGAGCGCACCGCCCATGCGAGGGCCAATTGATAGTCTTGCGGGGCGCCTTTGCCCATTGCAGCGCTGCGAATACGCTCCCTGTTCAGGTCGAACCACGCATCCTTCTTCGGTCCGCGAGTGACGGTGTCGTAATCGCGTCTTTCTTCCGTGCCGTCCGTCCAGTCCATCATGAAGTACTTCGTGATTTGGACGACGAAGCTGGCGCTGCGGCAGATCTTCGATGTCGGATCTTCGATGACCGCGTTGATACTGAGATTGCGGTACCGCCTCATGAACTCGGTCGGCGTCGGCATGACTTTCCTCGAGCGATTCTCCTCACTAGCGAACGACGACGCCGTCGACACTCAAGGGGGGCTGCGGCGACACACATTGCCGCTCCTGAGCGGAGTCGGCGGCGGCGCGTACCTCCGCGTCTGACTGTGAACCTTCAGGAATCCTGTCGGTGACGCACGCGCCAGTCGGCGTGATCTTCGCCACCGCGACATAGGAACCCGTCACCTTCTCGGGATCGCCCGTGTCCTCCCGGGCCTGGACCTTGACGATGACGGCGACCGGAACCTGCTTTCCGTCCCGCGACATGACCCGCCACTCGACTTTGTCGGCAAGGTTGGACATACGACGCGTGATGAACTCGTGATAGTTGAGCGGCATCACACGCTTCGCCGGGTCCACGACATCTATCGACTGCCGACCAGCATCGACACGCCGGACGATCAACGTGTACCCACCAACGCCCGGACATACCAGGTACGGCGTCTCGTTCGGGTCGTTTCTGTCGATCTCCTTGGCACACGAGCTCCCGCTCAGTGCCGTCTCGAGCGATTCGATCGCGGCGTTGGAGCGGACGAACCCCTCGCGATTCTGGGCCGAGCAGCCCGTCAGAAGGAGAACGCTCAACGGGGCCACGTGAAGGAGGGATATCCTCACGTTCGTTCTCCACAGCGAAAACGAGCCGACGGCTCGTTCAGAGACGGAATGAACCGATCGGCCGCTCGGCGAAACGCCAACGAGAAAGTCAACACGTGTCCGGACCTCGCGCGAATCCTACGCCCCTCGACTTCTGTGCGGTTGGGCCAGCTCATCATAGAGCCGGCGGGTCATACATGGAAGTTCGCACGTCGCCCGTCCCCTTTTCGCTCCCGCCGTCGCGTTCACAGTGGTAAACGAATCGACAATGCGAATCGAACGTCGGTGCTGTTGCGCCGAGATGGAGCGCCGACGCCTCGGCGGATCGGCGCGTTGGTGAGGTCACAAGCGCGACCACCGTTGCGACGGCGAGGATCGTTGGCTAAGCTGGCTGCCGAGAGCTCCGAGAAGCGAGTGGCTTTTTCTCGACCGTGAACGTCTCCGATCGGCAATCGACCGCGTCCGGGAACAATTCGTACGACGAGGTCCCCTACGACAACCTTGCGTTTGCCCAGACCCATCCCGATCGCCTGGCGGCCGCGGCGCGTGTCTTCGGCCTTCAGCCGCCGCCAATTGCGAACTGCCGGGTTCTCGAGCTTGGATGCGCCAGCGGGGGCAATCTCATTCCGATGGCGTACAACCTGCCGAACGCCGAGTTCGTCGGCATCGACTTGTCGCGACGCCAAATCGATCGGGGCTGTGAAACGATTCAGGCCGTCGGCATCACCAATGCGACGCTGAAGCACGCGTCGATTCTGGACGTCACCAGAGAGTGGGGCAAGTTCGACTACGTCATCTGTCACGGCGTGTTCTCGTGGGTCGAAGCGGAAGTTCAGGAGGCGATTCTCCGCATCGCCAACGAGAATCTGGCGGCAAACGGCGTGGCCTATGTCAGCTACAACACCTATCCCGGCTGGCACATGCGCGAGATGGTGCGTCACATGATGCGGTACCACACCGGCCAGTTCGAACGGCCGTCGGAGCGTATCGAGCAGGCGCGGGCGCTTCTCGCGTTCCTGGTGTCAGCGTCGCATGGGAGCGGCGCCTATGGCGAGATGCTGGGCCGCGAAGTCGAGCGACTGAGCAAGACGTCCGACTCCTACCTCTATCACGAACATCTCGAGCAGACGAACACGCCCTTCTACTTTCACCAGTTCATCGAGCGTGCCGAGCGGGCCGGACTCCTGTATCTATCCGAAGCGTCGATCAGCGACATGCTGACGTCGCATTTTCCGTCGGACGTGGCCGAGACGCTCGAGCGCATCAGCCCGGACATCCTGCATCTCGAGCAGTACATCGACTTCGTGCGAAACCGGCTGTTTCGCCAGACGCTGCTGGTGCACAAGGACCAGCATCCGACGCGCGCGCTCACGCCGGCGATTCTGCGCGGGCTGATGGTCTCGTCATCAGCTAGGCCTGACGGATCGGTCGACCTTGCTTCCTCATCGAGCGTCACGTTCAGGATTGGCGCTCAGCGCGCGGACGTCTCTTTGGTCGGTACCAAGGCAGCGTTCACGATCCTCGCGGAGCGTTGGCCGGAGGCTGTCGACGTCGACGAGCTCTGCGCGATGGCGCTGGACCGTGCGACACCGTACCTGCGAGACACGACCGCCGAAGAAACGCGGCGCGGGATCATGGGCGACTTGTTTGGCAGCGTGATGTACGGGATGGTGAACCTGCATACGTATCCGCCGAATTGCCGATCGACTCTCGCCGAGCGACCGCGGGCCAATCGTCTTGCGGCGTATGAGGCGACGAACGGAGATATCGTGGTGAACGCGCATCATCAGGTGGTGGAGGTCGATCAGCTGGGTCGGGAAATGTTAATGCTCGCGGACGGTCAGCGCCGCGGCAGCGACATCCTCGACGCCTTGATGGCGCGAGTTGCGGACGGCGGAATCACCGTCGAAGAGCAAGGGGAGCCGGTCAGCGACGCGCACGCAGCGCGCACGATCGTGTCGCGTCTGCTGGAAAGGACGCTCGCAAATCTGACGCGCGCCGCAGTCATCGAGAGTTGACTCGCTGACGCATGCTGCGGTCAACAACTCGCCATCGGAAGGACCGTGGCTTGAATGAGGCTCGTTCCAGTTCGAAGGAGAGATCCACGATAAGGAAGTCCTCGAGGAGTACCTGCGCAAGATCGACGCGATTAACATGATTGCGCAAGTCCACGTTTCGACAGGCGCGCTAATTGCCGAAGCCACCGAGCATAGCGGATGCCTGACGAGCCGGCAGATCGTCGTGCGGCCGTGCCACCCGGTTGTTGGCGACCTTGCGCGGCTGGTCATTCCGGCACCAACGGTGCCGAAGAAGGACTTTCGGTTCTTGGTCCGTCACGCGCTCGGCCCCTGGACGCCCGTGTTCTGAACCTCTGTCTAGGAGGCAATCAGGAAGGGGACGTCGACCTATACGCATATGGGGATGATGCGGTCACCTATCGCCCACATTACAGGCCAAGACCTAGGCAGACCGCGACATCCAGCGCCTCACCTCGACCATCAACGCCGCTCGTCATCAGCTCAATATGTCCTTCTACCGGGCGCTGCCGTGACCGATCCGCGAGAGGTTCTGTCGCGCCCGCCGGGGCGGTCCCTGCTCCCGCCCAATCACGTCGCTTATTACCACTCACGCAGCTTTAGGCGTTGCCGTGACGAGGCTTCCGCAAATAGCAGCTACGATTACCGGCCACTGGTAATGGAATACGTCAAGGGTTACTTCACCGTCGAACGAAATATCGTGGGTTTGAGGTTGCGCCAAATCGAAGCGACGCTTGGCTTTCGACCTGGTCGGTTGACAAGTGGCGCTCGCGTCCTCGTTCTTCAGCGACAACCGTCGGTCGGTGAGTTCGTCTTTGCTGGGTCGACTCGCTATCCCAATGCCAGCGGTCTCGTCGGTGTCGAACGGCGACGGAATGCAGCGAGTACGGCAATACCCCACGCGTGACTTGGCCAACGACTGGTAAAGGTCGCCTCATATCTGCTGCATACCGTATCCGAGACGTACCCCAAGGCGAAGTCTCCCGTGGAGCAGTGGGAACTGCTCGTTCCGATTCAGGCCGAGGAAGTCTGCCGACTGAACTTGCATCAGGCCTATTGGCCAAGACGTTAGGCGAGCGGCAGCGCCGTCGAACTCAATGAGAACATTGCGTAGTTGTTTGAGACGCTCCGACGTCGGCTCACCAAGCCCCTTCGCATCCCCGCTTTCGCGCGATACATGCCGACTCGAAGTGGAATATCGGGACTCCCTGGCGCTGTGCACCTCATCCTCTTCCCCGTGTTGAACATGGCCTGAACCACGCAGGCGGAGGTGTCCTTCTTGATATCCCACTGAAACTGCGCCCCAACGCACATACGGACCAAAAAGCTCAAAGGCTTCACCGAGCAGAAGTCTGAACGCAATTTAGCCGCAAAAGGAGACCCTGAGCTTGTCGAACGGACTGAAGGCGGCCTCTACGCCAGCGTGATTCTCGAATTGTGGCGGGTGGTCGCGTAGCCGACAATACACGCCGCCTCGATGCCACCGGCGTGCAGGTGTCTGACCAGGTAGGGCGCCCGCTTTGGGGGCAGCGCGATTAGCAGTCCGCCGGACGTCTGCGGGTCGAAGGCCACTTCAACAAGACCCTGGCGGATCGTAGGATCGATTGTCACTTTGTCTTCCAGATAGGCGCGGTTCCGCCTGCACCCTCCGGTCAGGAATCCTTGTTCCGCAAGACGCACGGCATCGTCGAGCAGTGGAAGGCGAGCGGATTCAAGCGTGATCGTGACCCGGGTGCCGCGCGCCATTTCCAGCGCGTGACCGAGCAGGCCATATCCGGTCACATCCGAGCACGCGTGAACGTCAAACTTTCGCATGATCTTCGAGGCAGTGCCGTTCAACGCAACCATCGACCGAACGGCCGTCCGAACACTCTTTGCCGGTGCGGCGCGCTTCTTCAGCGCCGTGGTGATGATCCCGGTTCCTAGTGACTTCGTCAGCACGAGCGCGTCGCCGGGCCGCACGCCGACATTGCGAATTACGCGATCGGGATGAACGACACCTGTCACAGCCATCCCGTACTTCAACTCCGCATCGATGATGCTATGCCCGCCAATCACGACCGCGCCCGCCTTCCTGGCTCGTTCCGCGCCGCCACGAATGATCTCGGTCAACACCTCGAACGGAAGGTTTCCGCGTGGAAAGCCGACGATGTTGAGTGCGGTGCGTGGTTCCGCTCCCATCGCGTAAATGTCGCTCAGCGCGTTGGCCGCCGCAATCTGACCAAAGACGTAGGGATCGTCGACGATCGGCGTAAAGAAATCGACCGTGTTGACGATAGCCAGATCGGCTCTCAGACGGAACACTCCCGCATCGTCGGACGTTTCGGTTCCGACAATCACATCGGCGTTACGGTGACGAGGCAGGCTGTGCAGCACGTGCACAAGGTCGGCTGGGCCGAGCTTGGCCGCTCAACCCGCCGCGGTCACCTGTTGTGTCAATCCGATCGCCTTTAGCGTCTTTCGGCGCGTTGCTCTCGTCATGGTTTCTTGCCCTCCAGGCTTTTCAGCCGACGCGTATCTCCAACGAGGATGGTGAAGAGCCGTCTCGGTCGAAATACTCCAGCAGGGGAATCGCGTATTTCCGACTCGTCCCCAAGAGGTCGCGGAGTCCGGCAGGCGTAAGTTCGTTTCTTTTCAGAAGACAATCGTGAATGGCTGCTTTCGCGCTGGCGATCGCGTCGGCGAGAAAGTAAAGCTCAGAGCTGACGCGCACCAGTGTTCGCTGTCGTTCCATGACGCCGAGCACTTCGATCACCGAGGCGTGTGGCCTTCCCGTCTCGGCCTCTATCTGCCTGACATCGGGTGGTGCCAAAGGATCCGCGGACAGGAGCAGGACGATGCGTTGAGCCAGAGCCTGCTCGCGCGCACCGAGCTGAGTGTCGTGATCTGGCAGCCGCAGAATACTTCCGTTTCGCACGAGCCCCCCCTGCCTTTCGAGCTGTTCCATACAGATGCGGAACAGCCGCGGGGCTACGTGGTAACGGAGCCTGACGCGCAGGTCTTCCACGTCCATACCGGCGGCTAGCGGATGATCGGAGTGGTACTCCGCGAGTGCTCGCAATGCATCGACGCTCAGCTTCTGCAGCCGCGCTTCGATCGCATAGAGTGTCGTTTCCTCGAACGAAAAGGCGCGGACGCTCGCAACATGCGCGAGAGACGCTTCCAGCTCTTCATCGCGCAAATTCAAAAACTGGCACAAGTCGCCGGAAGCAACCGCGAAGTCATGACTCTCGGCGATGTAGCTGTTCACAATATCAGCGAGATCGCCGTCGTGAAAGGCACGGAGCCTCTGTTGGAGCCCTGAATCGCTCTTCTTGTGCTTCCCGGGCCAGGGATGAACAATGACGCCGCCTGCCAACGTGCGCTGCGCGGTCTCATCTCGAATGACGAAACGGTCGCGGCGCAGAATATGAACGGGCTCCGATAACGCAATCTGGCAGTAGGCCGCCTGCTTCGGCCCGATCTTGTCCTTTGCGTCGAGCACGATCAGTTTTCCCATCCGTTCGGCCGTGCCGATGTGCACGCGGACACGCTGATGACTCTTGACGCCGGCTGTCGAGGAGCGTACCTCGACGTAGGCGTCGAAGCGTACCGACGTGCGGGTGAGGTTGTCGTGACCGATGACGTCGCCACGCTCGATGGTGTGGCGCTCCGGACCGCTCAGGTTCAACGCGACGCGCTGGCAAGCGGTGGCGACCGCCACCTGTTCGTCGTGAATCTGAATGCTGCGAACCCGGAAGACGCCGCCTCTTGGAAGCGAGCGTACACGATCCCCTACGCGTGTCTCGCCGCTCACGGCGGTGCCGGTGACGACTAGCCCGTGGCCTTGGAGGGAAAAAGCCCTGTCTACTGGGAGACGAAAGTAGCCATTAGAGCGGCGGCGCTGATAGGTGCGGAGCCTCTGGATGATGCTGTCGCGCAGCTCGGGAAGACCCTCGCCGGTGACGAACGAAAATGGCAGAACCGGGGAATGCCCGAGCGCGGTCCCCTTGGTGAGCACGCGGATCTCCTCCTGCACTTCGCGTACCCTCGCGTCATTCGCGAGATCCGACTTCGTAATCACGAAGATCGCCTGCTCAACGCCGAGCAAGTGCAGGATATCCAGATGTTCTTCGGTCTGGGGCATCACGCCGTCATCAGCGGCGACCGTGAAGAGCACCAGATCAATGCCATGGGCACCAGCCAGCATATTGCGGATGAAACGTTCGTGGCCCGGCACGTCCACGACTCCGACTCTCGATCCTCCGGGCAGGTCGAAGTGCGCGAACCCGAGGTCGATCGAAATCCCTCTCTCCTTCTCCTCTTTCAGACGGTCAGTATCCTGTCCCGTCAGCGCCTTGACGAGGCTCGTCTTCCCATGGTCGATATGGCCGGCTGTTCCGATGACCATGGATATCAGCCGCTGGCATGAGTCCACTGCGGAACGAGGTCGGCAGGGTTGAATATCGTGCGCAGATCGAGCAGGAAGCGGTCATTCTGGATGCGGCCGATAATCGGAGGGCGCGCTCGGCGAAATCGTTCAGCGATACGCTGGGCGCTCATGCCTTCCTGTTCCACAGCGATGACCATAGTCGAAATCTCTTCCGTCGGCAGGGCGCCGCTCCCGATTTGGGCCGTGGAGTCTTCGATGGACAGCCGAACTCCAGGTCCGACAACCGGCTGCAGTAAACGAACCACTTCCCGTCCAACAGCTTCGATCTCATTCAGAGGCCGCGTGAACATCCGCAACGCCGGAATTCTCGTCGCCACGTCAGGGGATTGCTGGTACAGCCTGAGCGTTGCGTCGAGC
>Ga0114129_10016297_pt1 | contig 10579 bp, 7 predicted proteins | sample RhiMetdeltSRZDD1_FD_80071 | JGI IMG/M metagenome (GOLD analysis project Ga0114129, IMG submission 80071) | Populus rhizosphere microbial communities from Tennessee, USA - Rhizosphere MetaG P. deltoides SRZDD1 (version 2) (version 2) | ecosystem: Host-associated > Plants > Roots > Rhizosphere >... | reverse complement strand
TCGGCTCAGGGGCTCCAGCGGGTGCCGCCGTCCGCGACGACACGGACCTGCTCCAGGCGAAGCTCGACGCAGGCGGGCACGTCTTTCTGCCGAAGCTGCCCGACGGCCGGTGCTACGCAACGCGCGGCCTGTGGGTCTCGAGGGACGACACGACCATCTCCTCGGACGGGGCCTGCGTCGTTGCCCTGGGCTTCGGGCCCGCCCGCCTCGACCCGGACGCGAAGAAGCCCCACTACGCCAACGCCGTCTTCTATGTGGACCACTCCAACATCCGCGCTCCGGTGCCGGCGCGGATCTCCATCAGCGGCCTGCGCATCAAGGTGCCGAAGGCGAAGCGGATGCACGGGATCGTCCTCGTCGCCCACGAAGTGACGCTGAACGGGTTGACCGTAGACGGGGCGCCGCTCAGCGACGTCGTCATCGGCTTCGGCGCCGTGGGTGCAGGCGGTCCGACCGCGCGCGTGTCGCTGACGAACAGCGTGCTGACCGGTGCGCAGCGCGACGGAGTCGTCGCCTACGGCCCGGTCGGGTTGCGGCTCGAGGGAAACGCGATCCGCCGTGCGCGTGGGAGCGGAATTCGCATCCGCGCGGCGGATCGGGGACAGCCCGTGCTCGACACGCATGTGGTGCGCAACACGCTGACGGACAACGGCGGCCCCGGGGTCTTCATCGACCTCGACTCGGCCAACGGCGCGGCATTGCTCGCCGAAGGCATCGAGATCAGCGGCAACCAGGTCCTGCGCAACGCGCGCAAAGCGGTGCCGAGGTTGCGCGGCGGGATCGTCCTCGCGGGCGCCGGAGACGTCGCGCTCTCGGGAAACGTCCTGCGCGCGAACCGCGGGCGGCCGGTGCTGAGTCGTCGCGCGCGCGTCGTCCAGCAGCCGACGCTTCAGCGGACCGTTGCTCCCGCGAGCACGGGCGACGACACTGCGTGGCTTCAGGCACGGCTCGACCGGGGCGGCGGAACGATCTTTCTGCCGAAGCTTCCCGGCGATGCGTGTTACGCGACGCGTGGCCTCTGGGTCTCACACGACCACACGACGATCACCTCGGACGGTGCGTGCATCGTCGGGCTCGGCCTCGGGCCGGTGCGCCTGCGCTCGACGGACGGCGATCCGATCGCGGCGGACGCCGTCTTCTTCGTCAACCGGTCGAATCCGAAGCGGCCGGCGCCGGTCGACATCACGATCAGCAACCTGCGAGTCGTGGTGCCGGCGTCGCCGTCGATGTACGGCGTTGCGGTGTTCGGCCACCGTGTGACGCTGAGCCATCTCGACGTCTCCGGCCAGCCGAAGGACGACGTCACCATCAGCGGACGTGCGAATGGCAACTCCTACTCGGGTGACATCTCGCTGCTCGATTCGACGTTGAGCGGCGCGGCGCGCAATGCGATCTCCGCCACCGGCGTCATCGGGCTACGCATCCAGGGCAACACGATTCAGGGCGTCCGCGACGCGCCGCCGGGACAACCGGCGGCCGGCATCGACGTTGAGCCCGACACGCGGGACCGCCCTGCGCTCGACATCCACATCATCGGTAACACGATTCAGGACAACGCCGGCCCGGGCATTCTGCTCGAGCTCGAGCCGAACGAGGGCCCGTCGGTGATGGCGACGAACCTCGAGATCAGCGGCAACACGATCTTGCGCAACGCGCGCAAGCTCTCGCCGCCGAAGCGGGCCGGCATTGTCCTTGCGGGCGGTCAGGACGGAGGCACCGGAACCCTTGCCCTGAGGAGCAACATCGTCATCGGCAACGGCGGGCCGGGGATCCTGGAGACCCACTTCAGCCTGCTCGTCGACGCGTCCGGCAACGACGTTCGCGACAACGACGCGTAGCGGCGCAGTCCGAGCCCGAGGAGTAGCAGAACTGCGCCGACTACGGCGATGAGGCCGAGCGCCAGGCCGGTTAACGGCAACTGGCCGATGACACCGGCCGCATGCGGTGCGCTGCGGGTGCCGAGAGTGCGCCTCGTGCCGGGTGAAGCAGACGCCTGCTCGACGGTGCGGTTCCCCGTCGAGGTCGTCGTGGGCACGGACGCTGCGCCGGCCGAAGCGGACGACGCATTGCTACCACCGCCGCCGCTGAGGTCTCCTAGCCCGAGTGCCGCACCTGCGGTCGAGCCTGCGGCCGAAGCGCCCAAGGCTGGGCTCGCACTGGCGCCGCTCACCTGTGCACCCCCGGTGGAGTTGCCTGCCGAGTTGCCACCGCCGACCTGAGCCGTGCCGGTGGAGCCGGAAGCGGAGTTGCCGCCCCCGTTCCCACCGACCGTGACCGGCACGCCGACGTTGCCTGACGTGCCCTGGCCGCCGGCGGTCGCCGAGGGTGCAACGCTCGTCCCGCTCGCCTGGACCGATCCGGTGGAGCCGGACGAGTTGTTCCCGCCTCCGACCTGTACGGAGCCGGTCGAGTTCGATGCGTTGTTCCCGCCCGAGCCGGACACGGAGACCGGAGCGGAGACGGACGCCCCTCCAGCCGACGTGCTCGCACTTGCCGTCGGCGTGACGGATGTGTTGCCGGCCTGGACTGTGCCTGTCGATCCCGTCGCGTTGTTGTCGGCTCGCGCGTCGTGCGCGAAGCCGAGCACGCCTGCAAGCGCGAGCGCCAGCAGGCTCAAAGCCTTCGCACGCATGCTCATTCCTCCTTCGAAGCGACCGGGGGAGACCGAATCCCGTAGGGCGCCTCTCTGAGTTGTCTCTTCTGTGTTCGCTGCGTTGCCGCATGTTGCACCGTCCAAACGCAACGCGGACACGAATCACTCGTTCGAGTGATTCCGCGTAAGGAATGGCGTCGAGGCGCTTCTACTTCACGACCCCCCGATGTTCGAGTCATGCCCCCAGCAAAAGATCCCTCGATCGAGGCCCGCATGTTTTCGGATCCCGCGGCCCCTCATCTCGTATCCACAGAAAGTCGCCGGTCGCGATCCCTCAGGTCCGCAGCCTGACTCTCCCCGTCGTGACCGGCGACTCCCCCTCCACGGATGCGAGGCAGCGGGATGATTGGACGGGTAGCAACTGCAAGCGGCCTCGCAGTCTTGCTCGTTGCGGGGGCGCTGACGGTGACGGTTCTCGACTACCGCGGCGCGGTGGGCGATCGCCAGCGGGCCGCAGATGCGATCGCGGACGCGGCAGCAACGCAGGCAGCCGAGAAGGACCTATCGCGCGAGCGGGAGGCCCTCGGTGACGCGATGCTCGGTCTCGGGCCGAATCCGGGGCAAACACTCGAAGAGAGTGCACAACGGTTTCGCGAGGATCTCGAGCGAATCGGCCGCCAGGAACCAGGCGAACGCCGGCTCGTTGGCGCCGGGCTCCAGGCGAACGATCGCCTGCTGACCGTCACGACGGCCGCCGAGAACCTCACACCGACCCCGCCGCGGATCCGGGAAATCGACCGCAAGGTCGATGCAGCGGAGGTGCGCGTGCTTGCTCCGCTCCAGGCGTTGCGGAGCGCCAACCTTGCAGACCAGGCACGGGTTGATCGGAGTGCGGAGCACGCGAGTCGTCGTGCCTTCGTGTTCGCCATCATCGCGGGCGCGGTCGCGATTGTGGGAGGAGTCGCGTTCGGGTGGTACGCAATCCGCCTGATCCGCGGCATCACGTCACGCAACGAGCAGCTACGCCGGCTCGACCAGCTCAAGGATGACTTCGTCGCAGCCGTGTCGCACGAGCTGCGCACGCCGTTGACGTCCATCCAGGGGTACGTCGACCTCGTGCTGGAGGGCGACGACGGCAACCTCACCGACGAGCAGCGCCAGTTCCTCGCAGTCGTGCGCCGAAACACCAACCGTCTGCACCGCGTGGCGGGCGACCTGCTCTTCGTCGCCCAGGTCGAGGCCGGAACGATCTCGCTGCAGCGCGAGCGGGCAGATCTCAACGAGATCGTCCGCGAAGGCGTCGAGGCGGCACGCCCGGCCGCAGCCGGCAAGCAGCTCGAGCTTGCGTTCGCGTGCGCGTCAACAGCCGACGTCGACGTCGACCGCGCGCGCATCGCCCAGGTGGTCGACAACCTCATCTCGAACGCGGTCAAGTTCACACCGACGGGCGGCCACGTCACCGCACGTACACAGGTGCACGGTAACTCGGTGATCCTCGAGATCACCGACGACGGCATGGGCATGTCGGAGGAAGAGATGGAGCAGCTGTTCGAACGCTTCTTCCGCACCGCGGCTGCGACGGAACAGGCAATCCAAGGAACGGGTCTGGGCCTGGCGATCTCGAAGGCAATCGTCGACGCACATGGAGGTGTCATCGCTGTGACAAGCGAAACCGGAAAGGGAACGACGTTCGCCGTCGAGCTTCCGCTCGCGGACGTGAAGGTGGCCGTATGAGCGCTGCGCCTCAACGGGAGCGCGCCGTCGTGCTCGTCGCCGACGACGACACCGATATCCGCGAGCTCGTCTTGTTCAGGCTCGAGCGCGCCGGTTACGAAGTCGTCGCCGCGAAGGATGGCGAAGAAGCGCTGAGACAGGCGGTGGAGCTTCAGCCTGACCTGGCGGTGCTCGACGTGATGATGCCGAAGCTCAATGGCTACGAAGTGACGCAGGAGCTACGCCGTTCGGAGGCGACGAGTGCGATGCCGGTGATTCTCCTGACGGCGCGCGTGCAGGATGAAGACATCACGCGGGGGTTCGACGCCGGCGCCGACGACTACATCAAGAAGCCGTTCAGCCCGCAGGAGTTGCGGGCGCGCGTGCAGGCCGTCCTCGGCCGGAGGTAGCCGTGGTCGCGGCGCTGACGTGGCTGGCGGTCGGGCTGGCGATGATCGGGGCGTTTTGCGTCGCGGTCCTGGCGCTGCGCCGTCTCGCCCTCGCGCGAGGCGAGCGGAAACGCGTGGCCGCCGAGGGGCGCCTGAAGCCTCAAGCGCTTGCGCTACTCGACGGTGACCCTGCAGCGGTGGGCGACCTTCCTCCGGAGGACATGCCGGTTGTCGCCGGCCTGCTCGCCCGCTACGCACACCACCTCAGCGGTTCGGAACGTCGCGAGATCGCGATTTTCTTCGAGACCCACGGCGGGGTGGACCACGAGCTGTCACACCTCCGCAGCCGCCGCGCTTGGCGTCGCGCAACCTCCGCGTTCCTCCTCGGCGACATGGCGTCGCCGCGTGCCGTTCAGCCACTCATCCATGCGCTTGACGACGCCGACGCCGCCGTCCGCGCGGCTGCCGCGCGCAGCCTTGGACGTCTCGCCGCTCCCGAAGCTGTGGAGCCGCTCGTCTACGCGCACGCGGCGGAGAAGCTACCTCGAACGGTCGCCGGACAAGCATTGCTCGCCGTTGGGGCGCCGGCGCTGCCGCCGCTGCGCGCGCTGCTCGAGGCGGCCGAGCCGGGTGCGCGCGAGTTTGCGGTCGAGCTCGTGGGGCTCCTCGGCGATGCGGGTGATTCACCGGCGGTCGTACGGCGACTTGCCGACTCGTCCGCGGAGGTGCGCGCAAAAGCGGCGCGTGCGCTCGGTCGGCTCGGCGCACGTGACGGCACGGCCGCCTTGACGGCGACGCTCCGCGACCGTATTCCGTTCGTCCGTGCAGCCGCGGCGCACGCGCTCGCGGCAGTAGGAGACCGTGAGGCCGCGGTTCCGTTGCTGCGGCTGGCTGCGCACGATCACTTCGACCCCGCACGTGCGGCCGGCCATGCCGCAGCGCGGCTTGACCCCGCGGCCGTCCTACGCGCGGCAGGCTCGGATGCGGCGGGCGGTCACATCGAGGAGGCGGCCGACCTGGTCGTGCTCAGGCTTCCGTGAACGAGGTGCTCGCTATCGCCGCGGCGGTCGCGCTCGCCTACTTCGCCGGTCTCAGCGTCATCTATCTGCTGTTCACGACGATCGCATGGCGTGGAATCACGCAGCACGCCCGCGAGCGCAACTACGCGCCGACGGCCGAAACGCTCGCCTCCCCCTTGACGCCGCCGATCACGATCATCCTGCCGGCGTACAACGAAGAGGTCGGCATCGTCGAGAGCGTCTACTCGCTGCTCGGCCTGCATTATCCGGAGTTCGAGGTCGTCGTCGTCAGCGACGGGTCGACGGACGGAACCGTCGAGCGCCTGCGGACGGCATTCGACCTCGGTCGAGTGCGCAAGGTCATGCGAGCGAGCATTCCGACCGCTCCGGTCGTCGCGACGTATGCGTCGCGGCGTCACCCGGAGCTGAGCGTCATCGAGAAGGAAAACGGTGGCAAGGCAGACGCGCTGAACTGCGGTGTCAACGCCGCGCGTTACCCGTACGTCTGTGCCATCGACGCGGACGCGATGCTCGAAGAGGACGCGCTGATCCGCGTAGCGCAGCCGATGCTGATGGACAGCCGCGTCGCCGCAATCGGCGGCATCGTCCGCATCGTCAACGGCTGCGCGGTCCAGCACGGACGTGTCACCGCCGTCGGGCTGCCGCGCTCGCGACTGGCGACGATGCAGGTGGTCGAGTACTTCCGGGCATTTCTCGTGGGCCGCGTCGGGTGGAGCCGGCTCGGCTCGCTGCTGATCATCTCCGGAGCTTTCGGCCTGTTCCGCCGCTCACTGGTCGAGGCCGTCGGGGGTTGGGCGACCGACACGGTCGGTGAGGACGTCGAGCTCGTCATCCGTCTACACCGGTATATGCGCGAGCGGGACGAGCCATACCGCGTCGACTTCGTGCCGGATCCCGTGTGTTGGACGGAAGCGCCGGAGGATCTCGGGCAGCTGGGGCGGCAGCGGCGGCGCTGGCAGCGTGGGCTTGCCGAGACGTTGTGGCGTCACCGACGCATGTGGCTGAACCCGCGTTACGGCTTCCTTGGAGTCATCGCGGTTCCGTACTTCCTCGTCTTCGAGCTTCTCGGGCCATTGCTCCAGCTCGCTGGGTATCCGGTCGTCGCGTTCGCTTTTGCGACCGGAGCCGTCTCGGCAGGCTTCCTCATTGCGTTCTTGAGCATGGCTGTGCTGTTCGGCGTCGTGTTGTCGGTTTCAGCCTTGGCGCTCGAGGAGTTCAGCTTCCGGCGGCATCGCCGCGGCCGGGAAGCCGCACGACTGCTCGTCTTCGCAGTGCTCGAGAATTTCGGCTACCGGCAGCTCAACGACTGGTGGCGGCTCCGCGGGTTCGTCGACGTCGCGCGCCGCAAGAGCGAGTGGGGGGAGATGAAGCGTCGCGGCCTCGGCTACTCGCCGGGCGCAGCGGGGAGTCCCTCGTTCGAGTGATTCCGCGTAAGGAAACCGGTCGCCGTGCTCCTTCTCGTAACGAGGTGTTGCACAGAGAGACGCTACGCCCGCCGTCGGTCACCAGTCCGTGCGCAGAAAGAGACAAGACGCACGGTGGATTCGGCGGGCGTAGCACCTCCAAATCTAGGCGACAGTCTCTGTGGGTCTACGGACTGCTGTTGGCCTTCTTCGCCTCCGCGTTGACCGGGGCGAGGCCGGCCCGCGCAGATCTCTGCGTCATCGTCGATCCGATCGTCACGATCGGGTGCCGTACGGCCGAGTCATCCTCATCCTCGGCTCCGGCGTCGGCGGCGAGTGGGGGCAGTGCGGAGGACCCGGTGCCGATCTCGTCGACCGTCGTGCAGTACGACCCCGAGCGGATCAGCGTCACCGTCGCGCCCGGAGCCTCGACGCGCGCGGTGGAAGCGGCATTCGCGCGTGCGGGAGTCCAGGCCGAGACGGTAGTCCCTCGGCTGCGTACCTACCTCTTGCGCGTGGCGCCGGAGCGCCAGGGGGCTGCGGTCGACGAGCTCGAGCGATCGGCTGTCGTCGTGCGGGCGGCCCCGGACGTCGTCTCGCACGTCCTGGACACCACGCCGAACGACAGCGAGTGGCCCGCGCAGGAGGGCTTGAGAGTCGTCGGGCTGCCGCGCGCGTGGGACACGAGCCGAGGCTCGTCGCGGGTCGTCGTCGCCGTCATCGACACGGGCGTCGATCCGAATCAGCCGGACCTCCGAGGCGCGCTCGTCCCAGGGATCAACCTCGTCAACCCGGGGGCGCCGCCGCTGGACGACCACGGCCACGGCACCGCCGTCGCCGGCGTGCTCGCCGCGCGCTCCGACAACAAGCAGGGCATGGCCGGCGTGTGCTGGTTTTGCGTCGTCATGCCGGTCAAGGTTCTCGACAGCAGCGGCAGCGGCGACGACACGGTGATTGCTGCGGGGATTGTCTGGGCGGTCGACCACGGCGCGCGCGTCATCAACATGAGCCTCGGCGGCCCAGGTACCTCACCGCCGTTGACTAATGCGCTCTCCTACGCCGCGAAGAAGGACGTCGTCGTTGTCGCGGCCGCTGGCAACAGCGGCACGACGACACTCTTCTATCCCGCTGCGGACACGAGCGTTCTGAGCGTCGCGGGAACGACCACGGCCGACAAGGCGTATGCCTGGTCGAACTACGGCTCGTGGGTCGACGTCGCCGCGCCCGGCTGCAACGTGGCGCCGGCGCTGCACGGCGGCTACGGGCGGTTCTGCGGCACCTCGTCTGCTTCGCCGATCGTTGCCGGTCTGGCCGCACTGATCGTCTCGCAGCAACCGGCAGCGTCGGCGGCGCAGGTTCGTGATGCGCTCGAACACAGCGCGTCGCCTCTTCCCAACTTCGTGCAGTTCGGGCGGGTGTCTGCACCGCAGGCGCTGGCGGCAATCGGTGTCGTTGGGCAGCGGGTTACCACCGTGAAGAGCGGCGTCCTCACGGCCGCTCGCCCGTCCCTGACCTATGACCTGCCCGCCGCACCGGGCTCCCTCGCCGTGACGCTTCGTTTCCGGGGCGGTGTTTCGGCCACTCTGACGCTCATCTCTACGGATACCGGCGCCGAGCTCGACCGCGTAAAGGGGAGCAGCCCGCTACGTCTCGTGGAGCCCATTCCAGGACCGGTGAAGGTCGTCGTCTCAGCCGCTTCACGATCGCGGCTGCCCTTCACGCTGACGCTACGGCAAATGCACTGACGGCAGCGGCGGCGGCGCCGGGATCGACGCCGGCGGCGTCACCGGTAGCGGCGGGGTCGGTAGATCGACGTTCGAGACCGTGTTGGAGACGGTATTGACGACCGTGTCGACCGTGTTGACGACCTGCGCAGGTGTGTCGGTTATCACTGGCGGCCGCGGCGCAGACGTGGAGCCGGTCGAAGCGGAGCTCGTGCTCGTGCCGGCGACTGCCGGTTTCGAGACGTTCACGTCGCTCGTCTGCGCTGCATCCCCCGCGCGTGCTGGTTGTCCGGCATCGCGACTGGGGGCGCGGGCACCGACGTCGCGGCGAGCCGACGAGCGAGACGGCGGCGCAGCGTGCTCGGCGCGGGGCCGAGACACGTCGGGACGGATAGACGCGGTCCGCACGACGGGGGTGGGGCGTGGCGCCGTCGCGGGCGGCGTGTAGCTGTCGCTCGACGGAACCGCGACGACCGTCATCGCCGCTCCCGCGCCGACCGCGATCGTCTTTGCCGTCGCGCTCTGGAACAGATTCCGGAGGAGCGAGAGCAGCGGCAGTCCCTGCAGCGCCTTGACGGCTTCGAGACGGCGGGCAACGTTCTGGCGTGCGCGGAACAGCAGCGCCTCGGTGGCCCCGCGGGACAACCCGAGCTCCGTGCTGATCTCGTCGTACGAAAGGCCCTGCCACTCGCGCAGCAGAATCGCCCTGCGCTGATTCTCGGGGATGCCGCGCAATGCGGCGCTGAAGTCTTCGGCTCCTGCGACGTCACGCCGCTCGGGAACGGCGAGCCTTTCCTGGATCGCATCGAGGTCCTGTGGCGACTCGAACTCTCCTCGGCGCTTGCCGTTGCGACGGCGCGTCGAGCAGACGTTGCGCGCGATCGTGAACAGCCACGGCAGCTCCAGCTCGGGAACGACGCCGCGGCGCAGGCTCAGCAGCGCGTACATGAACGTCAGCTGAACCGCATCGTCCGCGTCCTCCCGCCGGCGGAGCCGGTTGAGGCAGAAGGCGAAGATTGCGCGGTGGTGACGCGCGTAGAGGATCTCCGCGTACCCCTCGGGAGAGCCGACGTCGGTGCGTGGGGAAGCCGCAGCGAGCGCGCTCATGGCAGTCCGAGCTTCGTTGTGATCGTCGGGAGATCTGGAATCGGCACACTCGGGACTTGCGGCACCGGAGCGGTCGGTGTGGTAACGGTCGGCACGCCGTCCAGCGGCGGCGGCAGCGTCGGAGTGGTGACCGTGACGCCCGGATCGTCGGGCGGTGACGTCGCCGGAGACGACTGCGTTGCAGACTGACTCGACGCGTGTGAGGCCGGCGCTTGCGTTGCAGGGGCGGGCGAGGCATCGGTGGAGCGTGGTCCTTCGGTCACGGCCGTCCGCGTCGAGGTGGCCTGGGCCGGTGCGTGTCGAGAGTGAGCCCGCCGGATTACGGCGGGCCGTGTTGAAGCCGTGCTCGTGGACTCACGCAATGCGTGCGACTCGCCGACACTCTCGTTGAGGGAGTCGTTGATCCGGACGGCGGTCGGGGCGTCGGCGTTCTGGCCTACATCGACTCCACCAGGGTTGAACGCGAACCAGCTACACGCGAGGAGCATCAGCCCGCATGCGCCAAGCGCGCCGGCGACCGGCCGGATGCCGGTCAGCCACTCGCGTACGGCCACGAGCGGCATCTACTGCGGCACCGTGACGCGTCGCGTGTACGTGTAGTGGTCCTCCG
>Ga0114129_10016296_pt1 | contig 10579 bp, 7 predicted proteins | sample RhiMetdeltSRZDD1_FD_80071 | JGI IMG/M metagenome (GOLD analysis project Ga0114129, IMG submission 80071) | Populus rhizosphere microbial communities from Tennessee, USA - Rhizosphere MetaG P. deltoides SRZDD1 (version 2) (version 2) | ecosystem: Host-associated > Plants > Roots > Rhizosphere >... | reverse complement strand
GCGGGGGTTCGAGACGGGGTAGGAGCGGGGGTCAGAGCGGGGGTCAGGGCGGGGGTAAGGGCGGGGTCAGAGCCGGGTTAAGACCGGGGTCAGAGCCGGGGTCAGAGCCGGGTCAGAGCCGGGGTCAGAGCCGGGGTCAGAGCCAAATATCGACGACTAGCCCTTCAGCCTGAACGTCATCTCGATGTTGACGCGCACCGCGACGGGCTTCCCGGCCTTGGTCCCCGGTCTGAACTCCCACTGCTTCGCCGCCTCGAGCGCTTGTTGATCCAGCCCGTACTCGGTGTCGAGCGACTCGACGACCCGGACTTCGCCGACCTTGCCGTCCTCGAGCACCTCCACCTCTACCACCACGCCGCCTTGTATCCCGGCCGCAATCGCCGCTTGCGTGTAGCCAGGATTGACAGACTTTGTCGGCCTCGGGAGGACGAGGTCATCGCGGGATCGCTCCTGCGCGTCGCCGGTCAAGCCACCGATGACGACGATGCAGACGACGAGGAATGCGGCGCGCATGGGGCCTCTTAGATTCTGCTCTCTCGACGAACGTTGCAGCTGCGTTGTTTGACGACCGTTCCGGTCGCGTGGCCTGCTAAGCTCTCACCATTGTGTCAAAACGCGCCGAGGGGTGGGTGCGTCGCGCCGAAGGCATCGGCATTGCCGCGGTGCTCGTCGTCATCGCGATCGCGTACGCCATATCCTGGCTGCGCGGACAGTGATCCAACACACACCTCGCGATCTGCTGTTTCGCCTCGCGGCAGCGGCCTGCTTCTTTGCGTCCGTCTATCACCTCACCGCGATGACCGTGCCCGCCTTTGCCGCGATCACTTAGGTAGAGATGCCCGACGAGCGCGTGACGATGAGCGACCGGCTGGAAACGCCCTCGTCGATCTCACGCGATGGGAAGGTTCTCCTGTTCTCTCGAATCGCCCCCGACAGCGGCAGGGATCTGTGGGTCCTGCGCCTCGATCAGAAACAGCACGAGCCGCAGGCGATCATGCGGACGCGCCTCGCGGAGGACTCGCCTCATTTTTTGCCGGACGGCCGGTGGATCCTACGTCTCCGACGAGTCCGGTCGATCGGAGATCTACGTGAGCTCATATCCCGCTCTCGATGGCAAGATCGCCATTTCGACTGACGGAGGCGTGGAGCCCCGCTGGTCGAGGGATGTTCGAACGCTGTTCTATCGCAACGGCGACAGGATGATGGCGGTGACGCTCACGTCGGAGTCGTCGCTGACAGTGGGCGCGCCGCGAGTGCTGTTCGAGGGTCGCTATAAGGTCAGTGACACCGGGTCGTGACCTGGGCTGTCACGCGACCACTGCAGAATGTCATCACGAGGACTCGCACGGCGACGCGCTCTCGGTGAGCGATCGCGTGCCTGTCGTAGAATTGGCGCACCCGTGTTGTCGTGGCCGCCCTCCCTGAGGATCCCGTGAGCACTCCCCTGTTCGAGCTGTCCGCGATGGACGCGGTGGGCTGGCTGCGCGCGCAGCCGGCCGAGTCGGTGGATCTGCTGATCACGGATCCGGCCTACGAGTCGCTCGAAAAGCACCGGGCGATCGGCACCACGACACGCTTGAAGCACAGCAAGTCATCCAGCAACGACTGGTTCAAGGTCTTTCCGAACTCGCGGTTTGGCGAGCTGTTCGACGAAGTCTTCAGGGTCCTCCGGCGCAACACGCACTTCTATCTGTTCTGCGACGCCGAAACGATGTTCGTCGCGAAGCCTGAGGCCGAACGGGCCGGATTCAAATTTTGGAAACCGCTCGTGTGGGACAAGAAGACGATCGGCATGGGCTACCACTATCGTGCGCGCTATGAGTTCATTCTCTTCTTCGAGAAAGGCAAGCGTCGTCTCAACGACCTGGGGATCGCCGATGTGATCTTGGTGCCACGCATCCATCGAGGTTATCCCGCCGAGAAGCCCGCGGCGGTCTCGGAGATCCTCATCAATCAAAGCTCCAAGCCAGGCGACATCGTCGCCGATCCGTTCATCGGTTCGGGCAGCGTGGGCGTGGCCGCGCTGCGATTGAACCGCCGGTTCATCGGCACCGACGTCAATCCGTATGCCGTGAGCCTATCGGCGGAGAAGCTGCGCGAATTCGGCGCGGGCCGCGCGCCGGCCGACCTGCCGGTGACGAGTCAGGCGGACCTCCTCGAGCTGATCGGCTCCGAGACATGACCGGCGGAGATTACGCAAACCTCGTCGCATCCTACGTCTCGAAACGATTCGCCGCACGCGGGCTGAAGGTCTACAGAGAGATCAACGTCGGCAAGACGATCATCGGCAAGAACCGCCGCATCGACGTCTTCTGCGTGTCGGAGTCGACCAATCAAGCCTTCGCCATCGAGTGCAAGTTCCAGGACACCGAAGGCACGGTCGACGAAAAGATCCCGTACGCGCTCGACGATCTGCGCGCGTTGCCGATGGCCGGCTGCATTGCGTACGCCGGCACCGGCTTCTCCGAAGGCGTGCGCTACATGCTCGAAGCGTCCCCGCACGCGGCGTTTTGCATGCCCCTTCCAGAGCAGGCGGATTCCACCACCGACACGCGAGAGCTCGATCACCTCCTCGCCACACATTTCGGTTGGTGGGATCTGCTCGTCAGTGGCAAGAAACCCGTCTGAACGTTTTGTTCCACTTGCTTACCGAGAGGAGCCTGTGTATGCTTCACTCGGTAACCATGAGGAGATGAACAGATGCGCCTCGACGACTGGTACCGCGTCATCCTCCTGCGGGCACGATCGATCGTCCGCCGGCGAGTCGTCGACCATGAGCTGGACGACGAGCTTCGCTATCACGTCGAGAGGCAGATCGAAGAACATCGCCCAGGGCCTGACGCCGGAACGCGCGCGCACAGCGGCGCTGCGCGCGATGGGCGGCATCGAGCTGCGAAAGGAACAGTGCCGCGACGAGCGCCGATGGTCGTTCGTCGACCATGCCGCTCGCGACCTGAGACATGCCGTCAGGCTCCTCCGCCGCGCGCCGATCTTCACGACGGTTGCCGTCTGCCTGCTGGCGATGGGTATCGGCGCGAACACCGCCATCTTCCAACTCATCGACGCCGTTCGACTACGCACGCTGCCAGTCGCGAACCCGCACGAGCTCGCCGAGGTCCGCGTCGATGGCATCCGCGACTTCGGCGTGTCGGACGGCTTCGCCGCCGAGATCACGTATCCGCTCTGGGAACAGATACGCGAGCATCAGGACGCGTTCTCCCGCGTCTTCGGCTGGGGAAAAACTGGCCTGCTTGTCGGTACAGGCACCAATGCCCAGCGTGCGCGCGGGCTTTGGGTCACGGGCGAGTTCTTCTCGGTCCTCGGTGTCGCGCCGGCCCTGGGACGACTGTTCGATCCATCCGACGACCGGCGTGGATGCGGCGCAGGTCCCGTCGTTGTCAGTCACGTCTTCTGGCAGCGGTACTTTGGCGCGCGGGAGTCCGCGCTTGGCGGCACGCTCACGATTCTCGACCAGCCCTTCACAGTGGTTGGTGTCACGCCGGCCGATTTCAACGGACTCGAGGTCGGCCGAGGATTTGATATCGCGCTGCCGACCTGCTCGAGGGCGCTGTTTGGAGAGGCGCTCGATCAGCGGAACTACTGGTGGCTGACGGTCATGGGCCGGCTGAAGCCGGACTCGACCGTCGCTCGCGCCAGCGACCACCTGCGATCGCTCAGTCCTGGCTTCTTCGACGCCACCGTTCCGTCCGGCTACAGCGCAGAGAGCACAGCGCGCTATCGACGGTTCCGTCTCGGCGTTCTGCCGGCGGGTCATGGCGTCAGTCGACTTCGCAATGACTACGGCACATCGTTGTGGCTGCTGCTTGGAATGACAGGACTCGTCCTGCTCATCACGTGCGGCAATCTCGCGACACTCATGCTGGCTCGCGCGGGTGTTCGCGAACGCGAGATCACCGTCCGCGTTGCGCTCGGCGCCTCGCGACAACGCATCGTGTCGCAGATGCTGGTCGAGAGTCTGCTCGTGGCCACCATCGGCGCCTCGTGTGCGATTCCCGTCGCGCTGCTCTCGAGCCGGGCGCTCGTGGCGTTTCTCAGCAATCCCGGCGATTCGATTCTCCTGAAGCTTGCGATCGACTGGCGCATCGTCCTCTTCACGACGTCGCTCACGTTCCTCACCGTGGCGATGTTTGGCCTCGTCCCCGCCCTTCGCACATCGCTCGTCAACCCCAACCGCGTCATGCGCCCGGACGCTCGTGGTCTGACGGTCGATCGTCGTCGATCCGCCTTTCAGCGAACGCTGGTGGTCGGACAAATCGCCGTGTCACTAGTGCTCGTTGTCTCGGCACTGCTGTTCGTCCGGACCTTCTATAACCTCGTGAACGTCGACACGGGGTACGAGCAGGATGGCGTGCTCTCAACGGCCTTCGTTGATATGACGTCGACACGGTTGGCGCTCGATCAGCGCATCGAATTCCAGCGCAGGTTGACCGAGGAGATTCGGTCGATCCCTGGAGTCGCCGCAGCGGCCTCGTCCACGCATACGCCGCTGAACGGTGCGAGCTGGTGGCAGTCATTTCGTGTTCAACACGTGTCGGCCGGTCAGCGACAAGGATCGCGGTGGGCGTACGTGGGTCCGGGCTATTTCGAGACGCTGAGGATTCCGCTCCGCTCGGGTCGCGATATCGGGCCCTTCGACACCGCCGCGTCGAAGCGAGTACTCGTCGTGAACGACGCGTTCGTCCGCACGCATCTGAACGGTGCCAGCCCGCTCGGGACGGCCCTTCGCACATTCGCGGAGCCCGGATATCCCGAGACGACCTACGAAATCATCGGCGTGGTCGGCGACACGATGTACTCGGATCTGCGAGAGGGCACCCCGCCGATCGCATTCGCACCCATCGCACAACACCCCGCCCTGCGCCCGTGGGCAGGGATTCTCGTCCGAAGCGACGGAACCCGATCGAGTGTGATTGCCGATATCCGGCAGCGAGTGGCGCGGCTCAACCCTGGAATCGTGATGCAGATCGGCGAGCTGAAGGGGCAGCTGCGCGACCGGCTGATCGGCGAGCGATTGATGGCGTGGCTGGCCGGCGCATTCGGCGTGCTGGCCATGACGCTCGCATCCGTCGGGCTCTATGGCCTGGTCGCGTATCTCGCGAGCGGCCGCAGAAACGAGATCGGCATTCGTCTTTCTCTCGGCTCGAGCCGCGCCCAAGTCATCCTGCTCGTGCTGCGCGGCAGCCTATGGCTGATCGGTATCGGTCTGGCGCTCGGTCTGCCGATCGTGTTCGTCACGATGCGCGCCGTCAGTCCGTTGTTATTCGGTCCATCTGTCGCGGGCGTTCAGGCCCCGCTGAGTGCGGCGCTCGTGCTGGCCATCGTCTCGGGACTCGCCGCCTGTATCCCCGCCTGGCGGGCGTCGCGCCTCGATCCGACTGCTGCTCTCCGCTGCGAATGAGGTTTAGGAGGCGACGAGATCGTCGCTCAACACATCGGCCGTCGCACCGGAAGGCACGCCAATGGCTCGAACCTTGCGGCCGAGCACGCGCCACGCGAGGATGATCGACGTCACACACAGAGCGGTCCCACCAATCATGAACGTGATGACAACGATGTCCCAGAGCGGGCGGTAGTTATAGAGCCACGGAAAATCGAGAGAGTGGAGACCGTGATACGCCCAACGGCTCATCCAGTTGCGCGAGCTGTAGGTGCTGACGACTCGCGCCGTCTTCGGATCGATGTAGAACCGCGTGTGCTCGTCATCGGTGAGCCGCGCGAGGACGACAGGCAGCGGCCGATGTCTCCGGCGATCGAGGTAGTACCTGTCGTACTGATCGATTGTCCTGATCTCGGCGAGACCGTTCGGGCCAACAGTCTTCGTCACGATCTCAGAGATGCGCTCGGGAGTGAAGCCTGTCATCGGCTCACCATCGACCGGCACCACACGAGTGCTGCCATCGGCGAGCGTCGCCACATACCCTGGCGCACCGGCGAATGACGTCAGCTCCAGCTCCTTTACCTGAAGACCCGCGAGCTGTCTGAGCGCTTCTCCCGGTGGCTTCGTGTCGAACGCCTCTACCACCAGTCGTCCGCGGAGCGCAGCGTTGATGTTCCTCGGACCGCCAGTCACTCCGCGCGCGATCTGCTCGCCTCCACTGACCGCTCGGTTGGTTCGTCTGGGAAATGGATCCATCGAGAGCAGTCCGCTGAAGGCCCACGTCGCGGCGCCAAGGCCGAACACGAGTCCGAAGACGGTGTGCCATCGCTTCTGTCCTCGATACGGAATGCTCGTCGGCGTGCTGGCATTGCGATACTTCTTCGAGGGCGAGTACATCCAGACGCCGATGACGACGCCCATGAGCGCGGCGAATGTGCCGATGCCCGACGACCAGATGACGACGGTGCTCCACTCAGGGCCGTGTTTTCTGAGCGGCGTGAAATACAGCCAGTGCGGAATCGCGCCGACATACGCCCCCCAGCGAGACGCCCTCGTCGTGTACTGCTCGACTTCGCCCGTGTTCGCGGAGACGTAGACCTCGTCGCCGTCAGGGAACGAGAACTTCCAGAGCGGTGCCACATCCTGCAGGCGCGACTGCAACGTCCATTGATCGACGTCGTTCATCTCCTCGATCGTGGCCGTGGCAACCGGTTGCCTCGTCCACGCCGCGGCCGCGCGATGGACCATCTCCATCGGCACGTCGAGCTGCTCATCGCCTGTATCGGCGTACACGATCTGCTGTCCACCGCGTCCGCCCACGCGATAGACCGGACGGCCGTCGAAAGTGTTCAATCGAATCTGCGCGGGCGATCCTTCGATACCGAGCGCCTTCAGCGCCTCCGCTGGTGAGAGCTTCACGGTTGTGTGATCGAGGGCCGGCGCTCGCTCCAGTCGATCGCTCGCGGTCACGCTCGGGTAGTCCCAATACATCATTCCGATGCCCGACGGGAACCAGAGCAGGAACACCACGCACAGCGCAACGCCGAGCCAGCGGTGCACGAAGATCAGCGAGCGTTTGACAGCAACAGCCGAGAGCATCAGGTACTGAATTCTATTCTCGCCAGAAACGAAAAGAGATTTTATCTGGCGTGCTCTGTGAGTTAACGCTGCAACTCCAGCTGCTGCAGCTGGTCCGGGAATTCGTCCTCGAACATCAGCGGAGAGTCTCGCCATAGCGCAAGTCGCTGGCGTCTCAGCACGAACGCGAGAGTCGAGAGGATGACGATGATGATGATTGCCGGGGCCGTCCCGGAAGCTGCGCCGCCGGCGAGCACGCCGCCGAAGACGGTGAAGAGAAGGCCCAGGAAGAATCCGAATATCACACTGTGTCCGATGAATCGCTTGCCGGGCAGGTACGAGCACGTGAACGGGATGCGTCGCCACTCGTGCAGCACCGCGTGGACGAACACGAGCCCGACGAGCGCGAGAACGACCGTGACGATCAACGCATCCGCGCGCCGAGTCCACCACAACACCGGACATGCGACGAGGACCGGCAGGCCGACGACGAACCTCGTGACCACGCGGTCGACGGCACGCAGTTGATCGCGGCGCGTCGCCTGGTCCTCGGTCATCTGAAAGATCCAGTTCGCGCGGTACTCCATCGGCAGCACGAGCGAGGCGCGGGCGCCGAGCCCGCACAAGTACATCAGCACGAACGGCGCAAATAGCGGCATGTTGCGGAACCTCGCCCCAAGCAGGCTGATCAAGAAGCCCATGCCGATGGCAGAAACACCTACGAGCACTCCTTGATGCAGCTGGCTCCGGACGAGTGTGATCACTGTGAACGCGTGAACGCCGCGATAAGCCGGCGTTGCACCGGGCAGTGTGACGAATCGCGGCACGCGGAACCACGGCGCCGACATCGAGGCCGGGCGCAGCATGAGCCGCTCGAATTGACGGAAGAGCACCGCGTAGATCGCTGCGATAAAGAACGTGACGATCAGGAAGACTCCGAGTCCGATCAGAGCCAATCTGACCAGAATCGGATCGGCACTCCCCTGCAGCACACGCTGGAGCCCCAGAAACCAGGCGGGAGGCACGAACATCATCCATGCGGCACCATCCGAAAGCGAACGGCCGAGGGCGGGCAGGTGTGAGACGAGCGGCAAACAGACGACGAGCCCTGCGAGCACGCCGCTCCGCATCATCCCGGAGAGCGTGTGCAGACCACTGCGCGAAAGCACCAGCACGAGCACGCCCACGATCGCGGTGATGGCGAGCACGGCAAATGCCGATGCGGCGGCGCCCGAGATCACCCACGCCACGACTCGTGACACGACAGTATGCTCGCCCCACGGGTTTATCGAGATGAGCAGCATCAACGGCATCAGCGATACGTGCGCAGCTGTCGTGAACAAGCCGGTGAAGAGAAAGACGGCGGCCAGCTTCGCCCTGAAGACGACCATTCGGGGTACTGGCATCGGCCCGAGGATGCGGAAGTCGCGCTCGTCTGGAAACAGCGAGTGGCTGACGAGCAGCGTGATGAACGCCACGAGGAGCATCGGGAGACCGATGATCAGCATGTCGTCGCCGGTGAGCGCCAGGCGGTACCGCTCGGGGGATCCCAAGCGCCACAGTACCGCGTACTTGATCATGTACCCCCGCGTCAGCACGAGGCCGAGCGCGATGAGCCCACCGACCGAGCCGACCACGACACGCGTGAACGAGTCGGCGCCGATCTCGCTCAGAAATCCGAAGTCGAACATCGCGCGGAAGAAATGTTCGGTGAGTCGACCTTCGGGCCCCTCGCGCACCTGCCGCCAACGCGCCGAGATCGTCGACGTCATCACGCCTGCATGAGATCGAGGATCTCGCGAGCGACGGGAGTGAAGTCTTCCTGGCCGGTGACCTCGACGAACACGTTCTCGAGGGACGTCGCCTGCTCCTGGAATGGCTCGATCTCACGCTCGGCGACGACGCGTCCGTGTGAGAGGATCACCACGCGTGAGCACAGCTTCTCGACCATGTCGAAGCGATGTGTGCTGAAGAGGACCATGCGATCGCCTGCCGCAAACAGGCGGAGCAGCGTGCGAAACAGCAAGCCCGCGGTGACATCGAGCCCCGAGAACGGCTCATCGAGCACGAGCACATCCGGGTTGTGCATCAGCGCCGCTGCCAGCAGCACCCGTTGTCTCATCCCTTTCGAAAACGCCGCCATCGTGGCGTATCGGCTTTCCCAGAGCAGCAGTAGCTTCAACAGGGCCGGTACTTTCTCGCCGAGCGTCTGCTCGTTGAAGCCGCGCAGACGTCCCACCAGCATCAGGTACTCGATTGCAGTGAGATGTGTGTAGAGGTGCGGCTCCTCAGGGACGTATCCGATGCGCCGCTTGTAGGCGATCGGATCGTCGTCCATGCGAACGCCATCGAGCCAGATCGATCCAGCGCTGGGATCGATCAGGCCGACGATGAGATTCACGGTGGTGCTCTTGCCGGATCCATTCGGACCGAGATAACCGAGGATCTCACCGCGGCGCACCTGGAACGTCACGCGATCGAGCGCGAGGAACGCTCCGTATCGTTTGCTCAGTCCGCGCGTTTCGAGCACGTTGCTGTCACTCCAGTCCGGCTAAAGCCGGACACTACGACGGCCAGGACACTACGACGACCTGTAGTGTCCGGCTTCAGCCGGACCAGAAATGTCACTCATAGCGCAGCGCCACGAGCGGGTTCACCCCCGAGGCGCGCGCGGCTGGCACATACGTGGCCACGACGGCCACCGCGATCCAGATGATGCCCGTCGCTGCGAGCACGATCAGTCCCGGAGGACGAATGTCCGCATCCATCGACCCCAGCACGCGCCCCATCGTCATCGTCAGCACTTCGCCGATGAGGACGCCGATCATGGCAATCGACAGCCCCTGTCCGACGACCTCGCGAAACACGGTCTGACGATCTGCACCAAGCGCCATCCGCACGCCAATCTCTCGAGTACGAAGAGCGACTCGGTAGGCGATCACGCCATACAGTCCCACCGCCGCGAGCGCCAGTGCCAGCATCCCAAAGGCCGTCAGGACCGATGCCTGCCACCTGATCGAGGCGTACGACTTCTCCACGTGGTCGCTGAGCGGCTGCACGGTATAGACACGGATTCCCTGTCCAAGTTCCAGCAGCGTGCGTCGAACGGACTCGACCATACGGGCGGGAGGCGTGCTCGTTTCGAGGAGAATCGCCGTGAGACCACCCTCGTATTGCCGCGCGAACGCCAAATACAGGTGTGGCTGCGCGATCTCGCCGAGGGATCGAACCACCGAGTTGCGGACCACCCCTATGACGGTGGCTGGCTGAGTCCTAGTGCATCCGACCAGCACGCGTTCGCCGACGGTCGACGAGTTCGGCCACAGCATGCGAGCGAGCCGTTCGTTCACGACGACCGACGAGGCATCGCTCGACAACTCGCGCCTTTCGAAGTCACGACCGGCAACGATTTCGATGTCCATCGTGTCGAAATATCCCGGCTCGACAGCGCCGCTGGTGATCGTGAGGCGCGGGCCGTTGGGCACGGACACACAATCCGAGCCGCTCGGCATGAGCGGCAATGCAGAAGTCATCGTCGCGGTTCGAACACCGGGAAGCGCTCTCAACCGCTCGAGCGCGTTGGAATAGATCTGACGTCCGTCT
>Ga0114129_10016295_pt1 | contig 10579 bp, 10 predicted proteins | sample RhiMetdeltSRZDD1_FD_80071 | JGI IMG/M metagenome (GOLD analysis project Ga0114129, IMG submission 80071) | Populus rhizosphere microbial communities from Tennessee, USA - Rhizosphere MetaG P. deltoides SRZDD1 (version 2) (version 2) | ecosystem: Host-associated > Plants > Roots > Rhizosphere >... | reverse complement strand
GGGCTCCGAACGAACACGACGTGGGCCACGCCCTCGAGGCGAAGATCGTCCAGGAATCGTCCCTGACCGCGCAGCAGCGGCGGATCCTCGCGACGACGCGCGGCGCGACCGACGTGGGTCAGGTGGAATGCCTCCGGGGGAGCGCGGGCGTCATGGCGGCGCCCGGATTGTACAATCTCGCCCATGTGCCGCGCCTGGGGTGGCTTCGTGCTTGGCGCCGCCCTTGTCGTCATGGCGGCGAGCGACGTCGCGGGGCAGGTGTTCGTCGCGACGGCGCCGCGCCCCGACTTCACGATCGGCCCGCTCTTCGTCGGCGCCACCGCGCCCGCGGACCTGGCCGCGCCGGTCAGCGTCAGCATCACCTGGAACCTCGTCCCGCGAAACGGAAGCCGGGCGCACGCGGACACGCTCGCGCTGCTGTGGCCGGGCGAGATCGCCGCCGCGACCGCGGCGGGCGACGTCGAGCCGTCGCTCGTCAATTACGTGGAGTCGCGGGGCTTCAGCTCGACGGCTTCCGGACGCCTCACGCTGCGTGTGCGCAGCCAGAGCCAGCTCGGGCTGCCGACGCCCGCCGAGGAGCTTGCCGTGACCGCGTCGTACGTCTCGTTCGTGCGCCGCGACGCGCCGCCGCAGGCCGGCACCGGCGCCTTGATCTGGATTCCGTCCACGCCGCATCTCGGCGATCCTCGGTGGGTCCTGAACCTCACGTTCCCCGCGCGCGGCATGATCGCGCCGAAACCGGCGACGTGGCTGGAGGACGTCTTCTGGGGCCGGCGCAACGCGCTCTCGCTCTCCTGGGGTGACGTCGGCTCCATCGCGTTCTATCCGCTGTACCACGAGCATCGTGACCGCATCGTCCACCTCGCACGCGAATACTCGCGTCTGCTCGTCAGCTTCCCCGACGCCGATCACCTGCGCATCGAGGCGATCGAGCCGGCGAGCGCCGTGCGGCGCGGCAGCCGGCTGCGGGCGGGCACCGAGACCGTGTCGCTGCCGCTCAACACCGTCGACCCGGCGCCGCAGACGCTCAAAGTGCATTACGCGTACTATCGCGGCGTCTTCGCGTGGCGGCCGGTGCTGATCTCGCTCGGGCTGCTGATCCTCGGCAACCTCACGGGCCTGCTGATGGTGAGCGGGCGTCTGTCTTCGCTGCTGCGCGCGCGCCTGCGCCTGGCGCGCGGCGCGCCGCCCCGCGATGCGGCGCCGCTGACGCCCGATCGCCTCGCGGAAATCCGCCCCGGCGAGTCGACGTACGACGATGTCGTGCGGATCTGCGGGCTGCCGGATGAGCAACGCCACCGCCTGGCCGACGGTGGCCGTCGCACGCTCGTGTATCGGTCGACCCAGCAGCGGCCCGAGCGCGGCGTCCGCGTGGGTTGGCTCACCACGGTGCGCCACTGGGACATCGAGCGCTACGAGGTGGACATCGAGATGGCTGGCGCGCGCGTCGAAGACGTCGTCATCCGTGTTCGTCGCTCGCGCGCGAGCTCGCCGGATTGACGCCTCGCCCGCGCACCCCGCTGGCGCCGTGGTTCCCGAGCCCCGCCGCGATGCAACGGTTCAGGCGGCGCGTGCTGGGTCGGCGTGTCGCCCTGCACCATCCGCGCGACCCCGGCTGGCGGACGCTCGCGCCCGGGTTTGCCGGCGCCGTGGCGCTCGCGCGCGCCGGCGTGCCGTTCCAATTCGCGCTCGAGCGCCGCTACGATCGCCGCGGCGAGCGGCGACGTCTGTCGACGGCCCTCGCGAGCGGCGCGACGATCTACGTTCCTCAAGCGCATCAGGTGCTGCCGCGGGTCGCGCGTCTCATGGTGGCGCTGCGTGAGCACCTGCTCGGCGCGCGCGTCGAGGAGACGTCGTTTCTGTTCTTCGTTCAGGGCCGCGGGCGTGAGGGGCTCGGACTCCACCACGACGGCGAGGTCGACGCCTTCTGGGTCCAGCTCGAGGGCCGTCGCACCGTCACGCTCGGTCCCGCCGTCCCCGCGCGCACGCCGCTCGACCTCGACGTGCGGCGCGCGGTCGGCCGCGGCTGGCGAACGCTGGATCTGCCGCCCGGCTCGCTGCTGTATCTGCCGCCGCGCGTACCGCACGCGGTCGTCTGTCACGGCCGCTCGCTGGCGCTGTCGTTGACGTGGTCACGCCAGCGCGCGGGCACCACGGCGATGCGCTGGGACGTGGCCTCCGGGCACGCTCGCCCGCGGCCGCGCCACGATGCGCGCTGGCTGTGGACTCAGGTACCGGTGCGGGCCGGCGCCCTGGACCGCGCGCGTCGCCGGTTCCGCCTGTTGACGCCCGAGGGCAGCGCGTGGCTCCCGGCACGCACGCGCGCGCTCGCGGCGCGGCTGGCCGGAATGCCGGCGGTTGCGGCGGACACTCGCGACGCTGCGCCGCTGGTGGAGCTCGGCGTGCTGGCACCCGAGGATCTGCCGCAGGCGCTCGTGCCGGAGGCGCCACGGACGCTCGACGGCTGGCGCTTCGCGTGATCGACGCTCGTCGCCTGCCGTTCTTCTACGGCTGGGTGGTCGTGGCCGTCGCGTTCGTCACGATGGGCATCGGCGTGAACACGCGCACCGCGTTCTCGCTGCTGTTCCCACCGATCCTCGCCGAGTTCGGCTGGGACCGCGCAGTGACGGCCGGCGCGTTCTCGGTCGGCTTCCTGGTGGCCACCGCGTACGTGCCGTTCCTCGGCATGGCCATGGACCGCTTCGGCCCGCGGCTGGTGATCCCCGTCGGCATCGTCATCACGAGCCTCGGGCTCGCGCTGGCGCCGTTGACGAGCCGACCGTGGCATCTGCACGTCACGCTCGGCGCGCTCGTCGGAGGCGGCTCGATCTTCATGACCTACATCGGCCACTCGCTGTTCCTGCCGCACTGGTTCGTGCGTCGCCGCGGGCTGGCCGTCGGCATCGCATTTTCCGGGGTCGGCATCGGCTCGATGCTGCTGTTTCCGTGGCTCGGTCGGCTCATCGCCACCTCCGGGTGGCGCGCCGCGTGCTGGGCGCTGGTCATTCTGCTCATCGTCGTGCTGCTCCCCCTCAACGTCACGCTCCCCCGGCGGCGCCCGGAAGACGTGGGGCTTGCGCCCGACGGCGACGCGACCACGCCCGGCGGTGGCCGCGCGGCGTCCGACAACGTCGTCGACCACGTGTGGGCGTCCGTGGACTGGACGCTGGGTCGCGCGATGCGCACGGGGCGCTTCTGGTTGCTGTTCGTCGGATTCTTCGCCGCGCTGCTCGTCTGGTACATGGTTCAGGCACACCAGACCAAATATCTGCTCGACATCGGTTTCGATCGCGAGCGCGCCGCGTACGCGCTCGGCCTCGTGGGGCTGACGGGCATCGTGGGGCAGATCGCGCTCGGCTGGCTGTCCGATCGCGTCGGCCGCGAGTGGGCGTGGACGCTCGGCGGCATCGGCTTCGCCATCTGCTATGCGACGCTCCTGGTGCTACCGGCGCATCCGTCGATGGGCCTGCTCTACGTGATGGTCACCTCGCAGGGACTGCTCGGCTACGGCCTGGCCTCGGTGTTCGGCGCGATTCCCGCCGAGATCTTCCACGGGCGCCACCACGGGACGATCTTCGGGACGCTGACGCTCGGGGCGAACGCCGGGGCCGGCTTCGGCCCGTGGGTGGCTGGCTGGATCTACGACCGATCGGGGTCCTATACGCCGGCGTGGCTGCTCGCGATCGGCGCCTGCGTCGTGTCGGTGGTCGCGATCTGGCTGGCGGCCCCGCGCCGCGTCCGTTCCGTGGCCGGGAGAGTTAGACGAGCCGCGGAAGCAGCGCGCTGATCGAGCCGCGCAGCACCATGTCGGCGAGCGAATCCATGTCCGTCGGCTCGGCGTTCAGGATGACCACGCGCGCGCCCGCCTCTTTCGCGACCGGAACGACACCGGCGATCGGATAGACGGACAGCTTCGTGCCGATCGCGAGCATCAGGTCGCACCGCCGCGCCGCGGCTCCCGCGCGCTCGAGGTCGGCCTGCACGAGCCCTTGACCGAACGAAATGGTCGCCGATTTCAAAATGCCGCCGCAGCTGCGACACGGCGGATCGGCCTCGCCTGCGCGGACACGCGCCAGCGCACGCTCCATGGCCGCGCGCTCGCCACACGACAGGCACACGACCTCGCGCGACGTGCCGTGGATCTCGATCACCCGCGCGGACGAGGAGCCCGCCTTGACGTGCAGACCGTCGACGTTCTGCGTGATCAGCGTATCGAGGATGCCGCGCCGCTCCAGCGCCACGAGCGCTCGGTGGCCGTCGTTCGGCTCGCGGTCGTGCATCGGGGATTCCAGGCGGGTGCGCCACGCGCGCTTGCGGACCTCGGGATCGGCGACGTAGTGCTGGATCGTGGCCATCTTCTCGGCCTCGGGATTGCGCGTCCAGAGCCCCTGGGGTCCGCGGAAGTCCGGAATGCCGGAGTCGGTCGAGATGCCGGCACCGGTGAGAACGACGATCCGCCGCGCGGCGTCGATCCAGCCGCGGACGGTGGCGAGGGCGCGCTCCAGGTCGTCGGCCACGGAGACCTGGATATATCACGCCCTCGCCGCGGCCGCTACATACCGAGCTGCTTCAGGGCCTCCTTGGCCTTGGCCTCCGACTCCGCGTGCTTGCCGGCCTTGTGCAGTGCGTCCGCCTCCTCGGCCAACTGGCGGGCGTTGTAGCCGGCCTCGTCGAGGCGATTGGCTGCCTCATCATTGACCTTCTGGATGAGCTTCGGGCACTGGAACGCCGACGATGTCCCGGCGACGCTCAGGATGACGAGCACCGCCACGCCGACCACGAGTGCGACACGCCGCATCGACTGACTCCTTTCGACAGCGGATCTCCGCTGCCTTCGTGATGAGTTGCCGCCTCGGTCAGGCAAGGCGAGGGCCAGAGTCGGCCCTTGCGGAACGCGAGCGACTTCGCAGGCTTGGAGGTGGCTCCATTCGGCGTGAGAGCGCCCCGGGTGTGGCGGAAATGATCACGTGAGGCGTTCCGCCTCACTTCACGGCGCCCGCCGCGTGTGGTACACCGAGCGCGCATGCGCCTGGGTGTGCGTCAGAAGCTCGTGCTGCTGAGCCTGCTCATCCTCGTGGTCGTGTCGTTCACGTTCACGGTGGTGCAGCTCGGGCTGTCGCGCACGTGGCGCGAAGAGGATCTCAAGGAGAGGGCGGTCATCTTCGCCAGGGAGATCGCGGCGACCATCGGGGATCATCACGAGCTGGAGGGCGGCGCCCTCATCGATCGCAAGATCCACCAGATCATGGCCGTCCGGCGCAGCGTGTTGCAGCTCGACATCGTGCGGCTGCCGGCCGATGGCGCCGCGGTCGTGGCGACCAGCGAGACGGGCCACCGCCTGCCGTTCACGCCGCAGGACGAAAACGCGGTGCGCGGCGGCGCCGTCGTGTCGCGCCTGCTCTCGGACCCGGGCGGGCGGTCGTGGGAGGTCATGGCGCCCATCCATCTCGACGGCGCCGTCGCCGGCGCCGTCGCGGCGCGGTTCGCGCTGGCACGCTTCGACGACCGCGAGGCGCGCAGCCGCACGGCCGCGCTCTGGCTCACGGGCATCTCGGTGCTCGTGATGGGCTCCCTCATGACGCTGGCCGTACACGGCGTCGTGAACCGGCCGATCCAGAGCTTCGTGCGCGCGATGCGCGGCGCGGAGGCCGAGCCGGTGGCGCTGGCGTCCAACGACGAGTTTGGCGCGATGGCGCGCCACTTCAACGAGATGATCGCGCGCGCCCGCGAGCGTCTGTTCGAGATGCAGCGCGATCTGAGCCACGCCGAGCGGCTCGCCCTGTCGGGGCGGATCGTGGCGGAGGTCGCGCATGAGATCGGCACGCCGCTGCACTCCGTCATGGGCCACCTCGAGCTGCTGCGCGAGGATTTGCCGCCCCGTGCGGTGTCCGAGACGATCGAGCGCCGCCTGCGGGTGATCGAGAGCCAGCTCAGCCGTCTGCGCGAGATCATCGATCGTCTGCTCGATTCCACGCGACGCTCACCGCAGCCGGTGGTGCCCGTGGACGTCGACGGCCTCGTGCAGGAGACGATCGAGCTGGTGCGGCCGGCGCTGACGGCCGCGCGATTGGAGCTGCAGGTGCACTCGGACACGGCCCCGCCGCGGCTCTGCGGCAAGCGCAGCGAGCTGCAGCAGGTCGTGTTGAATCTCCTCACCAATGCGCTGGACGCCACGCCCCCGGGCGGCGTCATCCGTGTCGCGACGCGCGCGCGCGGCGACGAGGTGGAGATCGAGGTCGCCGACACCGGCTGCGGGATCCCCACGCCGGAGCTCAAGCGCATCTTCGATCCGTTCGTCACGACGAAGGAGCCGCATCGCGGCACCGGGCTCGGGCTGTTCATCTGCGCCCAGATCGTGCACGACCACGGCGGCCGCATCGACGTGGCGAGCGAGCCGGGCCATGGCAGCGTGTTTCGCGTCGCGCTGCCGGTGGAGCGCGTGGCGGTATGAGCCCCACGCGGCCCGCGGTGCTCGTGGCCGACGACGACGCCGTCGCGCGCGATCTGCTCGTGGAAGTGCTGGAGCGCGAGGGCTATCGCGTGCGCGCGGCCGGCGGCGGCGCCGAGGCGATCGCGCTCGCCGAGCGCGAGCTCTTCGACGTGGCGCTCGTCGATCTCCGGATGCCGGATGCCGATGGGCTGGCCGTGCTCGAGCGTCTGGTCGCGCGCGAGCCCGCGCCGGCCGTGCTGATCCTCACCGCGTTCGCGGCGATGGACACGGCGATCGAGGCGATCCGGCGCGGCGCCTACGACTATCTGAGCAAGCCGTTCCGTCTGGAGGAGATCAAGCGCGCGGTGCGCCGCATGCTGGAGGGGCAGCGCCTGGCGCGCGACAACCAGCGCTACCGTCGCGAGCTCCGCGAGCGCAACGACGCCGACCGCCTGGTCGGCCACTCGCCGGAGATCGTGGCCATCTACAAGCTGATCGCGCGCGTCGCGGCGCTGGACACCACGGTGCTCATCCAGGGCGAGACCGGCACCGGCAAGGAGCTGGTGGCCCGCGCGATCCACTATACGGGACCGCGCGCCGACCGGCCGTTCGTCGTCATCGACTGCGCCGCGATCCCGGAGCCCTTGTTCGAGTCCGAGCTGTTCGGTCACGAGCGCGGCGCGTTCACGGGCGCCGTCACCACACGGCGTGGCCTGCTCGAGACGGCGCAGGGCGGCACCTGCTTTCTCGACGAGGTGTCCGAGCTGTCGGGCGCGCTCCAGGCCAAGCTGCTCCGCGTGCTGCAAGACCGCGTGTTGCGCCGCGTCGGAGGCAACGAGCCGATTCCGGTCGACGTGCGGCTCGTGGCCGCGACCAACCGCGATCTGCGCAAGCGCGTCGAGGACGGGCTGTTCCGCGAGGATCTCTATTACCGGCTCAACGGCGTGACGATCGCGGTCCCGGCCCTGCGCGAGCGCGGCGACGACGTGGCGGTGCTCGCCGAGCACTTCGCGCGCAAGTACGCGACGGCCGCCGGCAAGAGCGTCGAGGGGTTCGCGCCGGACACGCTGGAGGCCCTGCGCGCCTATGCGTGGCCGGGCAACGTCCGCGAGCTCGAGCATGCGATCGAGCGCGCGGTCGCGCTGGCCCGGTCACCGCTGCTGCTGCCCGAAGACCTGCCGGTGGATGTCCGCGCCCAAGCGGCGCGTGTGCCCGAGCTGCCAGCGAAACGGATGACGCTCGAAGAGCTCAAACACTGGTACGTGGCGCTGGTGCTCGACGAGGCCGGCGGCAACAAGGTGCGCGCGGCGGAGCTGCTCGGCATCGATCGCCGCACGCTGTACCGGATCCTCGAGCGCGCCGACGACCCCGAAGATTAGCTCCGAGGCTTGTTGGCCAGGCCGATCGCGCGCCCGGCCTGCGGGGGCCGCGGCAGGGCGTCGTGCGCGCGCTGGATCGCCGCCAGCCGCGCCAGAATCTCGGGCGCCATGGCGGCCGCGCGGCGCGTGGCGCCGCTCACGTGCAACGACATCAGCTCGTTGGTCGCGGCCAGCCAGCCGTCGCGCGCGTGGTACATCGCGTGGATGTAGTGCAGGCGCTTGTCGTCGTGGCCGAGCAGATGTGTCGTGAAGCGGAGGGGATCGCCTTCGCGAACCTCGCGGTGGTACGTGACGTGGGCCTCGAGGCAGAAGGTCGTGATCCCCCGCTCCGCGCGATGCCCCGCGTCCAGGCCGATCCACTGCATGAACTCGTCGGTCGCGAAGTCGAAGACGACGAGGTAGTAGCCGACGTTCATGTGCTGGTTGTGGTCGATCCACTCGGATCGCACGACGTCGCGATAACGGTCGAACGGCGCCGCCGGCTCAGACATCGAGCGTGACGATCTCCGCGCGCAGTCGGCGCGCGGTGATCTGCAGGCGCGCCACGCAGATCGGCAGGCGAAATCGCCGTGGCCCGGCGCTGCCGGGATTGAGATAGAGCACGCCGTCGCGGTGCTCGACCCGCGGCTGATGCGAGTGGCCCGCGATGACTGCGTGGTAGCCGGCCGCGCGCGGATCGACGTCGAGCTCGTGCAGGTCGTGCAGCACGTAGAGCGCGCGGCCGCCGCGCTCGACGACTTCGGTCTCGGCCAGGGCGCGCGCCCATCGGCCGCGATCGTTGTTGCCGCGCACGGCCACCACCGGGGCGACCGCGCGCAGCGCCTCCAGGACCTCGGGCGCGCCGACGTCGCCCGCGTGCACGATGAGATCGGCGCCGCGCAGCGCGCGCAGCGCCTCCGGTCGCACGAGTCCATGGGTATCGGAGATCACACCGATGCGTGGCATTGCCGGGCGAGCGTAGGCTATCATGTCGCCCCGATGCTGCAGAGAACCCGCGACCTCAGGATCGACAGCTTCCGGCCGCTGCTGCCGCCGGCCATTCTGCTCGAAGAGCTCCCGCTCAGCGAGCGTGGCTCGGAGACGGTCAGCCGGGGCCGCGACGCGGTGGCCCATGTGCTCGGCGGCGACGACGACCGCCTGGTCGTCGTGGTGGGGCCGTGCTCGATTCACGACCCCGTCGCCGCGATCGATTACGCGCGCCGGCTCAAGCGGGCCGCCGAGGAGCACGCGGCCGACCTGTGCATCGTGATGCGCGTGTACTTCGAGAAGCCGCGCACTACGGTGGGCTGGAAGGGTCTCATCAACGATCCGCGACTGGATGGCTCCTTCGCGATCAACGAAGGGCTTCGCCTTGCGCGCCGGCTGCTCGTCGATCTCGCCGACCTCGGGTTACCCGCGGGCTGCGAGTTCCTCGATCCGATCTCGCCGCAGTACACCGCCGACACCGTGTCCTGGGGCGCGATCGGCGCGCGGACGACCGAAAGCCAGGTGCACCGTGAGCTCGCGTCGGGCCTGTCCATGCCGATCGGGTTCAAGAACGGCACCGACGGCGACGTGCAGATCGCCATCGACGCCGTGCGTGCGGGCGCGCATCCGCACCGCTTCCTGGGCGTCACCGAGCAGGGGCTCTGCGCCATCGTCTCCACGCGCGGCAATCCCGATTGTCACGTGATCCTGCGCGGCGGACAGAGCGGTCCGAACTACGATGCGGCGAGCGTTCGCAAGGCCGCCTCGGCGCTGAGCGACGCCGGCCTGCCGGCGCGACTCATGATCGACTGCAGCCACGGCAACAGCAGCAAGGACCACCGGCGCCAGCCCGTAGTCGGGCACGACATCGCGACGCAGGTGGCCGGCGGCGAGACCGCGATCGTCGGCGTGATGATGGAAAGCTTCCTGGTCGACGGCCGCCAGGATCTCACCGCCACCGCCACGCTGCGCTACGGCCAGTCGATCACGGATGCGTGCCTGGGCTGGGACGCGACCCTCACCGTGCTCGCCGAGCTCGCCGGCGCCGTGAAGGAACGGCGCCGGGCGCTCCGCTGATCTACGCCAACGGCTGCCCGGTGATCCAGGACGGCGCGACGTCGCGCGGCGCATAGCGCGACGCCACGTCGCGCGCGCGATCCGCTCCCGTCCCGCGCGGCCCGCTGACGTCGCGATCGCGAGGCGGCGTGCCGCCGCCACCGCCGCCGGGCCGGCCGCCGCCCCCGCCCCCACCCGGTCGGCCGCCGCCACCGTCGCGACCATCGCCGCCGCGGCCTCGACGCCGTCGCCCGCCGCGACGTGACCGTCGGCGTCGCCGCCCGCCGTCTCCACCGGCGCCCGAGGTCTGCAGATGCGCGCCCTCGCGGTTGCGCGGATCGGGCGCCTCTTCCTCGCGGTCGACCTCCGCGCTTTCGTCCGTCGGCTCGGTTGACGGGCGCGACTCCGCAGTCTCTTCGGGTTCCTCGTGCGCGATGCTCAGCGGCGCCAGCTCGGTCGGCGTGGGTTCCGTCGGCTCTGCCTGCGGCGCCGGCTCCACGGGCGGCTCGGCGCCGCCGCCGACGACCGTGATGACGCCGGCACGGTTGACCTCGAGCTCCTTGATACGCCGCAGACGGGTGATCAGGCGCGGAGAGCCCGGCGGCCGGCTGAAGCCGCGCGCCTTCAGCGCGTTGGCGAGCGAATCGAGCGTGACGGTGCGCGTGCGAGCGAGGTCGCGCACCACCGCGACGATCTCGTCGTGCGGCGCGGTGTGCGGCTCCGCACCACTCGCGATGGCCGGTCGCGG
>Ga0114129_10016294_pt1 | contig 10579 bp, 7 predicted proteins | sample RhiMetdeltSRZDD1_FD_80071 | JGI IMG/M metagenome (GOLD analysis project Ga0114129, IMG submission 80071) | Populus rhizosphere microbial communities from Tennessee, USA - Rhizosphere MetaG P. deltoides SRZDD1 (version 2) (version 2) | ecosystem: Host-associated > Plants > Roots > Rhizosphere >... | reverse complement strand
CACGTGGAACAAAAAGGAGTACTCGAAAGCGAAGGGCCTCTTCGGCCGCACGCTGGGCCTGCTCGGCTACGGCAACATCGGTCAGGAGATGGCGAAACGCGCGCACGCGTTCGGCATGCCGATCGTCGTCTGGAGCCGGCGCTTCGCGGGCGGCAAGGAGAACGTCGCCGACGCGCCGATTCCGATGCAGCTCGCCAAATCACCCGAGGAAGTCGCCGAGCGAGCAGACGTGCTGAGCGTCCATCTCGCGCTCGCGCCCGACACGCGCGGCCTCGTCAGCGCAGCAGTCTTCGACAGGTTGAAGCCGGGTTCGTACTTCATCAATACGGCTCGCGCCGAAGTCGTCGATCAGAAGGCGCTCGAACACGCTGTGCGCGAACGCAACATCCGCGTCGGCCTCGATGTGTTTGCCGGCGAGCCGACCGGCGCCACCGGCGAGTTCAAGGACGCGCTCGCATCGCGGCCGGACCTGTCTGCGAACGTGTACGGCACGCACCACATCGGCGCCTCAACCGATCAGGCACAGGAAGCGATCGCCGCAGAGACCGTCCGCATCATCGCGAGCTACAAGGACACCGGCAAAGTGCCGAACGTCGTCAACCTCGCGAAGCAGACGCCGGCGACGCACATGCTGGTGGTGCGCCACCGCGATCGACCGGGCGTCCTCGCGCACGTGTTCGATCACCTCCGCAGCGGCGATATCAACGTGCAGGAAACCGAGAATGTCATCTTCGAGGGCGCGCAAGCCGCCGTCGCCCGGATCAACCTCGATGGCGCACCGTCGGACGCGCTGCTGAAAACGATGCAGGAGGGGAACCGTGACATCCTCGATCTGCATCTGGTGACCATATGACCACCGTCCATCGCATCTACAACTTCGCCGCGGGTCCCGCAGTCCTGCCGGTTCCGGTGCTCGAGGAGATTCAGCGCGATCTGATCGCGCTGCCGGGCGTCGGCATGTCGATCCTCGAGATCAGCCATCGATCGACCACGTTCGAATCGATCCTCGAGCGCGCCGAAGCCGATATCCGCGCACTCGCGAACATCCCGTCGAACTACAAGGTGTTGTTCCTGCAAGGCGGCGCGAGCCTGCAGTTCTCGATGGTGCCGATGAATCTGCTCCCCGCGGGACAAACGGCCGACTACATCGACAGCGGATCGTGGGCCGAGAAGGCGTACAAGGAAGCCAAGAAGGTCGGCAACTCCCGCCTCGCCGCGACGACGAAGAGCAACAACTACTCGCGCGTGCCGGCGCAGGGCGAGTTGAAGCTGACGCCCGGCGCGGCGTACGTGCACATGACGTCGAACAACACGATCGAGGGGACGGAATTCAAACAACTGCCCGACGTCGGCGACGCTCCGCTCGTCAGCGACACTTCGTCGGACATGTTCAGCCGGCCGATCGACGTGTCGCGTCACGCGCTCATCTACGCCGGCGCGCAGAAGAACATGGGGCCGGCCGGCGTCACGGTCGTCATCATTCGCGACGATCTCCTGCCGCGCTCGCTCGAGAAGAAGTCGTCGCTGCCGACGATGCTGAACTATGCGGTGCACGCGGAGAACAAATCGCTGTACAACACGCCGCCGGCGTTCGCGGTGTACGCGCTCGGCCTCGTCATGAAGTGGTTGATCGCGCAGGGCGGCCTGACGGCGATCCACGGCGTGAACGAACGGAAGGCCGCGAAGCTCTATGCCGAGATCGATCGCACCGGGTTCTATCGCGGCACCGCGGAGCGCGACAGTCGATCGCTGATGAACGTCACGTTTCGGTTGAGCTCTGAAGATCTGGAGAAGCTCTTCGTGAAGGAGGCCACCTCGGCCGGGCTCGACGGCTTGAAGGGCCATCGATCCGTCGGCGGCATGCGTGCCTCGATTTACAACGCGTTTCCTGAAGATGGCGTCGACGCGCTCGTGGACTTCATGAAGGAGTTCGAAAGAACGCGCGGATGAAGCTCAGCACAGCGCAGCAAATCAATACGTATTAGCGTCTCGGGTCGCGGGATCCGTGATACCATCACGTGTTTCACCCGTCACCCCCAGCCAAGGATTCCCCGGGTCATCCCAGCGCGTCCGTTTGGAGGATAGAGTCGTGCTTTTTTCGCTCGCGCTCACGCTCGTTGTCGCCGCCATCCTGATTCAGACCGCTGTGCTCAGCACGACGATCTATCTGCACCGGACCGCGACGCACAAAGCGCTCGTCATTCATCCGGCGCTCGAGTGGACGTTCCGATTCGTGCTGTGGGTCGTCACCGGTTTGTTGACGAAAGAATGGGTCGCGGTCCATCGCAAGCATCACGCGTTCACTGACGAGGAAGGCGATCCGCACAGTCCGAAGCTCGAGGGCTTCTGGAAGGTGCAGCTCGGCAACGTCTACTACTACATGCGCGAAGTGAAGAACACCGACGTCGTCGCGCGGTACGCGCGCGACATCAAAGAGGGCTGGTGGGACACGCACGTCTTCCGGCACGGATGGGTCGGGCTCACGCTCGGCACGATCGCGCTGTGCGCACTGATGGGCATTTGGTGGGGACTGCTCGCCGCCGGCATTCACGCCGTGATGTACGTCTTCGTGCTCTCGTCGTCGATCAACGGCCTCTGCCACCACGTCGGCTACAAGAACTTCGACAACACTGCGACGAACATCCGTCTACTCGCGCTGCTCACCGGCGGCGAGGGACTGCACAACAACCATCACGGATATCCGCGGAGTCCGAAATTCAGCTGGCGCGCCAGCGAATTCGATCCCGCGTGGCCAATCATCAAGCTGCTCATCGCGCTCAAGCTCGCGAAGCCGTACAAGACCATCGGCGAAATCGCCGCCTAGCGGCGGCGAACTCAGAACTCAGAACTCAGAACTGAGAACTCTTTAGTTCTCAGTTCCAAGTTCGCTAGTTCCAGTTCTAAGTTCTAAGTTCTTAGTTCTCAGTTCGGGACGCGAAGCGTCGACGCCCCCGCCGACGTCTGCGTCTGCGGCGCATTGGTGGAGCGTCGCCGGCAGCCTCTCCGGCGCCGCTCGCCGGCTCCTGCGTTCCGGCTTCGGTCGCCATCGTCTTCCAATGTTCGACGAGCTCCGGCGAGCTGGCGTGAATCTCGAGCCAGGTGAGCGCGTCGCGAAAGATGTGGCGGTGCGCGAGCGCGCGCTGCGCGCGCGGACTCGCTGACACGTCGCGCAAACGTCTCTGAAGCCCCACAATCTGCCGCAGCCGCTCGATGTCGCGCCGCGCCAGTGGCAGCTCTCCGAGCCGCGGACCGGGCGCTCGCCGCTCGCGTGTCTCCGGCACTGGTTGATCGTCGACGCGTCGCTCGGGTCGCGGCCGCCCTGGATGCAGCGAGATTCCGAGTGGGACCAGAATGCTGCCGAGCAGGATTGAATTGGTCAGCGTGTCAGGCGTCGTGTCGAAGCGGCGGCGATACGCATCGAGCGCGGCCAGCGAGCGCCACAGCGCGTCGGTCGCGCCCTTGTGCAGCTCGGCCGAGATCGGCTCGAGCAGTCCGACATCCGCGAGACCGCGAAACGCGCGCTCCGCCGATCCGGCGCGCAGAATCTTGTAGTACTCCTCGAGCAGGCGCGGCTGCGAGCTCTTCGCGATCTCGTGGCGATGGCGGCGGATCGCATCGAGCAGCTGCGGCTCGATCGTGAAGTCGAGGCGCGAGGCGAGCGCGATCGCGCGAATCATCCGCACCGGGTCCTCGCGCAGCCGGACGTCGGGATCGCCGATCGATCGCACGACGCCGGCGCGCAGATCGGCGAGGCCGTCGACGTAGTCGATCACCGAGAACGTGGCGATGTCGTAGAAGAGCGCGTTGATCGTGAAGTCGCGGCGGAACGCGTCCTCTTCGGGCGTGCCGAATGTGTTGTCGCGATGGATCAGGTGTTCGCCTTCCGGCGTCGTCGGATCGGGCGCCGGGACGCCGTCGGCCACGACCTCTTCGCCGGGCTCGACCTGACGCCGGAACGTGGCGACCTCGATCACCTTCTGGCCGAACTTCACGTGCGCGAGGCGGAAGCGGCGGCCGATGATCCAGCAGTTCCGGAACAGCTTCTTGACTTGATAGGGATGCGCCGACGTCCCGATGTCGAAGTCTTTCGGGTGGCGGCCGAGGATCAGGTCGCGAACGCTGCCGCCAACGAGATATGCGATGTGATCGAACTGTCGCAGACGATAGAGGACTTTGAGCGCGTCGGCGTCGATGTCGCGCCTCGAAATCGGATGTTCCTCGCGGGGAACGATCCTCGGCTCTCCCATCGAAAGGGCATTGTACCAAACGGGCGAGCCGAACTACCTAAGCCATTGAGCGCGAGCCGCTTAGCCCGCGATCGCGTGTGCTACGATCGAGCAACATGTGCTCAACCCTGCCGACGGGGACACGAAAACACGAAACCACGAAAACACGAAGAAGACTTTTATGGGTTTCGTGGTTTCGTGGCTTCGTGATTTCGTGGTTGGGGTTCGTGTCCGTCGCGTCGGCGGCGGACGATCCGCTCGCGCGCGCGCGTCTGCTGTACAACCAGCGGCAATTCCAGGCCGCCGTCGACGCCGCCGAGCAGGCGCGGAGGCTGCCGGGCCGCGGCGACAGCGCCGATCTCGTGGCCGCGCGCGCGTACCTCGAGCGTTTCCGCGAGAGCGCGGCGTCAGACGATCTCGTCAACGCGCGCGAGCGTCTGCGGCGTCTCGACCCGCAGCGCCTCCTGCCGCGCGAGCGCACCGAGTACATCATCGGTCTCGGGGAGACGCTGTACTTCGATCAATCGTTCGGCGCCGCGGCGCCGGTGTTCGACTCGGTCCTGCACGGCGGCGAGCTGCTGGTCGCCGGCGCGCGCGACCGCGTGCTCGACTGGTGGGCCGACTCGCTCGAACGCGACGTGCGCTCGAGACCGGAGAACGATCGCCGCGCCGCGTACGAGCGGATTCGCGAGCGGATGGCCGACGAGCTTGCGCAGCATTCGACGAGCAGCACGGCGGCGTACTGGTTGGCGGCCGCCGCGCGAGGACACGGCGATCTCCAGGCTGCGTGGGACGCGGCGCAGGCCGGCTGGGTGCGCGCGCCGCTCGCCGCCGACAAAGGCGCCGCGCTGCGCGCCGACCTCGACCGCCTCATGCTGCGCGCGATCATCCCCGAGCGCGCGAAGGCGATGCCGTCGCCCGCCCAATCGGTCCAGGCGCTGCAACAAGAATGGGAGCGCTTCAAGGAACGCTGGAAGCGTTGAAAGTCTGAAGTCTGAAGTCTGAAGTCTGAAGTCTGAAAAGCCGAAAGCTTCGAAGCTTCAAGCTTTTCAGACTTCAGACTTCAGACTTGCAAGACTCAGGACTTCGCGTCTTTCCAGTTCTCGCCGATGCCGACATCCACGGTGAGCGGAACGTCGAGCTGAACGGCGCCCTGCATCTTGTCGCGCACGATCGCGGAGAGCTCGTCGGCGCGTGCCTTTGGCACCTCGAACAGCAGCTCGTCGTGGACGGTGAGAATCATTCGCGCGTCCTGCATCGGAGCGAGCGCGGCGTGGACATCGATCATCGCGCGCTTCAGGATATCGGCCGCGCTGCCCTGAATCGGCATGTTCACAGCCATCCTTTCCGCGGCGGATCGAATCTGGTAGTTCCGGCTGTTCAATTCCGGCACTAGACGCCGCCGGCCGAACATCGTCTTGACGATGCCGGTCGCGCGCCCTTCTTCGAGCGTGCGATCGATGAAGGCCCGCACGAGCGGGAAGCCGGCGAAGTAGCCATCGATGAATTCCTGCGCGGCTTCTGGCGTGACGCCGATGTCCTTCGACAGCGTGAACGCGCTCTTCCCGTAGAGCAGCGCGTAGTTGACCATCTTCGCGATGCTGCGCAGCTGGTGCGGATCGCGTCCGCTGTCGGCCCCGAAGATCTTCATCGCCGTCCGCTCGTGGAAGTCGGCGCCTTCGCGAAACGCGGCGACGAGCACCGGATCCTTCGACATGTGTGCGAGAACGCGGAACTCGATCTGCGAGTAGTCGGCGGAGATCAGCACGTGGCCCGGCTCGGCGACGAACGCGCGGCGGATCTCGCGGCCGAGCGCGGTCTTGATCGGGATGTTCTGCAGATTCGGATCGCTGCTGCTCAAGCGGCCGGTCGCGGCGACCGCCTGGTTGAAGCAGGTGTGGACGCGCCCGGTCTCCGGGTTCACGAGCTGCGGCAGCGCGTCGATGTACGTGCCCTTCAGCTTCATCAGCGCGCGCCATTCGAGAATCATCCGCGGCAGATCGTGGGCGAGCGCGAGCTCCTCGAGCACTTCGACGGCCGTCGACGGTGCGCGCGACATGCCGGTCCGCTTCAGGACCGGGAGCTGCAGCTTGTCGAAGAGGATCTCCGAGAGCTGCTTGGGCGAGCCGATGTTGAATTCGCCGCCGGCGATCTCGTAGATCTGCGCCGTGCGTTGCGTGAGCTCCTGTTCGAGCTTCTGTGACTGCGAGGCGAGCAGCGGTCCGTCGACGCGGATGCCGGCGCGCTCGACGGCCATCAGCACCGGAATCAGCGGGAGCTCGAGCGCCTGGTAGACGCCCATCAGGTCGTCGGTCGCGAGCTGATCGCGCAGGATCGGCGCCAGCTGGCCGGCGAGATCCGCGCGCTCGCCGGCGTAATCGATCACCGCTTCCGCCGGCACCTCCGCCAGCGACACCGCCTTCGCGCCGCGGCCGCACACGTCTTCGTCGCCGATCGCTTTGTAGCTGGTGTACTCGAGCGCGAGCTCCTCGAGCTTGTGCTCGGATCGCGTGGCGTCGATCAGATAACTGGCGATCATCGTGTCGAGCTCGAGACCGCGCAGCGTGACGCCGTGGCGCGCCAGCATGATCGCGTCGAACTTGAGATCGTGCCCGACCTTTTCGATCGACGGATCCTCGAGAACGCCGCGCAGCGCGTCGAGTGCGGCCCGCGTCGGCACGGACTCGACGGCGCCAAGCGCGCGATGTCCAGTCGGCACGTAGTCCGCGTCACGCGGCGACGTGGAGAACGCGAGACCGACGATGCCCGCGCGCATCGCGGACGGCTGATCGGGCAGGACGCGCAGCGCGAACGCGCCGGCCGATCGCAGCCGGCCGGCAAGCGCCGCGAGGTCCTCGGGCGTGTTGACGATGCGGTACGTCTTCGCAATCGTGCTGGCGGTCGGCGCGTACTCCTTGGCGAGGCTTCGAAACCCGAGCTCGTTGAAGATCTGAAACGATCGCTCGCGCGAGCCGCCGCGATAGCGCACCGCGTCGGGATCGAACTCCACCGGCACGTCGGTGCGGATGCGCGCGAGCACCTGACTCTGGCGCGCATCGTCCGCGTGGCCGAGGAGTCCCTCGCGATACCGTTTGTTCTTGATCTCCGCCGCGTGCGCGAGGAGGTTCTCCATCGTGCCGTAGGTGGCAATCAGCTCGCGCGCGCCCTTGTCGCCGATGCCCGGCACCCCTTTGATGTTGTCGATCGTGTCGCCCATCAGTGCCATCACGTCGACGACCTGCGCGGGGGTGACGCCGAGCTTTTCCTTCACGCCTTCCGCGTCGTACCACGTGCCCTCTTCGCGCGGATTGAAGACGCGGATGCCGTCGCCGACGAGCTGAAAGAAATCCTTGTCGAGCGTGACGATCGCGACGTCGAACCCGGCGGCCGACGCTTTCATCGCGAGCGTCCCAATCACGTCGTCGGCCTCGTAGCGCTCGGAGGTCAGAATCGGAACGCCGAGCGCTTCGCACGCCGCGTGCACCATGGTGATCTGCTGGGCGAGCTCGTCGGGCATCGGCGTGCGGTTCGCTTTGTAGTCCGCGACGAGATCGTCGCGGAACGTGCGTCCCGGCAGATCGAACGACGCGGCGATGTACTGCGGCTTGTGCTCGTTCAGCAGCTTGCGGAGCATCGTCACGAAAATGTAGACGGCGTTGGTCGGCTGGCCTTTGGCGTTGCGCAGCAGACCGCCTTCCGCGGTGCGCACCGGCGCGTGATACGCGCGGTACATCTGCGAACTGCCGTCGATGAGATAGACGATCGGTTTGGCGGCCATGAGATGCGGGAAATTTTTACTATATCATTGAGGGTTATGCGGATCCGCGCGCTCGTCATCGTCGCGATGCTCGCGAGCGTCGCGTGTGGTGCGACAGCGAGCTTGTTCCGGCAGTACGAGTACGAGGAAGAAGTGTATCTGTCGCTCGACGGCACGGCGACGGTCTACGTTCACAGCTCGATCGCCGCGCTGAACGCGCTCCGTGGAACCAACTTCGATGCGAGCCCCGCGGCGCGGTTCGAGCGCGAACCGTTCCGCGACTATTTCTCGACCGCGGTCACGCGCGTCACGCGGGTCAGCTCGTCGCGCCGCAGCGGACGCCGCTTCGTCCACGTCCGACTCGAGGTCGACGACGTCACCCGCCTCGGCGAGGCGGCGCCGCTCGCCTGGTCGACGTATCGCTTTCGACGTGACGGCGATCTGTTCGTCTATCGTCAGCAGGTCGGGGCTGCAGCCGGCAAAGAGGTTGGCAAGGCCGGATGGACCGGCCGCGAGCTCGTCGCCTTCCGTCTGCACCTGCCGAGCAAGATCCGCTGGGACAATTCCGGACACGCGGTCGGCCGCGGCAACATCGTCGGCTGGGAGCAGCCGCTGACCGATCGGCTTCGCGGCACGCCGATCGAGATCGAAGCGCGCATGGATCCGCAGTCGATTCTCTATCGCACGTTGTGGCTGTTCGGCGCGACGTTCGTCGCGGTCGCCGCCGCGTTCGGCCTGGTCATCTGGTGGGTGATGCGGCGAGGAACAACGGCCATGCCTGCCGAGGCACATCCGCGCTGACGTTCATTGACACGCGAACGTCAGCGTGGCGACATCACTGTAGGGCGGCCCTTTCAGGGCCGCCACCGCGGGCCTGAAAGGCCCGCGCTACTACGGACCGAGATAGAAAAGGTCACACATGCCGTTCGATCAATTCGGCGCCAAGCCCGCCGTGCTGCGCTGTTCGCGCTGCGGCAAGTTCGTCGACTGGGACGAGGCGCGCGTGCAGGTGATCTGCTCGTGCCGCCCGCATCTCGATCTGCCGCCCGTGCTCGTGCGCGAAGCGACCGACAGCGATCGCGCGGCCGCGCGCGAGCTCTTCGCGCAGGATTTCGGCCGCACGCACATCGTCGCGTTCGGCGAGGTGATGGACATCGATCAGATGCCGGCGCTCGTGGCGATCCTGTACACGGATCCCTCGGGCGCGCTCGCGTACCGGTTGCTCGGTGACGCGCTCCACATCGTCGCGCTCGCGACCGATCCGATGTGGCAGCGATCGGGCGTCGGCGGACATCTCGTCGCCGAAGCCGAGCTCCTCGCGCGCCGTCTCGATCTGAAGCGCCTGCTCGTGTCGACGACGAACGACAATCTGCCGGCGTTGTATTTCTATCAGCGGCGCGGCTACCGCCTGACCGATCTCGTCCCGAACAGCATCATTGCGCAGACGGGACAGGAGGTCGCCGGGTTCGCGGGAATTCCGGTGCGGGACGAAGTCAGATTGGAAAAGCGAATTGGGTAATCGGGGATGACCCGATTACCCAATTCGAGCGTTAGAACCTAATCCCGAACGCCATTCTGAACAACCGTCCGCCCGTAAAGCCGGGAATCGGCTGTGGGAATTGGTTGTCTGCGGTTGCCGTCCCGAATCGCGGGCCCTTGATGAAGCCGGTCGGCAGACCGTTCGCATCCAGCGGGCTGTTCGGATCTACGGTGACCGTGGTGTCCCACGCGATCAGCTTCTGGTTGTTGAGGGCGTTGAATAGTTCAACCTTCACCCACGGCCGCGCCGTCTTCCACACCGGAACCTGGTAGGTCGCGGAGAAATCGATCACGCCATAGCCTGCGAAATCCTGCGACCCACGCTGCCCAAAATAGATGGTATGCGCGAAACCAGGATTGATATCGTTCACCGGATAGCCTGGATTTCGCGCGAGCTCGACGGCGCTGATCGGAACGTTCGACGCGAGATAGCTGAAGACTTGCGCCGAATTGACGCGCCACACTGGTGCCAGATCGATAGCGCCGAAGCGTCCCATCTGCTGCGTGTAGATGCCGTACAGGCGGAGCTTGTGACGCTGGTAATCGTAGAGCCGGCCGTCCGGCTGCAGGCGATCGAGCGACGGTCCGAGCACTTCGGGGAAATCGCCGAAGAACGAAGTCAGACCGGGCTGATTCGCGGCCTCGCCGGCGTAGTTCCCTTCGTTCTTGATCTGCACGGTGTAGCTGCCACCGAGCAGCACCGTGTCGCGCGGACGATAGCTGCTCTGGAACACGACGCCCTGATACTCTCGCTTGGCGTCGGTGTTCGACCACACGACGTTGTTGAACGTCCCGAAGGTGACGCCGTTCCGCACGACCGTCGTCCGACCGTTGGCGAGCGTGATGAAGTCTTCGACGAAGTCATACGTCTTGCGCCACGAGTAGGTCGCTTTTGCGAAACCCTTCTGTCCGAGCTCACGCCCTATGCCGGCTGTGAACTCGCGCGTCGTCGGCGACTTGATGTTCGGATCCGCGCTGATATTCGCCGTGGGGAACGACCCGCCGATGATCGTCGTGTAGTTCGACAGCGACAATCCCGGCGCGAAATCCTTCCCTT
>Ga0114129_10016293_pt1 | contig 10580 bp, 9 predicted proteins | sample RhiMetdeltSRZDD1_FD_80071 | JGI IMG/M metagenome (GOLD analysis project Ga0114129, IMG submission 80071) | Populus rhizosphere microbial communities from Tennessee, USA - Rhizosphere MetaG P. deltoides SRZDD1 (version 2) (version 2) | ecosystem: Host-associated > Plants > Roots > Rhizosphere >... | reverse complement strand
GGAGGCGCGCGCGGAGGAGGCGATGCGTCAGCGCGACGAGGCCGCGAAAGCGCTGCGTCTGTTCCAGCTCAAGGTCGTCGGGCGCAAGAAGGGCGCGCAGTACAAGGACGTCGAGCTCACGGCGATGCTCGAGAAGCTGTCGCCGCCCGCCGAGCAGCCGGTGCGCAGCGCGAAGCGCTACGCGTTTTCCACCGAGATCGAAGTGCGCATCGACGGCGAGAGCGGGAGACTGTCCGATCTCTCAGCCGGCGGCGCGCAGGTCCTGTGCGCGAAGCAGCCGGACGTGAGCCGCCTCGTGAACCTCTCGCTGCTGTCGGACGACGTGCATGTGTCGTGCGAGGGACGAATCGTGTGGGCGTGGCTCGAGCCGCACTCACAGGGCAAACCGCTGCGCTACCGCGCCGGCATCTCCTTCACCAAGGTCGACGATGCCGCCATCGAGGACTTCATCGGACGACACGCGGCGAAGTGACGAAGAATTGTGGGATCCGTGGGCCGCGCGCTTAGAATGGCGCCAGTTTTTTTCTGAAGGTGCGACGTGAGCCTCCGAACGATCATCTGCGCCGTGTCCCTGACAGTCGCGGTGGCGGCGACGGCCGCCGCTCAGGATCACACCATCGTCGCGTTGAGCCACTCGAATCACACGGTGTACGAGGTCGACCCCGCGACCGGCAAGGTGCTGCACGAATTCGTGGCGCCCGATCAGCCGCACGAGGCGGCGATCACCTCGGACGGCGCGACCATCTTCGCGTCGATTCCCGCCGCCGCCTTCGTCGAGATCCTCGACGGCCGCACGTTCACGAAGAAAGGGCGGATCGAGACCGAGCACTTCAAGCGAACGCCGCAGGCGCGCCCCGGTCGCAACGGCGGCCCGCCGGGCCCGCCGAATACCTCCGCGTCGCCGCACGGCATCGCGTTGAACAACGACAACACGAAGCTGTACATCGGCACCGAGAACGCCGACATTCCCGGCGTTACCGTGTACGACGTGAAGGCCGGCAAGGTGTTGAAGAAGATCGACGTGGTGCTGCAAGGCGGTCACTACCTCGCGATTCAGCCGAAGAGCGACAAGCTCTATTATCCGCACCGGAACGACAACCGGGTCGTCGTGATCGACACGAAAACCGATCGCATCGTGAAAATCATTCCAGTCGCCGGCGGGCCGGTCGGCGTCGCGTTCGCGCCGAACGGCGACGTGTGGTTCCACGAAGACGGGGACGGCTCGGTCACCGTCGCCGATTCGAAGCGCGACGAAGTGATCAAGGTCATTCAGACCGGCGGCAAGGGCGCGGGCCGGATGGCGGTGTCGCCCGACGGCCGCTACGCGGCGTCGACGCACAGCACGTCGGAAGACGTCGCGATCATCGACGCGGCGAACAAGACGATCCTGTCGACGGTGAAGATCGGCCGCGGTCCCGGCTTTCCGCTGTTCTCACCCGACAGCACGAAGCTGTACGTCATGGAATCCGGCATGGGCGACATCGTCGTCGTCGATCTGAAGACGATGAGCGTGGCGGCTCGACACAAGATTGGCACCGATCCGTTCGGCGGTGGATTGAAAACGCGTTAGGGAGGCTTCATGGAAACGATCATCGCCGGCCTGCTGAAAGATTTCGAAGACGGAAAGATGACGCGCCGCCAGCTCATTCAGAGTCTCGCGCTCGCGGCAGCGGCGGCGATGCCGGGTGCTGCGGCCGCGGCGCAACGCGCCGGCCAAGCCGCGCCGCAGAGCAAGCCGCCGATCCCGCAGGCGTTCGAGCCGGCACCGTGGAAAACGGTGTGGCTCGATCACATCTCGTACGCCGTGTCGGACTACCGCCGCAGCACCGCGTTCTATCGCGATCTGATGGGATGGGAGATCCGGAACGACAACGGCACGAGTCAGTGCACGCTGAAGATCGGCGACATCGGCGGCATCATCATTCGCAATCGGCGCGAGCCGGCGGCCAACACGCAAGCGGCCGCAGCCACGCCGTCCTCGGGCAACGGCCAGCCGGGTCAGGGCGCGCGGCCGCCGATTACCGGCGTCATCAATCACATCTCCTGGGGCGTGCAGCCGTGGGACACCGAGAAGGTGAAGGCCGAGCTCGAGAAGCGCGGCTTGAAACCGCGGCCCGACATGGTCGGCGAGAACTTCAAGAGCTGGCACGTGACGGATCCCGACGGCTGGGATCTGCAGATCAGCAATCAAACGAAAGACAGCCGCGACTGAGCGCGTTTCTCTATCTGACGACGACGGGTCGTCGCACCGGCCTCGCGCGCGAGATCGAGATCTGGTTCACCGCGCGCGGCGGCTACTACTACGTCATCGCGGAGCATCGCGAACGCGCGGACTGGGTGCGGAACATTCAGGCCGATCCACGCGTCCGCGTGCGTGTCGGTGATCAGCAGCTCGACGCGACCGCGCGAGTCGTCGAAGACGAGCGCGAACCGGAGCTCGCGCGCGAGGTCAAGGCGCTGTCGGACGCCAAGTACGGCTGGAGCGATGGCCTGATCGTGGAGATCGCGGCAGAGACTCGCGGTCGATAGGCTTTCGGCCCTCAAGCGGCGCGAGTTCCGAAGATCATCTCGTGATGGCCGAATTCCTCCAACCGGCCGCCCGCAATCCGTTCGACGAGAAGCCTCCCCGACACATGTCCGCGAGCGCTGTTCACCGTAATGATGTTCATCGACATGTAGGCGCCGCCGTCCTTCGATGTGATCTTTCCGACTGTGCTTCCGCACCCGTAGATCGGAATCCGCGGGTTCCACGTCGACTCGATTCTCGGGATGTGCTTGTGTCCATGTATGACCGCGGCCATGTGCCTGGACTGGACGAACTGCAGGAACTGCTTCGCGTCCTCGAGCTCTTCGCTTCTCGCAAAGAGGCTCCCGAAGATTCTCCCGAAGATTCGCTCGTAAAACGGCTGCTGATACCACGCGGGTGTCGTGACCGGTATCGGATGATGGTGCAGGGCGCCGATCAGCGTGTACCCGTCTGCATCCCGCTTTCGATCAATGACGCTTCCGATATCCCCGAACTGCGCCTCGCCGATTGAGCCTGCGGCGAGCTTCCCCCCGATCACCGAGTTGAAGCACACGAGGCCGACGCGCTGGTCGTCGAACCACTCCACACCAGCAGGACCCGCCGGAAGGCGCATGACCTGCCGATAGTTCTCCGCCAGATAGCCGTCATTCCGGACATCATGGTTGCCCAGCAGAGTGATCGGCGGGTCGGTGTTGAGGTTCTGAAGAAAATCCATGAAGAGGCGCACCTTATTGAGGTTCTTCTCGTTCGGGTCGTCCATCAAATCTCCACTCACCAGCGGAAGGATGCGCGACCCGTCGCTCATCCTGCGGACTGCGTCGCGGATGAGTTCGTGAACGCGGGGAAGCCGCGTATCCGCTTCGTCACTGCCGAGATGCACGTCGCTCAAGTGAAGAATCTTCAGCGTATGCCGGCGACTCCGCTGCGTGGTCGGGAATTCGTGACGGTAGCGAGTACGCAGCACATCCAGGTCGACGTTCAGGCTCGCGCCCAATTGCGACAGCACCCATATCGAACTTCGTTCGACGTCTTCGGATTTCTCCGACGGAAAGGCCAAGAATGTCGCTCTGTCTGGCGTCGTCCACACCAGCATTCCCGGCCAGTCTTCCAAACACTCGAGCGCGGTCTCAAAAGCCTGGAAGACATCGGTGAGCGTCAGCATGCCCATGTAGCTTCCCTCGGCAGGTTGCAGGATCAAACCCGGGCAGCCCGGTTTCAATGCGACGAGCCGTTGCAGAAGTTCCGCGGAACAAATGAATCGATCCGTCTCGCTGTTCCCGGATGGAACCAGCAGGACCGTCCAGGGCCGGTTGCCCATGAACCGCCGCAGGTCCTTCAAAAGCTCACCTGGCGCCGGCGCATTCGCCTCGTGCAGTTTCCGGAGGGCGATCTCCGCCAGGCGCTTCATCTCCTCCAGTCGCTCCGGCGACGAGACAAACCCTTCCGCCATTTTCTGGAGGAAATACTGGAGCGCGTCCTTTTCCTCCCACTGATTCTCGAGCCGAGGTACGGGTGCCTCTGGCTGGATCAGATGTGCGACCCAGTTCGCTACGCGCAGGTCCATCACGAGTCCCATCACGCGCCTCCTGTCTTCTGCGACAAGCTCTTTCAATCGCCCATGCGAGGAGATGATCGCCAGGAATCAGCGCGCGGGTTCCTTCGCCAACTGTTGTGCGTGGGCTGAAGTAATCGTGCCGATGTTCAGAACCGTCACGGTGGAGAGGTCATCCTCTGGCGCGTCCGGCCATGGCTCGCGCCAACGCGTCGCCCGGCGGCGGCCGACGATGTCGAGAGCGCCGATGGCGATCGCGAGCGTTGCCGTCATTTGGAACAGTGGCCCAGGGTTCTCGATCGACGACAGGTGAATACGCGCCGGCCAGTACGCAACGGTGAAGAGCCCGAGCGCGTACACCCACCAGAGGCTCTTGAGATTGGCGTGTCCTGGCGCGTATGCGCGCGTGAACGGGACGAAGCTGACGGTCAACGCCACGAGCTCGATCACGAAGATGGCGACCACGCACGCGCTCATTGTGTGAATCGCCGCCATTCTCCAGCCGAGGAGCGGAACGAGGATCGCCACCGTCGCCAGGGCAGTGGGCGGCACGACGAACGCGATCATCGACGATCGGGTGGCGGACCAATACGCGGTGGTTCGCTCGGGACCATTGACGCGGAACGTCCAAGAACCGGGAAGTTCGCTTGGTACGAAGAACGCGGCGCGAAGCCCGATGGTGAGTGAGTAGGCCAGGACGAGCGGGATCCACAGGACCGCCGTACGCGGCCGCGCGAGCGATGCCAGGTCGGGAACATTTCTCGCCAATCCTCCAATCACAACCGCGGCGCCAAGCGCGGTGTTGATCGCAATCAGCTCCTGTTGGGCGCGGCATCGGGCGAGCGTCTGCAGGATGAAGTCGGCGGTCGCGCACGCAACCGGCTCGCCCGCAGTCATCAATCGCACCAGCGTCCGGGCGATTCGCGCACCGGCGAATGCTCCGACCGAGGCCGACGGAGCAAGCGCGAGGCGACTCTGACGCGTGAAGCCGAGGATGGACACGAAGACTGCGCCGGCGAGCGCGATCGTCGTCGCCGCGATGGCGCGGCCGGCGCGTGCGACGAGGTCGGGCTGTGTCGATCCTCGTATGCGCTCGAACAGCGCGAGAAACCAGCCGCTCGGCATCCAATCGCCCAGCTCGAAGAACATCACCCACGTCCCGTTGCTGCCGGACGTCATCCTGACAATCACGAACGCCAGCAGCGCACCGGCGAACAGAAACTTCAAGAGCGCGCCGAAGCGCACGGCGAGGTGAGCGCCGACGGCGAGCGCGATCGTCCCGCGGATCGCGACGATGGCCAGGAAGACGAAGACCGCCACACCGATCGTGGCGGCCATATAGGCGGCAAGGTACCGAAGAGATTCGATCGGCCCGAGGAGCCACACGGTCCCGTATGCGAACGCCACGGTCGGAATCAGGTTGATGGATCCGGCGACGACGACGAGAAGCGCGCCCAGCGCCGCAAGCTTCGCGCCGACAATCGTCGCACCGCGGATCGGCAGCGGTCCAAGAACCATGGCATCGCGCTGATCGAAGCCGAGCGCGTCCCATTCGAGAACGGCGATGAAACTGACGGTGGCCATCGAGTACGAGATGAGGCTCGCCGCCAGGTAGGCAAGCACCGGCTCGATCATTCCTGACGCGTGCAGGAGCCGCGCCCGAAACTCGATCCTCGAAAGCAGTGTGATGCCGTCGCCCATCATCATCACGCCTGGTACGAGCAGGAAGCCGAGGACTCCGATCATCGCCTGACGGAGACGCATGTCGGAGGTGACGATGTCGCTCGAAAAAAACTGCGCGAAGAACGTATGGCACAACACGCCGAACGGCGAGCGGCATGCCGGCCAGGCCGCGGCGCGGGCAGCGAGGCGCTCCGCGATCGTTGGCTTTGAGTCGCGGACTTCGAGCACGTCAGATCACCATGTCTCGAACGAGCTCACATCTTTAGAACCCTGTCCATTCGAGAAAGTTCCGATCGCCGATGCGGTTGTCAGCGCCGGCGCGGCCGGCCGGGCACCGTGATCGCGCCGGCTGCCTGCACCTGTTTCCAGATTCGCCGCCCGACTGTGTCGGCTTCGGCGATGATGCGGTCCTCGTCCATCGTGAGGACCCGGCGATTGCGCATGATGAACTGCCCGTCGACCATGACCGACTCGATGTCGGACGGCTGACCGTTGTGGATCCACGCGGAGACGATGCGGCCCGCCGGCACGAGGTGGGCCCGTTGCGTGTCGAGAACGAGCAGGTCGGCTTTCTTCCCGACCTCGAGCGAGCCGAGGACTTTCTGCTGCCGCACGGCCCGCGCGCCGCCGAGCGTTGCGTCTTCGAGCACGTCTTCCGGCTGGGGCCGCACGCCGGGAAACGCATCATCGCGCCGGATGCGTTCGGTCAGCAGCGCGACCCGCATCACCTCGAACAGATCGTTGGTGTTGTTGTCGGTGCCGTTCGCGATCGGACAGCCCGCCGCTCGCAGTGCCGGGATGGGCGGGATGACGCCGCGATTCGCGGCCATGGCTGCCTGATGCGAAATGATCGTGCCGGACTTGCCAAGCAACGCGATATCGGCATCGTCCACGTATCGGCAGTGCGCCGCGAACAACCGCGGGCCGAGAAAGCCGTGCTTCGCGAGGAACGCCGGCGGACGTGCGCCATGATGCCGCACCATGAAATCGACTTCGGCGCGGCTTTGCGACAGATGGATCGTGTATCCGAGATCGTGTTTCTCAGCGAAGCCTCGGACCGCCTGCAGCAGCTCGGGCGATGCCGTCTCGGCGAGCGCGGCGGCGGGAAACACGCTGATACGTCCTCGATTCGCGCCGTGCCATTTGCTGAACAGGTCCTCGATGCGCTGCATCCCCTCGTCGCGCAGCCTGGGTGAGAACCTCGGCGTTTCACTCTTGGCGAGCCCGTCGGGCGACATCGGGCCGGCAACGTTCTCGCTGTCGCGGATCGACTCCGCGAACACGCAGCGCAGACCGGTCTTCGCCAACGCGGCGGCGGAGCGGCCGATGCCTCCGGCGTTCTCGACGATTGTGGTGGTCCCGGTGCGAATCGCTTCCAGCGCGCCGATGGTGACCATCAGCGTGTTCTCCTCGCCTCGAAGAAGACTTGCCGGCTGGATGGCGAGGCGCGCGGAGTTGGGGAATCCGAAGTCCTCGTTGAAACCACGAGCGAGCGTTGCCGCGAGATGGGCGTGACAGTTGATGAGGCCCGGCAGCAGCGCCTTTCCGCGTCCGTCGTAGACCTCCGCGTTGGGATACGCCTGCAGGATGGCGTCGGTGGCGCCAATCGCCGCGATCGTGTCGCCCCGTACGGCGAGGGCCGCGTCGTCTCGAACGTCATCGACGTTCACGACCGTCGTGTGCGAGAAGACGACGGTCCTGTCCGACGCCGTTTGTGTCTGGGCCTCGACGTCGCGGTGCTCGAGAAACAGTGCGGCCGCGCCTGCACCCGCGCCGGCGAGCAACTGGCGTCTGCTGATGTTGGCTGACATACGATGTAGCCTCCGTCACGTTCGAGACGCGCTGATTATGGCTCAGTCTTCCTATCGGCTTCACGCGATCGGAATCATTCGCTCGAGGCTCGAGTCGCGCAGGAACGCGCCGAGACAAGGCGGCGAGGGCGCGCCCGACGCGTGGCTCGAAGTCGGTGCACGATTCGCCCGCGCCCTCGACGGGATCGCGGTCGGCGACGAGATCATCGTCATCACGTGGCTTCACAAGGCGCGTCGTCGCGTGCTCGAGGTCCACCCTCGAGGCGACGTGCGCAATCCGCTGACCGGTGTGTTCGCGACGCGCTCACCGGATCGGCCGAACCCCGTGGGTCTTCATCCCGTGATCGTCAAGAGAATCGTCGGCAACCGGCTGCGGATCGGCCCGATCGAAGCCATCGATCGCACGCCGGTCGTCGACATCAAGCCGGTGATCTGAACCACTCGCTCGGCCGGCCGCGGAGTTGAATCGCGGCGGGATCGATGGTGCTGGCGTGCGGTCGAAAGAATACGGTGGGCGGGGAGCCGGTGAAGGCGCGGAACTCGTTGATCATGTGCGCCTGATCGTAGAAGCCCAGAGTTGGCGAGACCGACGCCCATTGCGACACGTCGGTGGAGAGCAGAACGTGCACGAGCGCCTGAAAGCGGGTGATGCGCGCGAAGAGCTTCGGACGCAGACCCGCCGCGGCGCAGAATCGGCGCGCGAACTCCTGACGACTGAGCCCGTGGCTCCTTGACATCTCATCGATCGAGATGCGTCCGCCGCAACGCTCGATGAGGCGCGGCGCCGTTCGCGCGACGATCTCACGATCGCTCGGTGCGCCGATGCGCGCCGTCAATTCGTTCTTCAGCGCTGACAGACAGCGGCGGAGGTCCACGGACGAGAGCGATGCGAGCAGCCGCTCGACATCGTCGCGAGCCCACAGATCGTCGAGGGATACGATCCGGTCGATGAGCTCCGATGCCGGCACGCCGAAGACGCACGGTGTCAGCACGGCTGGGAGAACAGCGCCAACGGCGTAGACCGCTTTCCCCACGCGCAGGATCCGCGGCTGCGTCACGGGCCCTACGACACACACGCGCGGCAGGAACGCGGACGTCACGAGCGAGCGGCCTGCGGTCCACGAGTCTGCAAGGTTCACGACCACCGACACGGCGGTCCCCGGAAGGATCGTGTTCAGCAGCGGATCCGATCGATCGAGCCAGTACTCGTGACTGCCGTCCGGATTGACCGTGATGGCGCGACGATCCCGTCCGCGGGCGCGCGTCTCGTACGACCAGAGCGATGCGATGCGGGACATCGCGATGAGTCCGGAGTGTTCGGTGTACAGCACGCCGAGGTCGGACGGGTCAGACATCGGCGAGTGTCAACGGACGCGGACTCTTGCCGTCGATGTCCATGAATCCGTAGTCCTTCGCGACGGTCGCGGCGACCAACACTTTTCCAGTATGCCGAAGCACCTCAGGATCGCTCGCGAGGGCGGCGACGGCGCGTCCGATGAACTCCGGCGACTCCGAATTGCTCAAGTCGAGGAACTGCGCGGCCTCCATCACTTTTTCCGTCCGGACGAGGCCCGGGTAGAGCGACACCACCGCGACGCCATGCGGCTTCAGCTCGGTCGCCATGTCGGCCGTCATCTTGTCCGTTGCCGCTTTCGACACGCCGTAGGCGACGTTGCCGACGTGTTTCTGTGCGGCCCAGAACGAGATGTTCACGATCAGGCCGCGCCGCTGCGCGATCATCGCACGGGCGGCGAGCCGACTCGCGTGATAGTACGCGCGAACGCCCGCGTTGAACATTGCATCCCACCGCCACAGCGGCTGCTCCCAGAACGGCTTCGGCCACGTGAACGCGCCGTTCTCGACCATGCCTTCGTACCCGCCCCACACGCTGTTCACGAGGATGTCGATCGCGTTCACGTCGCTCAGGATCCGCCGGAACGCCGCGTCGACCTCGTCGTCCACTCGATGATCGCAGGGGATCCGCGTGAGGCGATCGGCGATCCGCTCACCATCCTTCGCCGACCGCCCCGTTGCGAACACCCGCGCGCCTTGTTGCGCTAGCTCCGACGCGACGCCGCGGCCCACGCCCTTCGTGGCGCCGGTGACGACCGCGACCCTGCCGTCGAGAGTCATGCGCGTAACTCTATCGGAGCGCGCGTGGGAGGTATTGGAAAAATGGTCGCGCGACAAGGGAGACCATTTAAGCTGAAGGGCGGAACGATTCAGCCATGACTCTCGATTGGTCCCGATGCAGCGCTGTTGAAAGTATCCCGGGCACCGAGCGCGACCACGGTGAGCACGATCGGCATCGCGACGAAGACCACCGGATCGCGCGACGTGACGCCGTACAGGAGTGTGGCGATCAGCCCGTGCGGAGCGTGTATCGCAGATCGTTGAGTCGCGCGTCCATCGATCAGTACTGCCGTCGAAGGTCCATCCCGGCGTAGAGCGATGCGACCTGATCGGCATATCCGTTGAACAAGAGCGTCTTGCGCATCACGAACTCGCCAAGGCGGCGCTCGGTCGACTGGTCGCGGAACGTCGAGTTCGTGACGCCCGGATTGACGTTGGAATAAAAACCGTAGTACCCGGGCGCCTGCTTCATCCACGTCGTCGTCGGCGGCTTCTCGACGAACCGGATTTTGACGATTGATTTGATGCTCTTGAACCCGTACTTCCACGGGACGACAAGGCGCAGCGGCGCGCCATTCTGATTCGGCAACTCCTCGCCGTACAAACCGACCGCCATCAGCGTCAGCGGATGCATCGCCTCGTCGAGGCGCAGCCCTTCCGTGTACGGCCAGTCGAGCGAGAAGCCGAAGATGCCGCGCTTCTGCCCGGGGAACATCTCGGGATTCACCAGCGTGATGAACTCCACGTACTTGGCCTGGCCGGTGGGTTCCACGCGCTTGAGCAGAGCGGAGAGGGGGAAGCCGATCCACGGGATGATCATGGACCAGGCCTCCACGCAGCGCAGGCGGTAGACGCGCTCCTCCAGCGGGAACTT
>Ga0114129_10016292_pt1 | contig 10580 bp, 9 predicted proteins | sample RhiMetdeltSRZDD1_FD_80071 | JGI IMG/M metagenome (GOLD analysis project Ga0114129, IMG submission 80071) | Populus rhizosphere microbial communities from Tennessee, USA - Rhizosphere MetaG P. deltoides SRZDD1 (version 2) (version 2) | ecosystem: Host-associated > Plants > Roots > Rhizosphere >... | reverse complement strand
CGTCCGATCCTACACCCGTCGCTTCTTCCGCGCGACAGTGACTGCCTTCCGCGCCCAGGTGACGAGCTCGGGCTGACTTTCGAGAACGCCGACCGGAACGGCGTAGTACTGCATCGTGCCGGCGCGATCCGCGTAGGGTTTGAACGGTTTCATCCGTGCCCGCTCGTAATCGGCCCGATTGCTCGCATCGACCTTCAGGTACAGCACGTCGCGCGCGATGATGCCGAAGAACACGCCGCGGCAGTACAGGCCGACGCCGCCGAACATCGACCGCGGCACGACGTCGCCCAGCTCGTCGAGCTGATCGAGGACGAACGATTTGAACGCGTCGGTGACCGCAAGCGACCGGAATGAGCGGGTGGGGCGCGTCATGATCGATTACTCTAACGCGCGGCGCACTTTCTCGGCGTCGTCGGCCACGATTGCCAGCTCCACGAGGTTGCCGGCGGTGCTGGTGATGTAGAGCGCGCGGAGCGCGACGCCGCCGTCGGCGAGGCGCGTGCTCAGGATGGCGAGCTCTCCGGCGCGGCTCTCGACGAGCACCGGCACGATTTCACGTTCCTCGAATCGCACGGCCGCGGCGTCCAGCGCCGTGCGCGCGGATTCGACGTCGCTCGGCACGAAGCGCGCGAGAATTCGAGGGCCCACGGCCATCGCCAGCCCCGCCTTGAGCGTCACGTGGTGCCGCGCCAGCATCGAGGCGACGCGCGCCAGCTCGCCGGCGCGCGGTTTGAGCTCGATCGCGAAATCTTTCGAATAGTTCGGCATGCCGGTCGATCGTGCAAGAAGCGGGACGCGCGGGATCGTTCGGATTTCGCGGAATCGACGCCGAAACGATGCAGAATCTGCTACCGCTTCGACCGTCGACGCGGCTGTTTTTTGCCCCGCGGCGCCGCGCCGGGTCGCCGCGATTTCGGCAGCTTCGCCACGACCAGCTCGTACGACGTCTTGACGAGTGACGTCAGCTCGCTTCGATCGAGCGCCTCCCCGAGCTCCTGTTCCATCACCCACATGTTCCGCGCCATGTAAGGCGCCGGCACGATGCCTGGCCGCTCGACCAGCTCACCAAACGTCTCCGGCGTGCACTTGAACGCGATCTGGTGCGGCGGTTCGAGGTTGACGACGACGAACATCTTGCCGGCCACGCAGAAGCACAGGTCGTGGCCCCATTTCACGTCTTCGGTGACCGCAGGAAGCGCGCGACAGATCGAGCGGACGGCATCGAGGGTCATATGAGTTCTCGGCGGTTAACTGATAGCGTAAGAAACCGTGGCAAGACGCGCATTTTACGCGACGCTGGCGTTGACGACGCTCGCAACATTCGCGGCACTGGTCCTTCGCGTGACGACAACGATTCGTTTCGGCACACTCGTGCCGTTTCCAATAGACGGTCCCGGGCTCTACACGATGTGGAAGGTGCAGCGCGGTTACCCGATGTACGAATGGCCTACGCGCGACTTCTTCGCGCTCGCCCTCTACAACTATCTTTTCTACGATCTCTATGCCCGGATCCTCGCCGTCATCGCCGTGCCGAGCATGCAGCTGCCGATCGCGGCGAAGCTTCTGACGGTCCCGTTCGCCGCGATCGGCGCCGTCGTGCAGTACGCGACGGCTCTGGGCATTCTGAAACGGCGCGGGATCGCGGCGAGCCGCGCGGTGCTCGCGGCCTTCGCGTTCTGCACGTGGTTCGGACCCGGGTTCATCGGGCCATGGGCGGTGTCCGCGCGCCCGGATGTCGCCGCATCCGCGTTCGCCGCCGCCGCGTTCGCCGTCTGCGTGTCGGTTGTCGACAGCGGAAATCGGGCGCGGTTGATCCTTGCAGGCGTCCTGTTCTACCTCGCCTGGGCCTTCAAACAGTCAGCGGTGCAGATGTTGACCGGTGTGTGTTTGTACTTTCTGATTGTCCGCCGGTCGATCCGGCTCCTGACGCTCGCCATCGTGCCGTTCGGCATCCTGGTCGCGCTCACGATCGTGTTTGGCGGTGCAGCGTATCGCTACAACGTCCTCGTCGCGCCGAGCGTTGCTCAGGGATTCGAGTGGTGGACATCGTGGTTCTTCCTGCGAGGAGTGTTCCTGCCGAACCTGCCGGTATGGGCCACGCTGGCGTTCGCCGTGTGGCGCGCGTTCGCCGCGCATCGTGACGGCGGCGATTGGCCGCTCGGTCGAGACGTCACGCTGCTGTGCGCATGCACTGTCGTGACCACCTTCGGTGGTGCGTTCGTCTTCATGGCGAAGACCGGATCGGCGCTCAATCACGCCTTCGAGTTCTGGGTCGTCAGCGCGCTGTGTGCGTCGCTCGTTTTCGGCACGCTGGCGTGGTCGCCGCACCAGTCCTCACGACGCGTGCATGCGATCGCGGCCGCGTTGTTCACGCTGCCGCTCCTCTTCACCGTCGCCCACCTTGCCGGATCGGAGCGCGTCATCCGAATCCTCGGACTGTCCGCATCGGTCGAGCGCATGCGGTTGGGATCGGAGGCGGAATACGCGGCACGTGCGGCGTTGGTCGATCGTCTTCGCGCGTTGCCGCGTCCGGTCCACATCGACGACGAACTGCTCGCGCAGCCGTGGTACGCGAACGCCGATCGGTACCCGGCGATCGTGCTCGATCGGGTGTTCTACGACGCCGCAGGCGGCCGCGGTCTGCTCGAGAATGGCGGTGTGCTGTCGCTCGTCGAGCGCCGCTACTTCGGGACGGTCGTGGCGTACGTGCCGCCATTCAACGTCTTCCGCACGGCGCGAAGCGCCGGGTACGTGGAGGTCGCTCGTCTTCCCTGGCTGCGCGACGATGAGGCGGTCGTGCTGGTGCGGTCGGATCCGCCGCTCTCGGATCAGATCAAGCGGCCCACGAGACGCAGAACACCCTGATTGAGCGCGGAGCGGTGCGGCGAGTGCGATTTCTCCGCGAGAATCTCGTCGCGGTGCGCCACGTACCAGTCGTAGGCTTCGATCATCATCTCGACGTTGCCGTAGCGAGGCTCCCATCCAAGCGCCGCGCGCGCGGGCGCGACGTCGAAGTACATCGACTCGCCGTACATCAGCCAGTGGTAGGGAGCGAGCGGCGACAGGCGCAGCGCCGAGCTGACCTTCATCGCGGCGACCGCCGGCCCCTTGGGCAGCGACACCACGCGGCTGCCGGTGGCGGCGTGTGCGACCAGCGCCTCGAGCGTCTCGCGCATCGTGCCGAAGCGTGCGGCGCCGATGTTGAACGCCGCCGGCCCGCGCGTGTCCGCCGCGCGCAGACAGGCGTCGGCAAGATCGGCGGCGTGGACGAACTGATAGACGTTGGATCCGTCGCCGAGCACCGGGATGTTCAACCCGTCGTGCACCCACTCGAACAGAATCTGAAAGATTCCCAGCCGTCCGTGACCGAGGATCGTTCTCGGACGGACGATCGTCACGTCGAGACCGGCGGCAGACGCGCGCGCGCACTCGCGCTCGGCCTCGAGCTTCGCGCGGCCGTACGCTTCGCGTGGCTGCGGCGGTGTGTCGGCCGTGACGGGGTTGCGTTCGGGGACTCCGAACACGGCGCTCGATGACAGGTGGACGACTTTACGAACGCCGGCGCGGCGCGCCTCGTCGAGCAGGAGGCGCGTCCCGTCGACGTTGACGCTGACGAACAGCGCGCGGTCGCGCGCGAGCGGCACCTGCGCGACCGAGTGATGGACGACATCGACGCCATGGCACGCGCGCGCGACAGCGTCCCGATCGCGGATGTCGCCCCGGATGTACTCGACGCCGGCGGGAAACGCCGGATCGGCGGCGAGATCGAGCACGCGCACGCGTCCGCCACACGCGCGAACGGCGTCGACGAGCGTCGTGCCGAAGTAGCCGGCGCCGCCGGTGACGAGCACCACGGACCGCTATATCTCCTGGCCCGCGTCGAGACACCAGCGGATGCTGCGCCGCATCCCTTCTTCGAGCGCGATTGACGGCGCGTAGCCGAGCTCGCGCTGCGCCTTCTCGACCGAGCACGCGATGGTCTCGTCCATCTCGCCGAGGACGTGAATCTTCTGCTGGTAGAGTCCGACGCGTTGCATCGCCGCGTCGACCATCCGCGCCGTCGCCGCCGCCGCGTGCGGCAGCTTCATCTGACGTCCCTTGCACGGACGGCCGAACTCGGTGGTGAGCAGACGCTCGATCGTCTCGACCACCTCGCGCATCGGATACGGCCGCACGTCGCCGACCCAGTACGCTTGTCCGGCCGCCGCCGGCACGGTCGCGGCCAGCAGCATCGCGTCGACGACGTTGCCGGTGTACGCCATCGAGCGCCGGTTCTCGCCGTCACCGAACACCGGCACGCCACCGCGCCGCACCATCTGGAAGAACAGCGTCTGTCGCGGCGGTTGGTGCGGCCCGTAGTACCACGGCGGCCGCACGATGACGGTCTCGAAGCGCCCAGGCTGGTTCGCGGCGAGGACCGCCTGCTCCATCAGCATCTTCGATCGGCCGTAATTCAGATACGGGTGGTACGGCGAGCGCTCGTCGAAGACGTGAGCTGGCGACGCGTTCGCGCCGAACGGCGAATTCGACGACACCATCACGGCGCGGCCGACGCCGGCGGCGCGCGCCGCGTTCATGACGTTGACCGCGCCTTCATAGTTGACCGTGTAGAAATCGCTTACGCGACGCGGATGAATGACGCCCGCGAGGTGAAACAGGACGCCGCCTTCGGCGCGGCGCGCGAAGGCCGGCAGCGTCGCGGCGTCGGCGATGTTGCCGACGACTTCTTCGACGTGCAGTCCCGGCGGCGCCGAGACATGTTCGCCCGGCAGGACGAGACATCGTACGAGGCGCTCGGCGCGAGATGCCGGCGCGTCCGCAAGTCCGTGAAGAAGATTCGTTCCCAGCCAACCCGCTGCCCCGGTGATCAGAATCGTATCCGGCAGTGCAGGCATCGCACGATTGTAGCGACACCCGACGCCGTTTACTCGTAGCGCAGCGCCGTGACGGGATCGAGGCGCGTGGCGCGGCGTGCGGGCCAGAAGCACGCCGTGAGCGAGACGAATGTCAGCAGGACGGCGATTGAGGACAGCGTGACCGCGTCGCGCGCGTTGCTCTGAACGAGGATGCTCGAGAGGAGCCGGCCGACGCCGAAGCCGCCCGCGATGCCGATGGTGAGGCCGATCGCGAGCTGCACGATCGCGCCGCGCAGAATCAGCCACCATACCTGCGTCGCCTGCGCGCCGAGGGCCATGCGCACACCGATTTCCTGGGTCCGCTGCGTCACCGAGTACGCCGTCACCGCGTAGAGTCCCACGGCCGACAGCGCCAGCGCGATCAACGCAAAGGTGGCGAACATCGTTCCGATGACCTGGAACATCCATCGGCCCTGCGCGAGCGCGGCATCGAGCGTCATGATGCCGAAGAGCGGCAGATCCGGATCGATCGCGCGCACTTCTTCGCGGACCGCGGGCGTGAGCGCGGCCGGATCCCCCGGCGTGCGGATCATGAGCATCCCGAACGCCGGCGCCTGGGATCGCAGCGGGATGTAGACCACGGGATCCGGAAGCACTTCCTGAAAGTTGCGCTGGCGGACCGTCGGCGAGATACCGACGATCGTCACCACAGTCGGCGTCGTCGGCGGCGCGCCCGGCGCCGTTTCGTTCGTCAGCCGGATGCGGCGGCCGATCGGATCCTCATTGGGGAAATGCATCGCGACGAACCGCTGATTGACGATCGCCGTTTCGTGCCCGGCCGCGCCGTCGACATCGTCGAACGTGCGGCCGCGCAGCAGACGGAGGCCGATGGTCTCGAAGTATCGCGGCCCGATCATCACTTGCGTCACCGTTTGCGGCTGTTCGCCCGCGGCGAGCTCGCGGCCGTCCACGGTCAGCTGTCGCGAATTGCCGCCGCCCATCGGCGGGTTCGTGGTGATCGTAGCGGCCTGGACGTTGCCGAGCGCCGCGAGCCGTTCATCGAGGCGCTTGTAGAAATCGCGCCGCTGCTCGGGCGTCGGATATTTTCGATTCGGCAGCTGCAACCGCATCGTAAGCAGATGCGACGTTTCGACGCCGGCATCGCGCTGATACAGCGTCAGGAAGCTTCGCATCATGTACGCCGCGCCGGCCAGCAGCACGAGCGTCAGCGCGAGCTCCACGACGATCAGCGCGCTCGTCCAGCGCCGCGCGCGAAGGCCCGATCCCGAACGGCCGCCTTCCTTCAGGACTTCGTTGATGTCGGTCTTCGAGACGTGCAGCGCGGGTGCGAGACCGAAGATGAACGCGGTGCCGAGGCAAATCGCCGCCAGGAACGCGAACACCAGACCGTCGAGCGTGAACTTGATCCAGTACGGCTTCCCGACGTCGGCCACCGCCGCATCAAAGAGCCGGATGCCGATGATCGACAACCCGAACCCGAGCACGCCGCTGAGGAGCGCGAGCAGCACGCTCTCGACGAGCAGCTGCCTGACGATGCGGAAGCGCGTGGCGCCGAGCGAGACACGGACCGAGATTTCGCGTGCTCGACTCGCCGATCGCGCGAGGAGCAGATTGGCCACGTTGGCGCACGCGATCAGCAGAACGAAGCCGACGGCGCCCATCAGCGTCAGAAAGATCAGCTTGATCGGACCGCCGTTGTAGCGCTCGTTGAACGTCATCACGCTCGACTTGACGTCCTTGTTCGTCGCGGGGAAGTCGTGCGCGAGACGCTCGGCGATGTTGTTCAGCTCGGCCTGTGCCTGGGCCTGCGTCACGCCGGGCTTCAGCCGTCCGAATACCTCGAAGGTGCGCTCATCGCGTTTCTGCTCGGAGAGACCGGCCAGATGCACGGCCGGGATCCAGAGATCGGCGCCGACCGGAAACTTGAAACCCTCCGGCATCACGCCGATGACCGTGACCGGCAGCTCGTTGATCTTGATCGAGCGGCCGATGACGGCGGGGTCGCTGCCGTACCGGTTCTTCCAGACACCGTTGCCGAGGATGACCACCGGCGGCGCGCCCGGCCGATCGTCTTCGGGCAGAAAGTCGCGGCCGAGAATCGGCTTCTCGCCGATCAACTTGAACGCATTCCCCGAGATGTACGGACCGACGAAACGTTCCGGCGCGCGTCCCTCGTCGCTGACGTTCATCGTCTGGCCGCTGAAAGCCGCGAGGCCCGTGAACGCCTTCGTGCCGTCGCGCCAGTCCTGGAATTCGAGGTGGGAGACACCGCGGTCGCGGCCGCGCGCATCACGAGTGCCGAGCGACATGATGCGATCGGGATCGTCGAACGGCAGGCCTCGGATCAGCACCGCGTTCACGAACGTGAAGACGGTGTTGTTCACGCCGATCCCGAGCGCGAGCGCGGTCGCGGCGACGAGCGTGAACCATTTGTCCTTGATGAGCAGACGGATGGCGTAGCGGAGGTCCTGCCACAGATTCATGTGAACCTCTTTACGTCAAAAGGACCCGGTCGGTTCACAGGTCGGGCGGAAGGCGGAGCGCGAGCCTTCAAAATGGAGCGCGAGGCTTTAGCCGAGCGATCCGATCAGGCTGCCGCGCGCTCGCGTTCCTGGCGGCGCTGCTCTCGAAACCGCTGAAACACCGCGCGGTCGCTCTCCAGGCCGAGGATCGATTTGAGAGAGGTGCCGGCGAACGTGTGAGCGAGCATCTCGAGACCGTGGCGCAGGACGAACCGGGGGCTGTGCACGAAGGCGGCGGGCATGTGCTTCACCTTCATCCAGCGCTCGGCCTTCCAGCGCAGGTACTCGATGTCCTCGGCCGCCAGTTGTTCGCTGCGGACGACCGCCGTGGTGCCGTCGTAGTGCGCGACGTCCTCGTCGACGATGAGGCCGCGGTCGCGGAAGTCGCGCGTCATCGGCGTGCGCGGATACGGCGTCGGATGCTGGATGTAGGGCCAGTCCACGTACTGCCGCGCGAACGCGAGGTTGGTCTCGATCGACTCGCGGGTGTCGTCGGGATTGCCGACGATCAAGCCGCCGACGACGTACATCCCGTGACGATGCAGATGCTCGATCGCTTCGATGCTCGCGTTGCCGACGGTTCGTCCGTGCTCGCGCCGCGCGTTCTTCGCCTTCGCCTTCAGGAACTTCAGATCCTCGTCGAGGATGTTCTCGATGCCGAGGAACACGTAGCGGAACCCGGCGCGGCGCATCAGCGGCGCGAGCCGCGCGCCGTGCTGCGCGAGCGGCGCCGTCATCGCCTGGACGAAGTACTCGGTGTCGTGGAAGCCGGCGTCGACGATCGCCTCGCACAGCGACGCGAAGCGCTCGACGTCGAGCGTGATGTTGTCGTCGACGAGGAAGATCGCCGCGGCGCCGTGCGCGCGCGCGTCGGCGATGTCGGCGAGCACGCGATCGATTGGATACGGATGGAAGTTGCGGCCCCGCATCTCGATGATCGAGCAGAAGCTGCAGTCGAAGGTGCAGCCGCGCGAGGTTTCGACGACGTCCACGGTGCGGCCGAGGAGCGTGTAGCCGCGGAGCACGCGCGCATCGCGGTTCGGCAGCCGTAGCGATTCGGACGCGAGCGGAATCACCGGCCGCGCGGCGTTGTGAACGAAGCCGTTCTCGGTGCGATACGACAGTCCCGCGATGGTCGCGTACGACCCGTCGTTCTCCATCGCGCGCAGCAACGCGCACAGCGTCTGCTCGCCTTCGCCGCGGACGATGAAGTCGACGTCCGGAGACTCGACGTACGCCTCGGGCGCGAGGCTCGGGTCGTAGCCGCCGGCGACGATCCGCGTCGACGGACGCAGTGTTTTGACGAGCCGAGCGATGGTGAAGGCCGTCGCGCGCTGAAAGGTCATCACCGAAAGGCCGACGACGTCCGGCTGCAGATCGCGGACGAGCCGTTCGACCGTCGACCGGACCGCGGATCGGACGAGGATCAGATCGCCGATGGCCACCTGGTGACGCGGATCGACGTTGCCGGCGAGCGAGGCGAGCGCGCCGTTCGGCATGCGGATCGCCACCGGCGGCATGTGCTCAAATGAATCCGGCATCGACAGCAGCAGCACTTGCATGTCCGAGAGGATAACACCGACGTTTTCGGCGGCGACGTGGCTGTTTCTCCGCTTGCTCGGTGTTGTTTATTTATGCGCGTTCTGGTCGCTCGCGACGCAGATCGTCGGACTCGTCGGTCACGACGGCATTCTGCCTGCGCGTGTCTACATGGACGCGGCGCGCGCATGGACGGCGGCCGAGCACGTCGGCATCGATCGGTTTCGCGTGCTGCCGACGCTCTGTTGGATTGCCACGAGCGATGCGTTCCTCCGAAGTCTCTGCGTCGGCGGGGCGGCTTTGGCCCTGTTGTTGGCGGCCGGCGTGGCGCCGCTCGTCACGCTACCGCTCCTCTGGCTCGACTACCTGTCGCTCGTCGTCATCGGCCGCGACTTCCTCTCCTATCAGTGGGACGTCCTGCTGCTCGAAACCGGACTGCTTGCGATCGCGCTCGCGCCGATCGCCTGGCGCGATCGTCTTCGCGCGCGCGGCCTCGCGCGCGGTGAACGAAGCCGGCCGCCGCCCCGCATCGCCGTGTGGCTGATGTCGTGGCTGCTGTTTCGGTTGATGCTGGGATCCGGTCTCGTCAAGCTCGGGAGTGGCGATCCGACCTGGCGATCGCTGACCGCACTGCTGTACCACTACGAAACGCAGCCGATCCCGACGCCACTCGCCTGGTACGCGCATCAGTTGCCCGCGTGGTTTCACGAGGCGTCGACGTTCGCGACGCTCGCGATCGAGCTCGTCGCGCCTTTCTTCGTCTTCGGGCCGCGGCGGCTGCGACAACTGGCGTTCGTGCTGTTGGTCGGTCTTCAGCTCCTCGTCGCAATCACCGGCAACTACGCGTTTTTCAACCTGCTCTCGGTCTCGCTGTGTGTGTTCCTGATCGACGACCAGATGATTGGGGCCGACACGCAGGTCGGCCCCTACAAAGACGGCGTAGGGGCGGACCGGCGTGTCCGCCCCGCATCGCGCGCCATCGCGATCGCAATCGCGGTGATCACCGTTCCGGTTTCTGTCGTCACGTTCACGGCCAGCATCGGCCTGCCGTTGCCGATCGCGCCGCTGGTCGAGCCGCTGGCGGGGTTCATCGCGCCGCTCCGCAGCGTCAACAGCTATGGGCTGTTCGCCGTCATGACGACGACGCGTCCTGAAATCATCGTCGAGGGATCAGACGATGGCGCGACGTGGATGGCGTACGAGTTCGAGTACAAGCCGGGCGATCTGCAGCGGCGGCCGCCATGGGTGGCGCCGCACCAGCCGCGGCTCGACTGGCAGATGTGGTTTGCCGCGCTGGGGCAGTACGAGGGAGAACCGTGGTTTCGAAACTTCTGCCTGCGCCTGCTCGAAGGATCGCCGCACGTCACGCGATTGCTGGCGCGTGATCCATTCGGCGGCCGCGCGCCGCACTACGTGCGTGGCGTGTTGTATCGCTACCAGTTCTCGGATGCGGCGACGCGACGAAAGGAGGGCGCGTGGTGGACGCGCGAGCGCCTCGGCGAGTACTCGCCTCCGCTATCGCTTCAACGACAACCGCCGTAGCGCAGCCCTTTAGGGCTGCCGGACTGGCGTCAGCAACAGATCCTGAAAGTCGAAGCTGAAATCGGTGTCGGGCGAGACGGCGCGCATCCTGGCCTGATCG
>Ga0114129_10016286_pt1 | contig 10582 bp, 6 predicted proteins | sample RhiMetdeltSRZDD1_FD_80071 | JGI IMG/M metagenome (GOLD analysis project Ga0114129, IMG submission 80071) | Populus rhizosphere microbial communities from Tennessee, USA - Rhizosphere MetaG P. deltoides SRZDD1 (version 2) (version 2) | ecosystem: Host-associated > Plants > Roots > Rhizosphere >... | reverse complement strand
TTAGTATGAGTCGCATGGACAATAAGGAGTCAGGAGCGTAAAAACCACGTAGTCCCGGACGACGATCTCGTTGGCCGGTTTTGAAGTGATCATGTATGGCCGGTTTTCAGGTGATCACCGAGGCGCGAGCAGCGGCTCTTTCACGGAGGCCGGAAGCGTGGTGATCCTGTCCTTCTGGCCCTTGCCGTCGCGAACCAGAATTTGATTCTTGCTGAAGTCAATATCTTTGAAGCGGAGTTTCAAACACTCATCCAATCGAAGCCCGCCGCCATACAGCAAAGTCGCTACAAGTTTGGGAGCGCCGTCCATCCGGTCGATGATTGCTCTTACTTCCTCTTTGGTCAGCACAACTGGGAGCCGCTTGGGCTTCTTGGCGCGCACAGCAGGTTCGATCCACTGAAGCTCCTTCTTTAACACGTGCTGATAGAGGAACAGAATCGCGCTCAGCGCCTGATTCTGAGTCGAAGCGCTCACGCTCTTGTTGACTGCGAGGTCGGTTAGGAACTGGTTTATCTCAGTCTCGCCCATTTCAAGTGGGTGCCGTTTACCGTGAAACAAGATGAAACGCTTGATCCAGTCTACGTAGGTTTTCTCGGTCCGCTTGCTGTAATGTCGAGCGCGAACTGCCTGCTTTACCTGATCGAGGAGTTTGGGCTTAGGCACACTATCTTGTTGCGGTTCTTGACTGGCATCAGGCGATAAGCGTGAGACGGGGGCGTGCATCACAAGCTCCGTTATCGGCGCGACTATACACCGATCAAACAGCAAGAGCAAAGTATAAACAGCAACGTGCGAATCGCGGCTGTTAAAGCCATCGCTGAGGTTTTGAGACCTTCGCTGTCCTTGGATAACTGACAAGATTTGCGAACACTCGATAAGCACCCGCGTTTCCCGACAGTAGTTGGCGCCGCAGCGAGAGGCTGACATAGATGTACGTCCCTTCGCCATAACGCGCGGCCAACAGGCTCCCTCGATTCGGTTCTTCGCCGGGGTCGCTTGATTCAAGCAGTGGAATAAACTCAGTTGCCCACTCGCGTGGGATATTCACGGCTCGCTCCACCAGCCAGCCTTCGAAATCCTTTGACGTGATCTTGTTGGGCTTTGACATCAAAGGATGCTCAGGATCGAGCATCTTCACGCGCGCGCTCTCCACTGTCAGCCGATCCTTTGAGAGCTTGATCGAATAAGGCGCGAACTGAGTGTTTGACAGAATCAAATTCCAATCGTCCGGTTGTTGATTCAAGACGACAAGGTTGCCGCCTTGCCGAACGTATCGAAGCAAACATCTGTTGTGCAGCACCAGCTCGGGATGAGCAACGTAGGCGTTGCGGTCTACGATGATAGTGTTGAAGCGCGCGAGATCCCCGCAGCCAACTCGAGACTGCGCGCCGCTGGCAGCGTTGCCGTGCTCGGTGACGCTGATCTCGGCAATTGTTAACTCGCTATGCACAACCCCAAGCTGATTCAGCGCAAATGCGAGCCAGTCGTCCGGTCCGCGAATGTAGCCGACCTTGAGCCCATCGGCGACTTCGAGGTCAATCGCTTTCACTGCGATCTTTGCTGACCCGAGCGGGTCGGGAGGCGCGGGCTTCTCGCGGCGAAACTCGATTAACACATCGGGTGCGAGCGGCGGCTTCAAGATCGGCAAACGAAGCTTCAGCTTGATCGTCATCTCTTCGTCTTCGCGCGCGAAGGCGACGTGCAGCGGTTCGTACTCGTCTTCTGTCAGCGCAAGCGGCACAACCCACAACGCACCGGCAAGCGAGTGAGGCGTGCGATTGCGTATTCGAACCGGGACCTCAATCTCTCGCGGCTTCGACCAGTCTTTCACCAGCGCGAACGGAACAGTCGAAATCTCGATCGGCGAAGCAACATCGAATCTGGCGAGCGCGGCGAGCCGGATGTTCACCTGACCAAGAGCTACTTCGGCCGATACCAGCAACTGATTGCCGAACGGCTCGCCAGCCTGCGCGCCCGGAAGCGACGAACCGACTGCGTAATACTCTTCGTCATACAGGTGTGGTGAGTGCGGCAAGGTGAGCGCAGCGTCTTTCTCGATCTCGTACTCGAATTCATGCAACGCGACGCGGCCGGTCCCGATGCCGAACACTTCGGTATCTTTGTATGTTGGGTTCTTCTCCGTGACCGGAAGCCGCTCCGGTGCGCTGAACACCACCGGAAAAGCGCGGGGGCTGCCATTACGAAGAGCGAGACGCGCAATGAGCTTTTGGCCGGGCACAACTACAGGGTCTGAGACCGTCACTTCAAGGTTGAGCCCGAGCGCCAACGCAATCGCGCGCTCGATCGCCGAGGTGAACCGGATGACTCGAACGAACTCCGGGCCGTAACGCTCGTGCAAAGTATCGGGCGATCCTTCGGCGCGCTTTTCGATCAGCTTCTCGATCAGCGAGTCAAGCAGCCGCTCGCCCGAAGCGATTGCATCAACGACTCCCATATCGCCAACGCGAGGCTGGGCGATTGAGCGGCTCAGGTTTTCGGAAAGCGTCAGCCCGTCGAACAGTCCAGCGCCGCGCGCAATCCTTTCCTCTGACGATGAAGCTATAAGTTTGTAATAGCTTGTCTCTCTTTCGGGCGTCAGTCGATCGCGGTCCGCGCCGCGTGAGATGAACCGCCGATGCGCGGCGAGGCCGATCTGCGCATAGGTCTTGCCTCGAACGCGGTCGTACGCGTTAAGGTTGATGGCGACATCGGCGCCGGCATCATCACCTCGTCCGAAGAAGCGTCGTGGCTGCCACACCTCAGAACCGGCTTCTGGAGCCAGTTTAGCGCTGCCCGCTGCGGTGAATGCTTCGACGGCTAGTCGAGCGGCGGCTTGCTCGACACCCTCGCCGGTCTTTGAGTCGTGGTTGGTGATTATCACGTCAGGCCGGAGTAATCGAAATGCGCGAATCATTCGCCGGCGGGCTTCGTCGTGTCCCCAAACACTCAACGCTTCATCAGCAGACTTCGAGTATCCAATGTCACTGAGATTGAGGAAGAACACATCCGCGCCAATCACTCGCGCGGCTTCGATAGCCTCGCGAGTGTGGATGGCGCCCAGCTCCTGGTCTAACTCGCCGCGGGTCGGGCTGTCTTCGCCTTCGCCGCGAGTCGCGAACACAATGACGACGCGCGCGCCAAGTTTCTTGCGAATGTAGCAGAGCGCGGCGGCGTCTTCATCCCCGGGCCGGGCTGCGATGCACACAACGGTGAAAGGGTTGGTGATCTCGCGTAGCGACTGATCCAGCGCGACGACTCCGCGCTCGTCTGCGACTGCCGAGAGCTCAGCTTGATGATTCTCGTCAAAGTCTGCGGGCTGAAGACCGAGGCTTCGGGCGGGAGCACCGCCAACGAAGAGTGCGAACGAAATCATGAGTGTAACCGCTAATCTCATGCTCCAACCTTAAACGCGAGTGCGTGTGTGAACGGTCATTTTATCATCACTCACGCAGAGCGCGCCGTAATGTGGAGTGCGCCGCCGATGAGACATTAAACTACAAAGGTAGGGCTGGGCGGCGCATACGAGTCTCCAAGTCTTGTGTGGCGATGCACTGACCGGGATGTTAGCATTGCTCGCGCCGGCTCGAAGTCAATCCTAACGACGGAGAATCGAAGGACTATCACGGAATGAGTGTCCGTCGAACGATGAAAACGAAGACCGCTAAGAAAACCACGAAACAGAGTGTTGAAGCGAGCGAGAATCTCCGCGCCGCCGGCGAGCGAAAAACAAAGCTGCTGATCGCGCTCGCATGCATAGCGCTTTCCGCGATCGCCGTGGTGCCGTTCTTTTTCATGGGGCAATCCGAAACGGGCGGCACGTTCGAGTTGCGCATGCCGACCACGCACGACATGTTCTTGCACTACGATCAGATGAGATCGTTCTACAACGGACTTGGCGCGGGCGAGATATATCCGCGATGGGAGGAAGACACCAATCGCGGATTCGGTGCGCCGACGACGAGCTACTACCCGCCCGGAGTTTACTATCTGACTTCCGCGTTCTTTGCGATCACCCACGATTGGCTGCGAGCGTTACTGGACGCGCACTTGATAATGATGATCGCTGCGGCGGCGGCGCTGTACATCTACGCCAGACAAGTGATGGGGCGCGGCGCCGCGCTGGCTGCGATGGCGGCGTACATCTTCCTCCCGTATCACACGGCGGACCAGTATCAGCGCGGCGCGATGGCCGAACTGCTGGTCTTCGTGTGGATGCCGTTGATGCTGTTATTTGGCGAGCGATTGATGAAAGCGCCGGCCGAGGATGCGAGCAGTAACGCGAAGAAAGGATCAATGCTGCTCGGCATCGCCGGACTCGCGGCAACCTATGGTGCGTTCTTATGGTCGCATCCGCCTACGGCTTATCAATTCACGCTCGGCTTCGGGGTGTACCTGCTCGTGTTGAGCGTGACAAGAAGAGAGTGGAGGGGGCTGATAGCCGTCGGAGTGGCGATGGCCCTGGGGATCGGCCTGGCGGCGGTATATTTGTTACCGGCGGCGATTGAGCAGAACCTTATCCACAAAGAGTTTATCGCGGAAACGTGGCCATATCACCAGACCTACGTGCTCGTGCACGAGCTGTACAAATCGGATCTGCACAGCGGCTTCTTCGTGTTGGTCGACTGGATCTGGGCGACCGGCAGCGCGGTGATAGCAATTGCGGCAGTTACTTTACTGGTTGTCAAACGGCAAGCACTGCAGTCGATGCCCGCGCTAAAGCAGCGAGTTTTGTTATGGATCATCCTGGGCGGACTTGCGAGTTTCATGATGACGAAACTCTCGATGCCCCTGGGAAAATTGATACCAAAGATCGAAATAGGAGTCTTCACCTGGCGGATGCTTGCGATCACGACCCTAGTAGTCGCATTGCTGGCAGGCGCGTTCACGCAGGCAGCAATCGAGTCCGCTAAGCGGCGCGCGCGTTCCGAGCGGCTGCTGTTTGCCTCGCTCGCGGCCTTCGTCATCGTAGGAGGTATAGCGATAAGCGCCATTGCGGTAGCCCGGCCGATGATGGAGTTTCAAGTATTCGAGCCGGAACCCGAGCACCTGAACTTTGCTACGATTCCGAGCACCGCGCCCGCCGACGCGAGCGAGTTGCCTGATGACACCCCGCAAGCTGAACTCTCTGAGGACAGCGGCAAGCTTGCGATAGAAGAGTGGAAACCGGAGCATCGCGTTTTCCGCGTCGAGCTTACGGATAATGACCAACTGCTGGTTCGGACATTCAATTTTCCCGGTTGGACCGCGGCGATAGACGGTCAGCCTGTGCCGGTCAAAACCTCCGAAGAACTGGGTGACATGGAAATAGAACTTCACGCCGGCGCTCATCGAGTCACGCTGGATTTTCTGGATACGCCCGTGCGTCGCGCTTGCAGAATCACGACGCTCACTTCGTTTGGAGCACTGATTCTACTCTTCGGCGCTTCGGCGATTCGCCGCGGCAGAGTGGCTAAGTGGAATTCTCAGTCCCAGGTTTAATCGCACTCCTGAAACTGACCGCACTACCGCTTCTTCTTGACACTAGGAACCCCCTGTCTGACAATGCGACCATCTATACGCTGAGGAGTTGGCTCCAAAGGGAGGGTATATGCCCGACTATACAGACATCGAGGTTCTGGAAGAGCTGCGCGAGTCCGGAGATTACGAAAAGATCGCCAGCCTGCTACGCAGCGATGGGCAAGTCACTTCTGAGTTCGGGGATGAAGCGATCCGGCGAAGATTGTTGGCGGCAGAACTCGCCGGGAGAAGCGGGCAGGTCGACGAGATGGAAATAGCGCTCGGTCCGTACCTGGACGGCGCCGACCGAGTGCCGTTCGCTTTGGCAGCGCGGGTCATGCTGACAACGGCGCAGTATCACTACCGGCGCAACGAGCCAAGCGAAGCGCTTAGGCTTGCGGGGCTCGCTCAAACGATCGCCGGAGTTCGTGATGATGAGCTCACAGAGGGCGAGGCAGTTCAGCTTCGGGGACAGGCGCTGTGGGCGCTCGAGCGATGGGAGGAGGCGGCTAGATGTTTCGAGACCGCAATCGACAGCTACGCCGGAGGATCGCGCTCGTACCGGCTGGGTCTGGCTTATTTATGTCTCGGAGCGGTGCGCAACCGAATGGGCGCAGTCGAAGAGGCCCGCATCACGCTTGAACGAGGCATAAAGATTCTCTTGAAGAGTCACGATGAGTACAATCTCGCAGTCGCGAGAGTCAACGTCGCGTTGGCGCTCAACGTCATCGGCGAGCACGAGACTGCCTACAACTATCTCTTGTTCGCCTACGAGACGTTTGAACAAACGGGACACGAACAATACATCTATCTTACGCTGAACAGCATCGCGGCTACGCTGGTGTGGCTCAAGGAGTACGACCGCGCCGAGAGCTATGTTAACCGCGCGATCGAGATGGGTGTGAGGGTGCGGAGCACTCAAATCGCATCGACTTACGAGATAAAAGCTAGAGTACATCTTGCGAGGCGCGAATGGCAGAGGGCTCAAAAGGCGCTGGGCACAGCGCTGGAGATTGCCGAGCAGGCAAACAGCCTGTCCCAGAAAGCCGATGTTCGCCGGACGCTGGGCAAGTATTACATATCGCAGGAGCGAGACGAAGACGCAGTGCCCGTGCTGTGGGAGGCGCTTGACATCGCGCACGATCTACGCGCGTCGCTGCTGGAGTTGGAGATCAAGGCGCTGTTGGCTCAGGCTGTCTGCGCGAACAATCCAGTCGAAGCTTGCAGGCTGTTGAGCGACGTCGAAGCATCGCTGGGCTCGCGGCCGCTTGCGGAATTGAAACGCGAGGCTCAGGCGGCAAGACGGCGAATCAACTCACTCAATCACGAGCAGCACTTCATACTCTCGGATTCCAAGATTCCACTTCTTGCGGACGCAAAGATATCGCTCTTGAAGTGGCTGTGGGCTCGGGCGCTTCATAGGGCGAGAGGAAACGCGCGCGATGCAGCGTCGATTCTTGGAGTAACACCCACCTATATTCGCAAGCTAACTAAGGTGATTCCCCGCGACCTGCTGCGGCCCGGGAAAAAGAGATCGAAGAGGAAATAGCGAGGCGATGGCTTGCCGGCCCGCTGCTGCTCTGGTGTTGAACCTACCCTTAGCGCCAAGCCTTTCAATTTCATAACCCGCCTGACGTATTAGCTCAAGCTCCTTCCGACACTGCGCATTTTACACATCTCCCAAAAAGGGGCCGATGAATATTCTCAGGGCGATACTGAAAATATTCGTTGACATTTTCAAGCGGCAGACATAAGATGACGGCTGCCAAAAATATTCAGATGCCAGGTGAGTATAAAACCTGGCTTTCTGAATAGCCTGTTCGGTTGCATTTGCACCATAGGCAAAGCGTAGTTCAATCGCTGAGCACCAAAGGTACAACCGGAAATCCGGGCTCGTAGCGGGCGAACAGGTGGTTCTGGATGTTCCTCCTTTTTTCGGCTGGGAGGGGACGCTGTCGCGGCGAAGGCTGACAACCCAGGAGGCCGGACCCGTGCTGCGTTCTCTCCTAATTTTCCGCTCGTCTCTGTCTGATCTATGAAATCAATGCTGGTAATAGATGGTTCGGCTACGATTGCAAAACTATTCGCGGAGATCTTCACGAAGCGTGGTTGGAGCGTTGCGACGTGCGGCGATCGAGACTCGGCAATATGGCAATTGGCAGGAAGCGCGCCTTACGACGTCGTTTTGCTCAGCTACCAGGTACCGGGAACAAACGGAGTCGAGCTTGTCAGGTACGTCAGGGGACTTGAACACCGACGGACCTGTGCCGTGGTGATGGTAACAGGTAGCGGAGACGTGACGGAGCAAGCTCGAGCCGCAGGGGCCGACGAGGTCCTGCTCAAGCCCGTAAACCCAAATGCCTTGATTTGGACTGTGGACAAGTTCGCACAGCCAGGGCCGGCGCGTTGATGCCAGCTTGTTCGGCTCCAGCCAAGCTGAGACTTGCTTTTGGCTCTGACTTTCAATGACAGAGGGAGGCCGCGTCTAGCCGAAATGTCGATGGAAGGGTGTTGCAAGGGTGTTGCACTTCTGACTCCCTGCGTCCGCGTTATGTGTTATGTGTTTCCGGCAGAGTTGCTCGAAATCAACGCGTAGCGGCTCATCCTTTTACGGGCGAGCTTGTTCATCCGCAATGCTGCTTGCGGGGCTGCCGCTCTAAGCTTGCCAAAGAGTTTGCTCATCTGGTTCGCTCTGCTCAATGCTCGCTGCATCTTCCTGAGGCTCATCGGGTGAGTGATCTCGAGATCGACATTCGATATCGCGATCTCTGAGAAAGCCCCTTTTACCTTCAGGCTCACGCCACCGAACAGGTCAGCGGCCATCTCGATCTCTTTCACTCCGGCCCACGGGATGAAGCGATGCTCGCGGCCCGCGCGACTCTCTCTGACTCCGTCGTCGCTCAACTCGATTGTATGGGTCGCCTCCCGCTTGAACGCCCAAAGCATCGCGCTGTAACCGAGCCACATCATCAAGACCGGAATGAACGCCAGAATCGGGAAGATTATTTCTTCAAGGACATCGTCGAGATCAGACTCGGTGATGATCGCCAGCACCGCTCCCATACCGCCATAGACTATCGTCAACAGCAGCACGATCACCCCGAAGGATTTCGCGTATAAATAACTGCCCTGCCGCTTGATTAGTATATGCTCCAAACAGTGCCAGCCCCGCTTCTGCCGTATACGAATTATATCAGCCTCACTCCAAAAGTGGCACAGACTTTAGTCTAAGACACGGGGTCAGCCTCGCTCCAATGGCACAGACTTTAGTCTGTGCCACGGGGTCTGTTATCATAATCGTTTCTATTTAGGGCACTGAGGACGACATGCAGTCACGAGAAGACATTCGCAACATCGCAATAATCGCGCACGTCGATCACGGCAAGACCACGCTGGTCGACGCAATGCTCAAACAGTCCGGACTGTTTCGCGCCAACGAAGCCGTCGTCGAGCGAATGATGGATTCACTCGACCTCGAGCGCGAGCGCGGCATCACCATAATGGCAAAGAACGCATCGGTCCATTACGGCGGAGTGAAGATCAACATCGTGGACACGCCCGGCCACTCGGACTTCGGAGGCGAGGTCGAGCGCGTGCTAATGATGGTTGACGGAGTAATGCTGTTGGTCGACGCAAGCGAAGGCCCGCTTCCGCAAACGCGTTACGTTCTGTCGAAAGCGCTTGCCCAAAACCTGCCGGCGATCGTCGTGATAAACAAGATCGATCGCCAGGACGCGCGTGCCGAAGAAGTCGTCAGCGAAGTATTCGATTTGTTCATCGATCTGGACGCCAACGAAGAGCAAGCCGACTTCCGGGTGATCTACACCGTTGCTCGCGACGGCATTGCGAAACCGACGCTCGCCGACGAGGGCTCCGATCTTCGACCGTTGTTTGACGAGATTCTGGCAACAATTCCCGCCCCGGCTGCGCCGGTTGATGGCGTCCTGCAGTTACTCGTAGCGAATCTGGACTATAACGATTATGTCGGACGTTTGGCGATTGGCAGGATTTTTTCCGGCTCGGTCGCGGTCGGCGATCAGGTCTCGATCTGCAAGCTTGACGGCAGCATCGAGAAGACAAAGGTCACGAAGCTCTACGCCTTCGAGGGCCTCAAACAAACGCCCATTGACCGCGCAGAAGCTGGCGAAATAGTTGCGCTCGCGGGCATCGAAGACATTTACATCGGCGAGACTGTCTCCATAGCCGACGACCCGCAGCCCCTTCCGCCAATCACCATCGATGAGCCGACCATCTCAATGCTGTTCAGCGTAACCACTTCGCCGTTCGCCGGACGTGAAGGAAGGTTCGTCACTTCGCGGAAGCTCAGAGAGCGGCTGGATAAGGAAGCGCTCGCGAACGTGGCGATTCGCATCGAGTCGACCGATGCAATGGACACCTTCAAGGTCTCAGGACGCGGTGAGCTTCAGCTAGCGATAATGATCGAGATGATGCGCCGGGAAGGCTACGAGCTGCAGGTATCAAAGCCTGAAGTGATCACTCGCGACGACGACGGGCGAAGGCTGGAACCGATCGAGCTTGCTGTGATCGATTGCCCCGAGACCTTCATCGGGGTCGTGACCGAAGCTCTCGGGCGCCGGCGCGGCCGCATGACCAAGATGATCAATCACGGCACCGGCCGCGTGCGCATGGAGTTTGAAATACCATCGCGCGGATTGATCGGGTTTCGAAGCGAGTTTCTCACCGACACGAAGGGCACTGGCTTGCTCAACACTCTGTTCGTGCGATGGGATGAATGGCAGGGAGCGATCTCACAGCGGATCAGCGGCGCGTTGGTGGCAGACCGGCGGGGGCCGGCGACGACATATGCTCTTTACAACCTCCAGGAGCGCGGCGAGCTTTTCGTTAGACCGGGAACCGAGGTCTACGAGGGAATGGTGATCGGCGAGAACGCTCGTGACGTGGACCTGGACGTGAACGTCGTAAAGGAGAAGAAACTCACCAATATGCGAGCCTCGACCGCAGACGAGGCAATGCGGCTGGTTCCCTTCCGCGAGTTGTCGCTCGAGCAAGCCCTCGAGTTCATTCGCGAAGACGAGCTTGTTGAGGTAACTCCGTCCTCGATTCG
>Ga0114129_10016285_pt1 | contig 10582 bp, 11 predicted proteins | sample RhiMetdeltSRZDD1_FD_80071 | JGI IMG/M metagenome (GOLD analysis project Ga0114129, IMG submission 80071) | Populus rhizosphere microbial communities from Tennessee, USA - Rhizosphere MetaG P. deltoides SRZDD1 (version 2) (version 2) | ecosystem: Host-associated > Plants > Roots > Rhizosphere >... | reverse complement strand
GCGCACGTGCACTGATGCGGCTGGCCGCGCCGCCCAAGCGCCGCGCAACGACGACGATGCGCCCTGCGATCGACATGCCGAGCAGCGCCGCCGTCAGCGCGCTGAGCAGCACGGCGACGATCAGCACCTTCCAGCCGTGCGCCACCACCTCGCGCGTGTGCGTGAGCTCGAAGGCCAGCGCCACCAGCAGCGGGCCCGGGGTGTTCTGCGCGAACTGCTCGGGCACCGGCACGCTGGCCAGCATCACGCGATAGAGCCGCCCATCGGGCGCGGTCCACACGCTGGTCAAGGCGCCCAGCCGCTGCTGCAGCGCGCGCACCTTCTCGTACGTGATGCCGGTGGGCAGCGCGCTGGTGGCGAGCGAGCGGGCCGGCAGCGCAGCCACCGGCACTTCGAAGCGATCGGACGCGGCAATCACACGGCGCTCGTTGTCGAGCACCGCGACGTGCAAGCTGCCCAGCTGCACCTCGATGCGATTGACCAGCGCCGGTGCCGCGTGCTGCACGTCGAAGCGCGCCTTGGCCAGGTCGTCGCGCAGGAACGCGAGGTTGGCCAGCATCGCCAGCTCGCTGCCATCGCGCAGCTCCTGCGTCGTCAGCCGCAGCACCAGCGCATTGCTGCTGGCCACCAGCAGCACCGACACCAAGGTGATCGACAGCGTGATCTGCGCGCTCATCGACGAGCGCAGCGCAGCAGTCCAGCGGCGCCAGCTCACGCTTCGCAAGGAAACGCCGGGCCGCCCCAAGTTTCCTTGACCCCCTCGGGGGGCGGGCTGGGCGCAGCCCAGCCCTGGGGGCGCTCAGTCAGCACGCGGGGTTCCAGCACGTAGCCCACGCCGCGCAAGGTGTGGATCAGCTTGTCGTCGAACGGATCGTCGAGCTTGGCGCGCAGCCGCCGCACCGCGACGTCGACGACGTTGGTGTCGCTGTCGAAATTCATGTCCCACACATGCTCGGCGATCAGCGTACGCGACAGCACCTGGCCCGCGTGGCGCACGAAGTAGTCGAGCAGCGCGTATTCGCGCGCGGTGAGCTCGATGCGCTGTCCGGCGCGGTTGACGCGCCGGCGCAGCCGGTCGACCTCGAGGTCGGCAATGCGCACGACCTGGTCGTCCTTCGCGGGCCCACGGCGCAGGATAGTGCGGATGCGCGCCAGCAGCTCCGAGAACGCGAAGGGCTTGACGAGGTAGTCGTCGGCGCCGAGTTCCAGCCCCTTGACGCGGTCCTGCACCTCGTCGCGCGCGCTGACGAAGAACACCGGCGTGTCGCTCTGGCGGCGGATGCCTTGCAGCACGCTGAAGCCATCCATGCCCGGCATCATCACGTCCATCAGCACCAGGTCGTAGCTGCCCGACGTGGCCAGGTGCAGGCCTTCGGTGCCATTGCCGGCGACGTCGACGACGTACGCGTGCTCGGTCAGGCCCTTGCGGACATAGGCAGCGGTCTTCGGTTCGTCGTCGACGATCAGGATGCGCATGGTTCACGGGACTCTAGGGGGAAACCCGAGCTTCACCGAGTGTGTTGACCGCACCGGTGTATTCCTGTTTTGTTAACGATCGAATCGTAAAATGGCGCCCTTCGTCACTCCACAGCCCCTGGCTCTACACCATGCTTCGCTGTGTCTTCGTGGCCGCCGTTGCGCTGGCCACCGCACTGCCTGCCACCGCGCAATCGGTGCAACGCAACTTTCCGCAGAACGCGTTGCGCGGCGAGATCACTTTCGGCGCGCCGCCCGAAATCCTGCTCAACGGCCAGAACGCACGGCTCGCGCCCGGTGCGCGCATCCGCGGCCTGAACAACATGCTGGTCCTGACCGGCGCACTCGCCGGCAGCAAGGCGGTCGTGAACTACACCGTCGAGATCAACGGCCTGGTGCTGGACGTGTGGATCCTCACCGCTGCCGAGATGGCGAAGAAGCCCTGGCCGGCCACGCCGCAGGAAGCGCAGAGCTGGCGCTTCGATCCACTGGCGCAGGTGTGGAGCAAGCCATGAAGAGGGTCTACATCCGCACCTTCGGCTGCCAGATGAACGAGTACGACTCGGACAAGATGTCCGACGTCATGCACGCGGCCGAGGGCTACGAGCCGACCGACAACCCCGACGACGCCGACCTCATCCTCTTCAACACCTGCTCGGTGCGCGAGAAGGCGCAGGAGAAGGTGTTCAGCGACCTGGGCCGCGTGAAGCATCTGAAGGCCAAGGGCGTGATGATCGGCGTGGGCGGCTGCGTGGCCAGCCAGGAAGGCGCGGCCATCATCGAGCGCGCGCCCTATGTCGACGTGGTGTTCGGCCCGCAGACGCTGCACCGCCTGCCGCAGATGCTGGAGAAGCGCCGCGCGACCAACCGCCCGCAGGTCGACATCAGCTTCCCCGAGATCGAGAAGTTCGACAACCTGCCGCCGGCGCGTGTGGAAGGCGCCACCGCCTTCGTATCGATCATGGAAGGCTGCTCGAAGTACTGCTCGTACTGCGTGGTGCCGTACACGCGCGGCGAGGAAGTGTCGCGGCCGTTCGAGGACGTGCTCACCGAAGTCGCGGGCTTGGCGGACCAGGGCGTGAAGGAAGTGACCCTGCTCGGGCAGAACGTCAACGCCTATCGCGGCAAGATGGGTGGCACGGACGACATCGCCGACTTCGCGCTGCTGATCGAGTACGTGGCCGAGATCCCCGGCATCGAGCGCATCCGCTACACGACGAGCCACCCGAACGAGTTCACGCAGCGGCTGATCGACGTCTACGCCAAGGTGCCCAAGCTCGTGAGCCACCTGCACCTGCCGGTGCAGCACGGCTGCGACCGCATTCTCGCCGCGATGAAGCGCGGCTACACCGCGCTCGAATACAAGAGCACGATCCGCAAGCTGCGTGCGGTGCGGCCGGGCATCAGCCTGTCGAGCGACTTCATCGTCGGCTTCCCCGGCGAGACCGAGGACGACCACGCGAAGACGATGAAGCTGATCGAGGACATCGGCTACGACAGCTCGTTCAGCTTCGTCTTCAGCCCGCGCCCCGGCACGCCGGCCGCGGCGCTGCACGACGACACGCCGCAGGAGGTGAAGCTCAAGCGCCTGCAGATGCTGCAAGCAGCGATCGAGGCCAATGCGCGGCGCATCAGCGAGTCGCGCGTCGGCACGGTGCAGCGCATCCTCGTCGAAGGGCCGAGCCGCAAGGACGCGAGCGAGCTGATGGGCCGCACCGAGTGCAACCGCATCGTCAACTTCAAGGGTCAGCCGCGGCTCATCGGCCAGATGGTCGACGTGACGATCACGCAGGCGCTGCCGCACTCGCTGCGCGGCGAGGTGGTGGTCGTCGAATCGGTCACTGCGTAGCGATCTCGCGCAGCGCCGCGCAAAGACGATCGACGTCTTTTGCGCGGTGATCCGCCGACAACGTGATGCGCAGCCGCGCCGTACCGGCCGGCACCGTCGGCGGGCGGATCGCCGGCACCCAGATGCCGCGCTCTTCCAGTGCCGCCATGACGGCGAGCGCGGTGGCGTTGTCGCCGAGGATCAGCGGCTGGATCGCGGTGTCGCTGTGCGGCGCGTGCCACGGCAGGCCTTGCAGCCCCGCACGCAGTCGTTCGCGCAGCTCGGCGAGACGCTCGCGCCGCCAGCCTTCGGCCTCGATCACGCGCAGGCTCGCGCGCAGCGCCTCGGCGATCATTGCGGGCGCGGCGGTGGCGAACATGTAGGTGCGCGCGCGCTGCAACAGCCATTCGATGACGGCGTTGCCTCCGGCGAGGAAGGCACCGGCCACGCCGGCCGCCTTGCCGAGTGTCGCCATGTAGATCAGCCGCGACGCGGCGCTCGCCGGTACGCGCCAGTGCGACAGGCTGCCGCGCCCGCCCTCGCCCAGCACGCCGAAGCCGTGCGCGTCGTCCACGTAGAGCCAGGCATCGTGGCGCTCGCACAGCGCGAGCAGCTCAGGGATGGGCGCGGGGTCGCCGTCCATGCTGAACACGGCGTCGCATGTCACCAGCTTGCGCCGCGCGCTGCTCTCGCGCAGCAGCGCGTCGAGCGCGGCCATGTCATTGTGCGCATAGACCTTGACGTCGGCACGCGACAACCTTGCCCCGTCGATCAGGCACGCATGGTTCAGCGCATCGGAGAAGATCGCATCGCCGCGCTCCACGAGCGCTGGCACGCAACCGCTGTTGGCCGCGTAGCCCGCATAGAAGTACAGCGCGCGCGGCAGGCCGACGAAGGCGGCGAGCTCGCGCTCCAGCGCCTCGTGCGCCGGGCTGTGGCCGCTGACCAAGGGCGACGCACCCGAGCCGACACCGTAGCCTGCGATGGCCGCGCGCGCCGCATCGGCCAGGGCCGGATGCTGCGCGAGGCCGAGGTAGTCGTTGCTGCAGAAGGCGAGCCGCGGCACGCCATCGACCTGCAGCACGGCGTCGGCACCCGGGCTCACCGCGCGGCGTCGGCGCAAGAGCCGTTTCTGTTCGAGATCGGCCAGCGCAGGCCGGAACGCGGTGTCGAGATCAGGCATCGGGCAGGCGATCAAGGGTGAATTGCGCGGGCTGCCACGGCCATTCGGCGAGCAGCGGGCCGGCGAGACGCCGGCGCAGGAAATCGATGTTGGCGTCGGGCTCGCTCATCGATGGATCGATGCGGTTGGCGATCCAGCCGGCGAGCTTCAGTCCTCGCGCGGCGATCGCTTGCTGCGTCAGCACGGCGTGATTGAGGCAGCCGAGCCGCAGCCCGACGACGAGGATCACCGGCAGCTGAAGCGTTGCAGCGAGGTCGGCGCCGGTGAGCGTGTCGGTCAGCGGCACGCAGAAGCCGCCGGCACCTTCGACGACGACCGCATCGGCGCGTTCCTGCAAGGCAGCGAAGCGCTCGCGCAGCAGCGCGACGTCGATGGCGACGCCCTCGCGCGCCGCGGCGATGTGTGGCGACACCGGCGCCTGCAAGCGGTATGGGTTGTCGAGCTCGGCGCTCACGCTGACGCTGCTCGCGGCGCGCAGTGCCAGCACGTCTTCGTCGCCTCCGGCGGAGACCGGCTTCATGCCGACGCAGCGTCGCCCTCGTGCGCGCAGGGCTTGCAGCAGCGCGACGCTCGCCTGCGTCTTGCCGACGCCGGTGTCGGTGCCGGTGACGAACCAGCTCATGCCGCCAATGCCGCGTCGAGCGCGCGCAGCGTGCCGTCGGCGAGATGCCGCATCGCCGGCTCGTCGATCACGTAGGGCGGCATCCAGTACAGCGTCGCGCCGATCGGGCGCAGCAGCAGGCCCTGCTCGAGCGCCGCACGATGCAGGCGCGACGAGAAACCGGGATCGTCGGTCGCGATGTCCCACGCCCACAGCATGCCGAGCTGGCGCGCCTGCTTCACGCGCGGGTGCTGCGTGATCGGCACGGCGAGTTCGGTGAGCTGCGCCGCGGTGTCGCGATTGCGCTGAAGCACCGGCTCGCGCTCGAACACGTCGAGCACCGCCAGCGCTGCGCGGCAAGCCAGCGGGTTGCCGGTGTACGAGTGCGAATGCAGGAAGCCGCGCGCGACGCGCTCGTCGTAGAAGGCGGCGTAGACCGCATCCGTCGTGAGCACCGCCGACAGCGGCAGTGTGCCGCCCGTCAGGCCCTTCGACAGGCAGATGAAGTCCGGCCGGATGTCGGCCTGTTGGTGCGCGAACAGCGTGCCCGTGCGGCCGAAGCCGACAGCGATCTCGTCGACGATCAGGTGCACGTCGTAGCGGTCGCACAGCGCGCGTGCCCGCCGCAGGTATTCGGCGTCGTGCATCGCGAAGCCCGCCGCGCACTGCACCAGCGGCTCGACGATCAGCGCCGCGGTGCGCGCGTGGTGTTCGTCAAGGTAGGCCTCGAGCGCGGCCGCGCAGCGGCGTGCGTGGGCCACGGCATCGTCGCCCGGCGCCGCCTGCCGCGCATCGGGGCTCGGCAGCGCGGCGCTCAGGCGCACCAGTGGCGCATAGGCCTCGCGGAACAGCGCGATGTCGGTGACCGACAGCGCACCGATCGTTTCGCCGTGGTAGCCCCCGGCCAGGCCGATGAACTCGCATTTCTGCGGCCGGCCGACGTTGCGCCAGAAATGCGCACTCATCTTCAGCCCGATCTCGGTGGCGCTGGCGCCGTCGCTGCCATAGAACGCGTGGCCAAGACCGGTGAGCGCGGCCAAGCGCTCCGAGAGTTCGATCACGGGCTCATGCGTCAGCCCCGCGAGCATCACGTGGTCGAGCCGCTCGATCTGATCGTGCAGCGCGGCCTTGATGCCGGGGTGCCCATGGCCGAACAGATTGACCCACCACGAGCTCAGCGCATCGAGGTAGCGGCGGCCATCGGCATCGATCAGCCACACGCCCTCGCCGCGCACGATCGGCAGCAGCGGCTCGCGCTCGTGCCGCTGCATCTGCGTGCACGGGTGCCAGACGGCGCGCCGGCTGCGCTCGGCGAGCTCCTGATTGCTGCTCAAGGCCGGTACGTGCAACGGTCGCCGCTCGCGCTGCGATAGACGCTGACCGCGCTGATGCCGCTCACCTTCGCCGCGATGCGGGCGTGGATGTACAGGCACAGGTTCTCCAGCGTCGGCGCGCCGAGCCCGGCGACGTCGTCGAGGAAGTGGTGGTCCAGCGTCTCGCGCACCTCGGCAATCGCCGCGCGCAGCTGGGCGAGGTCGACCACCATGCCATCGGGCCCAGGCTCTCCGCGCACCTGCACCTCGGCACCGTAGGTATGGCCGTGGATGCGCCGGCTCGAGGCGGTCTCGAACGCGCGCTCCAGCGTGTGGGCGGCCTCGAAGTAGAAGGTCTGGCTCAGCTCGAACATCAACGAATGCCCAGGTATTTGTGCGTCTGCAGGCTCAACTGCCAGCGCGGATGATCCATGCACCACTGCACCGCCCAGGCGGTGTTTGCGTCGCGCTCGGGGCCGTCCATCGGCTGCACGCGGTGATGCTCGAAAGGCAGCGCTTCCAGCTCAGCGAGGTCGATGCCGGCTTGCGGCACGACGACCTTCAGCTCCTGACCCGTGCGCTGCAGCAGCGGCGCGCCGGCCTTGGGGCTGACGCACAGCCAGTCGATGCCCGCCGGCGCGGCGATGGTGCCGTTGGTCTCCACGGCAATCTCGAAGCCGTGGGCGTGCAGCGCGTCGATCAGCGGTGCATCGAGCTGCAGCAAGGGCTCGCCGCCGGTGACGACGATGAAGCGCTGCTCGCGGGCGGGGGTCGGCCAGTGCGCTGCCACCTTCGCCGCAAGCTCGGCGGCCGTGGCGAACTTGCCGCCGCCCGTGCCGTCGGTGCCGACGAAATCGGTATCACAGAAGCGGCACACCGCCTCGGCGCGATCGGCCTCGCGGCCGCTCCACAGGTTGCAGCCGGCGAAGCGGCAGAACACCGCCGCGCGGCCGGCGTGGCTGCCCTCGCCTTGCAGGGTGTAGAAGATCTCCTTGACGGCGTACGTCATGTGCGCCCCCAGCCGGCCCACAGCAAGGTCGCCGCGCACGCCGCCAGCATCGCCCCATAGGTGGACATGCGCCCATCGTGCCCCGTGATGACGAGTCCTGCCACCAGCACCAGTGCGTTGACAAGGGTCGCCGCGCCAGCCAGCCGGCCGTAGGCCACGCCCTGCAGCTCTTGCCGCCACAGCAGCTTGGCCAGCGCAGCGGCAAGCAGCCCGACGCCGAGCGCAGGCAGGAAGAAGTTCAGCAGATGCCACACGGCATCGAGCGGTCCCATGGTCGTTCGCGTTGGATGGTGAGGGCGGCGCTTGAGGAAGGTCAATCGGCCTCCACCGGGAGAAGCCTCGCCAAGCCCTTGAAATGACTCGCAATTTTATAATCTCCAGATGACCGTGTTCGCCCTGGGCCTGAACCACACGACTGCGCCGCTGGATGTGCGCGGGCGTTTCGCGTTCCCGCTCGAGCAACTGGCCCCCACCTTGCAGGGCCTGCGCGGCGCGCTGCAGCGCTCGCGCACGGCGCCGGAGGCGGCGCTGCTGTCCACCTGCAACCGCACCGAGCTCTATGTGGCGGCCACCGACGGCGAGGCCGCGGCGTCGCTGGTGCCGCCGGCGCTCGATTGGCTGGCTCAGGTGGGCGGTGTGCCGCGCGAGCAGCTGCGTGCGCACTCCTACGTCAACGAAGGCGGGGCCGCAGCGCGCCACGCCTTCCGCGTGGCCAGCGGGCTGGATTCGATGGTGCTCGGCGAGCCGCAGATCCTCGGCCAGATGAAGCAGGCGGTGCGTGAGGCCGATCAGGCCGGAACGCTCGGCCGCACGCTGCATCAGCTCTTCCAGCGCTCGTTCTCGGTGGCCAAGGAAGTGCGCACGTCCACCGAGATCGGCGCGCATTCGATCAGCATGGCGGCGGCCACGGTGCGCCTGGCGGCGCAGCTGTTCGAAGACCTGTCCGAGATCAAGGTGCTGTTCGTCGGCGCGGGCGAGATGATCGAGCTGGTGGCCACGCATTTCGCGGCGCGCACGCCGCGCGCCATGGCCGTGGCCAACCGCACGCTGGAACGCGGCGAGAAGCTGGCGAGCCGCTTCGGCGCCGAGGCCATGCGCCTGGCCGATCTGCCGGCGAGGCTGGCGGAGTTCGACGCGGTCGTGTCGTGCACCGCCAGCTCGCTGCCCATCATCGGGCTCGGTGCCATCGAGCGCGCGATCAAGGCTCGCCGCCACCGCCCGATGTTCCTCGTCGACCTGGCGGTGCCGCGCGACATAGAGCCCGAGGTGGCGCGGCTGTCCGACGTCTACCTGTACACCGTCGACGATCTCTCCGGCCTCGTGCAGAGCGCCGGCGAGAAGCGCCAGGCCGCGGTGGAGCAGGCCGAGGCCATCATCGATGCCGGCGTGCAGAGCTTTGTGCACTGGCTCGATCAGCGTGCTTCGGTGCCGCTGATCCAGGCGCTGCAGCGGCAGACCGACGACTGGCGCGCCCACGAGATCGCGCGCGCCCGCAAGCTGCTGGCACGCGGCGAAAGCATCGATACGGTGCTCGATGCGCTGTCGCGCGGCCTCACGCAGAAGATGCTGCACGGGGCGATGGCCGAGTTGCACGGGGCCGACGCCGCGCAGCGCGCGCAGCTGGCGCACACCGTGTCGCGCCTGTTCCTGCGCAGCACGAGCCTCGACCCCGCCGACCTGGCCGACAAGAACGAGCCGTCGCTGTAGCGACGCTCCCTTCGCTCGCCCGCGCGCCACTGCGCGTGCCCCTGTCGCGCCCCTTTTCAGATTCCCTCCATGAAAGACAGCCTCCGCCAACGTTTCGAGCGCCTCGCGATGCGCCTGGCCGAGCTCGACGCCAACCTCGCCGACCCGGCGGTGACCTCGGACATGGGGCGCTACCGCCAGCTCGCGCGCGAGCAGTCGGAAGCCGCCGAGGTGGTGCAGCTCTATCGCCAGTACGAGCAGCGCGAGCGCGACGTGGCCGGCGCGCGCGAGCTGCTTGCCGACCCCGACATGGCCGACCTCGCGCACGACGAAATCGCCAGCGCCGAGGCCGACCTGGCGCGGCTCGACGGCCAGCTGCAGCTCGCCTTGCTGCCGCGCGACCCGGACGATGCGCGCAATGCGTTTCTCGAGATCCGCGCCGGTACCGGCGGCGAGGAATCGGCGCTGTTCGCCGCCGACCTGGCGCGCATGTACCTGCGCCACGTCGAGCGCCAGGGCTGGCGCTCGGAGGTGATGAGCGAGAGCGCTTCGGATCTCGGCGGCTACAAGGAGCTGGTGCTGCGCATCGAGGGCGATGGCGCCTACGGCCGGCTGCGCTTCGAGTCCGGCGGCCACCGCGTGCAGCGCGTGCCGGCCACCGAGGCGCAGGGCCGCATCCACACCAGTGCCTGCACGGTGGCCGTGCTGCCCGAGCCCGACGAGGCGGCGGAGGTGACGCTGAACCCGGCCGATCTGCGCATCGACACCTTCCGCGCCAGCGGCGCCGGCGGCCAGCACGTGAACAAGACCGACAGTGCGATCCGCATCACGCACCTGCCCACGGGCCTGGTCGCCGAGTGCCAGGACGATCGCTCGCAGCACCGCAACAAGGCCAAGGCGATGGCCGTGCTCGCGGCGCGCCTGCGCGACAAGGAGCGCAGCGAGCGCGAGGCCAAGGAGGCCGCGACGCGCAAGAGCCTGGTCGGGAGCGGCGACCGCAGCGACCGCATCCGCACCTACAACTTCCCGCAGGGGCGGCTCACCGACCATCGCATCAACCTCACGCTGTATCGGCTGCAGGCCATCATGGACGGCGACCTCGACGAGGTGACCGATGCGCTGCGCGCGGCGCGCGCCGCCGAGCAGTTGGCGGCGCTCGAAGAAGGCTCGGCGTGACGATCGGTGAGGCGCTCGCGCTGGCGCGGCGGCTCGGCATCGAGCGGCTCGATGCGCAGCTGCTGATCGCGCATTTCAGCGGCCGCACCCGCACCGGCGTGATCGCCGATCGCGATGCGGCGCTCGACGAGGCGCAACGCGAAGCCATCGAGCACGCCTTCGCGCGCCGCGCGGCCGGTGAGCCGCTGGCCTATCTGGTCGGCGAGCGCGAGTTCCACGGCCTGATGCTGCAGGTTGGGCCCGTCGTGCTGGTGCCGCGGGCCGACACCGAGACACTGGTCGAGTGGGCACTGGCGCTGATCGATGAGCG
>Ga0114129_10016284_pt1 | contig 10583 bp, 8 predicted proteins | sample RhiMetdeltSRZDD1_FD_80071 | JGI IMG/M metagenome (GOLD analysis project Ga0114129, IMG submission 80071) | Populus rhizosphere microbial communities from Tennessee, USA - Rhizosphere MetaG P. deltoides SRZDD1 (version 2) (version 2) | ecosystem: Host-associated > Plants > Roots > Rhizosphere >... | reverse complement strand
TGTTGTCCGCCTCTACGAACTTAGTCATTGGCAGTCTAACAGTAAGCGTCGTCCCCGCGCCTGCCGCGCTCTTAACGTTGAGGTCGCCGCCGTGCAGTTCAGCTATTTGTTTCGCAATGGCCATGCCGAGCCCGGTTCCCTTCTCTTTGGTGGTGTAAAAAGGCTCGAAGAGACGCCTCCGCGTCTCGGCATCCATCCCGGACCCCTGGTCCACTATATCCACCAGAATCTCGCGTTCGCCATTGAGTTTGGTGCGCAGCTCAATCGAGCTTCGGACTTCACTAGCTTCGATGGCGTTGATTATCAGGTTTAGGAAGAGCTTTCTTAGCTCGGTGACGTCATACTGGCCGGCGGGTACATCGGGACTGTAATCCTTGACTACTCGCATTTGCCGCGCGTTCAGCCGATCAGCGATCATCGGGAGCACCTCGTCGAGTAGATCGTTCAGCTTTACTTCGGTGCGACTCAGCTTCTTGGGTCGCGCGAATTCCGAAAGCTCCGCGACGATCGCCGCAAGATGATCCACGCTTCTCTCGATCACCTGCACAGTGGAAAGATCAACCGCGGCGTTGGTAGCCGGCTGTCGCTTAAGAAACTCAGCAGCAAAGCGAATGCTTCCGAGCGGATTCTTGATCTCGTGGGCGATCTGCGCGGTCATCTGCCCGACGGCCGCAAGAGCGTGATTCCGGCGAAGCTCGGATTGCGCTCGCGCAGTTTCGGTGACGTCGACGAAAACCAGTATGATACCTTCCCACTCCGCCGCAACTATCAACGGCGAAGAATAAACATCGAACAGTTCCACACCCAGATCGACTCTGCCGTAATAGCGGGTGTTAGGCGCAGGTTGTGAGAGTTCTTCCGAAACCGCCGCCAGCAGCGAAGCATTATCCACAAACAGCTCCTTGTAGCTTCGCCCGCTTCCCGAATCCGCGCTGATTCCCGGCAACCTTCGGAATGACTCGCTCACCGTCTGTACGGTTCCATCCTTTCGAATGACGACGACGCCCGACACAAGGCTGTCAAGAAGCGATTGAAGATAGTCCCTCGATTCGGCGCTCGAGGCATAGGCACCAGCGAGTCGTTTCAGGTTCTTTCGTATCTCGTAGAATGTCAATGCGGCCACCACGAGTCCGAGCAGCAGCACGGCGCCTGTTGCCGCGACGATTCTCTGGCGTGCCCGCAAGCTCATCTCGTGGGCCTTGATGTCGTTCCGCTCGCGCTCTTTGTCGACAAGCGCGTCAAGACTATCGATCGCCTGCTGCATCCTCACCCGTGTGTCATGCCACTCATTCGACCCCGGCTTAATCTCCTCTATCGACTTCAGGTACCCTTCGTAGGATGCTTCAAATTCCTTCCATTCCTGCAGATCCACAAGCGCAGAATCCCGCGCCTGTCCGATTTCGTCGTCCATCTCCTTCTTGAATTGGTTGAGCCGTTGCTGCGCGGGATACCGTGAAAGAAACCTTGGATCGCTCGTCACCAGGTGTTGGGCCTCAGGGATAAGCTTTCCGGCGGTTTCCGAAATCTTCAGCACCAGGCGAAGGTGCCGCTCGCCGGTGTCATCGATCAGAACGCTCTCCCTTTCTAATTGCTCCAGACTCTGTACGCTCCAATAGCCGATAGCGACGACGAGCAACAGCAGCAGCACGAAGCCGAGCGATAGTATATTGCGAACAAGATGTTCAACCGGCCTGGTTCGTCCGACTAGTCGTTCTTGAAGGTTTCGCATTCGAGCTGTCATAAATCGTGAGCTCTAAGATGAACTACGTAAACCGTGTCTCGGGTGTCACAACAATAAGAATCATCAACGTGTGGATTATCAACACGCGAATCTTACCATGTGCTTGGCTGGCTTCGAAACTGATGTGGATTGGCAGAACACAAGCCGTCCTGTCGCCGACCGGCTAAGCACTGAAACGCAGATCTACCGCGATTTGATTGTGTGTTGATTTCCGGCCTGTCGCTGTGTATAAGATAGCTCGCGAGAACCCCTCCAGCGTAGCCGAGGATGCGGTGCGCCCCATCGCGCGCCGATTCCTCCCAAAATAAGACCTCCGTCTCGGCCAGTAAAAGAAGTGGGAGCCCCATGGCGATCGTTCTGTTGATCCTCACAACGGTCTTCGTCGGCATTCTCGGTGTACACGCGTACAAGCAATTCAAGATCAGGCAACAACGCCAGATGAGCGAGAACGAATACAACGCCGCCGTCACGCTGTGGGAATACGCGCGGCTGGTTAAGAGCCAGATTGATGCCGCGGTCCATCACGGGGCCGGCGTTCTGGACTTCAAAGCCATCACTGTCCCGCATAGCCGGGGCTACAAGATTTCGATCGAGTTGATTGGCACTTACTTTCGGGTATTCGCCATACCGTCCAGGTACAATAAAACAGCCAAACTCTCCTTCCTGACTGACAACACTCTAAGCGTGAGGGCTTCCGATCGAGGCGGACAGCCGGCTACAAGTGAAGACGGAGAGTACAAAGGCGATACTGATTTGTGATACGCGCAACGAGTCGGGAACGTTAGACATGACATTCAAGCGTGTGCCGGAAACATCAACGCTGAACAAAAACGTCGACGGAACAATCGGGTAACTCTGTATGAAACTCGGCGCGGTTGAGAACAAAGCCCGCTTAGCAATACTGGTTCTGATCCTGGCGCTACTATCGTTGATTGCGCTGAGCCTCGCGCTGTTTACTCGAACCGGGAGCCAGCTCAGGTCTTCTCCGTTCATCATTTACCTGTTCAGCTATCAGATCGTTGCGCTTGTTTTCGGGATAGGACTTGTTTTCCTCTTGATTCGCTGGCTTCTCAGGCCATACAGAAGAATGGTCGAGGCAGCGCGAGGAAGTCCGGTGCGCCCCTCCTCCGCGATTAGTGAAGGCGAGTTCGTTGCTCAGACATTTCAAGCGCTAGTGGAGCAGCTTCAAGCAAAAGAAAAGGAACTTGCGCAACTTCACGCGCTCGAGCGGAGGCGAGCCGAGCGCTCCGAGAGATTCAGCGAGCGCCTGATCGCGAATATTCCAAGCGGTCTGATCACCGTAGATTCGAGGGGGCTGGTTACCTCAGTCAACGCACAGGCCATGAAGATATTCGGAGTTGGCCAGCCAGGCAGTCGGTCGGCACACGAAAGAGAGATTCATACCGGCGAGCTCTTGTCCCCAATCGTTGACTATCGCTCCTTCTTCAGCTCATCTCCGCAGATGGTGGCGATGATTTCTGAATGTCTCGACAAGGCGACGACGTTTCGCCGCGAAGAAGTCGACGTCGTACTTCCGGGAGACCGCGCGCGCCGAATTGGCCTGAGCATCTCGCCCATTTGTGACGCGTCGCAAAATGTCGAGGGCGCACTTTGCTTGATGACCGACATAACTGAAGTGCTCGAGCTTCGCGAGCGAATGAAGCTCAAAGATAATCTCGCAAGTCTCGGCGAGATGGCGGCGGGGCTCGCACACGAATTCAAGAACTCGTTGGCCACCATTCATGGCTACGTTCAACTCTTGGACGCTCAAGCCGTCGGGCCGGCGACCGACGCCGATCGCCGAGTTACACTCGATGCTGCTTTGAACGAAGTCAGGTTGCTTAGCAAACTCGTGACGGACTTCCTCAACTTCGCACGCCCACAAGACCTGAATCTTGTGAGAGTCGACTTGCGCTCGGTCGTCCAGGCATCCGTCGATGAAGTCAAACCTCGGTTGTCCGCGAACGGCATCGAGCTGAAAGTTGAAGGCGACTTTCCACAACTTGCGGGAGACGAATCGCTTCTAAGGCGAGTCTTCATCAACCTGCTCCGCAACGCCGGCGAAGCCATCGATCCGTCCTCGGTCAGCAAGACAATCGCGATCGCTGGAACCATCGACCGCGGGCCGGATCGCCGCTATGCACACGTTAGGGTTCGCGATACGGGAACTGGAATTTGGCCCGAAGACCTTCAGAGGATTTTCATTCCGTTCTTCACCACCAAGTCGCGCGGCTATGGGATTGGTCTCGCGCTTGTTCAAAAGATTCTGGTCGCGCACGGCGGCGACGTTTCAGTGGAGAGAAGCGATAGCAGTGGCACCGTCTTTCACTGCCGCCTGCCCCTCTCGGCCTCAGCCCAGGTTGTGGAACCGCGGTGATATGCCGTGGCCTAAGGTTACAATAACGTTAGCCATTCCAACTTCTTGTGTGCCGACACCGCTTCAACCTCAGGCGGTCGGTCACTTTAACACGCCAGCTTCGATGGCAGTGCACTTGCTCACCAGGAGGGGACCCAATTCATCGGAGGTACAAGTGAGAGCTTTCTCGAAACCAAGGTCTGGCTGGCGTGCCGATGCGGGGCTCGGTTTGATGGAAGCGATCGTGGGCCTGCTAGTCGTGCTAATTGTCGGCTCGGTTATCTTGCACCTTTGCCGGATGGGCTTCGCGATGTACAAGCTGAACTCCGCCACCGGCGGCATCGCGCAGGAACTCGAGCTTGCGCGAGAGCAAGCTCTCAGTCGCCGCTCGAGCGTGAGCGTCATCTTCAACGCCAGAGACAAAACGTTCGGTGTTGATCGAAACGGCAACGGCCGCCTCGATGCTGTCGAATTAGAAGAACTTCCAGATGGAGTCGACATTGACGAAGACGCTGTCGTCACCTTCGCCAGGTCTGGACGCCTCGCGCCCGGCTCCAAGCAACCTAACATCGTCATAAGTAACACGAGAAATTCCCGCCGAGTAAGCGTAGACAAATCCGGCACCATCGAGATTGATTAGTCTGTCGCGAAGCTGCACTTGACCGAGAAAGCAGTCGCTCTCTCATTGCAGACGAGTCACATCCGGCGACTCGTCCGCCTTTCTCCTCCAGCACACCTTCACCCGCCGTTAACGTCTTGTTAGAATCTACGGACCTGATGACAGATTCGAGCGGTTCAAACCGACACTCAATTGAAAGGGCGCCTTCGTCTGAGATGGGTTCAGCGCTGCGGACTCTCTCGCGCCCGCCAATCGACCAACATCTCGAACGCATCGCGTTGCTGATGGACAAGTCCATCCGAATCCCCGGCACCGAAATACGATTCGGCTTGGACCCCATCATCGGATTGTTCTTTCCGGTAGCCGGAGACGCTATTGGAGCAATCGTATCGGCATACATAGTCATTGTGTCAGTGCGCTACGGACTACCGAAGGTCGTTATCTCGAGGATGGTGTTCAATATTGCCGCTGACTTTGTGGTGGGCAGCATTCCCTTTGTCGGCGACGCCGCCGACTTTGTTTGGAAGGTCAACACGCGGAATCTCCGTTTGTTGAATAAGTACGCTTCCGGCAAGCGACGCTCCTTCTGGAGCGACTGGGCGTGGGTGTTTGCACTGTTGGGCGTGTTGTTCTTGCTGATCTTCGGCGGGCTGATCCTGATCTTTTACGCTATCAAAGCGACAGGTATAGGGCTGATTTAGCGGCCCCGATGCGATGACGTATCTCAAGAGTATGTGACTGCCAAGCGAAAGCTTGAGTCTTCTGACATCCCTTCCTGTTCACGCGGCGCTAGCCCGCCAGCCTCCAAAGCAAACGCGCGGTCCGTCTCATAACACATCACTTCAATGAAGTGCCCGCTGGACCTGCGCTCGAACTGTTTCAACCGTTTGAGCGGCATCGTCAGCAAAACCGTTAAAACGGTCCAACGGTCCTTCGCTGGCTTGTCACCCAAGAGCACATCCTCTCTGTCAGAAATGCATCTCCGGCTGATAGGTAAAGCCTAAAGCCAAGGTGGACTGAGTTCAAGGCTTAAACTCGTCAAGGGGTACACTAGCCGCCAATCGTAATAATCGCAATCTCAGGGCGGCACCAGAACCGAACGTCAAGGATTGACGTCCCGACTCCACGGCTCACGTACATTCGCGTACCGGTGTCTTCATACCAGCCTTCAACGAACCGGCCCGAAAACGGCGGCTTCCAGAGCGGGCCAATCACCGGCAATCGAATCTGTCCGCCGTGGGTGTGACCTGAAAACGCAAGGTCACAACGTCCCGCCATCTTCTCAAAATAAGGAGGCGAGTGAAACAGTGCGATCTTGTAAGCTGACTCGGGAACGCCTCGCAGCGCCGCCGACGCATCGGGTGAGGCCGCGTAAAGATCATCGAGCCCGATCAGCCAGATTCCTTCGCGCACTTCTGCGCTCGCATTCACGAGCAGTCGTGCTCCCGCAGACTCATAAAACTGTTTCTCATTCTTAACCGGCCACCAATCCTCGTGATTCCCTCGAACGACCCACACACCAAGCGGCGCGTGAAGCTGGCTCAGCACATCAGCGAGGCCGGGATAGTCTGAAGTGATGTTAATTGAGTCACCGGTGATCACGATCAAGTCGGGTTGCTCAGCTTCGATGAGCTGCAACATCCGGCGTTCTCGCCAGCCCAGGCCCGATGTGTGGATGTCTGTGAGATGGGCGATCTTGAGAGGCGAGCCTAGAGGCGCTGAGATCCGGTGATGAGTGACTTCAATCCAGTACGGCTCAACCCAGAGAGCATAGACGCAGAGAGAGACCGCGATGGTCAGAGGAGCAAGGATCGCGATTCTTCGCTTCCAGACCCGGACCCAGGCTAAAGCCTGAACTCCATGCGTTTTCAAAGGCTACACCTCAACAACCACCGGAATAATCATCGGTCGGCGGCCGGTCTGCTTTTGGATGAATCGCTTCAACGCAACACGAATTTTTTCTTTGATCACCGCGTAGTCAATCCGCTCTTCGTGTGCGGCGGTCCTCACAGTCTCCTCGACCAGTAGCTTCAAGTCTGCGAGCATCTCGGTCGAATCCTCTTCGTGGATGAATCCGCGCGTTACCATCTCAGGCTCCGATTCAAGCTCGCCCGAGGTCGGATTGATCGCGACGATCGCCACTACGATCCCGTCATATGAAAGGTGCTTGCGGTCGCGGACCACCAGGTCTTCGACTTGTTCGTAGCTCGCGTCGATAAACGTTCGCCCGACGAACTCCTTCGCAGTTATTTCCGCGCGCCGCTCGTCGAGCTCCAACACGTCACCGTTTTCAAACACGACGATATTCTGCGGCTCGACGATTCCTGTAGTCGCCGCCCAATCCCTGTGCCGGTAAAGCTGCCGATGCTCTCCGTGAATCGGAACCAGAAACTTCGGTCTCACAGCGTCGATCAGTATCTTCAGGTCCTCCTGACTTCCGTGGCCCGACACGTGAACTCGAGCGATGCTGCTATCTACCACTTGAGCGCCTCGCTTGTAGCAATGCGATATCAATCTCGAGATCGCCGGTTCGTTGCCTGGTATCTGCCGCGCCGATAACACGACGGTGTCGCCTTCATCGACTGAAAGATTCTTGTGTTGATCCGTCGCAAGCTTGGTCATCGCCGACATCGGGTCACCCTGGCATCCTGCTGCCAGCAGCACCAACTGATCGTCATCCATCTGCCTGGCTTCCGCCGGCGTGACGAAGATACCGTCTGGAATGTGGAGCTGCCGAAGGCTGTCGGCGGTCTCAACGTTGCGCAACATACTTCTGCCGAGCAGCGCAACGCGGCGCCCGTAGTCTCGCGCGAGGTCGAGCACAATCTGAATCCTGTGAACCGAACTTGTGAAACAGCTCAGCACGATTCGACCTGTTGCTTCATCGAAAACCTTTTCGAGCGCAGGAATCACCGCGCGTTCAGACTGCGTGCGACCAGGACGTTCCGCGTTGGTCGAATCCGCCAGCAGCGCCAGCACTCCACGGTCCCCGTATTCGCTAAGCCGTTCGAGATCAGTCGGCCGACCCACTACAGGCGTCTCGTCGATCTTGAAATCGCCCGAATGAATCACGACGCCGACGGGAGTCGTCACCGCCACTGCCGTGCAAGAAGTTAGGCTGTGAGAGACATGTATCCATTCGACTTCAAAGTTGCCGAGCGCGACCCGGTCTCGCGACTCGACAGAATGAACCACCACGGAGTCCGAGAGCCCGTGCTCGTCTAGCTTGTTCTCGAGCAGCGCAAGCGTAAAGTGAGTCCCGTACACCGGAACGTTCACCTCTTTAAGGAGAAAGGGCACCGCGCCAATGTGATCTTCGTGGCCGTGAGTCAGCACGATTGCCGAAATCTCATCGCGGTACTCGTCGATGAATGAGAAGTCGGGTATGACGATGTCAACGCCAGGCGCGTCTTCTTCGGGGAATCCCATCCCCGCGTCTATGATGATGGCTTCACCGCCGCAGCGCAGCGCCATCATGTTCATGCCGAACACGCCGACGCCGCCGAGAGGAATTATCTCCAGTTTGTTTTCTGCCATATCCTGTGCGGTTAGTATTCAACAAACTCCCGCGTATAGTGAGTCAGATCGAGTTTTTCCTGTTCAGGGATCAGACGGATACCCCACTGTTGCATTGCCAACGCACCGAATAGTACTTCAATGGGTTTTCCGTCATCGTCCTCGCCGATGTGATCGAGAACCATAGCATGTGTCAACATAGGCAGGCCCTCCACTTCCGCCTCGAGCAACGCAGTCTTGTTGATCTCTCTAACTTCCCCGCCAAGCGCCATGCGAATGGGGTGAGAAAGATCCGACGTCGTCAAAACAGAAGCTACGGCTGGAACGACGTAGGTATTACGAGCACCAGTATCAAAGAGCGTCCAGCTTTCCCGTCCATGAACGTTAATCATCTGACGAATGCGACCCATGTTAATCCCCTCCCAAGCCAGTCGTTACCCAGGAACAAAGAATTATAGCAACAGAAACGATGTTCCCTTAGCAGCTTTCCTTCATCTTCGATAAAGCGCCCGGGACAACGCAGCAAATTCCTCGAGCGAGAGTGTCTCAGCCCGACGCTTCGGCGCCACCGAAGCGGCTTCCAGAGCCGATTCCACGGGCTGAGTAAACGCAAGCGACTGTTCCGCTGATCTCAGGTTATTAAGAATAGTTTTTCGCCGCTGGGCGAACGAGGCTCGCACGAGCGCAAAGAACCTTGCCTCGTCCGCGACTTCAACCGAAAGCTTGTCGCGCACTCTCAGCCTTATGACCGCGGACCGAACTTTGGGCGCGGGCGTGAACGCGGATGGCGGAACTTCGAACAGCTTCGTCGCTTCGCAGTAGTACTGCACCATCACCGACAGATAGCCGTACTCTTTGCTCCCGGGTCCGCTGGTTATCCGGTCGGCCACTTCCTTCTGCAGCATGAGTGTCATGTCGAATATGCGCCGGCCAGCCGAAAGCAGTTTTTCAATGATTGGCGTCGAGATGTAATACGGCAGGTTCGCGACGATTCGCACACGTCCCTTGTCGGCCTGTTCGCGAAGGGAAGATCGCAACATTGACCGTGCGGCTTTTGCAATGTCATCCCACTGTAGGGTCAATGCATCAGCGGTGACGATGGAAAGGTTCCCGGCTTTCACGGAGCGACTCAGCTCATCAGCCAGGCGGGCATCGATCTCGACGGCTATCACACCGCCGCTTCGCTCAACAAGCATACGTGTCAGCGCGCCGGCGCCTGGACCTATCTCGATGATGACGTCGTCGGCCAGTGGAGAAACCGAGTCGATGATTCGACGGGCGACCCTTCGGTCGCTAAGGAAATTCTGCCCGAGGCTTTTTTTCGCCTTGATCAAGCTTATCAAGCGGCTCCCCGAAGCGATGGGTAGCCGGTCAACTCGGTGTAGCCGTCGGCCTCAGATAGGCTTACGTCTTCGAGATCGAACTCGATATCCCCGAAAGCCCAGCTTGTCGCGAATCGCTGTTCGCTCGCGGAACCTGGAATGACCAGAGTGGCCTTATCGAGTTCTTCGAAGTTCGAAGGATCAGTCAAGTCAACGATTCCCGGCAGCGTCAGCAAGCTGGTCACTTGCATTCGAGCAAGCGTCGCAAGCAGCGAGGCCAGTTGCGACCGTGCCGCGCCGTGCGCAATCCCTTCGTCTATGCTCACGACCTTTCCCGCCCCTGCCATCGCAGGCTCAGTTTCGAACGGCACGACCGTCACCTTCCGAACAACTCGCCTCCGCAGGGCCTCAAGAAGTTTTGGCTCAGCGCTGCTGGCCGCCACTACAAGCCCGCGGTGTCGCTCGCGGCGGAAGGCCTGGTATACAACCGGTCCGTTGAGCTTTGGACGGTTCCCGATCATCACGGCGTCGTACTCTGATGCCGTTCGCAGAAACGCTTCTGAAGGATTCCAATCGGACAAACGAACCGATGAATCGGCGGAGTATTCAATAACACCGTGGACGAACGGCGTCCCGCGTGTGATAAATGTGAAGTAGCTCTCGTTCAGTCGTACTGCCTCATTCTCCTCGAGCCCTAATTCGACCTCGATGCCTGCTTCGCGCAGCCGTGCTACGCCGGAACCGTTGACTCGGCGGTCCGGATCCTTTAGCGCAATAACAGCTCGCGCGATCCCTGCCTCAATCAGCGCCTCGGTGCATGGCGGAGTGCGTCCGTGATGACAGCAAGGCTCGAGATTGCAATAAAGCGTCGCGCCACGTGCATGCTCCCCTGCCTTCTCGATCGCGAAGGACTCGGCGTGTCGCAAGAGATCATAGCGATGATAGCCTTCGCCAACTGTGCGCCCGTCCTTGACCAGCACCGCGCCGACCATCGGGTTGGGGCTGACGAGCCCGGCGCCTCGCCTTGCC
>Ga0114129_10016282_pt1 | contig 10584 bp, 6 predicted proteins | sample RhiMetdeltSRZDD1_FD_80071 | JGI IMG/M metagenome (GOLD analysis project Ga0114129, IMG submission 80071) | Populus rhizosphere microbial communities from Tennessee, USA - Rhizosphere MetaG P. deltoides SRZDD1 (version 2) (version 2) | ecosystem: Host-associated > Plants > Roots > Rhizosphere >... | reverse complement strand
CTTACACGAAGGTTGTAGATCTTCCATTCCGCCAGGGCCGAACGCACTCGCAGGAGAGTGCGTCCGATCTCTTCTATGCGGCTGTCGCGCAGGAACGCAACGGCGACAAGGTCGAGGCGGCCAGGCTGTACTCGAAGGTGGCCGCCTGGAACCAGAACAACCTCGGCTACGCCGTAGTGCGCACAAGGGCACAAGCCAAGAAGTCGTAACCAACACGAACCGACCCCGCCTCGCAAGGGGCGGGGTCACCAGTGATTGGAGCTGGCCAGAAAACGCAAGAGGGTGTCACGGAGCCGCTCCCTTGCGCCTATACCTCTTGAAGGCCGGGTGGGTCCGGCCCGAAGGAGGAAGACTGAGACATGAAGAACAAGTTCCGTACCCTTCTGGGCCTGGCGGCGCTCCTCGCGCTGCCCGCCGTGACCTGGGCCGCGGAGACGGTGGCCAAGGCATGCTCCTGCTGCTGCCCCTCCTGTTGCGGCTGATCTCTCCACGGGTCTAACGTCTTCCGGGTGGAACAGGTCGCGCGTCAGCGCCTGCGGGAGCAGCTCGCGCGTCTCGCCGACGGCGACCGCGAGGCCTTCCACCCGGTTTTCCTCGCCCTCCACCCGCTCCTTCGCCGTTTCGCTCGGCGGCATCTGCAGGCCGAGGACGCCGAGGACGCCGCCCAGGAGGCACTCGTGAAGGTGTTTGCCCAGGCGTCGCGGTTCGATCGTGAGAAGGACGCGATCGCGTGGGCTCTGAGCATCGCCGCTTGGGAGATCCGGACCGTGCGCCGGCGCCGGCAGCGGCGACGTGAGGAAGGACTGGAAAAGGTCCTCCAGGCACGGCCCGACGCTGCCCCCAGCCCCGAAGAGGCGGCGATTGCGACGGGCCTCGACGCCTTACTCGACGCTGCGCTCGGAAGTCTCTCCCCTCACGACGAAGCCACGCTCCGGGCCTACGCGCTTGGCGAGCGGCCGCCAGGCATACCACCCGCCACTTTTCGCAAACGCGTCGAGCGCAGCCTCAACCGGCTGCGGCGTGCCCTCCACCTCGAGCCGGCGAACGAAACCCGGAACGAACCATGAGCACCGTGATCGATGCCGAGATCGCCCTTCGCGCACGTGCGCAATACGCCTACGAGCGTGGCCGAGCCGTCCACGGCCTGCGGACCAGCAGCGCGGTCGTGCCGATGGCCGCCCTCTCCTGGATCGCTTGCGACAACCCCACGGCCACCGTGCTGGGCGGTGTCATTCTCCTCGCGTTGGTCACGGCCGCGGTGTGGCGCGGCCAGGAGCCGGGCCGGGGAGCGCGAATGGGCCTCGCGGCTGGTGCGCCTGCTCTGCTCGTGCCGATCCTCGTCAGTTGCACCGGCCACCTCTGCGGCGCCTCGCTCTGCCTGTTCTATCCAGCTGCCTGCTTGGCGGGCGGCGTCCTGGGCGGCTTGGCCCTGGGCCTGCTCGGCCGCCGTGCACCTCTCGGACCCCTCGGGTTCGGAGTCGCGGCGACGGTGGCCTGGCTCGTGGGCTGCCTCGGCTGCATCGTGGCCGGGTCGGCCGGCATCGCTGTGCTGGTGGCGGGCCTCGTATTCGGCCTGGCCCCGACTCTGACGTTACGCCGGGCTTAGCCGCCGCCTTCGGCGCCCGAGAGCCCCGCGCACCAGCGCGAGGCCCTCGGGCCACAGCTCAGAACATGAACTTGACGCCGAGCTGGATGTTGCGGTTGCTGGGCACGGTGGTGCCCTTGCCGAGCACGCGGCCGAAGTCGGCATTCGCCGGGTTCAGGATGTTCCCGCTGCCCCCGCCCGTGGCTGACGTGGCCGGGTTGTCCAGGTTCGGGTGGTTCGGGAAGTTGAAGGCCTCCAGCCGCAGCTGCAGCCGGCGCGTGCCGCCGAGCGGCACGTTCTTGAAGATCGCGATGTCCCAGGTCTGAGCTATAGGGCCACGGATCAGGTTGCGGCCCGAATTGCCGAACGTGCCTACCGCTGGAAGGGCGAAGGCCTGTGGGTTGAACCAGAAGTTCTGGTCCACGGTGCGGCCCTGGGAGAAGCTCGGGTTGGAGACGCTCGGGTCGCCCACCAGGTTCCAGGGCTGGGGCGTCGTGTCGCCGACGCCCGCGCGATCGTCGCCGGTGCGGACCGAGAAGGGCACGCCGGACTGGAAGTACGTCACGCCCGAGATCTGCCAGCCGCCCAGGATCTTCTTGACGAGCGTGTCCTGGTTGCGCCAGAACGGCAGCTCCCACAGGTAGTGGACGTTGAACACGTGGGTGCGGTCGTTGTCTGAGTAGCCCCAGTAACCCGAGTCGTCGTAGGCGTTGAACAGGATGTTGCGCTTGTCAGCGCCGTTGTCGCGCAGCCGCGAGTAGGTGTAGGCGACGCCGAAGCCAAGCCCACTGGTGAAACGCCGCTCCAGGTTGACTTGCAGCCCGTGGTAGATCGAGCGTCCCGAGTTCTCGGACAGCCGGATCGCGCCGAACCCTAGATAAGGACGCAGCGCCGCCACGTTGACGCCCGGGTTGGCCTGGATCGTCCCCGGCTGGAGCTGGTTGAGGTTGCGCTCGCGCTGCAGGTGCAGGCCCATGCGGCCCACGTAGGAGAGGTCCGCCGCGATGCTCCATGGAAGCTGGCGCTGCAGCGAGACGCTCCAGTTGTACGCCGTCGGGTGCTTGAAGACCGTGTCCTGCGCGGTCATCACGAGCGGGAAGTTCTGCGCCGTGGTGCCGCCCGGCTGATCCGCCGACCCGTTCGAGACCCCCACCTTGAACTGGATCGGGGGGTTCCCGCCGAGGAGCGTGGAGTCGTTCAGGGTGATGCGGGTGTGGAAGATGCCGGCGCCCAACCGGACCACAGTCTTGGGATTGATCGACCATGCGACGCCGAGACGCGGCTGGAACACCTTCGAATGCGTCTCCGAGAACCCGTCCGGCAGGCCGTGGAACAGCCGCTGGTATTGCGGGTCGTCGGCAGCGGGCACCAGGCCGCTCGCGCCGGACGGGAATCCGTTCGTGGGGAGCACGACGCCATTGAAGCGGTCGCCCCCGAGGATCGCCCCGTTGCCCGGGGCGATCAAGGCAGCCACGCTGGGGTCGTAGAAGCGCGGGTCGAACATTGCGATGTTGTTGAGCTTGGCATGCCAGGGCGGCCAGTAGGCGTAGCGCACCCCGTATTCGACGGTGAGGTCGCCGCGCGCCTTCCAGCTGTCCTGGACAAAAGCGTCGATCGCCAACGCCCGCCAATCGGTCTTCGAGCGCGTTCCGATCTCGCCGTAGTTGGTGAAGCGGCCCATCGCGGCGTTGGCGATCGCCACGTTGTTGCCGCCCGGCGTCGAGCTGTCGCGGAACTCGAAGCGGCCGTTCTGGTTGTTGGTGTCGCCGGGCTGGCCCGCGACGTTGATCTGGTCGAAGTCGTCCTCGCCCGAATACTCAACGAAGACGCCGCCCTTGAAGTTGTGGCGACCCTTGATCCAGGTCAAGTTGTCGGAGAAGGTCCAGATCGGACCGAACGAGGACGCGGGATACGGCCCGCCGTCGACCTCGGTGAAGTTGCTGATGTTGATCGTCGGAATCTTGTCCTCGATCTCCTTGCCCGGGAAGATGTACGGGTAGTTGATCCCGGCCCTGCTGCGCAGGTAGGCGTCGGTGCCACGGAAGACCTCGATGTAGACGCGGTCGCGCGACCAGGCGACCGTGGCCTCGTTGAGCAGCGAGGAAGAGAACGTGCTGGTCCAGCTGCCCGCGATCGTCTCGTTGGGCCGGTTCCAGTCGGTTCGTGCGATTGGGAAGGTGCCGCGAAAGGCGTCCACCGACTTCCAGTGGAAGAACGAGCCGCGCAGCGAAACCTGGTTGCCGGCGCTCGGCACCCAGTCGAGCCTGATCGTGTCCTTGCGGGTGTCGCGCGGGTTGGGGCTCGTCCCGATCCAGTTGTTGGAACCCTGTTGGAACCCCGGCGTGGGTGACGGGTAGGCGCGCAACAGAGCGAGGCCGTTCGGGCTCAGCATGCTGGCCGGGATCACGTTGTTCGTGAACGGCTGTCCGGTGACGGGATCTCGGACGATGACCTGGCGCCCGAAGAAAGCGTTCGCCGGATCCAAGAGCTCGCTGAAGTCGCCGTTGCGCATCGCCTCGCTCGGAACGACGGCGGTGTTGGTTTGATCCTGGAACCAGTCGATCCACTCCTGCGCCCAGAAGAAGAACAGCTTGTCGCGGTTCTCGTTGAACTTGCCCGGGAGCAGCACCGGCCCGCCGACGTCGTAGCCGTACTGCTTGTAGTTGTACGCGGCCTTGCCGAGGCCCGCTCGGTTCCGCGTCCAGGAGTTGGCATCGAGCCCCTCGTCGCGGAAGAAGCCGAAGATGTCGCCGTGGAAGTCGCGGCCGCCGCTCTTCGTCACGAAGCGGAGTTGCCCGCCCGAGGAGCGGCCGTACTCGGGCAGGTAGCTGGCCGTGAGCACCTGGATCTCCTGCACCGTGTCGACGTTCAGCGTCCCGATGATGGCACCCGACGAGCGCGTGCGCGTGGCGATCGCCCCGTCGATCGTGATCAGGTTCTCGTCGCTGCGGCTGCCGTTGATGTTGAAGCCGCCGGTAGTGAGGCTGTCGGGTTGGAAGTTGTTGAAGGCGCCGCCGCGAACGCCCGGCTTTAGCAGGGCCAGGTTGATGGGGTTTCGCCCGTTCAGCATCAGGTCCTGGATCTGCTTGCTCTCGATCGTCTTCGACACCTGGCCCGTGTTCGTCTGCAGCGTGTTCGACTCGGCGACGACCGTCACGGTCTCCTCGATGCCGCCCGTGCTGAGCACGACGTCCCTGCCGACCTTGGCGGCGGCGTCGAGGCGGATCCCCGTCTCCACGAACTTCTTGAAGCCGGGAAGCTCCACCGTGAGCTGGTAGCGGCCCGGCGGCAGGGTGGTCGCGACGAAGTAGCCGGTGGCGTCGCTCATGTAGCTGCGCTCGAGCTTGGTCGCCTCGTTCAGGATCCGGACCGACGCGCCTGGCACCATCTGCCCCTGGGCGTCACGCACGAACCCGCTCATCTGGGCGCTGTCGAACTGGGCCGCGGCCGGCGCCGCGAAGAGCGCGACGAACGCCAGGACCCGAGCCGCTGTTGCCAGCCGTCGGGTGCGGGCGAGCATGGTGTTCGGCATGTCTCTACTCCTTTGGTTCCAAGATTGCCTTCGCAATGTGGCGTGACTGGCGGCGCGGGGAGGCCACGTAAGCGCGAATGCACCCGGGGTGCACCGCTTCCGGGCTCGATGAAGTCCTTGCTGCCGGAGCGTGGTGCCTGGCATTCTGGACCGCTCCCTGTCTGGGGTTTTTCGCCGAGAGGACTCTATCGCCGCCGGCCCGGATGTCAAGACTTTTCAGCCGTGGCATGCTCGATCTCGGATCCCCGCTGAGGCAGACTGGGTGCCGTGACTCGCCGCTCGGTCGTGCTCGTCCTCGCGCTCGCGACCGCGGTCGTCGTCCCGTTTCACTTCCTCGGCCGGCAGCCCGCGGCGGGCGGCACGGCGCTCAGCATGCCCGCGACGCACGACGTCGCGATGCACTTCGATCACATGCGCGCGTTCGCACGCGGGTTGGCGGCGGGACGTCCGTTCCCGCGCTGGGAGGAGGAGACCAACAAGGGCTTCGGCGCGCCGTCGACGGAGTTCCATCCGCCGGCGGCCTACTACGTCACTTCGCTCGTCCAGGCGCTGGTGCGTAATTGGGGACTCACTTTCCTGCTCTCGCACGTCGTGCTGATGGCGGGCTCCGGGCTCGCGCTCTTCGCCTACGCCCGACGCAGCCTGTCGCAGCGCGGCGCGCTGGTGGCGGCGGCTGCCTACCTGGTCCTGCCCTACCACCTCCTCGATCTCTACCAGCGCGGTGCCCTCGCCGAGCTCTTGACGTTCGTTTGGATGCCGCTCGCCTGGATCGCTCTCGAAGAGTTGTTCGAGATCGGTGGATCACGGACGGGCCAGGATTGGCGTGCGCGGATCAGGAGCGTCGCTTTGCTGGCCGCGGCGGTGGGCGCGCTCTTCTGGTCGCACCCGCCTACCGGTTTCACATTCACGCTCGTGACGGGCGTGCTCGCACTCGTGCTGGCCGCGCGACAGCACGACGTCGCCGGCCTCGGCCTGGCGGCGCTGGCTGTCGTGATCGGCCTCGGCCTTGCCGCGGCCTACTTCTACCCCGCGGTCGTGGAGCAGGCCTTCGTCCGCAACGACGTCTTCCGGGCCGACTGGGCCTACGCCGACGCCTACGTGATGGGGCCACGGCCCGCGCACGCGCCCGAGCCCTTCTGGCGCGTCGTCAACGCGACCTGGCTGGTATCGACCCTCGGCATTTTCGTGAGCGCCGCGCTGCTGCTCTGGCGGCGGGCCGAGCTCCGCGACGAGCTCCGTTCCCGAGTCGGGCTCTGGTCACTCGCCGGCGGCCTGGTGTCGCTGCTGATGACGCCGCTGGCGCGGCCGCTCGAGCCGCTGATTCCGGGCCTTGCGATGACCTCGTTCCCCTGGCGGATGCTCTGTGTCGCCACCCTGGCGCTCGCCCTCCTGACCGGCGGGCTGGCCGACGCGGCTCGTGCCGGCGTTGGCGGTCCTGGGTACCTAAGACTGCTAAGCGGCGCGGGGGTGCTGGTGTTTGGCGGTTCTTTTCTGTTCAGCGCCATGGGGGTCGCGGCACCGATGGCGGGCGCTCCGGCGTTCGTGCCGCGGCCCGAGCGGCCGACGGCGAACAAGTACTGGGTCGTGCCACGTTGGGCGCCGGAGGATCCCCGCGAGCTCCCAACGCTGGATCGGGCGACACTCGCCCGCGGCTACGGGAGCGTGGTCGTCCGACGTTGGGATCCGGAGCTGCGTGAGCTCGACGTCCAGCTCGCAGCCGCCGATCGCCTGGTTGTGCGCACGTTCGATTTCCCTGGCTGGACCGCCCGGCTCGACGACCGCCCGGCCACTATCAGTCGCGGAGCCTGGGGGAACATCGAGCTGGACCTGCCCGCCGGTCGGTACGGCGTGGTGCTCGAGCTCCGCGGCACCCCCGCCCGACGGCTAGGAAGCGCGATAAGCCTGGTGGCGCTCGCCGCGGTCGCCGCGCTACTCGCGGCCTCACGCCGTCGCGTCCGCGCCTAGACGTCCATGGTCGTGCGCCGATGGGCGCACGACGCGATCAGCAGGTGCCGGGTGGTGAGCACACGTTGGTGCAGCAGATGAACCCGTCGATGCACTGGTCGCCGGGGGACTGTTCGCACGGAGTCCCGTTCGGCTGACCCGAGCAGCTCGCCGCGCACCCCGTGGCAACGGCCGCCGCAGGTGTCGGGGCGAGGAGCGAGACCACGATTGGAAGCGCCGCCGCGCGGCCGAATCGCTTCAGCATCTCGCGTCGCGCCGGCGCGTGCGTCGGCTTGGAGAGCCCTTCCTCGAGCAGGTGGGCCTTGTCGAGCCGGTCGAGCGCGAGCCAGACCCAGGACTCGTCGGCGCTGCTGCCCAGCTCGCGGCGCAGCCGCTTCGCCAGCTCCTTCACGCCGGTCTTGCCATCGCTGTGCTTGAAGACCAGGGCCGCGGGTGCGTTCAGACAGTGAGCCTCGTGCCGGACGGTGTCGTAGACGACGAGCTCACCCGGCAACTCCTTCAGGATGAGGTTTTCCCGGCGTGCGACTGGCTTCATGCCGCCCCCTTCCCTTCCCTCGGCTCGCACACGTGCGTCGGGCCCTCAAACATGGCGGCAATTGAGGCCGGAGCCGGCATGGCCTTCCACATCGGCCCATAGTGTAGCAAGACATTGTTGGCGTTTTGTGCGGTGGCGCCCACAGGTTTCCCCTTGGACCTCATGACCGAAAAGGACCCGGTTTGCGTGGAGGAGTCGCGCCCGCATTACGGCTCGGAGGCATTACTACCGGATCCTCAGCGCCGGGTCACCGAACAGGTGATAGATGGCGAGCATTTCCGGATCGGCGCCCGAATCGGCGTAGGAGGACTGTGCGGCCAGCAGCGCGTCACCCAGCCGCTCGTGGCTGCCGTGCAGGATTTGGTCGAGCATGGCCTTGTGGTAGACCTTGGCCGCTTCGTTCAGGCTCAGGCCCGAGGAAGTGAAGGCGGCAATCGCGCCCTTCTCTTCTGCCTTCACCAGCTTCTCCGCCAGCGAATCGCTCCACGGCGTGATGAAGTAGCCGTTCAGGCAGTTCATCGCCAGCACTAGCGGCTGCTGCGCCTGCGGCGCGAGGGAGTCGACCTGGCCCGGGTTGAGCATCTGCTCCGAAGCCCAGAGTGTGGTCGAGCCGTGGCCGATGTAGCTCATCAATGACGTGCCGCGCTCGAAAGCGCCCTTGACGGCACTTCGGGCGTTGAGCATCCCCAGCCGCGAGAGGTAGATCCGCTCGACCTCTCTACCGCCGAGCCAGCCACTTGCAATCTCTTCCGCGTCCGACTCGAAGTCACCCACCGGGTCGGGGTTGTCGGCCACGAGCGTCGCGGGACCGGCGAGCGGCGTAAAGCCCGCGCTCTCCCAGGCCAGGATCTTCTGGATCATCACGCGCGCCTCGGCGGCAGTCGACGCCGACAGCCGCCCCAGAGCAATGTCGGGGAAGCCGTCCTCCCCGTTCAGGCTCGCCAGCGCCGGGTCCGACGCGGTCCACAGATAGCTCGTCTGGACCTGCGGCGTCGGCAGCAGATTCTGCCGATGCAGCCCGAGGTAGTCCTTGGTGTCGTAGCTCGCGTCGCCCAGGAGCAATACGTAGCGCGGCGAGGGAGCGCTCCAGTGGTGATAGGCATAGGCCAGGAAGTCGCGGATCGCCTGGGGACCGGCTTCGCCGTGACCGAACTCCTCGAAGATCTCTTCGATCGCGACCCCTCGGGCAGACAGGCCCTGCTCGCGGCGGTGCTCGAGCAGCAGCTCCGCCTCCGTGAGGAACGCACGCGGGGCGAGCAGCAGGTAGTCCGCCTGGTTCGACACCGCCCGAAGCGTGGAAGAGGCTGCGAGCCTGACCTCGGGAGCGAGCACCGCCTCAGGAGACACGGCCAGATACCCGTGGCCCACCTCGGCTCGGAAGCCGAGCCCTCCACCACCCGCTACTGCCCCCGACAGCCACACCGGCGTTCTTCCGGTCGTGTCGAGAAGCAGCGCCCCAGCACTCAGTCCCGCGAGGCTCGCCTCACCCGAAACTCCGAAGCTGCCTTCGAAGCGGCCCGACTCTGCCACGAGGGCTTGCGGATAGCGCAGCGTGAAGCGGTCGAGGTAGACGAGCGAGTATCCCGCTGCCGTGTCGGGGAGGTTTTCGAGCTCGAGCGCGTTCTGACCCTCGCGCAGCACTCCCGCCGGCACTTCGGCTTCGAGTGCCTGTCCGAGCTTGCCGTCCCACGAGACTTCGCCCAAGAACGTGCCGTTGAGAGAGGCGCGGATGTGGTGGTCGGGCGACACTGGGTAATCCGAGACTCCCTGCAGCGCGATCTCGATCCGCCCCGGCGCTCCCGAGGACGCCACTCGCGTCAGGTTGAAAGAGAGGCTCTTGCGCTCGCCCCAGCGCAGGTACTCCCAGAGCCACGGCGTCGTGACGCTCGAGAGGTAGTAGCGGTTGAGCTCGAAGCTCTTCTTCGCTGTCGACTCAAAGAGCGTCGCCCCTGCGGGTGCCACCGACGTCTCGCCCATCACCAGGCCCGGCTGTCCCAGGCTCAGCTCGTAGACCGCCTCGTTGCCCTCGGGGTTGGCCTCGGGGCCCACGCTCACGAAGTAAAGCCGCGACCCGGGAGCAAAGCGGCTCGGATCCGGAGTGACGTGAAACGCTACCTTCGTCCCCAGCCGGTGGAGGCTCAGCTCCGAGGCCATCACCCCGCGACGGCGGCCCGCCAGCACCTGCTCGAATGACACCGCGTGAAGACCCGCCGCCTGTGTCGAAAGCCGCGCCACCACTCCCGCTACCGACCCCTTGTCTCGGGGAGCACGTCTGCCACGCGTACCCTGGCCGGTCTCCTGATCCTCGCGCCCCGTAAACACCACCTCGACCCGCAGCCGCCGCGCCAGAAGCAACTGGTCCGTGCCCTCGTCCCAGCGCAGCGGGCAAAGTTCCACAAGCGCCTTCTTCGTCTCTCCCTGGAAGCCCACGCTCACGACCCGCGCCGCCGATTCGGGATACGCCCCGACCCAGGCCCGCCGCCCGGCCCGCCGCCGGGTCGGACGCACCGTGCCGTCCCGGCGCACGCTCATCTCGGGCTTGCCCGCATCCTCGGGGCGCAGCGCGGAGAAGGACAAAAGCTCGAACGGCTGCACTGAGGCGATCCTCACTTTGCGCCCGACCCGTGCCTCGAGCATCGCCCGCTCCACCGGCAGCGACGCAAGGCCGGGCGCGGACAAAGTCTCGAACCCCGGAACGCTCAGGCGCACCGTGCCGTCGGCAAGCGGCTCGGCGAAAAAGCCCCCCGTCGATAGCTCCAGCACCACCCCGTTCGCGCCGCGCGCCACGACGCGAAGCCCCACCTTGCTCGGATCGCCGTAGCTCACCCGCGCCGAGCCAGCTGCCGGCTTCGCATCAGGCTTGGACGGTGCGCTCGACACCGCGGCCGCAGGCGTCGCCCAGACCGGCCCGTGCAGCTTCGTTCGCCCCGTCGTCTCCACGTCTTCCAGCTTGTAGTAGTAGACCGT
>Ga0114129_10016280_pt1 | contig 10584 bp, 10 predicted proteins | sample RhiMetdeltSRZDD1_FD_80071 | JGI IMG/M metagenome (GOLD analysis project Ga0114129, IMG submission 80071) | Populus rhizosphere microbial communities from Tennessee, USA - Rhizosphere MetaG P. deltoides SRZDD1 (version 2) (version 2) | ecosystem: Host-associated > Plants > Roots > Rhizosphere >... | reverse complement strand
GGCGTTCAGCGGCGAGCCGAGCGAGCGAAGCGAGCGGCCCGAGCGAAGGCGAGGGCGGCGAGTCCGCTGCAACGCCATGTTAGACCGCGCGACATCCATGCCCAACGTGCGAATTACCTAGCGATCATCGCGCGGAATTGCTCCGCGTTCTTCAAGTATTCCCCGGATAACCCAGTCTACGTAGTTGAAGTTGCTGAACGCCGCATGACCGAGCAACTTGGGATCGACTGCTGAGTCCGTCACCACCCGATCCGTCTCATCTACGATGACCGCCGGAGATCCCAAGATGGGAGGGCGAACAAAAAAGTGCCTTGGCAAGACGTCAGCCGAACGGAGCGGCCCCGAGCTCACTATTTCCCAGTAGCCCCGAATCCAACCGAGGTTGTTCACGACAGTCGGTCCGATTATCAAGTTCGTCGGCCTAAGCTGTACGGGCGCGGGTTTCTGTCGCGATACTGCATCATAGATATAGACGAGACTCGCTTTGAACGCTACCCCGAAGAACTCTCCCTGCTTGGCTACTCGCCCCCACAGGACCATGCCCGGATAGGGTGAAAGACGGAACAGATCACCGACCTTCGGATACCTGCGCCTCGTCGTCAGGCGGACAGCGGTCACCTCTTTCGCTTCTTCGAGCGTCCGGATCTGCCGCATGCTGTTCACTCGCGGTCTAACATGTAATTAGGCTTCCGAATCCGAACGCGCGAACGCGGCGGACGGAGCAGCTTAGAAATCGTCATCTTCATCCCCGGGGTGCTCGGGATCCATTATGCCGGCCTCGAGTTGGCGCTCGGGAGGGAGCGGCCCCCTCCAGGAGTTAGGCTGCGAGGAGAGCCGCCGAGTACTCACTGATCCAGTAAGACTGGGACGCCAGAGGACATCCGCAGGGCTTCGGACGCCCAGCGTCCCGGGACGGTTGAGGACGTGCGTGTAGATCATCGTGGTTTTCACGTCCTTGTGACCCAAGAGCTCCTGGATCGTCCGAATATCATAGCCGTCCTCGATCAGGTGGGTCGCGAACGAATGCCGAAAGGTATGGCAGCTCGCGCGGCGGGAAATCCCCATGTCGGTAACCGCCTGACGCACGGCCCGTTGGATCACGCTCTCATCGAAGTGATGACGGCGCTCGGCGCCGCTTCGAGGATCCCGGCTGCGATGCCCGGCGGGAAAGATCCATTGCCAACCCCAGTCTTTCTCGGACCCCGGATACTTGCGGGCGAGCGCGTCGGGGAGGAACACGCTTCCGAAGCCGTCCGCGAGGTCCCTTTCGTGGACGCGCTTGACGCGCGCCAGCCAGCTCGGCAGCGCGGCCTTCACGAGGAGCGGATGCGGCGCGATGCGATCTCTCTGCCCTTTGGCGTCGCGGACGACGATTCGGTTCGAGCCGAACTCGACGTCCTTGACGCGAAGGCGCAGGCATTCGAGCAGCCGCAGCCCGCTGCCGTAGAGAAGGAGCGCCACGAGTCGCTGGGCACCGCCCAGCCGCGAGATCACGGCGCGGACTTCCGCGCGAGTCAGGACGCTCGGGAGCCGCCGCGGCCTCTTCGCCCGCACGACGTCCTCGACCTGCGGAAGCGGCTTCTCGAGGACATATCGGTAGAGAAAGAGGATCGCGGCGAGCGCCTGATTCTGTGTCGACGCGCTCACGCCCTGCCGGATCGCCAGATCCGAGACGAACGCGTTGATCTCCGGCTCCCCCATCGTCATCGGATGCCGCTTGCCGTGAAAGACGACGAACCGGCGCGCCCAGGCGACGTAGGCTTCCTCGGTTCTCAGGCTGTAGTGCCGGGCGCGTAGAGCGAGCCGCAAACGGTCGAGAAGCCGCGGTTCGCCCGCCAGGGCACCCACAAGATGGGGCCATGCGCGTGTCGGCGGATCGGGCTCGGGCGTTTCCTCTCCTTCGTCCGAAGAAGAGTTGTCGTGAAGGGCGTCGGCCTATTCTCCCAGGTACGCCTCTTTGACCTTCGGGTTCGCGAGGACGTCTGCGGAGGAGCCTGCCAGCGCCACGGTCCCGGTCTCCAGCACGTACGCCCGGTTCGAGTGCTTCAGCGCCGCCATCGCGTTCTGCTCCACGAGAAGCACCGGGGTCCCTTCGCGGTGGATCGCCTCGATCGCCTCGAAGATCTTGTGCACCAGGACCGGGGCCAGGCCGAGCGACGGCTCGTCCAACAGAAGCACCTTCGGCCGCGACATGAGCGCGCGGCCGATCGCCAGCATCTGCTGCTCGCCGCCGGACAGGGTCCCGCCCGTTTGTTTTTCGCGCTCCTTCAGCCGGGGAAAGATCGCGTAGACCTTCTCGAAATCCTCTCCGATCCCCTTCCCGTCGCGGCGCGAATAAGCCCCCATCTCGAGGTTCTCTTTGACCGAGAGGTTCGCGAAGATCGCGCGCCCTTCGGGCACGAGGATCAAACCGTCGCGCACCAGCTTGTGGGTCGGCACGTCCACGGTTGGCTTGCCGTGGAAGAGGATCTCGCCGCCGGACGGGGGCACGAGCCCCATGATCGATCGCAGCGTGGTCGACTTGCCGGCCCCGTTGGCGCCGATCAAAGTCACGATCTCGCCCTCGGCGAGATCGAGCGACACTCCCTTCAGCGCCTCGATGGCGCCGTACGAGACGCGGAGGTCGCGGACCTCGAGTACCTTCTCGGGAGCGGAGGTCGCGCTCACGCGCCCCCCAGGTAAGCTTCGATGACCTTCGGGTTCTTCTGGATCTCGGCGGGCGGGCCGACGGCGATCGTCGCGCCGTAGTCGAGGACGTGCACGGTCTCGCACACTCCCATGACGACCTTCATGTTGTGCTCGACGAGAAGGATCGCCATCTCGAAGTGGTCGCGCACCCAGCGGATCAGGTCCATGAGCTGATGCGCCTCGTGCGGGTTCATCCCGGCCGCCGGCTCGTCGAGCAGCAGCAGCCGGGGAAGGGTCGCCATCGCGCGCGCGATCTCGAGACGGCGCTGGCTGCCGTAGGGGAGGTTCTTCGCCTTCTCGTCGGCGAACGCCTGGAGGTGGAAGATCTCGAGGAGCTCGCGGCTCTGCCGATCCACGCGCTCCTCCTCGGTGTGGTGAGCCGGCGTCCGGAAGACCGCGGACGCGAGGTCCGCCGTCTGCCGGCAGTGCGAGGCGACCTTCACGTTCTCGAGGACCGTCATCTCCCCGAAGAGCCGGATGTTCTGGAACGTGCGCGCAATTCCGCGGCGCGTGATCTTCCCGGAACGCTCCCCGACGATCGAGTGATCCTTGAAGCGGATCTCGCCCGACGTCGGCCGATAGACGCCCGTGATCACGTTGAACACCGTCGTCTTCCCCGCGCCATTGGGCCCGATCAGCCCGTAGAGCTGACCCGGTTCGAGCGTCAGGTCGAGCTCGTTGACGGCGACGAGGCCGCCGAAGCGCATCGTGACGTCGGAGAGCTGGAGAAGGGTCACGCTCGCTCTACCCGGAGACGACCGGCGGCGTGGCGGCCGCGACGCGGCGCCGGCGGGAGAAGAAGTCGCGCAGCTCCCGGTGGCCGAGGATCCCGCCCGGCCTCACGATCATGATCACGATCAGGAGCAGCGAGAAAAGGAGCATTCGATACTGCGCGAACCCGCGAAGGCCCTCGGTCAGCGTGATGTAGAGGACGGCCCCGAGCACCGACCCGGTGATCGAGCCGAGCCCGCCGATGACGATCATGATGATGATCTCGAACGACCGGATGAACGTGAACGAGTTCGTATGGATGTACATGAGGTAGTGGGCGAAGAGGCCGCCGGCGACGCCGGCCATCGCGGAAGACACGACGAACGAGATGACCTTGTGGCGCGTCGTGTTGACGCCCATCGCCTCCGCGGCGATCTCGTCCTCCCGGATCGCGATCAGGGTCCGGCCGAAGGACGAGTTCACGATCCGGGTCACGACGGCGATGGTTGCGGCGGCGAAGAGGTAGATCCAGAAGAAGTTCGCGAGCCGCGGCATGCCTCCGAGCCCCCGCGCGCCGCCGACCGCGTCGATGTTCAGGATGAAGACGCGAATGATCTCGCCAAACCCCAGAGTCACGATCGCGAGATAGTCGCCGCGCAGGCGCAGAGACGGGACCCCGACGAGAAATCCGGCGATCGACGCGCAGGCGGCCCCCGCCGCGAGCACGACGAGCAACAGAGCGCTGTTGCGGACCGACTCCGGCGCGAACGCCATCGACGCCCGGATGCGGTCTCCAAACGTGATCGACATGAACGACGACACGTAGGCGCCGATCGCCATGAACCCCGCGTGTCCGATCGAGAATTGCCCGGTGAACCCGTTGATCAGGTTCAAGCTCACGGCCAGGATGATGTTGATCCCGGCGAGCGAAAGGATCTGGAGGAAGTAAGGGGAGATCGAAAAGTCGGGGATCAAGCCGCCGGTGAACAGGGCGTTCAAGAGCACGAGAACCACGACGACGACGACCGCCCGGACGAGCGCCTTCAAACCTTCTCCTTCTGGGCGCGCCCCAGGATCCCCTGGGGGCGCAGCAGCAGGACGAGGATCAGGATTCCGAAAGCGATCGCGTCGCGGTACGTGGACGAGAGGTATCCCACGACCATGACCTCGGAGGTGCCGATCAGGAGGCCGCCGAGGACCGCGCCCGGCACGTTGCCGATGCCGCCGAGCACCGCGGCCACGAACGCCTTCAGGCCGTAGAGGATCCCCATGAGCGGGTCGATCTTCGGGATCTGCATGCCGATCAAGACCCCGGCCGCGGCGGCGAGAGCCGAGCCGAGCGCGAACGTGATCGCGATGATTCCGTCGGTCGAGATCCCCATGAGCTTGGCCGCGTCCAGGTTGAACGAGACCGCGCGCATCGCTTTGCCCGTGCGCGTCTTCAGGATGAAGAGGCGCAGCAGGATCATCAGGATGAAGGAGACCGCGATGACCGTGAGCTGCTCGCTCGTGAGCCGCACGCCGCCGACCAGGAAGTCCGCCCGCGGCGCGAGAGACGGAAAGAACTTCGGATCGGGCCCGAACACGAGCTGAGCGCCGTTCTCGATGAAGAGCGACACGCCGATGGCGGTGATGAGGAGCGTCAGGCGAGCGGCGCGCCGGACGGGGCGGTAGGCGAAGCGCTCGATGACGACGCCGACGATGGCGCAGACGAGCATCGCGCCGAGCATCACGACGAGCGCTCCCGAAAGCGACGGCTCGCTTCCCTTGAGCTTGCGCGAAAGGTAGTACCCCGTGTAGGCGCCGAGCATGTAGACGTCGCCGTGCGCGAAGTTGATCAGGCGCAGCACGCCGTAGACCATCGTGTAGCCGAGGGCGATCAGCGCATAGATCGACCCCAGCGAGAGTCCGTTGACGAGCTGCTGGAGAAAGGTGGTCATCCGGGGAGAGACCCCAATTTCCTGAACTGTCCGGCGGATGCGGAAGAGAAGGCGGAAATTGGGGTCCGTCCCCTCTGACCCGCTATGTCCCGGTCGGCTTGACCGTCGTTACGTAGACGAACTTCCCGTTCTCGATCTTCAGGACGACCGCCGGCTTGACGGCGTTGCGCTCCTTGTTGATCGTGATCGAGCCGGTGACTCCCTGGAAGTCCTTCGTCGCCACGAGCGCGTCGCGGACCTTGTCGCCCTTGGTCGTACCCGCCCTCTTCATCGCGTCGGCGAGGATCCGGGCGGCGTCGTAACCGAGCGCCGCGAGCGCGTCCGGCGTCTGGTTGTACTTCGTGCGGTAGTCCGTGACGAACTTCTGGACCGCCGGAGACGGATCGTCCACCGAATAGTGGTTCGAGAAGTGGCAGCCGTTCAGGGCCTCTCCCCCGATCTCCCAGAGACGCGGTGAATCCCACCCGTCGCCGCCGATCAGAGGGACCGTAATCCCGAGCTCGCGCGCCTGGCGCGCGATCGTGCCGACCTCCGTGTAGTAGCCGGGCACGTAGATGCCCTCCGGGTTCGCCGACTTGATCTGCGTGAGCTGGGCGCGGAAGTCCGAGTCGCCTTCGCTGTACGACTGCTCGGCGACGATCTCGCCGCCGAAACCCTTGAACGTCTGGCGGAAGAACGTCTGGAGCCCCACGCTGTAGTCGTTGCGGACGTCCGAGAGGATCGCCACCTTCTTCAGGTGCAGAATCTCCCACGCGATCCGCGCCCCGACTTCGGCCTGGAAGGGGTCGATGAAGCAGACGCGGAAGATGTAGTTGCCGACCTGCGTCACGCGCGGGTTCGTGGACGAGGGCGAGATCATCGGGACGCCGTTCGCCTGGCAGATCGGAGCCGCGGCGAGCGACCGCGAAGACGAGACCTCGCCGAGCATCGCGACGACGTGGTTCTGGTTGATCAGCTTCGTGACCGCGGTCGCGGCCTCCTCGGGCTTCGACTGATCGTCCTCGACGATCACGTGCACTTTCTTGCCGAGGACTCCGCCGGCCGCGTTGATCTGCTCGTAAGCCATCTGGATGGCGTTGTTCGTGGACTGGCCGAAGGTCGCGGTCGTTCCGGTCAGCGAGCCGTACTCGCCGACGAGGATTTCGTCGCCGCCACCGCGGCGGCAGGCGGGCACCATGAGGGCGGCCAGGAGGACCGCCAGAAGCACGCGCGATTTCATTCTTGAAAGCCTCCTCGTCGGACTCCAGAAAAGCGTGCGTATTCTTTCCCGAGGCGCGAACAAAGTCAAAACCTCAATTCGATCAGACAGTTGAGATAGAATCGTGGGCGGATGCGGACGGGCCATCGGGCGGGCAAGCACATTTGCCCCCGGGTCGTCTGCAGCCGCCAACCGGGCGTGGGGCCGATGAGCCGCGCGTCCCTGGAGAGCTGACCGCTGGATCCCGACACCCACAGGATGACGTCGACCGCGCCGGAAGGCGGGGCGGACGTATCCGAACGACTTCTTCCCCGAATCCGACCGCGCAGTGAGCACTCGATCTCACGGAAGGACATCGATCCGGACGCGCTGAAGGTCCTCTACCGCCTGAAGACCGCGGGGTTCAAGGCTTACCTCGTCGGAGGCAGCGTTCGGGATCTCCTGCTCGGGCGGACGCCGAAGGACTTCGACATCGGAACGGACGCGCCTCCCCAGGCGGTGCGGCGCCTCTTCCGCAACGCGCGGTTGATCGGCCGGCGCTTCCGGCTGGCGCACATCCTGTTCCCTCAGGGAAAGGTGGTCGAGGTCGCGACCTTCCGACGCCGGCCCGAGCCGCTCGACCCGGAGGCGCCCGAGCTCCTGATGACGTCGGACAACGTCTTCGGGACGGCGCGCGAGGACGCGCTCCGCCGCGACTTCACGATCAACGGGCTCTTCTACAACATCGCCGACTTTTCGGTGATCGACTACGTCGGCGGGCTCGAGGACCTGGATGCGGGCCTGATCCGGACGATCGGCGACCCCGACATCCGGTTCCGCGAGGACCCGGTCCGCATGATGCGCGGAGTCGAGTTCGCGAGCCGCCTCGGTTTCGCGATGACGCCCGACGCATACGAGGCGATCCTCGACCATCGCAAGGAGATCGCCAAGTCCGCCCCGCCGCGCGTCACCGAGGAGATATCGCAGTCGCTTCGAGGAGGGCACGCTCTTCCGACGTTTCTGCTGCTGCGCGAGGTCGGCCTCATGGACGTGCTGCTGCCGGAGCTCGCGGATGTTCTCCGCGAGATCGATCCCGAGCACCCGCACGGCACCGGACACCTTTTCTGGGCCCTCCTCGACGTGCTCGACGCGGAGCGGCGGCGCGGGCGCGCCTTCGACGACGCCGTGCTGTTCTCGCTCTTCTTCATGCCGGTCGTGCGTTCGCGGCTGCAGGAGATGCGCCTCTCCGAGGATCCGGAGCCGGGGCGGCTCCTGACGGTGATCGACGAGGCCGTCACGCCGGTCGCGATCCGCATGGCGCTTCCGAACGCCGTCTCCCACCGGATCAAGCAGGCCTTGGCGACCGTCGGGAGACTTTCGCACCGCCCCGACAACCGGACCCGCCGGATCGCATTCCGGGAGGCGTTCCCCGTCGCGCTCGACCTCTTCGAGCTGAACGCGATGGCGACGGGACGCGGCGAGGATCTCGTGCGGGAGTGGAGGGACGTCGAGAAGAGGGCAAAAGGGGCGAGGGAGAAGTTCGCCACCGCGGCTCCGCCGGTGCGACCGCGAAGGAGACGGCGCCGGGGCGGGAGGGGTCGCGCCGCGCCCTGACCTCTCCGGATCCTTGTCATCCCGAGCGAAGCGAGGGATCTCTTCCTCGACTTGGGAGAGATTCCTCGTCGCTTCGCTCCTCGGAATGACAAGAGGAGTGTGGGAGTCGGCGTGACGAGAGTGGAGCGTTAAGATCCCTGTATGTTTCTCTCCACCAACTTCCTCGGGATTCCGGAACAGGACAACACCCTCGAAAAGAGCCGCGTCGTCGTCCTCCCCGTGCCCTACGAGCGCACCGTCTCCTACGGCGTCGGCACCCGCAACGGGCCCGGCGCGATCCTGGAGGCGTCTCACTACGTCGAGCTCTACGACGACGAGCTCGACGAGGAAGTCGCGCGCGTCGGCATCCACACGCTGCCGCCGTGGCTCCCCGAGCGGATGGAGCCCGAAGCCGCCGTCGCCGCTCTCGAGGGCGTCGTTTCCGAGCTCCTCGCGCGGCCGCGCTTCGTGCTGACGCTCGGCGGCGAGCACGCGATCGCGGCCGGCCCGATCCGGGCACACCTCGCGCGCTATCCGAAACTCTCGGTCCTCCACTTCGACGCTCACGGCGACCTGCGGGACGAATACGAGGGGGACAAGTACTCCCACGCGTGCGCCGCGCGCCGGTTCGTCGAGCTCGGCATCCCGACGGTGCACGTCGGGATCCGGTCCATATCGCGCGAGGAGGTCGACTACGCGCGGCAGATGGGTCTCCTGATCGTGTCGAACCGAAGGCTCCCCGACTTCGACGACTGGGTCCCCGAGGCTCTGGCCCGCCTGACCGACGAGGTCTACGTGACGTTCGACGTCGACTTCTTCGACGGCTCGCTCGTGCCCGGGACCGGAACGCCCGAGCCGGGCGGCGGAAGCTGGGAGGACGCCCTCGAGATCCTCCGCCGGGTCGCCGCCGAGCGCCGGATCGTCGGCGCGGACGTCGTCGAGCACGCGCCGCTGCCCGGCAATCGCGCGCCCGACTTCCTCGTGGCCAAGCTCTGCTACAAGCTCCTCGGGTACTCCCTCTTCCCGGAAAGGGTGCGTTCTCTGGGGGTCGCCGAGGCCAAGTCCTTTTAGATCAATCGTGCACGTCCGACGGGTCGCCGAACTTTCCGCCGGGACCTGCGTTTCTTAGGGCGAGAGGAAACGATTGAGCGCCGAAGAGAAAGCCCTGGTCGACCGGTGCCGCACGGGAGACGACGACTCCTGGCGGGAGCTCATCGACCGGTTCGGCCAGAAGGTCTACTCGGTGGCCTACCACTTCACGCTGAACCGCGAGGACGCGGAGGAGCTCTCGCAGGAGATCTTCCTGAAGACCTTCGAGAACCTCCACCGCTACGACGGGAGCTTCCCGCTCGTCGCCTGGCTGCTGTCCCTCGCGCGCAACCTGTGCATCGACCGCTATCGCCGCAAGAAGCGCGAGAAGTCGTTCCGCTTCGTCAGCGACGACGCGGTCCTCCCGCTCTTGAAGTCCGACGACGACCCGGCAGCCGAAGCCCTGAAGAAGGAGCGCACCAAGCTCCTCTTCTGGGCGCTCGCCGAAATCCCGGAAGACCTCGCCGAGATTCTCGTTCTCCGCGACCTCGACGGTCTCGCCTACGACGAGATCGGCAAGGCCCTCGACCTGCCCGACGGGACCGTCAAGTCCCGTCTCTTCCGGGCACGGGCCGAGGTCGCGCGACGCATTCGGGAGCGGCACGAACGGCGTGGAGCCTCGGGCGCGTTCCAGACGGTCGCTCTCGCGGCCGCAGGTGTCCTGTGAGCTGCCGAGAGCTCGAACGGCTGTTCCTCGACGGCGCGACGCCCGAGGAGGCCCGCCGTCACGCGAGCGACTGCGCGACCTGCCGGTCCCTCGGCGCCGACGTCGACGCCGCCCAGGGAATGGTCGCGGGGCTCGTCGGCCCCTCGCTTCCCGCATCGCTGCGAAACGCGCTCTACGAGATCCCGCGGAACAACGTCTCGTGCGAAGGCGCGGAGCGGCTGCTGCCGGTCGCGATGGAGAACGAGCTCTCCGACGAAGAACAGCGCCGTCTCTCGAACCACCTCTCGCGCTGCGCCGCGTGTTCCGAGGCCGCCGCGACGCTCGCCGCGGCGCGTGATCTCTCCGAGCCGGTCGCCCCGCCGTGGCTGGCGGCGCGGCTCACCGCGAACCGGCCGGTGCGCGAGAAGTCCTTCTGGAGGCTGCTCTCCACGCCGAAGGCGGCGATCGCGCTCGCGTACGCCGCCGCGGTCGTCGTGATGCTCCTCGGGTTCAACCCCGCCGACATCGCGCGGCGCGTCTCCGCGAGCCAGCTCGGATCGAACACGCGCGCGGCGGTCAACGTGGCGGAGAGCTCGCTCACCGACCGGATCGGCGCGATCCAGGAGAGGGTCGCGCGGACGGTGCAGGTGTGGAAGGGCCGCGCCGGTGGTTACGGGCGCGCGGCGTTCTCGAACGCGGTTGCACTGATCTTCAAATCATCCGGCTCGAAACAGCGGCCG
>Ga0114129_10016278_pt1 | contig 10584 bp, 5 predicted proteins | sample RhiMetdeltSRZDD1_FD_80071 | JGI IMG/M metagenome (GOLD analysis project Ga0114129, IMG submission 80071) | Populus rhizosphere microbial communities from Tennessee, USA - Rhizosphere MetaG P. deltoides SRZDD1 (version 2) (version 2) | ecosystem: Host-associated > Plants > Roots > Rhizosphere >... | reverse complement strand
CGCGGCCGCGACACCTCGTCCAGGACCAGCTCCCGCGGTGCACGCAGGACCATGGCTTTCATCACGGTTCTCTCACGCTGTCCGTTGGTGCAGCACTTCAGGATTCACCGGATTGCGCGGCGCGTGTCCGGTGAGCACGCGCGTCACTTCCTCAGCCGCCTTCACCTGCAGATCCACGAGCGATTCTTCCGAGTAGAAGCTGGTATGCGGCGTGAGGATCACGTTGGCGCGGCCGACGAGCGGCGAGCTCACCGGCGGTTCCTGCGCCATGACGTCGAGGGCCGCGCCCGCCAGGTGTCCCGCATCCAGCGCTCGCGCCAGCGCCAGCTCATCCACAATCGGTCCGCGCGCGGTATTAATAAGGTAGGCGGTCGGCTTCATCTGGCGAAACGCCTCGGCGCCAAACAACCCCCGAGTCTCGGGCAACAGCGGCGTGTGGACGGACACGAAGTCCGAGAGCTCGAGCACCTGCGCGAACTCGACCGCCTCGACGCCAGCCCGCGCGAAGATCTCCGCCGGGACGTACGGATCGTGCGCGATCACTCTCAGGCCGAACGATTTCGCTTTCGGCGCGACGAGCTGGGGAATCCTGCCGAAGCCCGCCAGCCCCAGGACGCGTCCGCGCAGTCGATGGATGGGGACGACCGCCGACATCTCCCACCCGCCCGCGTGCACCTGCGCATTCGCAAACGGAATCTTGCGCGCCAGCGCCAGCAGCAGCGCCAGGGTGTGGTCGGACACCTCGTCGATGCAGTAATCGGGCACCCTGGTGACCACGATTCCCGCGCTCGTCGCAGCTGCGAGATCGACGTTGTCGACACCGATGCCAAAGCGGGAAATGATCCGGCAGCGCGTCAACGTCTGGATCATCTCTGCGGTGATCTTCGCGTAGGTGACGAGGAGCGCATCGGCATCAGTGGCGACGCGCAGGATCGCCTCGGGCGTCGGTTCCGACGCGATCCGCAAGTCGGCGCCGATCTTCGAGAGCACCTCGCGTGCCGGGTCCAGGGTGGGAAACGGGGAATCGGCGACGGCAACGCGGAGCGGCGGCATCAGCGTTCGGAGGCGGTCTCGATGGCGGTGCGCGTCCGGCGGGCCGTCTTCGTTCGCTGCCTGTCGAGCGGCGAACTTCGGCGAGCCTCGCCGAAGCCTTGGCGGAGGCGGGATTTCGGCAGCAACGGAGCGGCCGCCGGCGCATCATCCATCGGCAGCCGGAAACGGCGAATGCCGTCGTACGCATACAGGGCGCCGGCCACCGCGCCGGCCGTGGCCACGCATCCGATTTCGCCCACGCCCTTCGCGCCGTACCCGCCGACTTCGTCGGGCACTTCAATCAGGATCACGTCGACCACCGGCATGTGCTTCGCGCGCACGATGCCGACGTCGCCGAGCGCGAGCGAGTCGGGGATGCCGTTGGTCGACGTGAAGTTCTCGGAGAGCGCGTAACCGAGGCCCATGTGCACGCCGCCCTCCATCTGCTCGGCGCACAGCCTCGGGTTGATCGCGCGGCCGACATCGTTGGCGACCACCACGCGCTCGACGGTGCCATCCTCGTCGAGAATGACCACCTGCGTCGCGTAACTGAACGTCAGGTGCGTGGTCGGGTTGAGCACCGCTTCCGGCGTCCCGGGCCGCGTCGTGAAGTTGTAGACGCACTCGTCGTAGTACTCGCGGCCGACGAGTTGCGCGAGCGTGCGCTCCGTCAAATCCGCCGCGAGCTTCCGAGCCGCTCGCTGCGCGGCGGCGCAGCTCAAGGTCGTCGCGCGCGACGCCCACGTCTCGCCGCATTTTTCGCCGAGGTCCTTGTCCCACAGGACGGTCATGATATCCGCCGAGAGACCCGTTTCCTCACACACGGCCTGCATCGTCGCCGTGTAGACGCCCTGCCCCATTTCCGTGTAGCCGTTGAGGATCTCCAGACGCGCGTTCTCACTCGGACCGCCGGCGCTGACGACCCGGATCTTGATGTAGCCACCCTCGATCGTGCCGTTGCCAAGGCCGGTGCTCTTGATGCCGCAGGCGATGCCTTTGTACTTCGCGCGTGTGTAGACGTCCCTGACGGCCGTCAGCGTCTCGCGGATGCCGCGAACGCTCTCACGCATGATCTGGCCGGTGCCGAACGCGTCGCCGGGATTGAGGATGTTCCGCTCGCGGATCTCCCAGCCGTCGACGCCGACCCGTTCCGCCAGGATGTCCATCACGCCTTCCATGGCGAACTGGGCCTGATTGCTGCCGAAGCCGCGCATCGCACCGGCGTTCGGATTGTTCGTGTACACGGCCTTCGATTCGACGTCGACGTTCGCAACGCGGTACGGACCGCAGGAGTGGCACGCGGCGCGGAGCGCGCACTTCGCGCTTGTCGTGTGATAGCCGCCGGCATCGGCCACGATCCGCGATCGCAAGGCGACGAGGCGCCCTTCGGCATCGGCGCCGACGGTCAGCTCGATCGTCATCGCATGCCGCTTGACGTGGTGCTGCGTCGATTGCGGACGCGTGAGCACGGTCTTGACGGGCCGCTGCAGCAGATACGCGGCGATCGCCGTCTGCGCCTGAATCGACAATTCTTCTTTCGCGCCGAACGCGCCGCCGCTCGGGGCCAGCACGATCTCGACGTCCGCGGCGTCCAGCTTCAGGACCTTGCTGATCTGCGCGTGGTCGTACACCGATCCCTGGCTGTCGGTGTGAACCCTGACGCCGTTTCCCTGCGGCACGACGAGGCAGGCTTCCGGCTCGAGGAACGCAATCTCGATCGGCTGCGTCTGGAACGTGTGCTCGATGACGTGCGTGGCGGCCGCCAGCGCGGCATCCACGTCTCCACGCGCGAATGCGGTGACGGGCTGAAGCACATTCGAGGGTCTTGGCGCGAACGTGTCGTCCGAATGCACCAGCGGCGCGCCAGGCTTCAGCGCCTCGAACGGATCGACGAGCGGTTCGAGCACCTCGTAATCGACCTCGACGTGTGCTGCCGCCTGCCGCGCGTGGAACTGCGTGTCGGCCACGACCATCGCGAGAAAATCGGCGACCGAGCACGTCCGCTCGCCTTCGGCCACGAACACGGGCTGGTCCGGATCGTTGAGGCCCGTCGCGCGCGTGCCCGGGACGTCGGCGGCGGTGAATACCCGCACGACGCCGGGCATCGCCGCTGCACGGTCGGTGCGAATCTTCAGGATCTTCGCGCGCGGGTGCTCGGCCAGCACCATCGCGCCGTGGAGCATCCCGGGCACGCGCAGGTCGGCGATGAACGGCATCTCGCCGAGCGACTGCTCGAATCCGCCCTGCCGCAGCACCGACCGGCCGATGCCATCCTTCGACTGTCGCTCAGGACGCCCCGAGCGAAGTCGAGGGGCGCTGCTGTTGCCCTTCGATTGTGCAAACATCGGATTGCGACGCAGCCCGAACTCTTCGCCGAAGAAGAGATGCCGCCGCGGCTCGCGGCGCGGCAGATGCCCGCCGTTCGCGCACGCTTCGCCGGCGGTCTGGATCGCATCGATGATCCGCCCGTACCCGGTGCAGCGGCAGAGATGTCCGTCGAGAGCCTTCGCGACCGCGCTTCGATCCGCCGTCTTGCCATGCGCGATGAGCGACGCCGCGCGGACGATGATTCCCGGAATGCAGAACCCGCACTGCACACCGCCCTCGAGCACGAACGCGTCACCCAGCGCGCGACGCGTCTGGTCCGGCAGGCCCTCGGGCGTCACGACGTCGTGACCGTCGATCTGTTCCGGTTTTCGCAGGCAGGACAGTGCAGGATAGCCGTCGATCAGCACGAGGCAGCAGCCGCACGTGCCTTCGGGCGCGCAACCGTCCTTGACCGACACGACGCCGCATTCCTCGCGCAGGACCTCGAGGAAATGCATCCCTGTCTCGTAGGAAGCCTCGGTCGCCTTTCCGTTGAGAGTGAACCTGATCCGCGGCATCCGGGCTGTGAGTTTATCACCGCGGCGTCGGCTCGCCGCCCTCCACGATGACGGTCTCGACCACGCCGCCAGCGTCGCGAAAGACGGACGCTTCCTGGTACTCCGGCGACTCGAAGCAGCTGACCGCCCGTTCGAACGCCGGGAATTCGATCACGACGAAACGCTGAAAGTTTTCCGGTCCTGCCATCACCCGATACGTTCCACCTCGTGCGAGCACCTTGCCTTCGTAACGAGCGAGGATCGCTGGCACACGATCCGTGTACTTCTTGTATGTCGCGGGATCGGTAATCCTGGAGCGGGCAATCCAATACGCGGGCATCGCGGACTCCTCTTCATTGACGGCGTGTTCGGCGCCGTCTAGACTACGCCCGTTTCCACGCCAACGCCTTCGCCGTTCGCGAACACGATGCCCACGAAAGTCACGCGCCGATCGTTTGTGGCCGGAGCCATTTGCGCCCCCGCCTTCGCCGAAGGCTTCGGCGGGCCCGACGCAGCTCGAACGAGCGAAGTCGGGGACTACACATTCACGCAGTTCCACAATCAGCCGGCGACGAGCCCGCTCCACCGCCGGCTCGTCGAGATGTGGGCCGCCATCGGCAAGGAGACCCGCGGCCGCGTTGCGACGCAGGTCTTCGCCGAGAACAACGGCATCGCGGGCAGCGATCCGGCCGCGCTCACGATGCTCGTCGGCGGCGAGATCCAGTTCTTCACGCTGATGGGCGGCATTCTCGGAACCGTCGTGCCCGTCGCGGAAGTGCAGCAGGTCCCGTTCGCATTTCGATCCGCCGCCCATGCCCACCGCGCGATGGACGGCGCGCTCGGCATCTACCTGCAGGACGAAATGGCGGCCAAAGGCATTCGCGGATTTCGCACCGGCGCGTTCGACAACGGGATGCGGCAGATCGGCGGCACGAAGCGGCCGATCGTGGTGCCCGACGACTTGATCGGCATCAGGATGCGCGTGCCTGCGGGACAACTGGTCGCGGATACCTTCAGAGGGCTGGGCGCGGAACCGATCACGATCAACAGCAGCGGGATTTACGAGGCGCTCAAGTCCGGTCGAGTCGATGCGCAGGAGAATCCGCTCGCGCTGATGGATCTGTTCAAGCTGTACGAGGTCGTGAAGTACGTCAGCCTGACGAACCACATGTGGTCAGGCTTCAATCTCCTGGCGCACCTGCCGACGTGGACGCGGCTGCCCCACGACATCCAGACGGTGATCGAGCGGAACGTGGCGACATCCGTCCGCCTCCAGCGCCAGGATCAGGAACGGGCGAACGCCGGGCTGCGCGGTGAGCTCGCGCGGCGGGGACTCGTGTTCAACGACGCGGATCCCGCTGCGTTCCGCAGCAAGCTCTCGGGCGTCTATTCCACGTGGAAAGAACGTCTCGGGACCCGATGCTGGTCGCTGCTCGAAGCCGCAACGCGGGGCTAACGCAGGTCAGCTCGGTTCAGCATCGGCCCGCAATTGCTTCATCGCCCAGTCCTGCAGTGTGGCGGCGCGTTCGCCTCGCGGACCGCCGGCCTTCACGTTGTGCTCGGGATGACCGAGGCCGGCGAGCCTCTCGCGCTTCGCGTCGACCGCCGCCTGGTCGAGGAAACGGAGGAGAACGAAGGAACGGTTTCAATCCGGGAGGAACGGAGCAACAGAGCAACGGAGGGCGTGCGACCAGCCCGCGAAGCGGGCCAGCGATGTCAAACGGTCAGCGCAAACACAAACCAGAGCGATCAGGTGGTTTGCGTTTGCGCTGACCGTTTGGCATCGCTGAGCGGCCGGCGCGCCGGCCGCTGGTCGCACGCCTCACCTCCGTTCCTCTGTTCCTCCGTTTCTCCCAAGCCGAAACCGTTTCTCCGTCCGACTCCGTTCCGTCTCGATTCCGTTCGCTCCGTAGATTCCGTTCCCTCCAAATTCAGAACGTCATCCTGAACCCGAGCTGCATCGTCCGCGTCTGGGCCGAAATGTGCTGCAGGTACTGCGTCTGGGTGCTCTCCTGCAGACCGATCCCCCAGTTCGGACGATTGAAGATGTTGAACGCGTCGGCGATCAAATCGAACGCGGCGCGCTCGTGCAGCCGGACGCGCTGCTGCAGCCGGAGGTCCGTCCGGTTCTGCGCCGGCGCGATGACGGCGTTGCGCGCGACGATCGTGCCGTCCGGACGCAGGCGGGCGCTGAAGGTCGCGCCGGTCAGGCGGAGATCGCCGCCGTAGGTGTTCAGCTGACGGATGCCCGCGCCGAGATAATGGAGCCCGCTGATTTGGAAACCGCGACCGACCTGCCAGATGCCGTTGAACACCGCACGATGCCGCTGATCGTCGGCCGACAGGCCCCACTCGCCGCCCAGATCGGGCACGGTCGCGAACGCGACCTGCTGGAGACCGCTGAACGGTTTCGTGTCGGCATTCCACAGACCTGAGAGCGTGTACGTCGCCGACGCCTGCCAGTGATCGCTGAACCGTTTCGTGAACCCGGTCTGCAGGCCGTGATACGCGGATCGGCCGAGATGCGCGTTCATCGAGACGACGCCCCAATCGGGATACGGGCGATTGTTTCTGGTGGCAAACGGAAGGTTGGCGCCCGTCGCGGGGTTGAACTTCAAATTGATGTTGTCGACGACGTCCTTCTCGTGCGTGCCTTTGCTGTAGACGTAATCGGCCTCGACGGCCATCGTCGATCCGAACTGCCGCTGGAAGCCGATCGACGTCTGGAACGTGCGCGGCAGATGCACGAACTCGGGCGGCCCGACGAATTCCTGCACGTCGCGCAGCAGGCATCCGGGCGCGTTGTTGTTCGCGTAGCAGAACCGCGTGAGCGCCTGCTCGTAGGTCGGCAGCGGCTGCCCGTTGGTCGGGTTCGCCGCGAAATCGGGACGCGTGAAGTCGTTGTCGTACCGGATCACCGCAATCTGCGCGTTGCCGGTCGCAAACGATTGATCGGCGCCGAGCGCGTCGCCGTAGTACAGCCCCGTGCCGCCGCGCACGACAGTGCGGTCGTTCAGCCTGTAGGCGAAGCCGAATCGCGGCTGGATGTTTTTCAGATCGTTGGGACGCCCCGCCTCCTGGAACGGCGGAAAGCTGATGTGGTTCGCGAACACGCCCATCTCGAGGTCGTATCGCAGACCGGCGTTGAGCGTCAGCCGGCTGGAGATCTGCCAGTCGTCCTGCAGCCAGCTCGCGAATTTCTTCGAGTAGAGATGGACGTTGAAATCGCCGACGCCGATGCTGTAGCTCCGCGTGATCGACGAAATCGCGGCGAGGTTCCAGGTGTCGGCGTTGAACGGATCGGGGAAGAGCGCCTCGAGATTGGCGGGAATCGCCCCGCCCCGCGCGTCGATCGTCCCCATGCACTGCCGGCAGTTCGCCTGAATCTGGTGACGACGCAGGAATTCGCCGCCGATTTTCAGATCGTGACGGCCCTTCGCGTCGTACGAATACGTGAAGTCGTCGCGCACGTTCCAGACCCACTGGTCCTGGTGCCGCGGGTAGAACTGGTTGCCGGCAATCGTGAAGCCGGTGAAGGTGATGCGCGGCGATCCGGTGTTGATGCCGTTCGCCTTCTGCCAGTGGTTCGACCAGGTGGTGAGGTTCGCGTTGGCGAGACCGAACACCGCTTCTCCCACTTTGATCTCGTTCAGGGCGCGGTTGGTCAGAACTTGCGTGAGTTGAACGAGGCCCTCTTTGTTGTATTCGCGGTTCGTGCCCGTCTCCGCCGGATGCCGCTGGAAGTTCGTCGTCAGGAGAAACGGTTCCCAGATCGCCGCCCTGGAATACTTGCCCATCAGCCGCGCCTTCGAGGACAACTGATAGTCGAAGCGCACGCCGCCCTTCTTCTGGTTGTTCGTGCCGTCGAGCGCGATGTTGAACGACTTGTAGGGCGTGTTCCAGATGCCGGTCCTCGGCTCGCGCTCGTACTCGTAGTTGCCGAAGTAGTGCAGCTTGTCCCTGATGAGCGGACCGCCGAGCGCCGTGCTGATTTGCTGATTGTCGATCGGCTCGACGCGGTTCAGGACCGGGTTGGTCGAGTTGAAGCGGCTGTTGCGGAAGTTCCCGCGCAAGAGTCCCGTCAGCCGGTTCGTGCCCGACTTGGTCACCGCGTTCACCTGCACGCCGGTCGACCGGCCCATCGTCGCGTCGAAGCGGTTCGAGATGAACTGGAACTCCGCGATCGAATCCTGACTGAACTTGGGCTGGCCGCCGGTGCCGATATCCGCGGACACCTGCTGGCCGTCGATATTGAGCTGGAACTCCCGCGCCTCGCCGCCGTTTCTGTCCGGCAGCGGCGTGATGGCGTTGGTCGAGCTCGTGCGGCTGCCTGGCGCGACCAGCGCGAGCGCCATCCAGTTGCGTCCGTTCACCGGGAGCTCCTGCACCTGGCGCGGATCGACGTTGCCGCCGAGGCTCGATGTGGTCGTGTCGATGAGCGGCGATTCCGCGGTCACCGTCACCGCCTCCGCGACGGACGAAGGCGACATCTGCAGGTTGATGACGGCGGTCTGTCCCACGAGCACCTCGAGTCCAGTGCGCGTCACGCTGGTGAAGCCGGAGAGATCGGCCGTGATGCGGTAGGCGCCGACGCGGACGGCAATCCGGTAGCTGCCGCGCTGATCGGTCACCGTGTCGAAGGTATTGCCGGTGGCCTCGTGCACCGCTTTGATCGTCACGCCGGGGAGGACGGCGTTCGTGGAATCAGTGATGGTGCCGCCGAGCACCGCTTCTTGCGCGTGCGCGAAGGAGGGCAACGCGAGAATGACGCCGACCACCAGCAACCGTCCGACGAGGCCCGAAACCATGGTGTCCTCCAGGTGAGGTTGTGTGCGCGCGACGATCGTCGTGAGTTTTGCAGGCCGGAAACTAGCGTAGGTCCGGCATCGAGTCAACGGGATAACGAGGCCGTGGACGGCCGGCACACGTCGGACGACGTGCAGGATCCGGTTTTTGCGATCGAGCGAGAAGGAACGACCAAAGACCAACGACTAACGACCAAGCAGGACGGCCAGATCGTGACGGGCCTCTTCGTTCCGCGGATCGAGCTGGACGGAGCGGCGCAGGTGCACGATCGCTTCGTCGCGCGCGCCGCGGGATGCGAGCGCGGCGCCCAGGTGCCAGTGCGTGCTCGCCGAATCGGGCGCGAGGCGCTCCGCCTCGCGAAACTCGGCGATCGCGTCGTCCATGCGTCCCTGCTCGGCGAGCGCGATGCCCATGACGTTGTGGACGTCCGCGGACTCGGGCACGATGTCGCCGAGGTAGAAGCTGCCGGCGATCATCCGCGGCGCGCGGTCCGTCAGAGCGCGCGTGCGCGCCGTTTCAGAGGGCGGGGCCGAGTACGCCTGATTGAGCAGGGCGAGATACAGATCGAGCCCTTCCGCCAGCGGCGCGGGCTTGCCGGCGACGAAGCACGCCGGACACCACGCGGCGACGTCGCGCAGATCGACAACGGACGCCGGCACCGCGTCGCCGATATTCAAGAGCGACCGCACACCGTACTCCTGAATCGGACGGTCATCGCTCACCGCGTCGACGTCACGGGTCGCGTCCGCGAGCTTTCGCGGTGAACCGACGAAGGTGCCGGCAATCTCACGCACGTGGCCCATGTCGAGGCGCTGCAGGTCCGCCTGCACCGCTTCCGCGCGCGCGAGCGCGGCGGTCAGCCGCTCGGGATCGATCTCGGTGCGAGCATCGTTGGCGCCGACGAGCAGCAGATCCGCTTCGGCGCCCGAGAGGAGCACGGTCTGAGGAAAGACGTCGACGAAGGCGCGAATCATCGCGAGCGTGGTCTCGGTCGGGACCTGGTACGCGGGGAGCCACTGACTCATCCAGCCTTTTGGCGTCAGCCGCGTGCGCGCGAGCGCGTAGAACTCCTTCGAATACAGCGCGGCCATGCCCGCGTACCCGACAGGCGGCGGCTCCAGCGTGATCAGGTCGTAAGACGCCGCGGGCTGCATCTGGAGATGGTGACGGCCGTCGTTGACGTACACGACGACCCGCGGGTCGTGCAGGACGTTCCGGTTCACGTCCTCGAAGTACGACGCGTGCGCGAGGATGTCACGGGAAAGATCCGCGACCTCGACCCGGCTCACCGAAGGATGCAGCGACGCCGCGTGGGTCGTGTTGCCGACGCCGAAGCCGATGACCAGAACTCTCTCGGGACGATCGATCGTCAGCAATGGAATGTGCGCGAGCGCTCGCATGTACCGCTGACTGAGGCGCGTGGTCGCCGACATCGGATGACCGTTGGCGAGCAAGCGCCGTCCGTGACCTTGCCGTTCCGTCACCGCGATGATCTCGTTGAGCCCTTCGCTGATGGTGAGCAGCCGCTCGGATTCCATCGGACCGAGCGCCCGCGTGTTCACGTAGTTCGCGGGCAGCCGGAGCCACAGCGCAAGCGCGGCGCTGCTCATGAGGAGCGATCCGATCGCGGTCTTGTAGCGCACGCCTTCAGGCTTGCCAACCGCCGCCGCGGCAGCCCTAAAGGGCTGCGCTACAGCTGCACCGGCGAGAGCGAGCGGCACGACGGTGAGCGCGGCCAGGGTCATGAGCACGGTGGCGCTGGTCTGAATGCCGAATATCGGCAGGAGCACGAAGCCGGTGACGACTGCGCCGCACACCGCGCCGAATGTGTTCGACAGATACAGCGCGCCCGCGCGGCGGCCGACCAATGCTTCCGCGCGCT
>Ga0114129_10016277_pt1 | contig 10584 bp, 7 predicted proteins | sample RhiMetdeltSRZDD1_FD_80071 | JGI IMG/M metagenome (GOLD analysis project Ga0114129, IMG submission 80071) | Populus rhizosphere microbial communities from Tennessee, USA - Rhizosphere MetaG P. deltoides SRZDD1 (version 2) (version 2) | ecosystem: Host-associated > Plants > Roots > Rhizosphere >... | reverse complement strand
TCGACGCCCAACAACCCGCCGCCGAACAACCCGCCGCCGAACAACCCGCCGCCGAACAACCCGCCGCCGAACAATCCGCCTCCGAACAATCCGCCGCCAACCAATCCGCCGCCGGCGAACCCGCCGTCGGGTCAGCCGGTCGTGTGGACGAACCTGGTGAACGTGACGGCGAGCGGCAGCACGCTGCGCAAGACGGCCGGGTGCGGTGGCTGCCCCGACGCCGGCGCGATCTCGCAACAACAGATCTCCGGCACCGGCTTCGTGCAGTTCACGATGTCGGAAACCGACACGCTCCGCTTCATCGGTTTGGCGTCGGGGAGCTCGGGAACCGACGCGGGCGACATTCGGTTCGCCCTGCGCCTGCAGGCGGGAAGAGCGGAGGTGCGCGAAAGCGGGGCCTATCGCTCGGAGATCGCGGTCGCGTCCGGCGATACGCTGCGAATTGCGGTGACGGGCGGAACGGTCGAGTACTCGAAGAACGGCGCCGTCTTCTTCTCGAGCGCCGGTCAGGGGTCGCCGCTGATCGTCAAGACCTCGTTCTACGATCTGGGCGCCACGCTGACGAACGTCACGGTGGGGTCAGCCACGAGCGCGACAAACAGCAGCAGTAGCAGCACGACGGCAACGACGAGGTCTGCGCCGACTACGTCCGGGACGTCTGGCGCCATGTCCAGCGCGGCGAAACGGGCCGCCAAGAAGCAGGGCTAGGCACCGCGACGCGCTCCCACGTCGCCTTCTGGCGACGGGTGACGAACTGGAGGAAGCCTACGATCGTGGCGCAATTCATGAGGCAGATCGTGTAGGGCACCGTGAAGAGGGAAATCGATCGCCGTCCAGGGCGGTGGACACACCCGCCCAGCGCGGCGACGTAAAACAGCGCCTGGGCGGCCAACGTCGGGCCGTAGGGAAATGTGCCGGCGAGCGCGACATTCGACGCGAGCGCCGCAAGCTGCAGCATCGGCGTCGCCAACCGCAACGCCTTGTGCGAGATCGTTTCGACCCAGACGGGATTGCGGCGCGGATCGAAGAGCCACGTCTCCCGCGCGAGCAGCTGAAAGGTTCCCGCAATCGTGCGTACTTTCCGCACGAACTCCTGCTGCGCCGTCGCCGACGCCGCATCGAACGCTCGCGCGGCGGGCTCGAACAGTACGCGATGTCCGCTCCGCACCAGCCGCAGCGGCAGCAGCACATCGTCGAGAATCGTATCGTCGGGAAACGGCTCGAAGAGGGCGCGGCGGATGGCGTAAATGGCGCCGGTGGCCCCGACCGTTGAGCCGGTACGGCTTTCGCTCTTCCGCATCCACTTTTCGTAGTGCCAGTAAAACCCGACGCCCTTCTCCACCGCGGCGCCCTCCGGGTCCGGTGTCACCATCAGCTCGCCGCTCACGGCGCCGACCTCGTCATCAGCGAAATTGGCGACGAGCGCGCGGAGTACGCCGCGGTCGAACTGCTGGCGGGCGTCGGCCAGCACCACGATCTCGCCGCTGGCGGACGGCACCACGTCGTTCAACACCGCCGACTTGCCGCGCCGGACGTGGAACGCGCGCACGATGACGCCCGCCGTTTCGAATCGACGCGCACGCTCGACGGTTCGATCCGTGGAACCATCGGAGGCCAGCAGAATCTCGACTTTGTCGCGCGGGTAATCGAGCGACAGCAGGTTGACGAGCCGCTGCGCGATGCGGCCTTCTTCGTTGTGTGCGACGACGACCACCGTTACCGTCGGCTCAGCTTGCGCGCGCCGATGCGGTTTCGGATGCAGCAGCGCGCGGAGCCAGGCGACGAGGGGATAGCCGACGTACACGTACGCCAGCAGAAGGACGGACAACCAAAAGAGGAACAGGGTCATCGTGGTGTGAGGTGCGAGGTGCGACGTACGAGGTGCGAGGTGCGAGGTTGAGTGATCGCTCATCCTGAGCTTGTCGAAGGATGAGCCATACGAGCTCGTGGTTCGACAGGCTCACCACGAGCGTTTCTGGTGCTTAACGCGATCCCGAGGTCGCGACGGGCCCGAGCGATCGAATGGCATCGACGTCCGCGCCGATATCGCGGCGGTCGGTTCCAGCCCGCTTGAGCTCGCTCGACGCGGACAGCCGCACGTTGCCCGCCCGCAGCCCGGCGAAGCCGACCTGTTCGAGCGAGCGGGGGAAAAAATTATCGGGCGGATAGCGCTCCGCGCTGCCGCCGACGACCGCGTTCCGGCGCACGATCGCGCCCGGAAAGTACCGCTCGAGCGTCGGCCGGCCCGCCGCGGTCCCCTCCGCGAGGATGCCGGCGCCGCCGTCGACGACGATGTTGTTCTGAAAGACGAAGCCGGTATGGGGCGTGCGATCACCGCCCCACAACACGCCGCCGGTGTGCGCGGCGGTGTTGTGCTCGACGATCACGTCACGCGTGCCGTCGAGCAATTGCAGGAGGCGACCTCTTCCCCAGCTGCCGCCCACGTCCAGGAAGACGTTGTTGACGAGCGCGATGCGCCGCGTCTGCTGGCTGGTGTGAATGTCGTCGTGCCCGAGCACGTTGAAGCCCGCCGCCACATGACGCACCAGGTTGTTCACGAACGTGACGTCTTCGACAACCGACCACGGCGAGCCGCCGTCCTGGTTGCGCGGCGTGAACAGGATGGCGAAGCCGTTCTGCGCGTGCGGCCAGTTGTACTCCAGCAGGTTGCCGTCCACGAGCACGCGGCGCGCGTTCTTCAACTCGAAGAGATTCTTGACGGCCCACGCCACACCTTCGAATGCGGGATCGCCTTCCTTCCAGCGCAGCGGCTTGGTCAGGTGGTTCGCGACCACCTCGATGTCCGCGGGGACGAGCCCGTCGACGGTCGGGTCGGCGCCGCCGAACATGACGTTCTCGCCGGCGGCCTCGAGATAGTTGTTCGCGATCCTGAACGGCCCCGTGCCGTTCCACCCCGCGATCGCTTGAGAGTCGGCGCCGACCTCCTTGAAATCGGACAGATACGAGTTCACGACGGCGGTGTCACGCGAGTTGAGCGCAACGCCGCGCCGCGAGCCGCGACGCGCGTCGCCGTGCAGATAGCAGCGGTCGATGACGAAGTGATGCGGGAGCGCCGCGATCTCCGTCTCCTTCGCGCCGATCTGGACGAGCCCGCGCAGGAATTCGCCTTCAACCGGCGCGATCTCGAGACCCACCAGGCGGTAATGGTGCGCGCCCGGGTCCGCCTCGATCACGGCGTCCGCAGCCGAGGCCACGAGCTTCGCCATGAAACGCGCATGATTCGGCGTGACCCGATGGCCCGGGCCCGGAAGACCACGCTCGGTTCGCGGCGCGATCACAATCCAGCCGTCCCCGTCCTTTTTCGGCAGCCGGAACGGCCCCCGGTACGTCGCGCCCGGTTCGAGCGCGATCGAGTCCCCCGGCCTGGCACTGTCGATGGCCGCCTGAAGGTCGCCGCCCGGCGCCACACGAATGGTGCGCCCTGTCGACGCGACCGGGCTCACATCGACGGTCTGTCGCGGACGTTCGGCCATGCCTCGGTCCGCAGAGGGGCCGTCGGCCGCCCGTTGGCGGCCTCGCGCGGCCGGTTCGAACCGCCCCGCGAGCGTCGTCAAGCCGAGCGCGACCGCGGCGCAGCCACCCAGAAGACCGTGAACCCGGTATCTCATCGATGCGCTACCTGCTCCGCAGCTGCACCTGACCGCCGGTGGCCGTGATGGGATTGTTCTTGGCGTCGGTGCCCGAGAACGTCGACTGCGCCGTGTGGGAGACCGACAAAGCGCTGCACCACCGCGAATGGATGGTCGTCGTGCCCTTCGCGGGCACCGAGATGTCCGTGTTCCCGTTGTTGGTCACGCGGCCGTCGAACATATCGGTGCGGTTCGTAAAGTGGACCGCGACGCCGGCCGTCTCCGTGAAGATCTGATCGTAGAACCACGTGTTCGGCGAGCCGGCGCACGAGGCAGCGTCCGTGATCGGCGCGCCGCTGAAGGGCACCGGGTTCGGCCGGATTTCGACCGTCACGTTGGCCATCGACGCCCCGGCGGGCGGCGCGGGGTTCTGCGGCGGCGTCTGCTGCTGGGTCGTATCAGGGCCGGTCGGCGTGTGATCTGTGGTGCACGATGCCATGACGAGTGCGGTGGCGCTCGCGAAGACGAGAGTCCACGCGCGCGCGGACGTGGGCGATGTGATCCTCATACGCAGCTCCCTTGATGTGCAGTCGAATGAATCCCGCGGTTACGAACGGGGGGTCAGCCACCAGTCCGCCACGCGCGCGTAGGTCGACCCGAGCAGCGGTTTGATGGCTTTCTTCGCAGTCCAGCCTGCCCATTCGGCGCGGCGGGTGCGCGCGGGAGGCAGGACAATGCGGCTCGCAAAATCATTCCGGCACCGGGGCCGGACGGTGAAACGACCGACCACGAGACAGCGGCGATCCGAGCGTGTGCGTGTCGTCGGCTCGGACGTGAAGAGGACGCGCAGGCCGGCGTCGGCCGCCGTACGCGCGACCGCCGCCGAGAAATAGCCGCCGGGCACCGAGGCGACGGAGATGTCGTGGCCGAGAAGGTCTTCCAGGGCCGCGCGGCTTCGCGTCCACTCACGCCGCATCTGCGCGATCGAACACCCGCTGAACCTCATGGGGTGCGTCTGCGAGTGGCTGCCGATCACGTGACCGCGTGCGTCGAGCTCGCGAATCTGACTCGCCGAGAGAAAGCCGCGCTCGCCGATGCGATTCGTGGTCACGAAGCAGTGACCGCGCCAGCCGCGCCCTTCGAGGCGATCCGCAACCACCGTGTAGTAGGACACTCCCCCATCGTCGACGGTGATGGCGTACGGAAACACGCGCGACTTCTCTGACGTGGCGCAGGGCTTCGTCACATTCGAATCAATCAGGTGCGGCGCGAGAATCGGCGCGTCGTCACACACGCCGGCAAGAGCGCCGAGCTGCGCATCGAACTCCGCGAGAGGCAGCTTGTAGCGGTCGGCCGCCGCCGACTCGAAACCGCTCTCGCGCGGCTCGCGCAGGAAGACATCATGAAACAGCAACGACGCGATTGGCATCTCGGCGACTCCGGCGGGCCAGCCATTTCCATCGCAGATAGTCGGACAGTCGAGGCTGGCCCCACGCGGCCGAGTGGCGGCCTGCGGTGGACAGCGGCGCTATGTGGTCGCCTCTGACGAGCGCGATGAGACGACAACCGATCGCATCGAGGTTCTCGAGCACGACGCGGTACTGAATGACGACGTGCGACTCGCGGGCCTCGTCGAACGGATAGCTGGCCTGCAGATACACGGGACCGGTATCGATGCCCTCGTCGATGCGCAGGAGCGTCATTCCGACGTGCGCCAGATCGCGATTCACCAGCGCCCAGAAGCACCCGTGGGCGTTGCGATACTCCGGGCACATTCCTGGATGGAGAGCGAACGTTCCCACGCGCGCCAGCGAAAAGATGCTCGGTTTCAGAATGACCTTGCAGCGCGCGATGACCAGATCGGGATGCAGCCCGGCCAGGAAGTCGCGCGTCTGGTCGCCGTTCGGATCGGTGACGAAAACGCTCGGCACGCTGGCCAGGTCCGCCGGATGGCGCGCGCGCAGACGGGATAGCTCGCTCTGCATCCACGCCATGTCTTCGCGCGCGAGGGCCACCGCCCGGAACGCCCGGAACGCCACGACGTCGGCAAACCGCAGCCACCCTACGCGGCGGATTTCCCTGCGGGCCGCGCGCCACAACCGGCGCGGCTGACGGCGGATCACCACCAGACCCCGCAGGTCCATCGTGTGTGCGAGCCACGACGCGAGGCCCTCGCGATCGAGGGCATCCTCCTCGTGGCAGATCAGAACGACCTCAGGCAACGGCATGGATGCCCTTCGTGGACGATGGCTCGCGCCGCGAGAGCACGTCCTGACATCGCGCCTCGAACTCACGGGCTACCTGGGCCCACGAGTAGCGTTCCTGGACCAGACGACGGCCTGCGCGGCCGAGCGCCTGGCGCCGTGCCGGGTCGCGCAGCAGCGCAACGACCGCGCGCGCGAAGTCGATCGGATCGTCGGCGGCTATGAACTCCCGGCCGGGTGTGACGGCAAGGCCCTCGGCCCCCACGGTGGTGGAAACCACGGCTTTCTCCATCGCCAGCGCCTCGAAGATCTTCAGACGCGTGCCGCCGCCAGCCCTGAGCGGGACGACGAAGACCGCCGCTTCGGCAACGTACGGCCGGACATCGTCGACGGTGCCGCTCACGATCGCGCCGGCGCGGCGGGCCGCCGCGCGAAGCCGGTCCGTCGGGCGGCGGCCGACGATCGCCAGCGATGCAGTGGGGATTTCCCGCCTGATGCACGGCAGGATCGTGTCGATGAAGTACAACACCGCGTCTTCGTTGGGCCGCCAATCCATCGATCCGGTGAACACGATTCGATTCGGCAGCTCCGAGTAGCCGTTCGGGTGGAAGTAGGAGGTGTCGACGCCAGTGGGGATCGACGTCACGCGTGCGTGCGGCGCGAGCGTGTGCAGCCGGCGGCGATCTTCGTCGGAGACGGCGATGGTGAGATCGGCCGCGGCGCACGCGGCCGCCTCCCGCATCCGCACCTTCCGCCATTCGATCTCGAGAAGCGCCCGGCGCAGCGGCGACGGCTCGATCGCGCTCAGCCGCTTCCAGATCATGAACTCGACGTTGTGCTCGAAAAGGACCACAGGAACCTGGCTGTCGAACGGGACGTTGACGGCCGCAAACAGAAAGTCGGCGACGCAGAGGTCGACCGCGCCGCCGGCGATCAGCCGGTCGACGTGGTCGCGCACCTGCGGCACACGCCACTTCCACAGATCGACCGGATCCACGGTGACCCACGAGCGCGCCACCGCCCACGGAAACCGCCAATCGCCGCGCTTGGGCACCGCGTAAGGGATCGAGCGAATCTGACGACAGTGGGGCAGCTGGTGCGCCAGCCCCTCCAGGTCGTCACCCGATCCGTGCGTCGTGACCAGCGTGACGTGATGGCGGCGGGACAGCTCCGCCAGGATCTGCAGACTCCGGACGCGGCCGCCGGTGTTCGACGGCCAGAGTCCGCCCATCTTGACCCACAGGATTCGCATAGAAGGACCGAGGAGGCCTTGGCGAAACATCCCGCATGATGTCGGCCGGACGTTCGCCTTCACAGAAGATCCGATGCCAGATTTCGAGGTTGACGAGCAGCCAGAGACGGTCGCCGTGCGCGTCCCAGCCGGCGCGATGTTCGGCGGTAAGCTGCTGCAGGGCCGCGGCATCGAAGTAGCTTCGCGCCTGAGCGCGGGCGCCGAGCACGAACTCGTCGACGATGGGCTGGAACGACTCGCGCAGCCAGCGTCCAACCGGAACGGGAAAACCCATCTTGCGGCGCGTCAGAATCGACGGCGGGACGAGATCGCGGACAGCGGCGCGCAGCACCGCCTTGGTCTGCCAGCCGTGCAGCTTGAGCGCGCCGGGGAGCGCGGCCACGTGCTCGACCACGTGATCGTCGAGGAACGGCACGCGGCTCTCGATCGAGGCGGCCATGCTCATCTGGTCCTGCTTCATGAGCAGCTCGACGAGGTACGTCTGCAGATCTGCGTGGCTCATGCGATCGAGGAGTCCGCCGGATGCGCCCTCGTAGCACCGGAGCGCATCGGCGTACGGATCGCGGGCATCGAGCCGCTCGGGCTGCGACAGGATCCGGCGCTGCAGCGGCACCGGAAAGACGGCGAAGTTTTCCAGAAAGAGATCGCGAATGTCCGGCTCGAGCGCCATGAAGCTGCGGCCGGCATACCGGCGAGCGCGGCGCGGCAGCGCGCTCACGAGGTGTCGAACGCCGCGGCGTGCCGGTCCGGGGACGAGCGCCCAGTACGGCCGGCCGAGCCGCGCATTCCACAGCGTCGCGCGATAGCGGTTGTAGCCGAGAAACAGCTCGTCGGCGCCCTCGCCCGTCAACACCACCTTGACGTGATCGCGCGCCAGCCGCGCCACGAAATACAGCGGGATGCTCGACGTGAACGCAATGGGCTCGTCCTCGTGCCACACCAGGTGCGGGAGCGCCTCGAAGTACTCGGCGGGCGTGACGACGACTTCGCGATGATCGGCGCCGACCCACTTCGCGGCCAGGCGCGCGTACTCGAGCTCGTTGGCTTCCCTTTCTTCGAAACCGACCGCGAACGTCTGGATCCGCGTCCTGGCCGCCTGCGCCACCATGGCCGCCAGCGCGGTCGAGTCGATGCCACCCGAGAGAAACACGCCCAATGGCACATCGCTCATCAGGTGGCTGCGGACGGCTGATTCGAGCAGCCTGCGCACCACCGGCGCCTGCTCGCGAATCGTGGACGACAACCGCGCGACCGGGGTGGGTGGACGCCAGTAGCGGCGCGATCGGAATCCATCCGCCGGCGACCAGGACAGCACGTGTCCGGGACCGAGCTTCCTGATGTCGCGGAAGAACGTCTGCTCGTCGGCGAGAAACCGGTTCGCCAGAAACTCCGGCAGTGCCTCGTCGTTGAACTGCGGTCGAATCGCGCCGGAAGCCATGATCGCTTTGATCTCCGATCCGAACAGCAGCTCCGCGCCGGTGCGCGCGTAATACAGCGGCTTGATGCCGAGCCGATCGCGCGCGAGCAGCAGCCGCTGGCGCGGACGATCCCAGATCGCGAACGCGAACATCCCGTGCAGGCCGTCGACGACGCCTTCGCCTTCGTCCTCGTACAGATGGAGGATGGTTTCGGTGTCGCACCGCGATCGGTAGCGGTGACCGCGCGCTTCGAGCCCGGGTCGGAGCTCGGCGTGGTTGTAGATCTCGCCGTTGAACACAATCCAGACGCTGCCGTCCTCGTTCGACATCGGCTGGCTGCCGCCGCCGACGTCGACGATCGAGAGGCGCCGGTGCGCGAGGCCGATGCGGCCGTCGACGATCAGCCCCTGGCCGTCGGGGCCGCGATGGGCGATCACGTCACGCATCCGCACGAGCCGATCCTCTTCAGCGCGCTCGCGCGGATCGAACTTGAGGATTCCTGCTATGCCGCACATGGGTTTTCAGAGAGTTCTTGTTTCGTCCTTCGTCCTTGGTTCTTGGTCCACGGTCCGTCCTTGGTCCCTCGTCCGTCCTAGGTTCAGGGTCCCAGGTCCGCTCGGGTCTGATCAGCGTTCGGCGCACCAAGGACCAGGGACCAAGGACGGACCAAGAACGAACGACGAAGGACGAAGGACTTACATTCAGCTCGCTTGCTCGACCATGACGGCGCGCTCGTCGACGCGCACCGACTCGCCCGATCGCTCGAAGGACAGGCCGGCCGGGAGGCCGCGCGCGTCATAGATCAGGCGCACCGCCGGCGGCGACAGCAGCGCCTGCGCGTCGGGCAGCAGCAGCGTCAGCACACGCCACGGGAACGCGGCCGTCGTGGAATAGATCAGCGTCGGCGCGGGCTCGCGGCGACCGTAGTCGGGCGCAATCCAGCCGCGAATCGGCCGAATTTCGCCGCACCGCAGCGACGTTCGCACGGGCACCGATGCGAAGGGGCCGACCCACAGCGCGCGACCGCCGGGCGTCTGCGCGCGCGCCCAGCGATTGGGCCCGAGCGTGACGCGCATCGGCGCGAACTGAAACGTCAGGTTGACCTGATGCTGCGCGCTCCCGGCCAGGTCGTCCACGACGATCCAGTAGCGCGGCTTGACGAACAGGATCCGGCGGCGATGCACCACGCCGTCGCCGCGGTATGTCGCATCGTGCTCGGCGTCCAGAAAATCCAGCTCCGGCGTCGAATGCCATTCGCGGAGCCTCACGCGCGGACGGCTGCGCCAGCCGAACGGCCCCGCCGGCTGCGCCTGACTTTCGCCGTCCACGATTACCGTGTTGTGGGCCGCGGTCGATCGGAAGAAGTCGCGCCATTCCGTTTCCGGCGTGTAGCAGTAGTTCCCCGGGTCCACGAGACACGGCTCGCCGAAAATCGCGCATTGGATGCTCAGGAGATCGGCGTGTCCATGTCCACCGCTCACCGGACATCCCAGCGGTCCGATGTCCACGATCATCTGGTGCGCGTCGCGGTCCCATCGGTTGCGCATGATCGCGTAACCGCCTTCCGGGAACACGCGCGAGGCGGGACGCGCCGGCGACGCGGAGCGCAGGCTCTCGAACCGGCGCATCCCGTCGGCGCCGATCAGCCAGAACACTTCGGGCGCCGCGCCGCCCGACGCCCACACGAGCTCCGATCGATCGAACATCACGGCGGCCGCGGCGAACACGCCGCGGGCATCGCCGGGCGCCCGGCGCGTCAGCGGCAGCAGCGTGCCGCCGTCGGCGTCGCCGATCGCGGGAATCGAACCGTCCGGCTGTCGCACGGCCAGCAGGAAGTCGACCATGCGGCGCGCGATGTCAGCGATGGCGGGCGGTACGCTCACGTCGTTGCGTGACGCCAGCAGCAGAAAATGCAGATAGATCTCGGCCGTGTAGCGGTGGTAGCAGGTCGACTGCTCGAAGTGGACGCCGTCCGGCGAGATCTGCCGTCGGCTCTCGGCGATCAGAATGCGCGCGCCCAGCTCGCGCCATCGGGCGGCGTCGACGAACTCCTGAAAGAGGGTGCCGGCGTAGAACAAGCCGAGCGCCTCGCCCGTCAGGTGCGTGTTGGGCGAGAAGTA
>Ga0114129_10016275_pt1 | contig 10585 bp, 11 predicted proteins | sample RhiMetdeltSRZDD1_FD_80071 | JGI IMG/M metagenome (GOLD analysis project Ga0114129, IMG submission 80071) | Populus rhizosphere microbial communities from Tennessee, USA - Rhizosphere MetaG P. deltoides SRZDD1 (version 2) (version 2) | ecosystem: Host-associated > Plants > Roots > Rhizosphere >... | reverse complement strand
GCTCTTCCGATACGAACTTCCGCCTGAAGACCGTACTACGAACTTTTGAGTTGGATACGTGAGCGTCGCCGTTGGCTGTCATAGGCCTGCCTTCAAATCGGCGTACAAGAGTCTGTGGAATAGGTGCTCGCCCGCCTCGCGCCTCACCGAGAGCCGGCCCGCCTCATACGAGCGTGAATTGAGCCCGCGCTGAACCGATTCGCAGATCGCGACGTCCTCATCCTGAATTCGCTGACCAACGGCGATGCTCGCGAGGTTCCGCTCGCGCGCTTGCTCTGAGACGTCAGCGAAATAAAAGTCAAAAATCACTTCGGTTCGGTCGATTCCGCGTGGAAAGACGAGGTTCGTGTCCATAACTCCTTCGTACCAGTTGATCATCAAGTTTGGATAGATCCAGTAATACAGAGCGCGATCGCCTTTGCGAACCTCACCAGTTTGAGCTTCGGCCCCCGCCTTCACCACTGGGCTCGACTGCAGACAGAATCTCTCGCCGTTCTCGATCGTGTAGTGACTGTAGTCGAGAACGCTATCGAGTCCTTTGTGAAGATGCGGTACATGATAGCCGCCGTCCAGATAGTTATCGACAAACACCTTCCAGTTGCAGTTCAACACGTAGCGGCGCCGCTCCATCCAATGAAGTCCGTCAACGCCTATCCTTCCTATTTGTCCGATGAGATCCGCGCCAAGAAATTCCGCGAGCGTTGGACCCTCACGCTCGAGCTTCACGAATACCCAGTTCTCCCACAAATCTGTCTGTAGCAGCGCCAGCCCATTGGCCGCCCGATCGAAGCTGCAAACTTCTGCAAAGTCCGGCGTCCCCTTTAGGTCTCCCTCCAGCGAGTAGGTCCAGCCGTGATACGGGCAGCGGAGGTTCTGGGTTGTGCCTTCGGCGGCGGTCATCACCGCGGCGGCATGGTGGCGGCAGACATTGAAGAATCCGCGCAAGACCTGGTCGGTTCCTCTGATAACCAGAACCGGTTCTCCGGCAACCTCACACGTAGCATACTGACCCGGCTCGCGAAGTTGATCGGCGCGCCCCACCATCTGCCACGAGCGGGCAAAGACCGTTCGTCGCTCTAAGTCAAACACCAACGGGTCCGCATACCACGAAGCCGGAATCGTCCACGCCTCGGAAAGAGGCGCGTGCGGATCGTAGCTCTCGATGATCTCTTTGGTAGAAGCTTTCATGCGGTTGCGCCGTTCGCGAAGTCACGTCATCAAACGGTCTAACCGCAGTGTAGTGGCTGACCTTTGCTCTGCGCAACGATTGTGACACAAATGAGATGGCTAGGGTTGAAGTAAGAGTTTTCCTAGACAGCGCTAGTTTGACTCCAAACTGTCTTGTGATATTATCACCACGTTTCGACGAGCCCGAGCTAGGGGTCTCCGTCCTCTGAGATCAAAGACTCCGACTCTTCGGCGACCGCTCCTGCACTACGAGACGGAGGTCCAATTCTAATCGGGCACTAAGATCTGTCTCTTCGTTAGGAGGGCACATGAAAAGAGAATCGGTCTTGGAGTTGAAGAGTGAAGTCCTGAAGTCCCTTTGGGCGCAAACAGCCCAGCACGCGGGGACCCAAGCGCAAAGCCTAGTAAACCCGCGTGTAGATAGCCGCCTCGCTGTGGGATACTCCCAGATAAAGAAAGACGATTATCAGCTTGAGCTTCGTGTGCAGCGTCAACACGGGGCAGCCTATAAACAGGCTCTGATATACAAGGAGAAAGCTAACCACGAAGCTAATATCGAAGTAGTCCCCTCCATAGAAATTCCTTCCAAGGCGGCGGTCTTCGATGTTAGTGGCCACAAAGGGCTTACGGATAAGAAGGAATCGCTTCACATAGGCGTATCAATAGGCCACTCCGATGGCGGTGCCGGAACATTGGGAGCTTTTGTATCAGATGAGGAAGGAAACACGTGTGTTCTGAGCAATAATCATGTGTTGGCTTTGATGGGTCAGGCCGAGTTGGACGATCCTATCTACCATCCCGGACGTCCCGATAAGCCGCTGCTTAACGCCAAGAATCAAATAGCAACTCTTTCAAACTTTATTATCATTTTAAAGAATGATAGAAACCCGGCCGACGCGGCGATTGCAATTCTAGATGACGACATTCTCCATGAAACAAACCGAGTTCCACCCGGTTTGGGCTTTCAATCAGAAGGTGCGATGATCAAGGAAGTTGCCTCTCTGGAGGATTTGTATGAATTGCTGAAAAAGGATCAGCCGGTTTGTAAGATTGGCCGCACCACCGGGCATACTGACGGCCAGATTGGTGCAGTCTCTTTGGATAACAGCTATTGGAAATGTGGTATTTGACAATGTGATTGAGGTTAACTGGGAATCCAACAGAAAACCTTTTTCCAAACCGGGCGATTCAGGCAGTATAGTCTATACAAAAAACGGATTGTGGGCGGTTGGATTACACTTTGCGGGCGGAGAAAAGAAGGTTGACGGAAGAACGTTTGGAGTAAGTTATAGCTGCAACATAATGACTATTCTTCAGACACTGGAAGTGTCGCTCTTGGACTAAGCTATGGCAACTGTGAAAGCCGCGCTTCAAGCTAAGGAGAAGACGAAGGAGATTTTAAAGGGAATCCCCGGTGTCGACGGTATCGGGATTACCTGGGATGAAGAAGGTGAGCCTTGTGTCCGTGTCAACGTCGAGTATGGCATGAGTGAGGAAAGGCGACGGAGGATACCTTCTTTGGTGGAAGGGGTCCCCATTGTGGTTCAAGAGGTTGGGGAGATACGAACTGAGTAGATCCGCCATCATTCATCTCTCACTTCAGGAGGTCGATATGCCGATATCAATGACTCGCCGTCAAATGTTAATGAACACCGGTGCAGTAGCGGCTGGACTCACGCTCGGCCGCGCTACTGCTCGCGCCGAATGGATTGCCTCGTCGACACTTCCCCTTGATGAGGAGAAGGTGAAAGTGCGCGCCAGGCTACACAACAACGAAAACCCATTCGGCCCCTCAGAGAAAGCGCGCCGGGCGATGACCGACGCGTTCAATGAGGGGTGCCGCTATCCTGGAGGACAGAACAAGAAGCTCGAAGAGCTGATTGCGAAGAAGGAAGGTCTGCCTGCAGATCAAGTCATCCTCGGCGCCGGCTCGGGTGAGATCCTGCGCATGGCCGCAATGGCTTATGGCCCGCAAGGTGGAGAGCTGCTGACCGCGCATCCGACTTACGAAGGCCTTGAGAGCGCCGCTCGCACCATCGGGGCTTTTGTGCACCGCGTGCCGCTCAACAAGAACTTCGAACACGATCTGGACGCCATGGACCGGCGGACCACGCAGGCGGTACGACTCGTGTTTGTGTGCAATCCGAATAATCCGACGGGCACCATCGTGCCCGGAGATCGCCTGCGCACGTTTTGCAAAGAAGTTTCCAAGCGCTCGATCGTCCTGGTGGACGAAGCGTACCACGACTATGTTGACGCTCCGCAGTACTCGTCGATGATCGACCTTGCGCTCGAGGGACACAACGTGATCATCTCGCGCACATTCTCGAAGATTCACGGGATGGCCGGGCTGCGCGTCGGCTACGGATTCGCCCGCTCGGATATCGTCGCCCGCCTGCGGCAGTTCCGTAATCAAATCAACGTTCTGGGTTTGGCCGCCGCAACAGCCAGCTATCAGGATCCGGAATTCCAGGGCCTCAGCCGCAAGAGAAACGCCGAAGCGCGGTCGTATCTCTACAAGGTGCTCGATGAGCTGCGCTATCGCTACATTCCATCGCACGCCAACTTTGTGTTCTTCCACCTGGGCAAGGATGCGCAGGCGCAAGCGTTCCGCGATGCGATGGAGAAGCGAGGCATTCTGGTGGGACGAGTGTTTCAGCCTTACACGGAATGGGCTCGAGTGAGTACGGGTACGATGGACGAAATGAAGATCTTCGCGACGGCGCTCCGAGAGGTGACAAGCCAGGGATTGACGGCGGCAAAGAAGCAGGCTGAACCTGAGAACTAGTGGGATGTAAATTGCATTTTGCTAACGGAGTCACATGTAGGGGGCGGCCCTCCGTTGCCCCCCAGAGTTGTGTTCTCAAGATACTGAATGATGTCCAGTCTGGGGCGGCCACGGAGGCCGCCCCTACATGTTCTTTCCGAGTACTAGCGAATCAACTGTAACAGGCAACTGATATTGCAACATCAACTCTCGGAGGGACGAACCCGGTTCATCCAGTAAGCCCACACCACTGCCAGCGAGAAGAAAATCAGGCTTGAGATACCGGCCACGCGAGGATTGGGAGGCGGTGCGCCCGTGATGTTGTTGTACCAAGCCAACGTGAGAAGGGCGATCACAGTCCAGAATGCAAACACGCCGAGGCGATTCCTGGTGTGCGTTGCCCGAACGTAAAGAATGATGGCGAGCACCCAGAAACCGCCTTCTACAATGATGGTCGCGGGAACAGAACGCCAGAGCCCTATTCCAACCTCGCTCGCCACGCCTGGTGCTAACGGTGACTTGAGACTTATGAAATCGAGCAACCAGTGACTCAGCACGGCCGCCGCAATGACCCAGGCACCACGCGCGTAATGCCGACTCAGAAAGTAGACCGCTGCGAAAAGAGCGGCCCAGATCACGATCATTAGCAGGCTGTGGCTCCAAACAATATCGGATGAATCGAGGTAGTTCGCCGCTCCTCTGCCAGGCTTGAACTGCACATGTTCGATTCCTGCGATCAGGAAAATCACCCAGAGAAAATCTGCAAGCATTGCTGCCAGGACGAGTGTGCCGAGAGAGAGTCTCGGCTCAACACGCTTTGCAACAAGGCCTACTGCGAAATGCCCAACGAACATAAGCCCATCAAAGTAGTGTTATTGGTTCTTTGTTTGCGGAACCTGAGTGCCTTGCGAGGCGACCACCTGCCAGCGGCCGTCTCGCTTGACGAAGACGTCGGTGAATCGTTGAACAACACTCGCGCGATTGCCCTGGTAGCTGCCGGCGAGGACTGATCGGCCCGTGACGACGGCCACGTTGCCAAATACTCGAACGTTTAGATCATCAATCGAGCCCGATTCGATTCGCCGGTCGCCGGAGCCCAACTCCTGCATTACTTGCGCCTTCGTAAGTACTCGACCTGTCAGGTCAATCACCGACCAATAATGAGTGTGCCATGTTGCGCCCTGCCGCATTCGCCCGGTCTGAAATGACCTGAACTCTTAACGAGGAACCCTGAACTCGAAACTCTTAACGCTTAACCCGGTACTATCACTTGTTTAACGCTGACAAGCGAGCGCCGAGTCGTCCGGCATTGTGACAAGTCATGCACGCGAGACTCGAATTCGCCGCAGATGCAGGATTCGCTTTCCAATTCTTGGCGACCGATTCGTAAGGCGTGCCTCCGAGCACGGCGAGTATCTTGTCAATATACTGCGCGCTCTCTTCGTTGCGGCCGGTGCGTTGAGCAGCCTGCGCGAGACCAGCGAGAAGCTCCCCTCGAAGATGCACTGGTAGTTGATCTACAGCGGAGCCCTGGAATCTCCACAAGAGTTTGTAGGAGTCATAGGCTTGCGACCAAGCGGCGGCCCGGTATTCCTTCGGCAGCCGATCACCCAGAAACACAAAGGTGCCTCCGTTAACCGCAGCCGCACCCGGGTCCATCGGTCCGACCTGGCGCGCCTGAGCTTGAAGATCGAGTCCTTGGCGATAGTACTTCTGGAATTCATCGCTGCGGTTGCTTTCGTGTGCGCGCACGGCGCGGTAAAAAGCTGCGCCCGCCTTCCAGGCAAGGAGGCTCGCTTTTTCGAGAGGCCGCTTTTCGAGAAGCAGGTCGATGTTTTTTTCTCCCCTCGAGAAGCGTTCCATGTCGTCAGTCAGCCAGCCGGCAAAAATATCCTCACGAACGAGAGTGTGAACAGTAAGTCTAGAGTCCGAGAGCGGCGGGTCCGGCGACTGCGCCGCCGCAATGGTCACGAGTGCAACTATAAACAAAACTTTCTTGATAGCGTACACAGCTTCTGCACCTCCTGGGAAATTCCTGGCCCTGACGTTCACGCCGGGGCGTCCGATTGCCGTCGAGTCTAACAGCGGAGAGACTCGAGAATCAACGATACGCTGCTCCGCGATTTGCCGAGCGAACCCGACCAAGCGCAAGGACTCCCCGGCTCTCAAGCATCAACGGACCACGCGGAGAGCTTCGGTCCCGGCGAATCCTGATGTCAAATGTTGCTCGATGGGAGCCCGGATGCGCCGCTCCCAGTCTTCAAACGCTTGGTTGTGGCCGAGTGTTCCGGCTCAATCATAAATCCTTGACCGGCCACTCGTCTTGGCTGAATCTATTAGCTATCGATGAGCAGATTCCGAAAACCACGAAGCCCCGAATCGCGGAAAGACGACGCGACAGAAAAACCGCGCGTGTCGCCGCGGGACTTATTGCGGCTTGTTTCTTATGCAAAGCCGTACCGCGCAAGGCTTGCGATAGCTTTGCTCTCGCTGTTGATCGCCGGCGTGCTCGGGCTTGCGGTTCCTCAAGTTGTGCGAATGCTCATAGACGCGGCATTCGTCGAGCGCGACTTGTCGAAGCTCAATCGACTCGCGCTGCTTCTTGTCGGAGTGTTCGCAGCTCAAGCCGGATTCAGTTTCTTGCGAACGTATTTGCTATCGTACACCGGCGAACGAATTGTCGCGGACGTGCGAACGCAGGTCTATAACCACTTAACCAGTCTCCCCGTAGCGTTCTTTGCCACCCGTCGAGTCGGCGAGCTGACTTCTCGACTCGCGTCCGATGTGAGCGTAGTCCAGACCGCCACTACCGGCAGCATTACCGAGCTTCTGCGGTCAGGCTTGTTGTTGGTGGGAGGCGTCACGATCATCTTCATCACCAATCCTCGCTTGACGCTGCTGATGCTGGCGATAGTACCGGTCGTAATTGTCTCGGCGCATTTCTATGGGCGTTATGTTCGCCGATTGAGCACGAAGGTTCAGGACCGGCTCGCCGAGGCGAACTCAGTCCTCGAAGAGACGCTGTCGGCCATTCGCATCGTCCAATCATTCGTCAGGGAGGGATATGAGCGAGCGCGCTATCGCGATCGAATCCAGGATTCACTGAAGCTCGCGGTGCGGCGCGCGGTTGCAAACGGCGGCTTCATCGCGTTCATCATTCTGGTCGTGTACAGCGGAATTGCGGTTGTGCTGTGGTTTGGAAGCCGAATGGTGATCGCCGAGCAAATGACGGCAGGTGATCTGATCGCATTCGTGCTCTACACGTTTTTCGTCGGTGGAGCAGTAGGCGGAATGACAGAGCTCTACGGCCAGTTCAATCAAGCGATTGGTTCAACCCGGCGTGTGTTCGAATTGCTCGACACTAAACCGGAGATAAAAGACCCGGAGAATCCGGAACCGCTCGCGGCAGTCAGAGGCCACGTTCAATTAGTCGACGTGCACTTTACTTATCCCGACGAACGCGCGCTGCCGGTTTTGAAAGGCGTAACTGTCGAAGCGAAACCCGGCCAGATCATCGCGCTGGTCGGTCCGAGTGGAGCAGGGAAGTCGACGCTCGTGGCCTTGATACCACGTTTCTATGATGTGACTTCGGGAGCGATACTGGTCGACGGGCATGACATCAGGTCGCTGCGGCTTGCCGATTTGAGAGGTGCGATCGGAATGGTGCCTCAAGAGACTACGCTATTCGGCGGACCGATTCGCGAGAACATCGCTTACGGAAAGCTCGGAGCAAGCAACGACGAGATCGAAACAGTCGCTCGCGCGGCGCACGCGCACGAGTTCATAGTCGAATTCCCGGATGGGTACGAGACGATCGTCGGCGAGCGTGGAGTCAAGCTCTCGGGCGGGCAGAGGCAGCGGATCGCAATCGCCCGGGCGCTGCTGAAGAACCCCGCGATATTGATACTCGATGAGGCGACAAGCTCGCTCGACTCCGAATCAGAGCGTCTGGTGCAAGACGCGCTCGAAACTTTGATGCAAGGCCGCACTACTTTCGTGATAGCTCACCGGCTTTCGACGGTGCGCCGCGCCGATTCCATCATCGTGCTCGACGAAGGAGGAATTGTTGAAGAAGGCACGCACCAAGAGTTGTTGTCCAGAGGTGGGCTTTACAAGCGACTCTACGAGATCCAGTTTAAAGATTACCCTGTTGCGGTGGGCGCTGTTACGGAAGGCGAGTGGTGACTGACAATCTGAGCGCTTCCCGTACGCGGGCAGGAACGCGCTTTCGCTCACGTGCTTACTTCAGCTTCGCAGAACTCTGGATAATTAATGACGAATCCAGCCTCGTTCACTGCGAGTTCCGCAACAAACCGGCCACCCGCGCTTTCGTATCGATACGTCCTCTCGCCGACGCGCCGATAGATCTGTTCGAGAGGCTCGAGCGTGAAACTTGGGAAGCGAAGCCACGCGGCCCGCACTGCTGACTCTTGACCAATCGCAAGATCCAGTCGGCGAATCGGAAACAGATTCGTCGATGGGCTAAAGTTAAGGTCCAGATCAATGCACCCTTCTGCTTCGTGACGCTCCGCTCCGTTGAGCAACCAACGGTGTGCGGCGTCGACTGTGAGCTGGATGTCTACAGGTTCATTCCCCAGCCAGCCCGTAACCCTGCCGGTCAGAGTTCGCCACGCTGAATCGCAGATCACCAGGTAGTCAAGCAGGCACGGCTCCTGTTCGTGCGCGAAGACCGCGGTTCCGATCAGGCGCCAGGTAGAATCCTGGAAGATTACCCGGGCGGATTCATGGCCCGGTCGATCAAGTCTGCGCCATAAGATTGAGTGGTAATCCAAGAGAGAGTTCTCCTTTATTTCAGGAACCCCTAAACGTGCTTCAACCAGCGGCCGTCATAGATCATTGTTGCCGCACCTGTTAGCATTACGTGCCCGTCGTCCCGCCAATGCACACGGAGTGCGCCGCCTTCGGTTTGCACCCGTACGTTTCGACCGGTCAAGGCATTGACCGCAGCGGCCACCGCTGAAGCACACGAGCCTGTGCCCGATGACAGCGTGTGGCCGGCTCCGCGCTCCCAGATTCGAATCTCGATTTCTTCGGCCGAGATCACTTGCGCGAATTCCACATTGGCGCGATCGGGGAACATTGGATGATTTTCGATGAGCGGCCCGATCTCTTGGAGGTTCACAGCGTTCAGGTCGGATACGAAGATGATGCATTGCGGATTCCCCATCGACATGCAAGTCACTTCGAGTACGTCTCCACCGATCTGCAGTGGATAACGCACGACATGATCGATTGGTGGGGAGAGGGACATCGGAACAGCTTCGCTAGAAAAGCTTGGCGTACCCATATCGAAATCGAACTCAAAGCGTGCGCTTTCGCGCGATACCAGCCGCCCGTGCTTTACTCCGGCAGCAGTGGCGATTCTGATCTCGGGCTCCTGCCACAATCCTGCGTGATAAAGATAGGCCGCGGCGCAACGCGTGCCATTGCCCGAGACGCCGGCCTCGCTCCCATCGGCGTTGAAGATCCGCGAAACGAAATCCGCGTCATCCTGCTTGGCCCGTGTCACGAAGACGATTCCGTCGGCTCCTGCGCCGTAATTGCGCTGGCACATCTGTCGCGCCAACTCACCTGCCCCGTCGAGCGTGGTGATGTCTTCCACCTGTAGAATCAGAAAGTCGTTGCCCATCCCCTGGGCCTTGGTGAATTTGATATTGGTCAAATGACTTCTCCAAAAAGAGGGCCGAACAGTCCGGCGCTGAGCCTCTGCGCCCTCGAGATTTACGCTTGACTGCCCCAAACGGCTATGGTAATTTCGCAACTCCCCAAGTAGTTTAGCGGTTGATAATTGAAAGGAGCGTAAGCCGTGGCAAGCCTCCAAGCTCGAAGCCCGTTACGCAGTGCCCACCCGCTGTTTTTTGTAAACAAAGTCGTATCTCTTACAGCCTTTATCTTATTGCTAGGAGTCGGATGGGTTGCGCTCAGCTATCTGAGAAGCGACATGTTTGATCGCTGGCGAAGCGGCTCATCCGATAGCGTCTCAGCATCAAAGAGCGCAGTCGTTCCGATCAAAGAGGGGAACGCACCCGAGGTCAAACAACTGGCGGCGCCTGTTCGATTGGTCTATTCCTGCGCCGCGGACAAAGATTACTATCACGTCTACACTCACTTGCCGGCGCGCTGCGACCGCACAGCGGTGAGCGAGCAAGCCGCTATCGAACGAGGCCTGAAACGCTGCAAGGCCTGTTTTCCGGACTGACCAATTGCGGATTACGGAATTCCGATTCCTACAAAGCGGTCGTACGGGTTTCAATCCGCAATCCGCAATTAGAACGGCGGCATGTCTGCTTCTTCAAAGTTCGAGAACGCGCGCAATTCCCGAAAGCGCGCGTTGATCTCGTCGTAAGTCAGTCTGCGCATCCGTTCGCAGCCGAACTCCTCCACATTGAACGACGCCATCACTGAACCGTATATGATAGCTCGCCTGAATGCCGCTTCATCTGTTGCGTTGGTGGCCCCAAGGTAGCCCATCAGCCCGCCGGCGAAGCTGTCACCTGCGCCCGTCGGATCAAACACTTCCTCAAGCGGATAGGCCGGTGTTGCAAAGTAAGACTGCTCGGTGAACATCGCCGAGCCGTACTCCCCGCGCTTGACCACCAATCTCTTCGG
>Ga0114129_10016273_pt1 | contig 10585 bp, 6 predicted proteins | sample RhiMetdeltSRZDD1_FD_80071 | JGI IMG/M metagenome (GOLD analysis project Ga0114129, IMG submission 80071) | Populus rhizosphere microbial communities from Tennessee, USA - Rhizosphere MetaG P. deltoides SRZDD1 (version 2) (version 2) | ecosystem: Host-associated > Plants > Roots > Rhizosphere >... | reverse complement strand
TGTGCGGCCACTTCGCGGCCGCCAGTTCGGCGGACGAGAGGTCATCACCGGTGTTCACAAATCCCTTGTCGTCGAGCGCGATACATCCATCAAGCCAGCGCGTGTTGGGGGTCGCTCCCGTCATCATGAAGACGTGGCGGATGCTGTGCGTCTCGACGCCGCCCGTTCGTTCGTCGCGCCACCGGATCCGCTCGAGCCGTCCGTTCCCTTCCAGGCCGACAATCTGCGTACCGGCCCGGAGGACGATCGAGGGGGTCTCCTCGATCCGTCGAATGAGATAGCGGGACATCGTGTCCGCCAGTCCGTCTCTCCGGACCAGCAGGTGGACGCGTCGAGTGGACTGCGCGAGAAACACCGCCGCCTGCCCGGCTGAATTCCCGCCGCCGACGACCACGACCTCCTGGCCCTGACACAGCTGCGCTTCCATCGGCGTCGCGCCGTAGTAGACGCCCGCGCCTTCGAACGCCGACAGGTTGTCGAGCGCGGGTTTGCGGTACGCGGCACCGGTGGCGATGATGATCGTGCGCGCCGCCGCGCGCGGGCCGCCGGCCATCTGGACGGTGTATCGCTGACCGTCGCACGCCAGGCTCGTCGCCCCCCTGGCCACCATCACGTGCGCGCCGAACTTCAACGCCTGCATATAGGCGCGGCCCGTGAGGTCCAGTCCGGAAATGCCGGTCGGAAATCCCAGGTAGTTCTCGATCCGCGAGCTCGAGCCCGCTTGTCCGCCGGGGACGTCGGATTCGAGCACGAGGACATCGAGGCCCTCCGACGCGCCGTACACCGCTGCCGCGAGGCCCGCCGGCCCGGCTCCCACGATCAGGAGATCGGTCACCCGTGTTTCGTCGATGTCGTCATTGAAGCCCAGACATTCCGCGATCTGGGCGTTCGTGGGATTCCGCAGCACGGCGCTGCCGCGGCAAATCAGCACGGGCACGTCGTCGACCGTGACGTGGAAGCGATCGAACAGCTCCTCCGACGTACTGTCGCGGTCGAGATCCACGTAATGAAACGGGTGGCCGTTGCGCGCCAGAAATTCCTTCGCGCGGAGCGTGCCGGCGCTGTGCGCCGATCCGATCACGACGACGTCGCCCCACTCGCGGGCAATCAGCTCGACCCGCCGCAGGATGAAGGCCCGCATCAGGATCTCGCTCAACTCGGCGTCGGTCTGCACCAGCGCCAGGAGCTGCTCTCGAGTGAGCTCGATCACCTCCCCCGACTCGCTGACGCGCAGCTGCGCCATCGACCGGCGTCCGCTCATCAGGCTGCCCTCGCCCGAGAATTGCCCCGCCCGGAGCGTGGCGTTCAGCCCCTCCGCCCGGTCGAACGGTCGCAGCGCCTGAATCGACCCGCTCAAGACGAGAAAAAACGGCACGACTCTGTCGCCCACGTCGACGAGCACGTCACCGCGAGAGGTCGAACGGCGCCGCCCGTGCGCGGCGATGCGCGACGTCTGCTGCGGCGTCAGCGTCGGAAACAGGTGCTCGGGGAGCGCTGCGCCTGCGGGCTGAGGCATGGGCGGTCAGCTGGATTTTCGGGAATCAGGAAGGAACTTGCTGCATTAATTATCCTCCGACTTCCGTCGCCGCACAAGACTGTTTCTTTTCGAACGAGGGCCGCTATGATGTGCGGCCCATGCCGAAATCCGATCGTCTCGCCCGGATTCTCGAATCGCCCCGGCTGGAACGCCTCGTCTCTCGTCTTCACCCGGAAGTCCTTCATCAAGTCATCCAACGCCGCGGGCTCGAAGACTGCGCGGACATCGTCGCGCGTGCGACGCCGGAGCAGCTGGCAAGGGTGTTCGATCTCGATCTGTGGCGCAGCACGCAGCCGGGACTCGACGAAACGCTGGACGCCGATCGGTTCGGCGTGTGGCTCGACGTCCTGATGGAATCCGGTGCGGCGGTCGCGGCGGAGAAGCTCATGGGCGTGGACGCGGATCTCGTCATCGCCGCGATCGCGCAGCACGTGCGAGTCTTCGATCGCGCGGCCGTCGCGCGCACCGGTTGCGAGATTGGCGCCTACGTCGTCGAACCGAAGCGCACCACGTCATGGGACGCGATCGTCGCGCTGCTGCTCCACCTCGATGCCGAACATCACGACTACTTTCATCGCGTGATGGGCGGCTGCCGCGTCCTGTCGAACGCCGGATTCGAAATCGACGGGCTGCACGACCTGCTGAGCGACGTCGAGCAGGATCTGTTCGATCTCGCGTTCGAGCGCGAGCAGCGCCGCGAGAAGCAAGGGTACGTGACGCCGGCGCAGGCGCGCGCCTTTCTGCAGCTGGCGCGGGAGCGGCGGCGCGACGACGCCGGGCTCGAGCGCAATCCGGTCGCGGTTGCGTATTTTCGCGGGCTGGACCGGACGCCGGGGCTCGTGCGCGCGGAGGACGACTTGCAGGCGGCGCGTGCGCTGGAGGAGCTGGCGTTCCTTGCCAATGCGCTGATCGCCGGCTGCTCGATCCAGGGGCGCGCGTTCACGCCCGACGAAGCTGCGCGGGCGGCTGCCGCAACCTGCAAGCTTGGCGCGGAGAGCTCGCGCGACGCTGGACGCGATGTCGTCCGTGCATTCGAGATCGGCTGGAGGATCCTGCATCAGGACGTCTGCATCGCCACCGCGAACCGGTTGCTGAGCGTCCTGCACGACCTGCGAGTCGTGGATGAAGCAATCCAGTCCGGCATCGATGCGCTGGGGTTCGACCTGGCAAGATTCACGCGCGGGGGCGAGCCGTGGCGCGCGCGCGACGCGCTCGACGTCATCATGATGCTGGACATGCCGACGTGGGCGGCGCTGCTCGGCTTGATCGCCGAGTGTCCCGTGATTCACGCCGCCATGCGCGCGCAAGGCGCCCGCACGGTCAGCGCGTCGGACTTCGAGCTCATTTCCGAACGCGCGCAGCTCGCAGCGGTTCGCGACTTCCTGGATTCGCTTCAGAAGCGGGCCTTCATCCACTTCGACACGTAGTCGAAGAAGCTCCACATCACCCAACGCGTCGTTATCGCACAGGCATCAGACGAACGACGCGACCCGGCGTCGACGCGGCCAGCGGGATGTCGCCTCCCAGCGGATGCGGCACGCCCGTGGGATCCTGAAGCGCGACGTACAGATAGCCGTCCGGCGCCTGCACCACGTCGCGCACGCGGCCGAACTGATTGAAGAGCACCTCCTGACTGGTGACGCTGCGGCCGCTGATCTCGAGCCGGCGGAGCGCCTGACCGAGCAGGCCGCCGACGAACAGGCTCGTGTTCTTCCAGCCTGGATAGCGCTCGCCCGTATAGAAGGTGATGCCCGCCGGCGCGAACGTCGGCGTGAAATAGACGACCGGGTCGTCCATCCCGGGAGCTGACAGGACGAGGCCCGCCTGCGCGGACTTGGAAGCCACGGCCCACCCGTAGTTGTGTCCTTTTTCAACGATGTTGATTTCGTCCGCGGTATTCGGACCGTGCTCCGATTCCCACAGCACCCCGGTTACGGGATCCCACGCAAGCCCTTCAGGGTTGCGATGCCCGTAGCTCCAGATCGTCGGCACGGCGCCGGGCGTATGGACGAACGGATTGTCCCGTGGGACCGTGCCGTCGTCATTGACGCGATGAATCTTGCCGAGCGGCGTCTCGAGATTCTGCGCGTTCGACTGGTTCCCTCGCTCGCCGAGCGTGAAGAACAGGTGATGCTGGCGATCGAAGATCAAGCGGCAGCCATAGTGCACTCCCGAGCTCGTGTACAGCGCCGCCGGCGCGCGGAAAATGACTTGTTGATCCGTCCACTCGTTCAGCTGATTGATTCGACCGCGGACGATGACCGTCATCGACGGCACCTGCGGCGTCCCGCCGCGGCCTTCGGCTGGCGCGGCATATCCCGGCTGATCTTCGGTGTACGCGAGATAGATCCAGCGGGTGCGCGCGTAGTCGGGGTGCACCTCGATATCGAGATAGCCGCCGTCCTGCTGCACGTGCGGTTTCGGCAGCCCCTTGACCGGCTCGGACAGCTTGCCGTGATCGACGAACCGCAGGCGGCCGTCGCGCTCCGTGACGAGCATCCGGCCGTCGGGCAGGAACGCCAGCGCCCACGGCGTCATCAGACTGTCGGCAACGAGCTCCAGTCGAAACGCCTGCTTCGCCGAATGCAGCGTGACGCCGTCCGGATTGGCAACGAACGCCGGACGTGGACGCGCGGCCGCCGTCGCCATCCGGAGGTGCTGTATCAGCTGGAACGCCTGCAGCTCGCTCAACGTCGTGTCGAACGCCGGCATTTCAGTGTTCGGTATGCCCTTCCTGATCGCGTTGCCGATCTCCGCGTCACTGACGCGGCTCAGCCACTCCTCGTCGAAGAGATTCGGCGCACGTCCGGCCGTCGCGCCAGTGCCGTGACAGCCGGCGCACTGTTCCGTCCAGAGCACGGCTCCGGGCAATGGGCCGCCGCCGCGTCTGCCGCCAGGCACCTGGGGCGCCGCGACACCAGCCGCCACCCACGCTCCACAGACAGCGACGATCGTGACGATCGGCTTTCTCATCGCGCAGTCCAGCCGCCGTCGACAAAGACAGAGCTGCCGGTGACGTACGAGGAAGCATCCGACGCAAGAAACACGGCGGCCCCCGTCAACTCCTCGAGCTCGCCCCAGCGGCCCATCGGAATCTGCCGTACGAACTCCTGGTACTTGACCGGATCGTCGAGGAGCTGCCGATTCATCTCCGTGGCAAACGGACCTGGACAGATGGCATTGACGGTCACGCCGGTACCCGCCCATTCGAGCGCGAGGACCCGCGTCAGACCGACGACGCCCGCCTTCGACGAGCAATACGGCGCCCGTCCCGGCAACGCGACGACCGACATGATCGATCCCATGTTGATCACGCGTCCCCATCCGCGGCGCACCATGCGCGGACCGATTGCGCGGGCACAGAGAAAGGTCCCTTTCAGATTGGTATCGACGACGAGGTCCCAGTCGCGTTCGGTGATCTCGTGCGAGGCGCCGCGAATATTCACGCCGGCGTTGTTGACGAGCACGTCGATCGGACGCTCGGCTTCAACCGTCTCCACGAGGCGCTCGACGTCGGCCGCGTTCGCCACGTCGGCGGCAAACGCTTTCGCGATTCGGCCCGTCGCCGCGGCGATCGAGGCGGCGGCCTCCTCGCACGCCGCCCGCGAACGGCCGACGAGCACGACGTCTGAACCAACCTGGGCGAGCGCTGTCGCCATCGTGAGGCCGAGACCGCGCGCACCACCCGTGATCAATGATGTCCGGCCATCGAGCCGAAACCTGTCGAGCACATGTGTCGGCATTACCGTAGCTCCAGCGGGGTGTGCGCGTCGAACCACCGGGCCCAGAGCGCGCCCGTCACGCCGAACAGCTCGAACGCGCGGCGCCAACGACGCCGGGCGACGCGCGGCTGGCGGACGCGCGGCTGGGAGAGATCAATGCGACTCTCGCGCGACCGACAGCCCGCGGCAGCCGACGAGAAAATCGAGATCGGCGCCGCGATCGGCCTGGCTGACGTGCTCGATGTACAGGCTCGCGTATCCGCCGCGCGGCGCCGCCGGAGCAGGCGGCTGCCACGCCCCGCGGCGGCGCGCGAGCTCTTCGTCGAACACCAGCAGCTGCAGCTGCCGCGCCGGGACGTCCAGCTCGATCGTGTCGCCGTCCTTGACGAGGGCGAGCGTGCCGCCCACCGCCGCCTCCGGGCTGACGTGCAGCACCACCGTGCCGTAGGCGGTACCGCTCATCCTCGCGTCCGAGATTCGCACCATGTCCGTCACGCCGGCGCGCAGCAGCTTCGGCGGCAGTCCCATGTTCCCCACTTCGGCCATTCCCGGGTAGCCTTTCGGGCCGCAATTCTTGAGCACCAGCACCGACGTTTCATCGACGTCGAGCGCGTCGTCTGCGATGCGGGCTTTGTAGTCTTCGATGCTCTCGAACACGACGGCGCGTCCACGATGGCGCATGAGGTCGGGCGACGCCGCCGACGGCTTGATGACCGCGCCACACGGCGCGAGGTTCCCGCGCAGCACGGCGATGCCGCCGCTCGCCACGAGCGGGCGCTCGAACGGCCGGATGACTTCCGTATTCCACGTCGGGGCGTCCCGGCAGTTCTCCCAGATCGTCTTCCCGTTCACGGTCAGCGCGTTGCGGTGAAGAAGGTCGTGCTCGGCGAGCGACCGCATGATTGCCGGAAGCCCGCCGGCGTAGTAGAAGTCTTCCATCAGAAAACGTCCCGACGGCATCACGTCGGCGAGCGTCGGCACGTCCCGGCCGAGGCCATCCCAGTCCTGCAGCGTCAACGGAACCCCGACACGGCCAGCGATCGCGAGCAGATGGATGACCGCGTTGGTCGATCCTCCGATGGCCCCGTTGACGCGGATCGCATTCTCGAATGCCGCGCGCGTGAGGATCCGCGACAGGCGGATGTCGTCCCTGACCATGTCGACGATGCGCCGGCCGGCGATGTGAGCGAGCGCGGAGCGGCGCGAGTCGACCGCGGGGATCTCGGCGTTGTGCGGCAGCCCGAGGCCGAGCGCGTCGGCCATCACCGCCATCGTCGACGCCGTGCCCATCACGTTGCAGGTCCCGGTCGATCGAGACATGCACGACTCGGCCTGCATGAAGTCGCGCTCGCTCATCTTCCCCGCGCGCACGTCCTCATTGAAGCGCCACACATCCGTGCCGGATCCGATGTCGCGACCCTGGAACTTGCCGTTCAACATCGGGCCGCCCGACACCACCAGCGCGGGAATGTCGCAGCTCGCGGCGCCCATGATGAGCGCCGGCGTGGTCTTGTCGCAGCCGCACAGCAGCACGACGCCGTCGAGGGGATTCGCGCGAATCGACTCCTCGACATCCATGCTGACCAGATTGCGAAACAGCATCGCCGTCGGGCGAAGGCTGGTCTCGCCGAGCGACATCACAGGGAATTCCAGCGGCACGCCGCCCGATTCCCACACGCCGCGCTTCACGTGCTCGGCGAGGTCGCGAAAGTGGCTGTTGCAGGGCGTGAGCTCGGACCACGTGTTGCAGATGCCGATGACGGGGCGGCCGTCGAAGATGCCTTCCGGCAGGCCCCGCCCCACCCAGCTGCGATGGATGAACCCGTCCTTGTCGCGTTTCCCGAACCATTGCGCCGAACGGAATGTGCGGTGATTCTGCGGCACTAGACACCCGTGCTCTTGACGACGACGGTGGTCAGCGCGTCGATCGGCTTCTTCGCCGCCCAGGCGATGCCGCGCAGGAGCATCGGCTGCACGCGCGGATCGGCGAAGTTCACGTACGCATGTCCCTGCATCCAGACGAAGGCGCGCGCCGGCTGTCCGCCGGGCACGGTGTGCTCGTACGTCCAGACCTGCGGAACGACCTCGCCCTGGTGATCGCCGCCCGGCATCGGCACGGTCGCCAGCGCGTGGACGCCCGACGGCGCCCACGTGATCTTCAGGAACGCTTCGTCGGTGATGGTGAAGTTCGACACTCCCTGCATGATTGGATGCGCCGCGTCGACGATGGTGTACTTCATCTCGCCTTGTGAGTAATTCACTTCGCCGTGCTTCTTGGCGCCGCCGACGATGCCCGCCATATACGCGGGATCCGGTCCGCACAGGGAATCGTGGAAGCTCACGATGCCCCCGCCGCGCTTGACGAAGGCGTCGAGCGTCGCGCGTTCCTGATCCGTCAGGTAGCCGGCGTCGCCTTTGTACATGACGATCACGTCGACGTTGGCGAGCTCCGCGGCCAGCGGGAAATGCAGCGATCCGTCGACGATCGCTCCGCGCTCGGTCAGCACCTTGCTCCAGTCGGCGAGATACTGCGGGTAGTCGTGGCTGCCGGGACCGTGCGTCTTCAAGCCGGCGCGGATGTACACGCGAACGGCATTCGGGCGTGGCGCCGCACTCGAGGGCGGCTGCCCGGCGACAAGGGCCGCGCCGCACACACCCGTGACGATCGCGATCGCGAGGAATGTTCCGCGCATCTTCATACCGTCCTCAATGCTCCGCTAGAACCCGTGCGGCCGTATCCAGAAACTTTCTTCCCACGAGCCGCCGGGCTCGATGGACTGGAGATCCTTGTAGAGGCCTTTCTGTGAGAGGTTCAGCGCATTGGTAATGGCCGCCATTGGCTCGAACGCCACGCTGCCTCGCGTGGCCTGACGAGCCAGCACGAGGATCGTCCGGAATTTCGGCCCGACGACGACGTCGAGCCGCTGTGTCCTGCCGATGATCGACATTGTCGCGCGGCCGCGGTCGTCCCGCTCGAGGTCGGTGAAGATGTCATCGAGCGTGACATCTTTCACCAGTACGTTCTTCGGATCGGGCAGCAGGCGCGCAATCGGTTCGGTTTCTCCCGTCGGCAACGTATTCGAGTCGAGCAGCCAGTGCGTCTGTGCCCCAATCGAGAGACGCCATTCCTCCCGGGGCGAATCGGTGAGCTGAAAATACGGGTGAAACCCGATCGCCACGGGTATGGGCTCATCGCTCAGGCTGTCGATCCGGGTGTGCACTTCGAGCGCGCCATCCTGCACACGGTACGTCATCGTCAGCGTGTGCGCGAAGGGAAACTGTTTCATGTATCGCGGGACCCGGTAAAAGTCCAGCTTCATCGTCACCCACGCCGATTTCGCATCCGCCTTGGCTTCGACGACCTTCCACGCGTCGGCGCCCGTCAGAAAGCCGTGTATCGGGATCGCGCCGCGGCCAGTGTTGCCCAGACCGGCGTCGAACGAGTATTTCTGGCCGTTCGCATAGAACGCCTGCTCGTCGAGACGATTGGCGTACGGCCAGAGCAGAGGCACACCGTTCAAGCCCATTCGGCCGCGAATCTCATCCAGCGTGGTCCATGTGCGCCGGATGACGTCCTGGCCGTTGACCGTCACCTGATACGCATTGCTCGCGGTCGTGAGCACGCGCACGACGATCGCGCTTCGCGTGTCAGAAAGTGTCACGAGGCCGTCGCCCGTCCTGGAGACGGCGTACGGGGACGGCGGCTGCGAGAGCACCGCAGCCGCCGCAACGGTGAGCGCGAGGAGTCTCAGCACCGGTCTAGAACTGGAAGCGGGCGAGCAACTGAACCTGTCGCGCAGGAGCCACGGCGGTCACTGCGGATTGAGCAGCGTGAAGGCGTACAGCGTGTCGCCGCCGCCCACGATCAGGTACTGCTTGCCGTCGAGCATCCACGTCGACGGCCCGTTGCTCACCGCTCGCGTGAGCGGAAAGTGCCACAGCGTTTTTCCGTTCGCCGGATCGTACGCGACGAAGTGGGATCCCGAGCCGCCCGTGAAGAGCAGTTTGCCGGCGGTGGTCAGAATGCCCGGTCCGGCGTTGCCCGCAGCGCCGCCCAGGTCGCCATACTCGTGACTCCACGTGATGGCGCCCGTCCTCACGTCGATCGCTTCGAGCAGCGACTGCGAGAACAGCCCTCCGCCTCCTCCTGCATAGCCTTCGGGCTTGTCGGAGGTGTCGTACAGGTAGCCGATGCTGTACCCTTTGCGTGCGTTGACGTAGAAGAGCCCGGTGTCGGGGTCGTAGCTCGGCGCCGGCCAGTTGGTGCCGCCGCCGCCCGGCGTGTTGATCAACGATCCGGCCAGCGTGGGCTCCTTGGCTGGATCGGGAATCGGTTGGCCTTTTTCGTCGACGCCCTTGGACCAGTTGATGCCGACGAACCCTTTCGAAACCAGGTTCTTGCCGTTGGTGCGATCGAGGACGAAGAAATAGCCGCAGCGCGACGCCTGGGCCACCAGCTTGCGCGGCCGGCCGTCGATGGACGCGTCGAACAGCACGGGCGTCTCGACGTTGTCCCAGTCGTGCGTGTCGTGCGGCGACGCCTGGAACCACCACACCAGTTTTCCGGTGTCGGCGTTCAACGCCACGAGCGAGGCGGTCCACAGGTTCGCGCCCTTGCGGCTCTGACCCGCGAAGACGGGATTGGCGTTGCCCGTGCCCCAGTACAGCAGGTTCAGGTCGGGGTCGTAGGTGCCCGGCATCCACGTCATGCCGCCGCCGTGATCCATCGCCTCCTGGCTGGGCCAGGACTCCGACCCGGGGTCCCCCATTTTTTCAGGCTCGCTCCACCACCGCCACTGCAGCTCTCCGGTGTCGGGGTCGCGCGCCTCGAGATAGCCGCGCGCGTCCATCGCGTCCCCGCCGACGCCGACGATGACGTGGTTCTTCACGATGAGCGCCGCCGTCGTCGTGAAGTACTGGCGCCTCTCGTCGGCGATCTTCTTCCTCCAGCGTTCCTTGCCGTCCTTCGCGTTCAGCGAGATGAACCAGCCGTCCGGCCCGAGGAAATAGAGCCAGTCCCGGTACATGCCGACGCCGCGCTGGCCGACCAGGTGGCCTCCGTGATCCTCCCAGTCGTACTGCCAGATCTGCTCGCCGGTTCGCGCGTTGATCGCGAACACGTGATTGGGAATGGTGAAGTACATGACGCCGTTCACCATCAACGGCGTCGACTTGATCGTCGGCTCGCCGACGCCGCGCTGCGGGCCGATCCCGCTGATCCGATACATCCACGCCAGCGCCAGCCACTTGATGTTCGACGCATTGATTTGCGTCAGCTTGCTGTAGCGTCGACCCGAATAGTCGCCGTTGTAAGTCGGCCAGCCGT
>Ga0114129_10016272_pt1 | contig 10586 bp, 9 predicted proteins | sample RhiMetdeltSRZDD1_FD_80071 | JGI IMG/M metagenome (GOLD analysis project Ga0114129, IMG submission 80071) | Populus rhizosphere microbial communities from Tennessee, USA - Rhizosphere MetaG P. deltoides SRZDD1 (version 2) (version 2) | ecosystem: Host-associated > Plants > Roots > Rhizosphere >... | reverse complement strand
TCGATCGGCACATCGAGGAGCTCCCGGACTTTTGCGAAGACGGTGTCGACCATTTCCGCGGTGATCGTGCCTGCCGCGACATCGGGACGCCACGAGAGTCCAAGGACGCGCCATCCCGCTTCGGCATGACGACGCAGCACCTGCGACCGATCTTCCACGAGCTCGACGTCCTCCGGCGACGAAGGCGACCGAAGTCCCGATCGGCTTCGCACGAGGATGCCGTCGCACCAGACGAGGACCGCTTTTTGCGAGAACGGTGGCCGACGCTCGCGCGCGAACGGAACAACGTCGACGCACGCGAACCCTTCCGACGGATCGGGCGGCTCCAGATCGCGCTGATACCGGAACTGCACGGTTGGCCCGAACGCGTTCACGTCGCGCTTCACGGCTTCCCGCATCTCGTCGGGTCCAAGCAGCCGCTGGTAAGTCGACCACATGCGCCATACGGCGTTGACCTGCGCATCTTCGACGCTCGTCTTCAGCCACACGCAGCGTACGGCGAGGCCGGCGCGCGCCGCCGCCTGCACGACGCGGGCGCGCGATTTGCGCGAGACAAACGTGTTGTCGAGCACGATCCGCGAGCTGCCCGATTCGAGAAGACGATTGAATTCCTCGACCAGCTCGCGCAAGGATCCGCCCGCCTCGTCGCGATTCAATCGGTCGTATCCCCGAGCCACGAATGTCTGCGCCATCGTGGTCTTGCCCGCGCCTGGCAAGCCCATGATCAGCACGACCTCGCCGTTACACGCTGCGGAGGCCGGGGCCGGCGTCCGCGCGACTGAACGGCGCAACGCCGCTGCCGATCGAAAGCGCTCGTCGAGCCGTTCGCGATCCGCGTCCGTGAGCCGAATCGCCGCGGCACGCGCAATCGACCGTGCGGTCTCGACGCGCGTCGCTCCCGGGACGGGAATGATCGCGGGCGACAAATCGGCGAGCCACGCGAGGACCATCTCCTGCGGCGTCGAACGATGGTCCGCGGCGAGGGCGGTGAGCAGCGGATCCTTTGCCGCGCGTCCCGCGCGCTTCGGGCCGCCGAGCGGCCGGTGCGCGACGAGCCTGATGTCGTGGGCGGCGCAGTAATGGGCGACGCCGCCGAGAAAGGCATCGTCGTTCCACGGGTTCACTTCGACCTGCACGGCGGCAATGTCGACGAGCCGGCGCGCCTCTTCGATCTGCTGAACCGTGACGTTGCAGAGACCAATCCGTTCGACGAGCCCGTCGCGTGCGAGCGCCGCAAGCGCGCGGACGCTCGTCGACAACGGTACTCGCGGATCGACCGCGTGCAGTTGATACAACCAGATGCGCTCGACGCCGAGCGCGAGCCGGCTGGCCTCGCACGCGGCGCGAAGATGTCGCGCGCGGCCGTCCGGAATCCACAGTCCCCCGGGACGGGTCAATCCGCCTTTGGTGGCGACGCGAATGCGCGATCGGTCGCCGTCCCACGTCGCCAGCGCGTGTGCGATCAGCCGCTCGTTGTGTCCAACGTCGCCGTCGGTGTGGCAGTACGCGTCAGCCGTATCGAGGAACGTGATGCCGGCGTCGAACGCCGCGTGGAGCACGTCCAGGCTGCGTGAATCGTCGCGATCGGCCTCCGTCGAGAGCCGCATGCAGCCGAGGCCAATCATGTCATTGGCGGGTCCAACCGCCTTCGCCTTCGCCGCTGCGGCGAGTCTCGCCGAAGCTCGCGCGAATTTCGCGCGAGCGGAGGCGGAAGGACCCGGCCTACATTCGGGCCGGCTCGCGGTCGACGATCAGATCGGCACCGGTGGCCGCGCGAACGCCGTCGACCGTCGTATCGCCAGCAATTTCCTTCAGCACCAGACCCCGGCCGGTGACCTGGATGACCGCGAGCTCCGTGACGATTAGATTCACGACCTTCGTTCCGGTCAGCGGCAGCGTGCACTTTTTGAGGATCTTGTGCCCGCCGTCCTTCGTCGTGTGCTCCATCGCGACGATGACCTTCCTCGCGCCGGCGACGAGATCCATCGCGCCGCCCATCCCCTTCACCATCTTGCCGGGAATCATCCAGTTCGCGAGGTTGCCGGCTTCGTCCACCTGCAGCGCGCCGAGCACGGTGAGATCGATGTGCCCGCCGCGCACCATCGCGAACGAGTCGGCGCTGCTGAAGTAGGCGGAGCCGGGCGCTTCCGTCACGGTCTCCTTGCCGGCGTTGATGAGATCGGGATCGACCTCCGCGTCCGTCGGGAACGGACCGATGCCGAGCAGCCCGTTCTCCGAGCGCAGCGTGATGTGGACGCCCGGCGGGATGCGGTTGGCCACGAGCGTCGGCATGCCGATGCCGAGGTTGACGTAGTCGCCGTCGCGCAGCTCGCGCGCGACGCGCTTCACGATTCGATCACGAACGTCCATGGTCGTGCGACAACCCATCACGAAGCCACGAAGCACACGAGGACTGTTTTGTACAACATAGACTTCGTGTGCTTCGTGATCTTCGTGTCATCGTGATGGACAGGCAGTCAGGATCTGCGCGTGGTCCGCTTCTCGATCCGCTTCTCGTAGTGCTCGCCCTGCAGGATGTGCTTCACGAAGATCCCCGGCGTGACGACGTGGTCGGGATCGATCTCGCCGGGCTCGACCAGCCGCTCGACCTCCGCGATGGTCGTCTTCGCCGCGGTCGCCATCACCGGATTGAAGTTGCGCGCCGTCTTCCGGTACACGAGGTTGCCGACGCGATCGCCCTTCCACGCCTTCACGAACGCGAAGTCCGCGCGCAGCGGCTGCTCGAGCACGTAGTTGGTCCCGTCGATCGTCCGCGTTTCCTTTCCTTCGGCGACCAGCGTCCCATAACCGGTCGGCGTAAAGAATCCGCCGATGCCGGCGCCGCCGGCGCGGATCCGCTCGGCGAACGTCCCCTGCGGCACGAGCTCGACCTCCAGCTCGCCTGTCAAAAATTGTCTCTCGAATTCCTTGTTCTCGCCGACGTACGTCGACACCATCTTCCGCACCTGGCGCGCCCGCAGCAGCACGCCGATGCCGAAATCGTCGACGCCCGCGTTGTTGCTGATGATCGTGAGGTCCCGCGTCCCGCGCGCGTGCAGCGCGGCGATGAGCCGCTCGGGAATGCCGCAGAGACCGAAGCCGCCCATCATGATCACGGCGCCGTCCGGGATGCGCGCGACCGCGTCGTCCGCGCTCGCGACAACCTTGTTCATTGCCCGGTATTCTATCAAGTAAGATAACGAGCCCCGTGAACGCAGACCTCGAGCAGGCCATCAGCTTCCACGAATCGATCGTTGCCGAAGGCGGAAAGGCGCTGGTCGGCTACGAAACCGCCAAGGCGCTCGCCAACGTCACGCTGCTGTCGGAGATCCCGACGTCGTACGACAAGCGCGAGCACCGCCAGGTGAACGCCGGCAACTTGCTGCTGCGCGGTGTACCAGGCGTCGGCAAGACGTTCTTCGGCGTGATCCTCGCCGCGATCAGCAACGCGAAGTTCGTGCGCCTGCAGGGACGCGCGGATCTTCAGCCCACCGAAGTCGTCGGCTTCCAGATGATCAATCCGGCGACCGGCGAGCTGATCACCGAGTTCGGCCCGCTCGCCGAGGCGGAAGTGATCCTGCTCGACGAGATCAACCGCATCCCGCTGAAATCACAGAGCGCGTTTCTCGAGGGGCTGCAGGACCGCACGATCACCGTCGGCAAGCAGACCTACGAGATGCCGTCGTTCAGCTTCGCGATCGCGACGATGAACCCGGTGGAGCTCGGGCAGGGCACGTTTCCGCTGTCGGAGGCGGCAACCGATCGCTTCGCGATCATGATCAACATCGGCTACCTGCCGCCCGACGAAGAGGCGAAGCTGGTGCACTTCGATTTCAAGCGCGTGCGGCTCAACGCGCTGATGACGAAGGAACGGATCGTCCAGCTCCGAGGCGCGATCAACGAGCAGGTGTACCTGCACGAGCGGCTCGGCATCTACATTCAGCGGCTGGTCGCGGCCACGCGTCCGTACAATCCGGACACCGACTGGCACGTGCACTCGCCGTCGGAGCTCGTCGAGCACGGCGTCGATCTCGGCGCCTCGCCCCGCGCGATCATCTGCTGGGGGCGCCTCGCGAAAGTCTGGGCGCTGCTCGTCCGCAAGCGCACCGAGGTCTACCCGGAAGACATTCAGGACCTCGCGCAGTACGTGCTGCCGCACCGCATCTGGCTCGGACCGCACGCCGCCAGCCACGGGCTGACGACCGAGTCGGTCATCGAGGACGTCATCGACAAGGTGCCGATTCCATAGATGCGCACCCGCGAAGCCGACGTCGAACCCTTCGTCAACCTGTCGGAGCTCACGGAGATCGAGCTGCTCATCCTGCGCCGGATGCGCGAGTACACGATCGGCGAGCATCGCAGCCTCTTTCACGGCACCGGGTTCGACTACGTCGGCCTCCGCGACTGGCAGGCGGGCGACCGCATGTCGCAGATCGACTGGGCGCAGTCGTCGCTGACGAACTTCAGCCCGATGATCGTCCGCGACTTCGAGCAGCCGAGCACGGCGACGGTGATCGCGGTCGCCGACGGATCGCTGTCGACGCGCTGCGGCATCGACGGGATCCCGATCGCCGCCGCCATCGCCCGGGCCATCGGCACGATCGGCATGTCGGCGGTCTTCTTCCAGGACATGTTCGGCCTGATCACCTTCGACGCCCGTTTCGAGGAGCTGGCCGCCGTCCGGCCCCGCATCGGCAAGAACCAGGTGATTCACTGCCTGGAGGCGTATCAGTTCCAGAAAGGTCTGCTGTCGCTGAAGCGCGCGGACAGCCTGAGCATGACCCTCGCCGGCTTCATGCGGAAGACGTCGATGGTGCCGGTCATCTCCGACTTCCTGTTCGACAACCCGGGCGACGTGCTCCAGGAGCTCGGACAGCTCAATTCGGTCCACGACGTGTTCATCGTGCTGATTGACAGCGCCTTTGCCTTCGAGCTGCCGCCGATTTCGGCCGGCTGGGTCGAGGCGTTCGACGTCGAAACAGGACGGGCGCGCGTCATGTCGCGCGGCTCGATGAAGGCGCTCTCCGCGAAGACCCGCGCGTGGCAGGACGATGTGACGCGGCAGGCGAAGGATCGCGGAATGGATGTGTTACGGATCGGGCTCGACGACCGCCAGACGGCCATCGCGATGAGCGAGTTCATCGCCGAGCGGCGCCTGCGGAAGGTGTAGGCTCTACCACGGAGGTCACGGAGATTGAAAGCTGCGCTCTTGTTCGTCGCCGCCTTGTCGCTGCTGCCGGCGGGCGCCTTCGCTCAGCACGTCGAAGCCGACCCGCTTCAGTGCTGGTGGCGGACGAGCACCGGCGCGATCCGGGTCGGCGAGGCTTTCTCCGCGGTCCTCACCTGCGCCGTCGTCGAAACCGACGATGTGAAGGTGGTCGTCGACGAGTCGCGGCTCGAGCCGTCGGTGGCGCAGTTCGTCCCGTTCGAGGTGCTCGGCGGATCGCATGCGGCCGACCTGCGCCGCGACGATCGACGCTTCTTCCAGTACGAATACCGCCTGCGGCTGATCTCGGAAAACATGTTCGGCAAGGACGTCGCGCTTCCCGAGACGAAGCTGACCTATCGCATCCAGAGCAAGGTGAGCCAGAAGGCCGCGGTCGAAGGACGCGATCAGACGTACCTCCTGCCGGCGCTGTCGATGCGCCTGCTGTCGCTCGTCCCGGCCGATGCGTCGGACATCCGGGATGCGTCGACCGACACCTTCGCCGACGTCGACCGCCGCGCGTTCCGCGCGAACCTGCTCGTCGTCATCGGCGGCATCCTCTTCGCGCTCGCCGCCCTCGTGGGCCTGCTCACGATCGTTCGCCTCGTCCTCCGCGCGCGCAAGCCGTCGTCGGCCGCCGATCGCCTCGTCAGCGACGGCGCAATCCTGCGCGAAGCGGGGCGGCAGCTCGCGGCGGTCCAGCGACAGCGCGAGGACGGAGGGTGGACGTCGGATCTCGCCGCGCGCGCGCTCGCCGCGCTCCGGGTCATCGCGACGTACGCGATGGGCAACAAAGCGGCGCGAACGATCAGCGCTCGGCCGTCAACCGTCAGCTCTCAGTCCGCGATCGGCCATCAGCCACCAGCCATGAGTCGTTCGGATGATGGCCGTCTTCTGGTCCGAACAGGCTGGCCGAAGTCGAAAACGATCGCCGTCTCCGGCGCGGCGACGGCGCGATCCGTCGCGCAGGCCGCCCGCTCGACCAACGGCAATCACGCCGGCGAGCTCCAGACGATCGAGGACGCGCTGTCGAAGTTCACCGCCGCGCAGTACCGGCAGCCGGCCGACGGCGGACGGTTCGACGACTCCGAGCTCGACGCGGCGCTCGCCTCGGTTCAGCCGATCCTCCGCCAGCTGAAGATCGAGCAGACCTGGCCGATGAAGCGGCTGCGGCGCCAACGGCGATCGATCCAGGGGGCGAGCCGCGCGTGGTCCCACTGAGCGCGGTCCCGGCGACCATCCGGCGAACGGTACTCGACTGGAGAAACCTGCGGACGTCGGATCTGCTGTTCACGCACCGCGACGCGGCGGTGCTGACGTTCGTCGTGCTGATCGGCCTCGCGATCGCCGTCGTCGTGCTCCGCGCGATGGCGAGCCGCAAGGCGGGACGCACGCAGCTGGCGCTGCCCGCGGTGCTCGACTGGGGCGGCACGTCGTGGCTGTCGATCGTGCGGCACGGCGCGCTCCTGCTGTTCCTGGCGGGCCTGCCGTTCTTCGTCCTGGCGCTCGCGGATCCGTACTCGGCGCTCACGCACCAGGACGTGTCGTTTCCCGGCCGCCGCATCGCGCTGATGATCGACGCCTCGTCCAGCATGATGGCGCGCTTCCCCGCCGCGCAGCTGAACAGGAAAGCCCCGAACGAAGCGACCTTCTTCACCACCGTCGCGGCCGCCGAAGCGTTCATCCGGCAGCGGATCGCGGGCCGCTATCACGATCTCATCGGCCTCGTCGAGTTCGGCGACGAAGCGTACGTCGTCACACCGTTCACGACCGACTACGACAACATCCTGCTCAGCCTGTCGCTGGTCGGCGACTGGACGGAATTCATGAAGTTCCCCGATCAGGGGACGACGATCGGGCTGGCGATGGAACAGAGCATCCAGCTGTTCCGCGCGTTCAACTTCCTCGAGGCCGCGGGCAACCTGATGCTGATCTTCAGCGACGGCCAGGACACGCAGGTCACGATTCACGGCAAGCCGGTGTCGGAAGTGCTGTCGCTCGCGGTTCAGAACAAGATTCCGGTCTATTTCATCCGCACGAGCTACAACAAGGCGCTCGGCGGCGTGCTGCCCGACGAGATCTGGAAGCCGGCCGTCGAAGCGACCGGTGGCAAGTTCTATCCGGCGTCGGATGAGGCGACGATCCTGAACGCAATCAAGGACATCGATCGCCGATCCGCCGGCCGCGTCGAGATCAAGCGGTACAGCTCGCAGCAGCCGCGGTTCACGTCGTTTGCGTTTCTCGCGACGAGCTTCTGGACGGTCGCGTTGTTGCTCCAGCTGACGGTCCCGTATTTTCGGAAGTTTCCATGACAGATGTAGGCCGGGTCCTTCGGACCCGGCTGCAGCAGACGAATGTAGGCCGGGTCCTTCGGACCCGGCTGCAGCAGACGAACGTAGGCGGCGGGTCCAAAGGACCCGCCCTACACCCGGTCGAGGAGATGAAATGAAATCGGTTGTGGTTCCCGCGGTTCTCGCGATTGTGCTCGCATTCGGCGGCTGGATGTTCTGGACCGTCGGCAAGGCCGAGCAGCGCCTCGCCGATGCGCACAAGGAGCTCGCGCTGCTGCAGTACGCGGAGGCGAGCGCCGAATCCGACGCCGCCGTCGACAACCCGCCGATGCTTCAGCGCGTCGCGGGGCTCGGGCGCCAGGACGCCACCGACGCGCGTCACCTCCACGTGACCGCCGACTACTGGCAGGGTCGCTATGCCGCGCTCGAACCGAAGCGCGACGCCGGCGGCGCGATCGCCGAGACGGACGCCGAGGTGCTGCTCTACGCGGCCAACGCCGCGTATCGATCGAGTCAAGGCGAAGTCGATCGCAACGCCGCCATCAGGAAGCTCGACACGGTCGTCAAGAATTACGCGGAGGTCCTCAAGAACAGCCCGTCGGACGCCGACGCCGCCTACAACTACGAGTACGCGATTCGCGCGCGCGACGCGATGGGCAAAGCGCGGCCGGCGCCGAAGCAGCCGGCAGCCAGGACCGCTGCGAACATCGAGAAGGATCTGCCGACCGGCGCGACGCTGCACGGCCACCCGGGCGGACCCCCGCCGAAGACCGACATGGCGCAGTTCAAGATCGTCATCCCCAAGCGCGGCGAGGAACGCAAAGACGATCCACAGGCGGGAAAAGGGGGAGTAAAGATCCGAAAGGGATAGTTGAAATTGCAAAATGCAAATTGCAAATTGCAAATTGATTGTCGATTGAATGCTGACTGGGATTGACCTCAACACGGTGCGGTTCGCCGAACCGCAGTACTTGTGGCTGCTGATCGCGCCGGCGGCGCTGCTCGTCGTGTGGGTGTGGCAGCTGGCGGCGCGCCGCCGCGACGCGCGGCGGTTCCGTCAGCATCGCCGCCTGCCGGTGCGCGAGCGGTTTCCGATCTTCGGCGGGCTGATGTTCTGGTTCTGCCTGATTCTCGCGAGCGCGCTGACGATCGTCGCGCTCGCGCGGCCGACGGCGGAAGTGTCCGTGCTCCGCACCGCGGGCGTCGATCTCGTCATCCTGCAGGACGGTTCGGCGTCGATGCGGACGCGGGACGTGCCCGGCGATCGCTGGCAGCGGTCGATCCGGTTCCTGCGGACGCTCGGCGAGTCGCTCGGGTGGCGCGACGACCGCATCGCCATGGCGCTCTTCGCGCACATCGCGGCGCCGCAGGTCCGCCTGACGAAGGACCCGAACACCTTCTTCTTCTTTCTCGATCACCTCAATCTGGAATCGCCGTTCCGCCTCGAGGACGACACGACGTGGGACACGAACATCGAGCTCGGCATCGCGTGGGGGCTTCGGCTCATCGAAAAAGATGAAGAGCTGTACGGGAAGAACCCGAACGCGAAGGCGTTCGTGCTGATCTCGGACGGCCAGGCATGGAGCGGTCAGGTTGCCCGCGCGCTGCAGGTCTCGAGGCAGCGCGGCCTGCCCGTCTACGTTGTCGGCGTCGGCACGTCGTCAGGCGGGTTGATCCCGGCGCCGCCGCCCAAGACGCCGAACACGCCGCCGGAGCCGCCGATCCGATCGACGCTCGATCGCACGTCGCTCGCGATGATTGCCAACGCGGGCGGCGGCGAGTACCTCGAGCTCGATCGCGAAGGCGACCGCGAGATCGCCAACCACATCATCGACGCCGCGAGGCGCCGCTCCGGATCCCGCGGCCTGCAGGCCGGGACCGAGGAGCTCTACTGGCGGCTGCTCGCGGCCGCCGCCGTCATGCTCGCGATCGGCCTGGTGTTCATGCAGGAGCGCGCGGAGCTGCTGCTGCAGGCGGCCGGCGCGGGCGTGGCGCTCGCGATGGTATGGACGCTGACACGCTGACGTTTTCTGTCCCACCGCCTGTTCATCACGAAGCCACGAAGATGTGGCTTCGTGATGAGTTGTCGTTCGATCAGGCTCGCGTGCCGGTTTCCCATAACCAAGCGGCCCCGCGGACGCCGCTCGAATCCCCGTGCAGCGCGCGGACGAGGCGCGTTGTCACCCGATCTGAAAAGATGTAAGGCGCCCAGCGCTGCGGCACGGCTTCGTATAAGTAATCGATGTTCGACAGGCCGCCGCCCACGACGATCACGTCCGGATCGAGGACGTTGATGATGCTCGCCAGCCCGCGCGCCATGCGGTCGACGTAGCGATCGAGCGACGCGCGCGCCAATCCGTCGCCCGATCGCGCGCGATCGACGATCTCGAGCGCGGTGAGCGGCGTGCCGCCCGACTCGCGGTAGTCGCGCTCGAGTCCCGGACCTGACAGATACGTCTCGATGCACCCGTGCCGGCCGCAGTAGCAGGCCGGGCCCGGCCGCTCGTCCTTTCGCGGCAGCGGCAGCGCGTTGTGTCCCCACTCCCCCGCGATCGCGTTCGCGCCGGCGACGACGCGTCCGTTGACGACGATGCCGCCGCCGGTGCCGGTGCCGACGATGACGCCGAACACGACCTGGGCGTGTGCCGCGGCGCCGTCGGTCGCCTCGGAAAGCGCGAAGCAGTTCGCGTCGTTTGCGAACCGCACCGGACGTTCCAGCAATCGCGGCAGATCGTCGGCGAGCGGCTGGCCGTTCAGCCACGTCGAGTTCGCGTTCTTGACGAGGCCTGTGGCGGGCGAGATGGTGCCGGGCATTGCCACGCCGACAGTGGCGGCGGATCCGTCGTCGGCCTCCAGCGCGCGCACCAGCGATGCCATCGCGCGGAGCGTCTCGTCGTAGCTTCCACGCGGCGTCTGAATCCGCTGCCGCCGCAGCTCGCGGCCATCGTCCGACAGCGCGAGCCCTTCGATCTTCGTTCCGCCGAGATCAATGCCGATGCGCACAGCTCAGGTTATCGCGGCGGCGCATGTCTTGCACGAAATGGCCAGACACGTCTTGCGCGGGAGTCGCCTGGCTCTCGTCCGGAGGT
>Ga0114129_10016271_pt1 | contig 10586 bp, 8 predicted proteins | sample RhiMetdeltSRZDD1_FD_80071 | JGI IMG/M metagenome (GOLD analysis project Ga0114129, IMG submission 80071) | Populus rhizosphere microbial communities from Tennessee, USA - Rhizosphere MetaG P. deltoides SRZDD1 (version 2) (version 2) | ecosystem: Host-associated > Plants > Roots > Rhizosphere >... | reverse complement strand
TTGAGTTCTCCGGTTTGGAGAACGTTCCGAAGAACGGCGGCTTGATCATAGCGTCGAATCACCAAACCTACCTCGATCCTTTTTGGCTTTCACTTCCCATCAAACGTCCGATTCGTTACCTCGCATGGAGCGCCGCTTTCAAATGGCCTGTCGTGGGAAGGGGCCTTAGGTTGTTCGGCGCGTGGCCACTCGCATTGGAGGGCAGTGATCCCGCCGCCATTCGTCGATCGTTGCAATGGTTGAGAGAAGGGGGTGCGGTTGTGATTTTTCCGGAAGGCGGACGGAGCACATCGGCTGGTTCACTCGAAAGATTCAAAGCTGGTGCGGTGCGTTTGGCACTGGAGGCCAAGGTGCCTATTCTGCCGGTGACTATCAAAGGTGGGAATCGAGTTTGGCCCAGAGGATGGAAGTTTCCGCACACTGGAAAAGTTGTAGTTACTTATCATCCACTGTATCGCGCTGAGCCTGGCCCTGACGATGAGACTCGCGCATACGCAAGGCGTGAGAGTGAGAAGCTCGCGAAGGTCATCGAATCGGCACTTTGAAAGGGGAAAAGGGAAAGAGGGGAAAGGCGAAGAGGGTAAATCGCTTTCCTCTTCCCTCTTCCCCTCTTCCCCTCTTCCCCTCTTCCCCTTTTCCCCTCTTTCCCTTTAGAGACCTATTCGTTCTATCGTCTCATCAAGTCCTGAGTGTAGAGCTGAGTGTAAACCCGGTAGTTCGCCATTACTTTCTGGACATAACCCTTGGTTTCGTCGAAGCCAATCTCTGCAGTGAACACACCCGCATCCTTATGCTTCGCACGCCTTACCCACCGAGCAACGTTGTCTTCTCCTCCGTTGTACGAGGCTGCCACAGCCTCTAATTGCTGCGGAAACATCGACGAGAGCTCTTCAACGTATTCGGCTCCCAGGACAATTGACGTTGAGGGTTCGTACAGCTGATTCTCTCGTAAGGTTGGTAGGCCTGCGGCTGCAGCGTATTTCTGAGCCGCATCGATCGTTAATTGCAACAACCCTCGCGCTCCAGCCGGCGACTTCGCCAGGGGTTTGAAAACACTTTCTTGTCGCATGAGAGCGAGCAGGAAGCGTGGATCAATCTTTCGCGCTTTCGAAGCCTTCACCAGCGCGTCGCGATATGGTGCGGGATACGCATCCGCTACTGCCGCGATCGATGAATTGACTTGGTCTTCTCGTTCAGAAACAAGACTTTCCTTTGGCGCAAGCTTCTTCAGATGTCTGCTTGCAAGCCATCCGTAATAAGATTCAGGTCCATCAGGTATGGATAAGTATGATGCGATCGCCTGCTCCCGTTTTCCAGCGCGTTCGTAACTGAAACCCTTCAAGTAAGCGACTTCGTTTGGTGAGGTAAGCACTAGCTTGTTGAAGCTTCGCCTGCTTAATTGATTGGCTGCTTCAATTGCGTCAGCCCAGTCGCCCTCGGCAATTCTTAATCGCAATTCAGCAAAGATTGCGTTTGTTTCGGTTGCGGTACCGGCGAATCTCTGTTTGGTTTTCGCGATCCACGTCAGCGCGTCTTGCGGCTGATCAGCTTCACGAAGAGTGTCAATGACATTAAGATGGGCAGTTTCAACTCGCTCACCGGTTGGAAAACGCGCGACGTATTCGGCATAGCGCGCGGCTGCCTCCTGGAAACGTGCCATACGCAGCAGTGAAGCTGCACTGAAGTTCAACCCTTCGCGACCCTCCTTGATCTGGCTGTAGTCACGCGCAAGCTGGTCAAAAACACCGTAGGCTTTCGCATAATCCTTCGCTTGAAAATAAGACCGGCCGATTCCCAGCATCGCTTCTGCGACGCGGCTGTCGCCTGGGTAGTAATCCAAGAGTGCTTGCCAGTGACGCCGAGCTTCGGCAAACGCGCGATTGTTCATGTAGATCGACGCACGCCGCATGTGTTCCCCCGGCGTAAGCTTTGCCACGTTACCTGTGGCGTCTTGCGTCGCATTGTCGCTGCGCCGAACGGCGGCAAGCGCACTTTCGTTGCCTGATTGCGCGAAGCCGCGCGGAATTAAGAACTGACTTGCCACAGCTGCCGAGACTATTAGAACCGCCAAGTAAAGCAGCCGGCAGGAGTGCTTTATGCTCGTTGCTAGATACTTATTCATCGTGTCCTTCGATGATTTCGAACGACGAATGGATTTCTACGGTCGGGCGCAGAGTCGCCGAAACGCTGCAGTATTTCTTCTCAGATAACTCGATAGCTTGTTCCACGGCGTGACGTGAGATGTTCTTTCCAGTTATGACGTGATGAACATTCATGAATTTGTAGCTGCACGGATGTTCGGCGCGACGTTCACCACTCACCTCAACTCGGTAAGCCGATATCTTCATTCGCTTCTTTTGCAGAATGCTGATCACATCAATACCGGTGCACGATCCAAGAGCTACTAATAACAACTCTACGGGCGAGGGAGCAGACGAACGTTCCTGATCAGTATCTAATGTGATGGCATGTCCTGATGGCGAGATACCAATAAAAAGATCGTCACCGGCAAATCTCACCACCGCTTTCGTCGATTTCCTTACCATGTCGAATCTCCCGGGCAGAGAATACCACAGCTAATGCATCACGGATCTGAGACGGAATTCAAACCTTTTTTAAAACGAGCACGTAAGACTGTGTTATGATTGCGACACTTCGCAGAGCCTCACATTTTGATCTTCAAAACTTTGTTGGCTTCGCAGCACCGCCCAGGGAGAAGCCTTTGGTGAGTAGAGTGGGAGGACCATCATGGCTGATATCCTGATTGTCGATGACGACGAGGTAATCCGCGACACGCTTTACGAACTGTTGTCAGAACAATATGTCTGTCAAACCGCGGACACTGCTAACAAAGCACTAGCTAAACTAAAAGCAGGAACGTTCGATCTAGTGCTGACAGACATCTCCATGCCCGGATTAAGCGGCTTGGAGTTACTAAGTCGAGTTTTGGAACTCTGTCCCCACACGCCGGTGATAATCATCTCAGGCATCACCGATCAGGACCATGCCCAAGCACTAATTCGACTTGGTGCGTTCGATTATTTGTTGAAGCCGTTCAGGCTGGAAGTAGTAGAAAAGAGTGTGAAGCGGGCGCTCGAATATGGTCGGAAAGCAGCAAAACAGAAAGAATCTTCTGACTCGTCTGATTCGCAAAAGAACGACTGGAACCTTACCAATCCCTAGAGAAGCACTAACGCAGTGGCTACGCTGCCACGATTGCAAATGTGCCCTCGGGAGTAGTCCCTCGCTGCCGGCTGATTTCTTTTACAAGCTCGCTGATTCGATCGGCCGTAAATGGTTTGGCTATTACCCAGTCAACCCCGGCCGCCTTTTGCTCATTGGAGCCAACCGCTTCGCCCCAGCCGGTAATCACAGCGATCGGAATCATTTCACTTTGATGACGAATCGCTTGCGCTAGTTCCCAACCACTCATGCCGGGCATTCCCACATCCGTAAACACTCCATCGAACTGTCCATCTTGAAAGAGTTGCAGCGCTTCGTCGCCGTTCTGAGCCAACGTCACTACGCAGCCTTCTGACTCAAGAATTTCGTGCAGCAGCTCACGGACAAAGTCTTCATCGTCCACCACAAGCAATCTAAGCGGATGATGTTCTGGCACGATCGCCACACAGCTCGGTGGATTGAAGTCCGGGTTCTGATTAGCCTCGCGCTCCGCTTCGGTTGCAACGCTCGCAATTGGCAAGGTGATAGAGAACTTTGTGCCATGGCCGTGCTGTGAGTCAACTTCGATGTTTCCACCGTGACGGCGAACTATACCGAAGCTGACCGCGAGACCCAGACCGAGTCCAGCCTTACCCTTCGTGGTGAAGAATGGGTCGAACACTCGGGAGCGAACTTCCGGATACATTCCGATACCATTATCAGCCACAGTTATTACTACCGATTCGCTTACGATCTTACTGGAGAGTGTGATAGTGCCGCCTTCGGGCATTGCGTCGATAGCATTGAACACCATGTTCACCAGCACTTCACGTAGCTCCGAATCGTCGCCCATGACCTTTGCACCCGATCGGTTGTGCAAATCAAGAGTGATGTGAACGTTTGAAGCCTCTGCGCAATTCTTCCAACGAGGACGCGTAATCTCGCCTGCATCCGTCAGAATCTGATCAATGGATACAAGTTCAAAATCGTGATCGCGTCTTTGTCGAGCGAAGTCTTGAATACGCTTAACTGTTCTTGCTCCGTCTTCCGCAGTCTTGATGATGATGTCGAGCCCACGCCGAACCTTCTCGGAATCGTTTGTCCGCTGCAGCAATTGAGCCCGGCCTAATATTCCGGCGAGCGTATTGTTGAAATCGTGCGCTACGCCTGATGCCAGTTCGCCAAGGGCCGAAAGTTTTTCCATCTGCGAAAACTGTTCACGAATTCGCTCCTGCTCGGCGATGTAGTGTGAAAGCTCTTTAACGTGACGCTCAGCCTGATCGGCCTGTGCCGCAGACGTTTCGATGTTCTTGAGGTAAGTGCGATAAGTGAGAAAGACAATGCCGATGATTGGTAACGTGATGAAGAATGCATAAAAGCCGACCTGATAAATCAGGGCGGCGATCACACCTGCGGCTGACGCTCCGGCAAAGTAAGTTATTGATGTCCACAAATAATGCGTGCGCCAGGTTGTCCACAGCGGTTGGTTTGTTTTAAGTGCAGCCCCGATCGCCACTATGCCTGAATTGGAGACGTAGTGAAGCATTGCCATCGTGCAGATAGCAGCAAGGAACGTCGCGGAAAAGGCCTGTTTCGGTAGAAGGCTAATGTTGCCGAACAACAATCGGAGTAACGTGCTCGTTACAAATATTGACAACGCCGAGCCACCCCAGTTGAAGAACACGGTTCGCCATTTCTTGCTAAAGCGCAGAGACGAGAGAACAGCCTCAGTTGAGGCGACAATCAGCGCCGGTTCGCCTCCATAGATCCAGAAGATCAAGAAGACGAATGTGTCGGAAGCCGAGATCTGTGAACTGAACCGAGGGATCGGAACAATAATCCTGGCCCCGATTGTCAGCGTCATCGCGACCAGGATCAGAAAATGTAGATCGATTCTTCTTAGCTCGAGATTAAATGCTGAATAGAGTAAAGCCAGACCACCCAATCCCGTTACAATCCACAGGAATGGCACGAACAGTTTGTGTCGAGTTGTGCCGTCGGTATCTGACATGGTGTCTTGGTCTGAAGGTGAGGCTTAGTCCCCTTAGCAAGACAGGCTGGTTTGGATTAATTTATTTCGGGGCAACGTGCTCCTTCTTCGGAAGGAAGATAGTTAAATATGTGGCCCGAAATTGATAGCCACATTTCCGATAAAAAGCTTGGGCCTTGGTGTTCTTGTAATTGACCAACAAACAAACTGATTTCGCGCGCTGTAACAGCGTCCGTGAAAGTTCTGACATGCAGCTGGCGCCAAAACCCTGCGAGCGCTTGTCTTCACTCAACCAGACTCCTTCGAGGTAAACGACTTCCGGGGTCTCGGCGATAATGTCAGCTTTAAACGCCAGCTTGCCATCTTCAAATACGACCCAGGTTCTGCCTTGTTGGATGCGCCGCAAACAACGCTTCCGAAAACCTTCTGGATCTACATCGCGCGGATCCACACCACTCTCTGCAAACGCCATTTCAGCTTGTATGGGTAATACGAGATCAAGCTCGTCGGGCGTTGCCAACTGTAGTCTCGGGGTCGCCGCGTGAACCTCAACTGGATAGTGAAACTCCAGTAGCGACTCACTGCACGCCAAACGCATTTGCTGACCAGAATGTGAGCAGTAGGACCAGAGTTCCTTAATGCGATTTTGCTCACCCATGATCATGTGCGTGTTCGGACATTCCCGCACCACTTCGGCTAACGCACGGAGAGCGCGAGAAGAGACTGTTTCGAGCAGCGTAGCGTGCCCAATCAGAGCGACGCCCTCCAGGTAGCCATTCACGTCGCGGCATCCGTAAAAGGTGCCGCGGTTGAGCGGGCTGACAAGACCGTTATCGCGGATCAGACTCGTCATTGCTACCGTATGGATCGGACGTTCACGTAGGAAGTCAAGCACCTCTGCCTCTGTTTCTGGGCCGAGTTGCTCCACCCGTACATCCGCCCTTTCGGTAAACAGAAATTCTGCGGGCAGGTTTTCTACTAGTACTGTTGAGGTTCGCGTGTCCATGGTTCGTTAATCTGGAAATTGAATCCGGTTGTTCTATTCCATGTGGGCGGTGTCATCACCGTCCATGAGTATTGAAGAAGCATCTACGCGATCGCCGAGTAAGACGCCGTCGCCTAAGAGAACGCCGTCGCCCAGCAGAACGCCGTCACCGAGCAAAACGCCATCACCCAGGAGAACGCCATCACCTAAGAGCACGCCAGTTGGGCAGAACCAAGCGCCTTCACTGATCGTGTTGCCATTGCTAGTTACAATGCTGTCGCCGAGTATTACGCCGTCGCCGAGTATTACGCCGTCTCCGAGTAACACGCCATCGCCGAGTAACACGCCATCTCCCAGCAACACGCCGTCGCCGAGTAGTACGCCGGTCCCGTAAATCGACTGGTACTGGGTTATCAAGTTAATACCGGTTGCGTAGGTGTGATTCAGTAGGATGCCTTGCGACCAGGAGAAAGTTGAGTCGTAGATAAATGTGTGCGGGTCGGGAGGTACAGTTGTTAGTAGCGGCGTGCCACGTTGAAAGCTGGTGCTTAGGTCGCTACGGATTAGTGCGTTCAGGTCAGCTGCGCCGGCAATGTTAATTTCACCTGCGCCTTGTTCGAATGTGTTATAGCCCGCTAATGGCTGAGCCGTGTACATCAGGATCATCTTGACCATGTTCGGCGTCAGCTTAGGATTCATCTCAAGCAACATTGCAGCAGCACCCGCGCCGATAGGAGCCGACATCGATGTACCGCTTAGCGTCATCATCTTGTTCGTGGTATCGGTGGTAAGCACTGCGTTGATCTCCGGTCGAGCTAATACCAGGGCGTTTCCTGGTGATTCAGCAGATATGATTTTGTTGCCGGGAGCAACGATGTCGGGCTTGATCACATTGTCATAGTGGCGAACACCGTTCGTATCGGTACTGTAGCTGCGGGTTGGTCCACGAGAACTAAAGGTCGTCACAACGTCGTCGGCACGGCCTTCTGTACCTAACGTATTAGAAGCCCCGACCGTTATTGCGGAAGGTTCGTTACCAGGCGAATGAACCTGCCCATAGACTTTCTCGCCTGCTGTGTTTTTGCCATCGTTACCGGCGGCTGCGAAAACGGTCACGCCAGCGTCGACCAATCGTCGCACTGCGTTACACAAAGGATCATTCTTGTAGGAGTCAACGGCAGGCATCCCCAGGCTCATGTTTGCTACGCGAACGTTGTATGTCGTGCGGTTAATGAGGAGCCAATCGATCGCTTCGAGCAGGTTTGAGACGTGGCCCTGCCCATTAGCATTCAAAACGCGCAGGTTAACAATCTTCGAACCCATCGCGATTCCCGCATAAGCAGCGTTGTAGTAGAGCTTGTTGCCAGATGCGATAGCCGCGACGTGTGTTCCGTGGCCATATGGATCGTCCGTCCGACCTTCACCCGTGAAGTCCTTACTGAAAACCACGCGCGATTGGCCGTACGAGTTCTGTAACGACTTGTGGGCGGCATAAACGCCGGAATCAAAAACCGCGATTCCAACGCCCGAGCCGTCAAGCGTATAACTGGCACCGGAACTGGATACCTGATTGCGGCGATATGCAGCGCCGGTTGTTTGTGATATGAGCCCTTCCACTTTTACTGTGCGGTCGGGTGAGACGTAGCTAACTTCTGGGAATGCGGCCACAGTTTCAATGATGTTTTCGGGCAAAGAGACAACTAGCGTATCGAGCATCTTGAGCTGTTTGCGAACGTGGACGCCGTTTGAATTCAGCAGGGAATTAAGCTGACCGCTCGGTTTCCCATTGAGCTGTATAACAACATCTATCCTGTTGCCGTCTGCGTTGTGTCCGCGAAGATCAGAAGACACCTTTAGGGGCTTCACCTGTGATGACGCGCTGGCGCGGTCGTCGAGCAGGATGCCAAATAGCAGCGCCGCCACTAGCGACGTACAAATTATTGCTGCCAGTCCAAAATAGCGTTTGTTTCTACGAATCAGCTTCAAGTCGGGAGTCTCCATCTTCGTTTTCAGCCCGCCACCCGCACAACTTGGGCTCAAACAGTTGTGCAGAGGGCGTGCCACGAGTGTGCCCATGCGATAGACCCTGTGGTTTCAGTAACTTAGCTCGATTAGCGGAGATTTGTTGTCAGAGAGGCTTGACCGATTAGTTCAGCCTGACCGATCCAATGGAATCAGTCTGATAGAATCCGCCCATGCTTCCAGAAGAAGTAGAAATGTTCCGGGATTACGCCTGGCGGCGGGATCCAGAGCGGCGCATCCAGGATCCGTACACCGCCGAACGGTTTGTTCAGGAGGTAGGTTTCTGCACAGTCCTCACGGACTCGCGACAGCCTGGTCCATCTTTGTACACCGCAGTGTGCGGCCGCAGAGAGACGCATATGCCGCGCAACGTGCAGAAGGATCCGGAGAGCAGCTTAACCTGGACCATAAAGGACGAATTGATGAGACGTGGCCGTTGTTTCTACGGGAAGCTACTGAAGGGCCACGCCACGCTGATTGCGCCCGATTTGATTCCTGCTTTCTATACTCTGTGGGGCGTGGCTCGTAAGCAAGAGCCAGGCATACTCACCGCGGATGCACAGAAAATACTGAAAACTTTACGCAAAGAATGGGAAATGGGATCGAGGGACTTGCGTGAAACCAGCGGAGTTAGCGATCGCCGCCGATTTGATAAGGCGATGGCGCAGCTACAAAGAGCAATGAAGGTGATTCCCAGCGATGTGATTTATGAGCCGACCTTTACGTACATCTGGTCCATAACTGAGGCGAGGTTTCCAGATCAAATGAAGAAGCCGTTGGGAAGGGAAGAGGCCCTTACCGAAATCGCGCGTGCTTATTTAAAGGGCGCGGGCATGACGTTGAGAGGCGAGCTTGCACGAGTAACTGGCCTGCGATCTCCGGATGCTGGTCGGGGAAACTGGGCTCTGGTTGATGAATCTTTTGCGGAACGTTTGGCGCCAGGGGTCTATCGACTTCGTGACATGAAGCGGGCTGCTGCATCAGGAGGATTTCGGATTTAGCCCGGAACTTGTTACCTCTTCAAGCGCTCGCTGCTCCATTTGGGCCATCTGCAAAACCAAAGGTAGTTGATCCTGTGCATTTCCCAACCGCTGCATCATTACGTCGATCTCAGCTTGATTCAAGTTCCGGCTCACCGTCGCTTCAATTGTCTGTAGGCGAGTTTTGGCTGAGCTTAGATACTGGTCCGCCTGGCTTCGTAATTGTTGGATTTTCTCACGATCCGCAGCGAGTTCCGCTTGTAGAGCAGCGCTCTCGGTACTATTAACGAGCCGTGCCTGGTTAATGCGACGCTCAACCTTAAGCAATTCTTTTCGTGACCGTGCGAGGATGCGTGTTGCTGTCAGACGCATTGCTAGTGTATCCAGATAGGCGTCCGCTAACAGTGGGTTCGATTGCTCGATTTCGGCCAGCGCGGCACGTTCCGCAGACGTTAATTCAGATCTGAACCAGGCGACTTCACTTGCTGTAATACCATCTAATGCTAGTCTGTTACGCAATCTGGCAAGCCAAGCTCGGCGATATAAAAGAATGACGGCGGCAATAACCAAACCGACCGCCAGTCCGAAACCGAATGAAACACCCGCCAATAGCAAGTAAACGGCAGCGGAATCGGTCGCTTCCGTTGTCATGAAGAGGACAAGGAAAAGAAGAGGTGCAGGAATAGTCGTTATCAGAATGGCAAGCCACGGAGCGACTTTTAAAACGCGTGCAAGAGCAGCGTCACTCTTAGAAAGTTTACCGGTAGAATCGTTCATCATCGTAAGTGTTGTAGCGTTCAGATATTAGCCCAGCCCACTGTGGTCAGCTAGCCAGTGCGGCAGGAAAAGCTAATACGAGCGCTTGTCTGTATAATGACTTCACTCTTAACCTGAACGAGAAGACGACAATGAGACTCACGCAACGATTAAAATTACTCCCAGCTGGATTATCGTTGTTAGCGGTGATTGGAGTGGCAGCTGCTAGGTGTGACGCTCAACCGCAGACGACTGGACTTTCATCAACTCCCGGCGTGCCGGGCCGCCCTGTCACCGTGCCACTGACCATTCAAATCAAGGAAGCAGACAGGGAAATGGAGCTTCAGAGTATCGATCTCACAGTCAGCGAAGATGGTGAGCCGCAAACCGTCTTGTCCATCCGGAGCATGGGCACCAGTTCACCACTGACCCTGGCCCTGCTGATCCAGGAGGATCTATTACCTCCAGTCGGAAATGAAATTAAACCACTTGCCGAGTTCATAAAGAGGTTACCGCGTGGATCACGCGTTATGGTCGGCTACTTGCGAACGGGTAGTTTGCTGGTTCGTCAGAAGTTCACAACTGACCTTGAGAAAGCAGCGACTGCATTACGACCCCCAATCGGGTTCGCCAGCGTCGGACCATACAATCCTTACATCGAAGTGGTGGAAGCAGTGAAGCGGTTCGAGTC
>Ga0114129_10016267_pt1 | contig 10587 bp, 10 predicted proteins | sample RhiMetdeltSRZDD1_FD_80071 | JGI IMG/M metagenome (GOLD analysis project Ga0114129, IMG submission 80071) | Populus rhizosphere microbial communities from Tennessee, USA - Rhizosphere MetaG P. deltoides SRZDD1 (version 2) (version 2) | ecosystem: Host-associated > Plants > Roots > Rhizosphere >... | reverse complement strand
GTTCGAGATGCTGGCCGACGCCGAGATCAGGATCAGCCTCGCTGTCATGAAGTACGGACGACACGCACGCGGCGGACGGCTAGACCCGGGCTCGGTGAGCAGGCTGTTCGACCAGGACCCGCCCGTCTACGACCCCAGGTCTCTGATGGCGGCGCTCGCAGTCGCTGATCCGGTCGATGCCTACCTGCGTCGGCTGCATCCGCAGCATGCGCAGTTCGAGCGGCTGCGTCAGGCCATGCTGGCAGCGCGCGGCGTCAAGCCCGAGGTCAATCCTGCGCATGTGCGTGTTCCGTCCGGGCCCCAACTCAAGCCAGGCCAGCCGCACCCTGACGTCGCCGTACTGCGCCAGCGCCTGAGCGTTGCCGCTCCGGCGGGCGGTCCGGCAGACATCTTCGATGATGCGCTCGCGGATGCGGTCAAGGCTTTTCAGCAGCAGAACGGACACAAGCCAACCGGCGTCGTCACGTCGGCAACGCGCAGCGCCTTGAACAGCGCATTGCGTCCGTCCGGCGCCGACCCGACCTCCAGACTAATCATCAACATGGAACGCTGGCGCTGGATGCCGGAAAACCTCGGCCCGTTCTACGTGTGGGATAGCGTGCCCGAGCAGATGACCAAGGTCTTTGACAACGGCAAGTTGGTGCTGGCCGAGCGGATCGTGGTCGGCAAGCCCGAGACGCCCACGCCGATGTTCTCGTCCGACATGCTGTTCGTGATCTTCCATCCCTCCTGGGGCGTGCCGCCCGGCATGAAGGCCAACGAGCTGCTGCCGCAGCTGCGCGATGCAGGTGGCGGATTTTTTGGTCTGTTCGGCGGTGGCGCAAGCGCGGTGCTCGAGGCGCACGGGTTACGAGTGACGCGTGGCGGCCAGCCCGTCAATCCGAACTCCGTCAACTGGTCGTCGGCCAACATCCATCAATACGAGTTCGTGCAGCCGCCGGGCCCCAAGAATGTGCTCGGCATGGTCAAGTTCCGCTTCCCCAACAAGCATAATGTCTACATGCACGACACGCCGGAGCGGCATCTGTTTGGGGGCGGCCTGCGCACGTTCAGTCATGGCTGCATGCGCGTGCAGAACCCCGTGCGCTTCGCCGAGGTGCTGCTGGCGCGTGACAAAGGCTGGGACTCGGACGCCGTGGCCGGCTATGCGCGGCGCGGCGGCGAGATCAAGCTGACCACGCCCATCCCCGTGCACGTCACCTACTTCACGACGACCGTGGACGAGGATGGCAAGGTGCAGAACTGGCCCGACATCTACGCCCTGGATGGGCGCCTGGCGTCGGCGCTCGGCGCTGGATCTGTGGTAACCGGCGCGGTCACGGCCTCCAGTGCGAGTGATGCGGGCGAACCGGTTGTGCGGCCCAAGGCGCGCGTCAAGAAGAAGGCACCGTCGGAGCAGTCGTCCGATCTGTTCTCGGGCCTGTTCGGCAACTAAAGCCGGTGCGCTGCACACGCAAGCGCGACGCAAGTCGCATGTCATGGCCGGGCTTGTCCGACCATTCTACGCGTTTGCTTGCGGGGGACCTGATCCTCGGCACAAGAGGCCTGCTGGCCGGCGTCGCGCCGGCAGCGTTGCGATCAGTCGATTGCGGCCAGCCTGGCGGTCGTCTCCCACAGCCGCGCGGCATTCTCGTCGTCTTCCGCCAGCGGGTTGGGACGCGACAGCTTGTCCTTATAGAAGTAGCGGCCAGTGACTCCGGCATATTCGTGCGCCGATGCCAGACGCACGAGCCGACCAGCACCCGTCTGGGGCGAACTTCCAAACAGATGAATGATCGCGAATGCCAGCGGGATCAGCCCGCCGGATTGGTAGCCGAAGTTGGTCGCCACTTCTCCAGGGTGCAGGCAATTGGCGGTGATTTGCTTGCCGGCCCAGCGGCGGGCGAGCTCGCGCGTGAACATCACGCAACACAGCTTCGCGTGCGCATAGGCGTAGAAGGCGTCGTACCTGTGCTCGAGCCTGAGGTCGTCGAGATGCAGCGTGGCGAGATGGTTCAGGCAGCCCGCGGTATTGATGACGCGCGCCGGCGCCGCCGCAAACAGGCTTTGGCGCAGGCCGTGAGTCAGGACGAAGGGGGCGATGTGATTGAGCGCAAACGTACGTTCAAAGCCGTCGGGCGTGATCTCGCGCCGTGCGAACATCGCTCCGGCATTGTTGAGCAGGACGTCGATGCGCGGCTCCGCCGCGGCGATGTCTGCTGCGACCTGTCTCACCTCGCCAAGCCGAAGCAGGTCGGCATAGTGGATCGAATGCCTGGCCTGCGGGAAACGGCGGCGCAGGCTGGCAAGCATTGCCTCTCCGCGCTGCGCATCGCGGGCGATCATGACGACGCGCGCGCCCATAGCGGCCAAGGCCTCGGCCGCTGCCCGGCCAATGCCGGAGGTGGCGCCGGTGATGACGCAGGTTTTTCCCAGCATGCTTGGCGCAGGCTCCCAGCGTTTGGCTGCTAACTCCGCCGGGGCGAAGTAGCTGGAGTAATCTTGCCAAGCTGGCAGGGACAAACGCGCAAACACACCACTCATGTGCAATCCCCCGATTGATGACTGGAGTTCCCCTCGAACTCCGACACCAAGGTGGCAATGGAACTTGGCGGGTTTGCGCAGGCTTTTGGGCGAGGCCTGGGTCTCTGTGCGGCGGATCGCGGCTAGACGGAGAGCGTGGCCGAATTGATATTCTCGCCTGACGCACAACTTGGCTTAGCGTCGACGCTCCGCGCACCAACCAATGGGATAGGCTAGATCAATAGCAGGCACGCCATCAGTGTGCGGACATGGTCTGGTTATTCTCCAAAGCGGGCGAACCTGCACGCCGAGCTATCGCATCCATCCCGTTGCGAGCGCACTCGCCCACGCAGGCCGATTGGCGGCTCTGGCAATCTCGGCCGCGGCCAGGTTGTCGTAGGGTACGTAACGAAAGACCACGCTCCAGCGGCCATCTTGCTTGTCGAGAACCGCATAGCAGGCGTCGGGTGTGCCCGCTTGCACGACGTGGTGCACAGGCACATCGTCGTCGTAGCCCGGACAACCGACGCTGCCCGGATTCACGACCAAGCGGCCATCCCGCAATCTGACTACGCGGGCAATGTGCGTGTGGCCGCATAATATCAGCGGCAGGTCGATGCCCTCGGCTGCGGCCTCGATATCTTCAATCGGAGCCAAATGGACCAGGCCGTCGCCGCTCACCTGCTCCATCCAGTAGGTGGTGTCGCTTGCCGGCGTGCCGTGGCAAAGGAATATCTCGTCTCGGAACACCAAGGTCGGTGGGAGGGCCGATAGCCATTGGCGGTGCGCTGCCTCCAGTTCGGCATGCGCGGCCTTGTCCGAAAGACCCATCTCGGCAGGCGCCTGCTCGATCAGCCAGCGGTCGTGATTGCCGCGGATCGATGGAAAATCGCGCGCCATCAGCAGGTCGGCGGTTCGCCTGGCCTCCAGCGGGCCGCTCAGGTGATCGCCGAGATTGACCACGATGTCGATGTCCAGGCGCCGGATGTCGGCCAGCACGGCCTCGAGCGCCAGGCAGTTTCCGTGAACGTCGGCGATTGCGGCGAGGCGCATCGATTCTCCTCCCATGCTTTGGCGCCGGCGGGCCTCCGCACTGCGGCAATGCATGGGAGCACAGCGCGCACGATTTTGCATCCCGGCCGCTGGACGCACGCGGCGCGTGTTGGGTTGCGGGGCGCGTCAGCCTAACTGCTGGCAGCGCCTGCGAGCGCTTCTGCGCTCCTGCCAGTGCCGGCCAGCTGATCGAGAGCCCGTTCAAAGCCGCTGCGGCTGGCGGTGGGAATCGGCAGGAACGGCTTGTTGAAGCGCCGGCACAGCACCTTGGCGAGCTTGCAGGCGCCGTGGCTGACGCAGTCAATCGGGCAGACCACCGCATCGCATCCGCCCACCAGCTCTTCGATGCGGTGCGTGCTGTCCTCCATGCCGCCGTCGTGCACGAGCAGGATGGCCTCGCGCGCTTCCGCCGCGGACTTTAGATGCGGCAGCATGCTCTTGCGCCCGCCCAGGTAGAGGATGCGGCGTCCATCCAGATTGATCGGTACCGCCCCCTGCCTGCCCGGCACATCGGCGAGAAGCTCTGGCCGTTCCCGCCACTGCTCGCGCCGCATGGCCTGCACGACAGCTCGCAGGCGTGCTGACTCGGTCTCCGCCTGCCTAGCGCGGGCGCGCGCCGCCGCCAGCACGCGGTCGCGCTTGTCGGATGTGTCCTTGCGCGACGGAGCAGCCCGCGAGGATTCACTTTCAAGGGCAACCGCGCGCACGCAGGTTGCGCGCGCCTGCAGTTGCGCCCGGGCCGCGTCGCGTTCGCTCAGGGCCTCGCTGCGAGCGGCCTCGGCACGGCGCAGACGCGCTTCGATCTTGCTGGCGCGGCGCTGCATCTCGGCGATCTGAGTGGCCATCTCGCGCACGCCGCGGCCATGCAGATGCGAAAGCATGTGCACTTCGCCAAACACCTGCTTCATCGCGTCGGGCGGGATGTGCGTGTGCGAGATTATCGCCCAATACGCGGCACCTACCTGACCCGAGTCGCGCAGCTTCTCCCAGACCGCGCGGAGCTCTGCCTCGGTCTCGGTGCGCGAAACGAGCCGCACGGCCCCGGCGTAGCGTTTGTCGAGCAGCTTATGTAGGGCCTTGGAGAGGGGGTTGGCGCAGGTCGCCATTTTTACGCAGTGGGCGTGGATCTCGTAGCTGCTCGGCGCACCTTGCAGGGCGACGCCGCACTTGCGGATAGCCCCAAGCAGATCGTCCTCACCCAGGCAGGTGCCGAGCACCGAGCACTGCATGCTGTTGCCGACCTCCCACAGCATGCGGCGCTTGCCGGCCCGCTGCGCAGGCAGCCACGCCGAGGATGCAGGGTCGGGCGCAACCTTTGGCAGTTTGTTGTCGATCATGTTCGCATCCGCCACGATGCAGCAGGCGGCGGTATATTCTTGACGATTAAAATCAAGAAATAGCATGCGAGAGCCCGAGTCAAGCCGCACGGACCCAGGAGCATGGTTACTTGATGCGGAACCGGATGGGGATATTGAGGGTGAGCGTCTCGCCCTGCACCCCGACTGGGATGGCCGGCAGCGGCGCTGCGCGCTTGAGGATCTCGAGCGCCTCGTCGTCCAGGAGCTCAGAGCCCGAGCTGCCGACGATCTGCGAGGACAGCAGCCGGCCGCCCCGATCGATCAGGATGCGCACCTGGACGACCCCCTGCTTGTCCTGCGCGCGCGCGGCCGAAGGATAGCGTTTGTGCCGATTGATCTGCAGCATCACGGCATTTTGCCAGGACACTATGGTGCGTGCAGTGCTGGCCGAGGTGCCAGCCTCGGGAGCCGCCGATTTGGCAGACAGCTCCGCATCGATGTGCCGCGGCGCCGCTGCCTTGCTCGCCGCAGTCGCCTCCTGCGCGACGCGCACCTGCGGGCTCGTCTCCTCCTTCACCTCTTCCTTCGGCTTCTCTTCGACCGGCGTCGGCTTGGGCAGCGCGACCTCAGGCTCGGCCGGCGAGGGCAGGTCCTCTTTGGGTGCCTCCTCCTCGACTTTCTGGACCTGCCGGTCGGAGGCGGCTTGCGTCGCCTCGCGCTCTTCCGACAGCTTGCCGAGCGGCGCTGTCATATCGGACTCGAGCGCGGTCGCAACTGCCGCGATTTCCACGACGATGGCACCGGGAGCTTCCTCGACCAGCTCATCCAGCCAATGCAGCATGGCGATGCCGCCGCCGCCGATGTGAATGGCGCTGATCAGCGTCGCCGCTCCGACCCAGCGCAGCAGCCAGCGACGGCGCGGCTCGGTCAGATCGACGCTCGGGATCATTGTGGCTTGTCCGGAAGGGGCGCGGGCTCGCCCAGCTTCAGGGCATCCGCCCGCGCAGCCGCAGGTCCGCCGCCAACGCCCTCCAGTCCGACCAGCGCGATCTTCACGTAGCCGGCGGTCCGCAGCATGTTGAGCACGTTCATCAACTCGCCGTACGGGACGGTCTGGTCGGCGCGCAGGAACAGCCGCTTGCCTTTGTCGGATTGCGTCGCCGTGTCGATGGCGGATACCAGCTGCGCGCGCGCAATTGCTTCGTTGCCGATGTTGAACGACAGGTCCGACTTGATCGTCAGGTAGATCGGCTTGTCGGGTTTCTGTTGCGGCTTGGCGGTCGACACCGGCAGGTCGACGTGCACGTCGACCGTCGACAGAGGTGCCGCCACCATGAAGATGATGAGCAGCACCAGCATCACGTCGATGAACGGTGTCACGTTGATCTCGTGCGCTTCTACGAGATCGTCTCCGCCTTCGTCAATGCGGCCGGCCATTGCTCTACTCTGCTGCCTTGATGACGCGTAGCGGGCTGGCGGCCCGATCCAAATCGCGGGACACCAGTCGTTGCACGTGCGCCGAGCTGTCGCCGACCAGCGCCCGGTAGCTGGCCGTCCAGCGCGCGAACTGATTGTAGATGATGACCGCCGGTATGGCTGCGACAAGACCGATGGCCGTGGCGAGCAGCGCCTCGGCGATGCCGGGTGCGACCACGGCAAGGTTGGTGGTCTGCGTCTTCGAGATGCCGATGAAGCTGTTCATAATGCCCCACACCGTGCCGAACAGGCCGACGAACGGTGCAGTCGATCCGATGGTGGCGAGCACGCCAGTGCCGCGTGCGATGCTGCGAGCGGCGGCCGCCTCGATGCGCGCGAGATGGGAAGCAACCCGCTCCTTGACGCCTGCAGGCTCGAGAGCCGCACCTGACAAGCGCACCTCGCCGGCGGCCGTCTCAAGCATAGTTTGCACTAGACCGCCGCGGCCTTCCAGCCGGTTCAGTGCGCCGGGCAGCGAGCCTTCCCCGCTGATCCGGCGCAATGCCTGACGCACGCGCCGGCAGGCCACGATCAACTCCAGGCTCTTGGCGAGGCCGACGGTCCAAGTCACGATCGAAGCCACAAACAACCCGATCATCACGCCCTGCACGACCATGTCGGCCGACTGGAACATGCCCCACGGCGACAGGTCATGCGGCAGGTGCACGATGCCGGAGGCTGGCTCACCCTGCTGTGCCTGGGATGATGAGGCCAGGGCGCTGGCGGCCAGGGCGCTGGCGGTCAGGGCGCTTAAGGCAGCAAGGGCACAACGGTTGGCTATTGCCGTGATTTTGGACGGCGACCGCACGTTGGTGCAGCGGCATCGCCTCGATAGATGGCCATAGGAAGCGTCGCCCATTCCCCTCACCCACTCCGTCTCGATGCGTTCTACCAGGCGTCATAATATAACATTAGGCACAATTGAGCCCATGCGTCCGGGTGAGCCCATGTCCGGGCCAAGAGCGGACATGGGCAAGCTGCAAGGCATTGCTCGACCGACAGGAACAAGGTCCACCGCCGCATCGGCCGGCGCGCCCCACTAATTATACCTGAATGTGATTGTCAAGATTTGCCGTGCCGCGCAGCCGCACTGCCAGGGCGAGATCGCTTCGGATGTGCAGCATCGGCCTCGACCATCGACGGGGCAGCCGCAGCCTGCGCGCCAGGCGCACGGGCTAGCGTCGTGCGCGATCTCGCTCTACGCGCGGTGGTAGGGATGCCCGACCAGGATGGTGGCCGCCCGATAGAGCTGCTCGGCCAGCACGATGCGGGCGAGCCCGTGCGGCAATGTGATTGCGCCAAGCGACAGCACGAGGTGAGCGGCCTCGCGCACGTCCGCAGCTAAACCGTCGGGGCCGCCGATCAGAATGGCCATCGCTTTGGCACCGCCGTCGCGCACCGTCGCAAGGTGGCGTGCAAATGCCTCGCTCGTGAGCGATTTGCCCTGCGCATCGAGCGCGATGAGGGCGTCTGCCTCTCGGGCAAGCTTGAGCAGCCCGGCGCCCTCTTCCTGCTTGCGCTGCACAACGCCCGCGGCCCGGCTTTCGCCGATCTCGTGCCAGGCGACGGGTGCCAGTGCTACGCGCTTCGACAATGCCTCGAAGCGTGCACGGTAGACATCGAGCAAGGCGCGGTCCGGCCCGTCCTTGAGGCGGCCGACGGCGGCGATCATCAGGCGCATGCCAGCCTCCGCCGACATTTGTGCCATGCCGGACCTGACGCCGGTGGTCCTCCTCGGGCGTGCCCGGCCTGGACGGCTCGAGCCGAACGTTCAAGCAAGCCGCTGTGTGGATGGCGGGGACACGCCCCGCCAACAAGCCAAGCGTCAGCAGGTGCAGCTAGTGCGTCGTCGTATCGCTGGCCGGATCGGTGGGGCGCTCGGCCGACCACATCTTCTCCAGATTGTAGAATTCGCGCACCTCCGGCCGGAAGACGTGCACGACGATGTCGCCGACATCGATCAGCACCCAGTCGCAGTGCGGTTGACCTTCGATGCGAACGCGCCCGTATCCTGCTTCCTTGAGCTTGCGGTGAAGCTGGTCGGCGATGGCTCCCACATGCCGGTCCGACCGGCCCGTGGCGATCACCATGTAGTCGCCGATGGAAGACTTACCCTTGATATCGATCGCCACCACGTTCTCGGCTTTGGCGTCATCGAGCCAGGCCGTCAGGTTGGCGAGTAGGGCTTCCGAGTCGTGGCTGGGCACGAGTTCGGCCGGAGGCGTGCTCTTGCGAGCACCCTCAAGTGCGCTTGGCATCTTGTGCTGGATATCCTTTCGTCATCAAACCCCAGTGGGGAGGGAGCGCCCGGTTCAAATGCAAGCCTGCCCTGGCGCCGGGAACGAACCTCGACCAGAGATTCGCTCAATAAAGATAGACAGTCGGTACCCGCTGTTTCAAGTCCCACGCCGGGCTTTGCGGGGGGCTCAATCCGCCCCGTTGGCGATCTGGCGGCCCTTGCCGGGGCCATTCTCGGCAGGCTTGTCCCGGCGCCGGGGAAGCTCGGACGATGGATGCGACTTTTTTGCCACACTGGCGGGTCGGGCCTTGGCCTTGCCGCGCAGTGCCGTCGAAGACAGGTGTGACAGGGGTCCGGTCAAGAACGTCCACGCGGGGGCCGGTGCGTGCAGCAATACGCGAGCGTCGGCCTCTGGCACCCGCTTGTCGGCAAAGGCCAGCGCCGCCTTGGAGGCCAGCGCCTTCAGGCGCCAGCCGGGCCGATCGACCACAACGATCGGCACGGTCGTGAAAATCTCGCGCCAGTTCTGCCAGCGGTGGAACGTGGCGAGGTTGTCGGCGCCCATGATCCACACAAAGCGTACCAGCGGGCTGCGCCGCTTCAGGAAGGCGATGGTGGAGGCCGTATAGGGCGTCGGCAGGTCCGCCTCGAAGTCGGTGACCTCGATGCGCGGGTTCTTGGCGATGGCGCGAGCCAGCACCATGCGCTCGGCCAGCGGCGCCTGCTCGGCCCTGTTCTTCAGAGGATTGCCCGGTGAAACGATCCACCAGACCTTGTCCAGCCCGAGCCGCTTGAGCGCGGTCTCGCTGATCAGGCGATGCGCGGCGTGGGGTGGATTGAAGGAGCCGCCGAGCAGGCCGATCATTTGCCCAGAGGCAGCGTACGGAGGCTGGGCCTTGATGCGGCCATAGGGGCTGGGAGCAGGCATGGGTTCACGCGCGGTTCGCTGCAACGGGCGGATAGTAACGCGAGCCTTCCGCAACGTGAAAGGGGCTTTGTTACAGACGGCCGCTGCTCGCCCGCGCGTCAAACCATCAGCCGGGCAGGCGCGCGATGGCTTCCACCTCGATCAGGAACTCGGGCTTCACCAGGCGACCAACGATCAGCAGCGTGTTGGGCGGATACTTGCCGCCCGGAAACATTGTGGGGAACACGGCTGCGCGCGCGGCCATGAAGGCTGGGATGTAATCGGCGCTGGTGAGATAGGTCGTGAACTGCACGACCGCCTCGAAGTCTGCGCCCAGATCCTTGAGGATCTTGCCTAGGTTGTCGAACACCACCGGCACCTGCGCCGCGACGTCGCCGACACCCACAGGCGTGCCGCTGGCATCGATCGCAACCTGGCCAGCGATGAAGGCAATCTCGCCCGGCGTCATGCGCGCTACGTGGCTGTACATGCCCTGCGCCGGTCCGGCGCTCGGCGGATTGACGTAGGTGACACCCGATTTCGGCATGGCATTTCTCCCTGGACATGACACCGACCCGGTGCGTCGCCCAACACTCACGAGTCCACATTTGCCAGCTGGTCGATCCCCTCGGCAACAGGGCCGTTACCGGCGATGGCCACACAGCACCCTATCCAGCCTCGTCGGGATGGGGAAGCCGAGGAGCGCGCCCAATTTGTGCTCGAGCCATGAGCACGGCATGGCGCGCGGGCCATGCGACGCGCGTGCGGTCTACGCCGGCTGCACCCACACATGGTTGTCGTGGAACGGCGCGCCGCCATAGGGGGCGCCCTGCACGGCGCTGGTCAGCGTGTTGATGCCCTCCCCGCCCTCGAACTGGTCGTTGGGCGCGATGCTCTCGACGATCACCACTCCGTGCAGCACGCCCGCGAAGGCTTCGGCAGCCAGCGTGATCTCGCCGCGCTCGTTGCCCATGCGCACGCGTGCACCATCCGCGATGCCCAGCGCCGCCAGATCGTCGGGATGCATCTTGACGCGCGGCGGTCCCGCCCGCCTGCGGCTAGTGGGCGTCTCATTGAATGACGAGTTGAGATAGTCGCGCGCCGGCGACGTG
>Ga0114129_10016263_pt1 | contig 10588 bp, 9 predicted proteins | sample RhiMetdeltSRZDD1_FD_80071 | JGI IMG/M metagenome (GOLD analysis project Ga0114129, IMG submission 80071) | Populus rhizosphere microbial communities from Tennessee, USA - Rhizosphere MetaG P. deltoides SRZDD1 (version 2) (version 2) | ecosystem: Host-associated > Plants > Roots > Rhizosphere >... | reverse complement strand
TCCTACTTCAAGGCGATCGGCTACACCGACGACGATCTCAAGAAGCCGCTGGTCGGCGTCGCGCACTGCTGGATCGAGATCACACCGTGCAACTGGAACCATCGCAAGATGGCCGAGAAGGTGAAGGAAGGCATCCGCGCCGCCGGCGGCACACCGATCGAGTTCAACACCATCAGCGTCACCGACGGCATCGCCATGGGCACCGAGGGCATGAAGGCCTCGCTGATCAGCCGCGAGCTCATAGCCGACTCGGTGGAACTGGTCGTTCGCGGCCATCTCCTCGACGGCTTCGTCGGCATCTCCGGCTGCGACAAGACCATCCCCGCGATGGTCATGGCGATGGCGCGGCTGAATCTGCCGAGCATCATGCTCTACGGCGGCTCGATCGCCTTCGGCGAGTACAAGGGCAAGAAGCTCACGATCCAGGAAGTGTTCGAGGCGATCGGCGCTTTCAACGCGGGCAAGATCGACGCGCGCGAGCTCAACGAGGTGGAGAGCCGCGCCTGTCCGGGCGCCGGCGCGTGCGGTGGGCAGTTCACCGCCAACACCATGTCGACCGCGTTCGAGATGCTGGGTGTCTCGCCCATGGGCTTCAACGGCGTGCCGGCCGTCGATCCCCACAAGGACGAGGTCGCCTTCGAGACCGGCAAGATGGTGATGGAGCTCCTGCGCAAGGGCGTCCTGCCGCGCCAAATCATCACCCGGAAGTCGCTGTATAACTCGATCGCCGGCGTGATGGCCACGGGCGGGTCGACCAACGCCGTCCTGCACCTCCTGGCCATCGCCAAAGAGGCGGGCGTGAAGCTGACGATCGACGAGTTCGATCGGGTCTCGCGCAAGACGCCGCTGATCGCCGACATGCGACCGTGGGGCACCTACACCGCTCCCGAGATGTACGACGCCGGCGGCATGGGCGTCGTGGCCAAGCGGCTCCTGGACGCCGGGCTCCTGAACCCCGACGAGCCGACGGTGACCGGACGGACGATCGGCGAGGAGGCGCGCTCGGCGAAGGAGACGCCGGGCCAGAAGGTCATCTGCTCGCTCGACAACCCGCTGAAGAAGGAAGGCGGCCTGGCCATCCTGAAGGGCAATCTCGCGCCCGAGGGATGCGTCGCCAAGGTCTCCGGGCAGAAGAAGGATCTCCACCGGGGCCCGGCTCGCGTCTTCGATCGCGAGGAGGACGCCTTCCAGGCAGTCAAGACGAAGAAGATCAAGCCCAACGACGTGATCGTCATCCGCTGGGAAGGGCCCAAGGGCGGGCCGGGGATGCGCGAGATGCTCCACGTGACCGGCGCGCTCCAGGGCGCCGGGCTCGGCGATACCGTCGCGCTCATGACCGACGGGCGCTTCTCGGGCGCGACGCACGGGTTCATGATCGGGCACATCGCGCCCGAAGCGGCCGACGGCGGGCCGATCGCCGCGCTACGGAACGGCGACACGATCGTGATCGACATCAAGAAGCGCCGGCTCGACGTCGAGCTCTCACCGGCCGAGCTGAAGAAGCGCCTCAAGGCCGTGAAGCGGCCCAAGGCGCGCTACGGATGGGGCGTCCTGGCGAAATACGCGCGCCTCGTCTCTTCCGCTTCCGATGGCGCAGTCACCGGCTGAGGGCCGACCCGCCGAGCCGACCGACGAGCTGAGCGCGGCGTTTCTCGAGCGGCTCAAGGGCGAGCCGCTCAGCGACCTGACGGTGCTGGACGCGGGCACCGGCTCCGGCCGGGTCGCGCTTGCGCTGGCGCCGCTCTGCCGCGCGGTCGTCGGCGTCGATCGCGACGCGAAGGCGATCGACGAGGCCCGGCGCCGCGCCGCGGCCGCCAAGCTCTCCAACGTCCGCTTCGTCGTGGGCGACATCGAGGTCGAGGAATACGCGCCGTTCAAGCCCGACCTCGTCGTCGCCTACCTCTGCATGTCCGACGCGATCGCCGAGCGGGCCGGCCGGGCGCTTCGGCCCGGCCAGGTGTTCGCGTTCGTGGCGCTTCACAACGACCAGTGGAAGGAGACGGGGCGCCCCTCGCGCTTCGCGTACGGGGAGACCGGCGTCCGCCGGCTCCTCAAGAAGACCGGCTTCACGGTCGAGCATCTCGAAGTCGAGCGCGACGTGAAGGCGTTCGCCTCGGTCGAGGAAGGGCTGGCGGCGGCGATCGGGCTCCAGGAGCGCTGGAAGCAAGATGGCCGCTGGTTTCGCTACGTGAAGTTCCTCGAGGACGGCGGGCGCACGCTCACGCGCGCACAGCTGGTCGTGAAGGCGCGCAAGGCGTGAGCTTGGTCGGCCTCGCTCTCGGCCGGGCGGTGAAGGCGCGCGCTCTCGAGCTCGGCTTCGATCGCGTCGCGATCGGGCCGGCCGAGGCCCCCGACCATGGCGAGGCGCTCGAGGCGTGGCTCGACGCCGGCTACGCGGGCACGATGAGCTATCTAGACCGCGGCCGCGCCGACAGGCTCGATCCAGCTCGCTTGCTGCCGGGGTGCCGCTCGGTCGTGGCGGTCGCGATGAGCTACAACCCGGGAGCGACCTCGGAGACCGACGACTGGCGCCCGGTGTCTCGGTACGCGCGCAACCGCGACTACCATGACGTGATCCGACCCCGTCTCGGCGAGCTGGCGGAGTTCATCGGCGCGGCGACCGGGGGATCCGTCACGAGCCGCGCCGCGGTGGACACGAGCGCGGTGCTCGAGCGCGACCTCGCGGCCCGCGCGGGGCTCGGCTGGATCGGTAAGAACACGAACCTCCTCACCCCATCGCTCGGCTCCTACTTCTTCATCGGCATACTGCTGACGACCGCCGAGCTCGACTTCGACGAGCGCCAACCCGACCGTTGCGGGACCTGCACCGCCTGTCTCGACGCGTGCCCGACTGGCGCGTTCGTCGCCCCGTACGTTCTCGACGCGCGCCGCTGCATCTCGTACCTGACCATCGAGCACCGGGGCGACATTCCCGACGCGCTAGCCGAGCGGTTGGGAAGCTGGCTCTTCGGCTGCGACGTGTGTCAGGAGGTCTGCCCGTGGAACCGCAAGGCCGAGCCGGGCCGCGAGCCGGCGCTCCAGCCTTCCGGATCGCTCGGGTCCCTCGAGACCCTGCTCGAGCTCGACCAGGACGGGTTCCGCGCCCGGTTCCGCGGGACCGCGCTGTGGCGAACCAGGCGCGCCGGGCTTCTGCGGAACGCGGCGATCGCGCTCGCCAACCGGGGCGACCGCGCGGCCGCCCCGGCGCTGACCAGGGCGCTCGACGATGCGGATGCCGTCGTGAGGCGGGCAGCCTCCTGGGCGCTCGCGAAGCTCGGCGCCATGCCGACGTCGTGAAGCTCAAGCGACTCGATCACTTCGGCGTGGACGTGGCCGACCTTGGGCGCGCCGAGCGCTTCTACGCCGAGGTGCTCGGCATGTCGGTCCAGATGCGTCTAGGCGATCAGGTCGTCATGCGCGGTGGCGAGACGTCGTGCGCGCTGTTCCTGCGGCCCGATCGCCCGCCCCTCGACCTCGAGCGCGTGCGTAATCCGCTCGGCAAGAGCCATCATGCCTTCGAGGTCGGCTGGGACGACCTGCAGGCCGCCGAGACGCTCTTCGCCGAGCGCGGCGTCCCGTATCATGCGCCGATCGACTGGGGCGATCACGATTGCCTCTATTTCCTGGATCCCGACGGTAACCTGCTGGAGCTCGTGGGCTACCGCCCGAAAGGCAAACACACGTGACATACGCCGAGCCAACCGGATGGGTCGGACGACCGATGCGGCGCCGCGAAGACCGGGCGCTCCTGACCGGACGCGGGCGCTTCGTCGACGACCTGGCCGTCGGCGGTGTGCTGCACGTGGTCCTGGCGCGAAGCCCTCACGCGCACGCTCGCATCCGCTCCGTCGACGCCGCCGCCGCGCGGCGCGCGCCCGGCGTCGTCGCCGTGATCACCGCCGACGACCTGGGCCCGATCGGACCGGTGCCGCTGATGCGCCTGGCGCCTGGTACCGTCGTTCCCGAATATCCGATCCTCGCCTCGGGCGCGGTCCGTTCGCAGGGGATTCCCGTGGCGGCAGTCGTGGCCGATTCGACCTACGCGGCAGCTGACGGGGTCGACCGTCTCGCGATCGACTACGAGCCGCTCGCGGGCGTCGCCGACGCGGACAGCGCGCTCGCGGCGGGCGCGCCGCAGGTGGTGCCGGTGAGCCGCGACAACCGCGCGCTCGCGGTCGCGTGGCGCCACGGCGACGCGGAGCGCGCCTTCCGTGACGCCGCCCATCGCGTGACGCTGACCGTGCAGCAGCAGCGTCTCTGCGGCGTGCCGATGGAGCCGCGCGGCGCCCTCGCGCGCTGGGATCCCGTCACCGGCGAGCTCACGGTGTGGACCTCGACGCAGGCGCCGTTCAGGATCCGATCGTCCCTGGCCCGCATGCTCGGTCTGGACGAGGCGCGCGTGCGCGTGATTGCGCCCGACGTGGGCGGCGGCTTCGGCGTGAAGGGCGGTCCCTATCGCGAAGAGGTGCTGGTCGCGTGGCTTGCTCGCCGGCTCGAGCGGCCGGTGAAGTGGGTCTCGACCCGCGCGGAAGATCTTCTCACGACCAATCACGGCCGCGGGGGCAAGTCCACGGGCGAGATGGCGCTCGACGCCGACGGGCGAATCCTCGGGCTTCGAGCCCGCATTCGCCAGCCGCTGGGCTCGACCCTCGCGGTGACGGTCGGCGGGACGCCCCAGAACCACGGCCGTTGCCTGCCCGGATCGTACGTGGTCGAGCACGTGGACATCGAATCGGTCGGTGTGTTCACGACGACGCCGCCGGTGGGCGCGTACCGGGGCGCCGGGCGCCCGGAGGCGGCGTTCCTCATCGAGCGCCTGATGGACGAGGCGGCGCGCACGCTCAAGGTCGATCCGGTCGAGCTCCGGCGGCGCAATCTGATCCCCAAGGAGCGGTTCCCGTTCAAGACCGCGACGGGGCAGGTCTACGACTCCGGGGACTACGCCGAGGTGCTCGAGCGCACGCTCGCGATGGCCGACTACGCCGGGCTGCGGCGCGCCCAGGCCGAGCGGCGCGCGAGGGGCGAGATCGTCGGTATCGGCGTCGCGAAGTACGTGGAGCCCTCGGCGCTCGGCTGGGAAAGCGGCCAGGTGCGTGTCGAGGCCACCGGCGCCGTGCTCGCCGTCACCGGATCGAGCGCCCATGGTCAGGGGCACGAGACGACGTTCGCGCAGATCGTCGCCGACGAGCTCCGGGTGCACCCCGACGTGGTGACCGTTCGCCACGGCGACACGCACGGTGCCCCTCAGGGCATCGGCACGTTCGGGAGCCGGAGCACCGCACTCGGCGGCTCGGCGCTCGCGCTGGCGGCGCGCGACGTGCGCGACAAGGCCCGCAAGATGGCGGCAGGCCTCCTGGAGGCGGCGGCCCAGGACGTCGTGCCGGTCGAGGGCGGCTTCGGCGTCGTCGGCGCGCCGGGCCGGCAGGTCACCTGGGCGCGCGTGGCCGAGCACGCCTATCGCGGCCAGGGGCTCCCGCAGGGCGTCGAGCCCGGGCTCGAGGCCACGCGTTTCTTCAGCCCCGAGGGCGAGGTGTGGAGCGCGGGCGCCTTCGTCGTGTCGATCGGGATCGACCGCGACACGGGCGTGGTGACTCCGGAGCGCATCGCGTGGCTCGATGATGCCGGGACGATCGTGAACCCGCTGCTCGCCGACGCTCAGCTCGAGGGCTCGCTCGCCCAGGGCTGGGGCCAGGTCATGATGGAAGACGCGGCGCTCGATCGCGACGGGCACCTCCTGAGCGGCACGCTCATGGACTACGCGATCCCCCGCGCGGACGACATGCCGCATGCCGAGATCGGGCACGCGAACACGCCCTCGCCGAACAACCCCCTCGGCGTGAAGGGCATCGGCGAGGCCGGGACGATCGGCATCCCGCCGGCCATGGTGAACGCCGTGGTCGACGCACTCTCACCGTTCGGCGTCACGCACGTCGATATGCCGCTTACTCCGGAGAAGATCTGGCGCGCCCTCAACAAACCATAGGCGCGCCTCAGCCGGCGGGGCCCCAGCCCCGCGACGGCCTGCGGCGCGCACATCCGCAGCTCACGCTAGCCCGGGCGGTCACGACGACCGATCGGGTGGCGGGCGCGGCGCTCGTGGCGCTCGCGCTGGTGGTTCTCTGGGAGAGCCGCGCGTTGCCGCTCGGGAGCCTCAGGAATCCGGGGCCGGCGTACATGCCGGTCGCGCTCGCGTTGGCGCTGCTCGGATTCGGCGCGCTGCTGATCGTGCTGGGGAAGGGAACGCCTGACGTGTCGAGCGTCGGCTGGACCGAGTGGCGCCACGCGGTGGCGATCTTCGGCGTCTGCGCCTTCGCCGCCCTGGCGCTCGAGCGGCTGGGCTTTCGGATGACCATCGCCCTGGCGCTCGCCTTTCTCCTTCGCGTCGTCGAGCGCAAGGGCGCGATCTTTTCCCTCGTGCTCGCGATCGCGTTCGCCGCCGGCGCCTTCCTCCTCTTCGATACCCTGCTCAGGGTACCGTTGCCGCGTGGGGCCCTCGGTCTCTGATGGCCGAGACGCTGCACAACCTCGTCCTCGGGTTCTCTATCGCGCTCTCGCCGCCGATCCTGCTCTACGCCTTCGTCGGCTGCGTGGTGGGGACGCTGGTCGGGGTGCTGCCGGGTGTGGGGCCGCTCGCCGGCATCAGCCTCTTGCTCCCGGCCACGTTCGGCCTCGACGCCACGCGGGCGATCGTGATGCTCGCCGGTATCTACTACGGCGCCATGTACGGTGGCTCGACGACGTCGATCCTCATGCGGATTCCGGGAGAGGCCGCCTCGGTCATGACGTGCATCGACGGCTACGCGATGGCGCGCAAGGGGCGCGCCGGCGCGGCCCTCGCCATCGCGGCGGTCGGCTCCTACGTCGCGGGCACCGCCAGCGTGGTCGGACTGATGCTCCTGGCGCCGCCGCTTGCCTTGTTCGCGCTCCGCTTCGGCCCGCCGGAGTACTTCGCGCTGCTCGTGCTCGGGCTGCTCGTGCTCGCCTACATGAGCAGCGGCTCGATGCTCCGGGCGCTTGCGATGGCGACCCTCGGTCTTCTTCTCGGCATGATCGGCATCGATCAGATGACCGGCTATTTTCGCTACTCGTACGGTGTGGTCGAGCTGGGCGACGGCATCGGCGTCGTCCCGGTGGCGGTCGGGCTCTTCGGTCTCGCCGAGATCCTCGCCACCGCGGGTCTGCCGACCCCGCCGCAGGTGCTTCGCCCGGCGCTCCGCGAGCTCTTGCCGACCCGTCAGGAATGGCGTGATTCGGCGTGGCCAATCGCGCGGGGCACGGTGCTCGGCTTCCTGATCGGCATCGTGCCGGGCTCGGCGCACATCATCTCGAGCTTCGTGTCGTACGGGGTCGAGCGGCGGCTCTCGAAGCGGCCCGAAGAATTCGGACAGGGCGCAGTGGCCGGCGTGGCCGGCCCAGAGTCGGCGAACAACTCGGCGACCTCCGGCGCCTTCGTGCCCATGCTGGCGCTCGGCGTGCCGTCCGGGCCCATTCCCGCGGTCATGCTCGCGGCGATGATGGTCCACGGCGTCTCGCCCGGCCCGCTCCTGATCCGAGAGCAGCCCGGGCTCTTCTGGGGATTCATCGCCTCGATGTACGTCGGCAACGTCGTGCTGCTGATCCTGAACTTGCCGCTCGTGGGCGTGTTCGTCAATATCCTGCGTGTGCCGTACCCGATCCTCTACCCGTCGATCCTGGCCTTCTGCATTCTCGGCGTCTACGCGGTGAACGGCAGCGTCGTCGATGTCTGGATCATGCTGCTCATGGGCGCCCTCGGGTATCTCCTGCGCAAGCTCGGGTTCGAGACGGCGCCGATCGTGCTGGGCGTGGTCCTGGCGCCGATGATCGAGATGGCGCTGCGCCAGTCGCTGGCGATGTCCGACGGTCAGTATGCGATCTTCCTGACACGGCCGATCTCCGCCACGCTGCTCGGCGTCGGCCTGGTCCTGATAACCCTGGGGCTCAAGCCGCTCGTCACCCGGAGCCTTGACTGGCGCGCGCGGCTGGCCCTCGCCGAAAAAGGAGACGAACAGCGATGAATCGCTCTCGAGCGTTCTGGCTCGTCGTGATCGCCGGCCTTGCCGCCGTGGCGCCGGCCCTGGCCCAGGAGCGGTATCCCTCGCGCCCGATCACCATCGTCGCGCCGTTCCCGCCGGGCGGCGTCGCCGATCTCACGGCCCGGCCCGTGGCCGCTGCCATGGAGAAGGTTTTGAAGAATCCGGTCGGCGTCGTCAACAAGACCGGCGCCGCCGGCGCCGTCGGGATGCAGTTCGTGGCGACCAGCAAGCCCGACGGCTACACGCTGCTACTGGCGCTCTCGTCCATCTCCATCATTCCGGAGGCGGACAAGCTCTTCGGCCGTCCGCCGGCGTTCACGGTGGATCAGTTCGCGCCGATCGCCCTCATTTCCGCCGACCCGACGATTCTCGTCGTGCCCGCCAACAAGCCCTGGAAGACGGCTGCCGACTTCATCGAGGACGCCAAGAACCGGCCCGGCCAGATCTCGTACAGCTCGTCCGGCGTGTACGGCACGCTGCACATGGCAATGGAGCTCCTCTCGCACGCGGCGTCCATCAAGCTGCGCCACGTGCCGTACGCCGGCGCGGGGCCGGCGCTGACAGCCATCCTGGGCGGCCACGTCGACGCGCTGGCCTCGGGTCCGGCGGTGGTCTTGCCGCACATCAAGGCCGGCAAGCTGCGCGCCCTCGCCGGATGGGGAGACAAGCGCGTCGCCGCGCTGCCGGACGTGCCGACCTTCAAGGAGCTGGGCTACCCGGACGCCGAGTTCTACATCTGGGCGGGCGTCTTTGCCCCAAGGGGCACCCCCGAGCCCGTGCTGGCGAAGCTTCGCGAGACCCTGCGCGTGGCCGTCGGCGATGGCGACTTCAAGGGCGCCATGGACAAGCTCGAGACCCCGATCGTGTTCAAGCAGGGGGCCGAATTCGCCGCGTTCTTCGAGGCCGACGCGCGCCGGCTCGCCGAGGGCGTCCGGAAGGTCGGGCGGATCGAGTCGAAGTGAGGCCGTGTTAAGATTCAAGCTGTCATGGCCATTCTGAAGGTCGCGCGTCTCGGGCATCCGGTGCTCCGGGAGGTCGCCAAGCCCGTCGATCCCCGGGCCATCCACACGCCGCAGTTTCAGCGCTTCGTCGACGACATGATCGAGACGATGCGTGAGTACGACGGCGCCGGCCTGGCGGCGAACCAGGTGCACACGCTCCTGCAGGTCGCCGTCATCGAGGTGCTCGGCAACCCGCGCTATCCGGACGTCCCCGCGGTGCCCCTGATGGTGCTCATCAATCCAGTCGTCACCCCGCTCACGGACGAGACGGAAGAGGGTTGGGAAGGCTGCCTCTCCGTCCCCGACATGCGCGGCATGGTGCCCCGCCGCACGGCCGTGCGCCTCACGTGCCTGGACCGCGAGGGCCAGCCGGTCGACCTCGTCGCGAAGGACTTCTTCGCGCGCGTCTGCCAGCACGAGACCGACCATCTGAACGGGATCGTCTACCTCGACCGCATGCGCAGCCTCGCCACGCTCTCCCACATCGCCGAGTGGAACAAGCACTGGCTCGGCAACCGTGAACAAGCCGACTGACCCGCGCGCGGACGGCGACGGCCCTGTCCTCGCCGTGGTCAGTGACCTCTTTTTCGTCGCGCGTATCCGGGAGACCGGCCGCCTCGCCGGCGTGACCGTCGAGTTCGCGAGAACGCCCGAGCAGATTACCGCGTCGCTCGCGCGCAACCCTCGGCTCGTCCTGATCGATCTGACCGCCGGGTACGACTACGACCGCGTGTTCGCGGCGCTCGAGGGCGCGGCGGTGCTCGGCTTCACCACGCACGCGCTCGCGCGGCAGACGCAGCCCTGGCACCCGCGGTGCGCGCGCGTCGTGACCAAGGAGACGCTCACCCAGGAGCTGCCGCGCCTACTCAAGGAAGGAGTCATCGCATGACCGCCGAGGAGTTCGTCAGGCAGCTCGACGGGGAAAACCAGCGGCGGCTGAGCCGGCTGGCGCCCGACGACACGCTCAAGCCCGAGGTCGAGGGCGACCTGAACGTCCTCAACCTCCTGAAGGTCGCACTCAAGAACGAGATCGAGGCCACGGAGATCGCGGCGCGCTGGCTCGTCACCACCGACGAGGTCGACGTCAAGCTCGCGCTGGCGCGCCAGGTCGGAGACGAGGCCAAGCACTATCGGATGATCGCCGAGCGTCTGCGCGGTCTCGGCTTCGACGCCCGGACGTTCGATCCGCTGGCCAAGGGCTACGGGCCGCTCTTCCAGTACCTGGACGGCCTCACGACGACAGTCGAGCGCGTCGCCGCCGGACAGTTCACCCGCGAGGCGATCGCCGTCGTCAAGAACCGGCAGTTCATCGAGTTCTGTGAGCATGCGCGCGATCGCGAGACCGCCGCGCTGTACCGCGACGTGATCGAGCCCGATGAGCGCTATCACCACGAGCTGGGCCGGACGCTCCTGCTCCGGCTCGCGACCACGCCGGCCGCGCAGGCGGCGGCGTCGAGCGCCGCTCGCAAGACCCTGGAGCTGGCCGACGAGCTCCAGAAGAAGGCGCTCGCGACCGCCGGGATCCACCACGCG
>Ga0114129_10016262_pt1 | contig 10589 bp, 7 predicted proteins | sample RhiMetdeltSRZDD1_FD_80071 | JGI IMG/M metagenome (GOLD analysis project Ga0114129, IMG submission 80071) | Populus rhizosphere microbial communities from Tennessee, USA - Rhizosphere MetaG P. deltoides SRZDD1 (version 2) (version 2) | ecosystem: Host-associated > Plants > Roots > Rhizosphere >... | reverse complement strand
TAGAGGCGTCTGTGCCAAGCGCCTGCGTAGCTGACACGGCCGCGGCTACCACATCTGTGAAACTATGAAAGCAAGCTCGTCATCCCGAGCGCAGCGAGAGACCTCACATGTAATCGGATTTGCGAGATCCTTCGCTTTCGCTCAGGATGACAAGAAATGCCTTCTGATATTCGCGTCCGTTTCGCCCCGTCACCCACCGGTTATCTGCATATCGGCGGGGCGCGCACTGCGCTTTTCAACTGGCTGTTTGCGCGGCATCACGGCGGTAAATTTGTTCTGCGAATTGAAGACACCGATACCAGGCGAAACACCGAGGAAGCCATGGCCGCCATTTATGAAGGCTTGGAGTGGCTCGGCCTGAAGTGGGATGAAGGCCCGCATGCCGGCGACGATTACGGACCCTATTTGCAAAGTGAGCGGGCCGAGCTTTACGAGCGTTACCTGAAAAAGCTCCAGGATGCCGGTCACATCTTCGAGGACCAGGGCGCGTTACGATTTCGTTCGCCGCGGGAGCACGTCATCGTGGACGACATCGTGTGCGGCAAGATCGATTTCGATCTCAGCAATCCGGCGACCCACCCGGACATGACGATCCGTCGCCCGGATGGCTCGTGGATTTTTCATTTCGTGAATGTGATCGACGACCTGGAGATGAAAATCTCCCACGTAATCCGCGGCGAAGATCATCTCTCAAACACTCCAAAGCACATCGAGATTTTTCGCGCGCTCGGCGCGACGCCGCCGCACTATGCGCACATTCCGCTCATCCTAAACCGTGACGGCTCGAAAATGAGCAAACGCGACGAAGGCGCACGCGTGGAGTATTACATCCGGCGCGGCTATCTCCCGGCTGCGGTTCGAAATTATCTTTGCCTGCTCGGCTGGTCTCCAAAGGATAATCGCGAGAAAATCGAGATCGACGAGATCATCAGACTCTTTGAGCTGAAAAACATCGGACGCAGCTCGGCCACGTTTGATCCCGACAAACTTCATTGGTTGAATGGCGAATACGCACGCGAATTGAGCGACTCAGAATTTTACGATCTGGCTATCGCGAAGCTAAAGGCGAGCAGTGTCCAGCTTGAGAATTTCCCGGAAAAATACGTGCGTGCTGCGCTGGAAACGTGCAAAGGCAAAATCAATACCTTTGATGAGTTACCTGCTTACTGCGGGTTCTATTTCACAGATGCCTTTGATTACAACCCGGAAGGAGTTGCGAAGCATTTCATCGCTGAGAACAAGCCAAAACTAGAGGTCGTTCGCGACGCGCTGAGCGAGTCGGAGAAATTCGATGCCGCTGCAATTGAAGCGACATTGAAAAGCACGGCCGCAAAACTGAGTGTGAAAGTCGGCGCGATCGTTCACCCAACTCGGCTTGCAGTTACGGGGAGCAACGTCGGACCAAGTCTCTATCATCTCCTTGAAGTTCTCGGAAAAGAAAAGGTCGTCGCACGCATCGACCGGGCGCTTTCCACGTTTTGACGCAGGGGCAAGCGATGCGCTTGCCCTACAATATCTGTTTCGACGTCGCCGTATATTCGCGCTGTAGGGCGGGCGCTTCGCCTGTCAGGCTCGTCAGGATCTTTTCGTCCCTTTCGCCCACGTATCCCTCAACGTAATCGTGCGGTTCCACACCTGTTTTTCAGACGTAGAATCCGGATCAAGCGCAAAATAGCCGAGTCGCTCAAATTGACAGCGTTCTTCACGAAGTGCTTTCGCAAGAGCTGGCTCACATTTTGCGGTCACGACTTCCAGTGAATTCGGATTAATACACGATTTGAAATCGCCGTCGGCGTCGGGTTCGGGGACGCTGAACAGGCGGTCATATAATCGAACCTCGGCGTCGACTGCCTGCGCCACACTCACCCAATGGATCGTCCCTTTCACTTTGCGACCTGCTGTTGGCCCGCCTGATTTGCTGTCCAGATCCACTGTGCACTGGAGCTCGATGATATTGCCGGCTTCATCTTTCACGACCTCATCGCACTTGATGATGTAAGCGTATTTCAGGCGCACTTCGCCACCGGGCCTGAGTCGAAAATATTTTGGCGGTGGGGCTTCCATGAAATCGTCACTCTCGATGTAAAGCTCGCGACTGAACGGAATTTTGCGCTTACCGGTGCTTGGATCTTCGGGATTGTTGATTGCATCGAGCTCTTCAAATTTTCTCTCGGGATAATTCGTCAGCACAACCTTGATCGGCCGCAGCACAGCGAGCCTGCGCGCGGCTGTGCGATTAAACTCTTCGCGCATCGTGTGCTCCAGTACAGCCATGTCAGTCATGCTCGGATATTTCGTGATGCCGATGTTGTAGGCGAACGCGCGTAAAGTGCTGGCCGTTACACCCCGCCGACGCAATCCGGAAATAGTAAGCATCCGCGAGTCATCCCAGCCGCTAACGAGCTTTTCGTTTACAAGTTGGATTAGTTTGCGCTTGCTAATAACCGAGTAAGTCAGATTAAGCCGCGCAAATTCATATTGATGCGGACGCGGTTCCGGCAATTCGAGAGCGTCAAGAATCCAATCGTACAACGGCCGATGCACTTCGAACTCCAGGGTGCAAACCGAGTGCGTGATGCCCTCGATGTAATCGCTGAGTGTGTGCGCCCAGTCGTACATCGGATAAATGCACCACTTGTCACCGGTGCGATGATGCGAGGCGTGCCGGATCCGGTACAGCACAGGGTCACGCAACCAGACGTTCGCGGCGTTTACGTCGATCTTCGCGCGTAATGTGCGCGCCCCATCGGGAAACTCCCCGCCTTTCATTCGCGCAAACAAATCGAGGTTTTCATCGATCGACCGATCGCGAAAGCAACTTGCTTTTCCGAGCCGGCGATACGCGTCCGTTTCCTCCGGGGTCATATCGCAAACGTACGCTTTGCTTTTGCGTATGAGATCGACTGCATACTCGTAAAAACGGTCGAAATAATCCGATGCGTAAAATGGCTTCCCGCCGAGATGCTCGTCGGCCCAGCCATCGATCAGCCAATGCACGTCGGTCATGATTGACTCGACATATTCGGCTTCCTCCTTGATGGGGTTGGTATCGTCCATCCGGATGTTGCAAATACCCCCAAATTCGCGCGCGATGCCGAAGTTGAGGCAAATCGATTTCGCGTGGCCGATATGCAGGTAACCATTGGGCTCGGGCGGAAAACGCGTGCAGATTTGCTTGTATTTGCCCGTGCGAAGGTCCTCCGCAACGATATCGCGAATAAAGTCAGACGGTCGTTCAGTTTCAGTCGTCATTATAACAAACCAAGCTATCGGCGAACCGTCGCATCCACAACTTTCGCGTCGAACACGGCCACGCTAAACTGCCATCCGAGGGCGTCATGCTAAAGCGAAGCGAAGCACCTGGCCTATGGAGATTGGATCACACCAAAGAGTAAGACTGTTTCACCTGTCTGTGAGAGGTCCCTCATTTCATTCCGGGACGACATGAAAAACAAACAAACCACTGAACGCTACACGCTCGCTGATATTGAGAAGTGGCGAGAAATTGCGCCCAACATCGATCCTCCGATTCGCCTTGGGATTCTTGGCGATCCTGTTGCCCATTCGCTCTCGCCAGAAATGCAAAACGCCGCCCTGCGCGCCTGTGAAATCGACGGTCAGTACGCCCGTTTTCATATCCGCGCGAACGAATTGAGATCGGCGCTGCGTTTCTTGCGAGACCTGGATTTCGTCGGAGTGAATTTGACCGTACCACACAAAATCGCGGGGTTTGCGCAAATCGACGAAGCGGACGAATCCGCGAGTCGCGCTGAAGCTGTGAACACAATTCGCGTTCGAGACAGGAAACTCATTGGCTGCAACACGGACGGCGAAGGATTCCTGCGCGCCATCCGCAGCGAGTTCTCCGTCGATGTACGCGATCTGCGAGTGATGATAATTGGCGCCGGCGGTGGAACAGGACGCGCCATTGCATGGCAATGCGCGCTTGAAAACTGCGAACGCCTTGTGCTGGTCAATCGCACATTAGAAAAAGCGAATGCGCTGGCGGAGCGGTTGCGTCCGTTTTTTATGGAAGCCCGCGTGCTTGGCCCCGCTGCGCGCCTTGAGGCTGCAGGGTGGGAGGAACCAGCAATACGCATGCAACTTGCGGAAACGGATCTTATCGTCAACGCGACTCCCCTTGGAATGAATTTGAGTGATCCAACTCCAATCCCGGCGCGATTGCTTGCGCCTCATCATATGGTTTTCGATTGCGTATATGGACCATCAAAAACCGCGTTGCTACGCGCGGCCGAACAAGCGGGCGCGCGCAGCGCAAACGGACTATTGATGCTGTTACATCAGGGTGCGCTCTCTTTTTCCATCTGGTTCGATCGCGATGCACCAATCGACGTGATGCGCAAAGCATTGCTCTAACCGGGTCACTGTGCGACGCCCGCGTTTTTAGCGTCGCGAAACGGCCAATGGCTAGTTTGTAATTCCTCAGAAAACCGTCATATTAACCGATGGTAAGCGCCGGTATAAACTTTGGCAGTCCGCGGTTGACAGCTGTGGACCTTGCAGAAGCGCTGCAAAAGCTCAAGCACGAGCGGAACGCTGTTATTCTCGCGCATAACTACCAGGTTCCCGAGCTACAGGATGTCGCGGACTTCGTCGGCGACTCGTTAGGCTTGAGTTATCAGGCAGCGAAAACAGATGCTGACGTGATCTTGTTTTGCGGCGTCCATTTCATGGCCGAAACAGCGAAGATTATTAATCCGACCAAGCGCGTGATTTTGCCGGATCTTGATGCTGGGTGCTCGCTCTCTGAGTCGTGTCCGCCAGAAAAGCTGGCGCAGTTTCTGAAAAAGAACGCGGACAAGAATTACTACGTCATCGCTTACATCAATTGCAGCGCCGGCGTGAAAGCGTTGTCCGACGTGATTTGCACCAGTGGGAATGCCGACAAGATCGTGCGCGCCGCTCCGGCTGATCGGAATATTCTTTTCGTTCCGGACCAAAATCTCGGAGCGTGGGTGATGGAACGAACGGGACGCAAAATGGATTTGTGGCAAGGCAACTGTTACATCCACGTCGAGTTTACAGCGCGAAGCATTAACAAGATTCGTCAGCAATTTCCTGATGCTCCGGTTGTAGCCCATCCGGAATGCACGTACGCCGTGCGTATGCTTGCTGATGAAGTTTGTTCCACCGAAAAAATGGTGGCTTTTTCCAGACAATCGCCGGCGCGCGAGATCATTGTCGTCACCGAAGCTGGTTTGTTGCATCGCTTGCGCAAAGAAGTCCCTGACAAGACCTTTATTCCCGGTCCGACAGATAACTGCTTCTGCGGTGAATGTCGGTTCATGAAGATGAACACGCTCGAAAAAGCGTACGACGCTCTCTTGAACATGGAACCGGAAATCATTTTGCCGGAGCCATTGCGCAAACGCGCCGAGCTACCCATTCGACGGATGCTTGAGTTAAGCAGGTAGCGTCAGCGCGCGGCAACTGTCTGGGAACATCGCTGTCGCTGTGCCTTGCTCTGAAGACAGTGCAGTCCCCACCCTCTTTTCGCTCGCCAAGCTGGCATAAATCTTCAAGACTTGGCGTTTATGAAAACATCCATTCAAAATCAGCAAGCGCGAAAACGTTCGGCGTTTGTCGTTGCCGCATCACTTATCTGGGTCGGGCTTTTGACAAACACAAAAGCAGTTAGCCCGGCGCCGGACGGTGGTTATCCCGGTGGAAACACTGCGGAAGGAGAGAACGCGCTTCTTAGTCTCACTACCGGCACATACAACACGGCAGTTGGTTTGTTCTCGCTCCTAAGCAATCAGGAGGGCCAGTTCAACACGGGTGTTGGAGCCGGAACTCTGCTTGCCAACACCGCACACCGAAATACAGCCGTCGGTGCCGGCTCACTCTTGAGCAACACCACCGGTGTGAAGAACACGGCCAACGGCACGTTCGCGCTTTTTACCAATGCTGACGGCAACAGCAACACAGCGAGTGGTGAAAGTGCACTCTTTAATAACACCAGCGGCTCCAGCAACACAGCTTGCGGGTATAATGCGCTTCTGAGTAACACAACGGCCAGCGACAACACTGGCGTTGGGACCACGGCGCTCTTCAGTAACGCAACTGGCGAATTCAATACAGCCGTCGGTTCTCAATCGCTCCGAGACAACGTAACCGGCGACAGCAACACGGCTATCGGTGATTCAGCTGGTTTCAACATCACGGGCAGTGGCAACGTGTGTATCGGCGCGGGCGTGAATGGCTTTGCAGGCGAGAACAACATCACCCGTATTCGCAATGTCTATGAGTCGGTAGCGACCGAGCGGGCCGTTTACGTAACTGCAGACAACAGGATCGGGACGTTATCTTCTTCGCGGCGCTATAAGGAGCAAATCAAGTCGATGGAGAACGCCAGCGAGACGATCCATTCGCTCAGGCCCGTCACCTTCCGTTACAAGAAGGAAGTCGACGCAACGCGTTCCTTATCCTTTGGCCTCATCGCCGAAGAAGTCGCTAAAGTCAGTCCAGATCTCGTGACCTCGGACCGCGAAGGAAAACCAGAAACGGTTCGCTACGAAGCGATCAACGCGATGTTACTTAATGAGTTCCTCAAAGAACACTGCAAGGTACAACAGCAGGGCAACACGATTGCAGAGTTGAAGAACGAAATTGCAAGTCTCACCGAAATCGTGAAAGACCAAGCAAAACAAATCCAAAAAGTAACTGCTCAGCTTGAATCGACCAAAGTCGCGGTACGAATCGTTGCGAATAGTCAGTAAGGCGCAATCGGGGGTGTCTGATGTCGGCGGCGGTCAACGACCTGCGGCTACAACAAGTTTATTTCCCTCCGTGACATCCGGGTAATCCGCGGTTTCTTTTGCCAAAGCATGACCGAAAAATCCGTCGAACAACGAATCGATCGGCTTCAAGCCGGGGGAATTATCGATATGCATTTCGACTTGCTGATGGATCTGTACGAGAAGCGGGAACGTAAGAACCTGCTTGAAACCGAGTTCTTGCGGGAAATCGAAGCCGGGAACGTCGGCGTGATGGGCGTCGCGATCTACATTGAGGACCGTTATCTTCGAGACGCGGGCCTCCGTGTGGCTCTCGATCAAATCGCCCGGTTGTTTGTCGAGACGCAGGCGTGCAAGCGGTTCGAGATCTGCAAAAGCTATCAAGACATCGAGAAAGCACGTAAAGAAGGCAAGATCGCGCTGCTCATCACGATGGAAGGTACGGAGCCGCTCGGAACGGACTTAAACCTTCTACGCATCTTCTATGAGCTCGGCGTTCGCTCAATCGGACTTACACATGCGCGAAGTAACGCCGCGGGCCATGGTGGAATCTTTGCTTCGAGCGGGTCATCACGGGAGGGCCTTACCGAGTTTGGCCGCGGTCTGGTGCGAGAATCCGAGGCGCTCGGCGTGATTATCGATCTTGCTCACATCAATCCAGCCGGTTTCAACGACATTTTGTCAGTGACGACAAAGCCACCCATTGTTTCGCACACCAATGTTCGGCGGTATTACGATATCGAACGCAACATCAGCGATGAGCAGATCAAAATGATCGGCGAACGACGCGGCGTGATTGGCGTAAACTCGGTGCTCGTAAGTCCAAACGAAAGAGAAAGCACTCTCGATCGTTACGTCGATCACATCGAACATGTAGCCAGCTTGATTGGCATTGACGGCGTAGCCGTTGGGTTTGATTTCTTTGAGTTTATCTATAACCAGTGGCCGGAGTCGGCGAAAAAAGAACTCGCCGAAAGACTGACGACGCCTCAATTCATCCCTGATCTAAGAAACCATTCACACGCCGGCAATCTTACTCGTAAATTGGTCGAGCGGGGTTTCAGCGATGAGCAGGTTCAGAAAATTCTGCGCGGAAACTGGCTGCGGATTTTTGAAGAGTGGCTGTAACCGAACTGTAACTCGCGCCTAACGAATTTTGCTTGTCATCTGAACGGCTTTTGATCAGGCTCAAAAGCTTGTGAGGGCACTCTCCACTGCGCTCCCCTCGCGACAGCCTTCTGTATTTATCGCTGACGACAGTACGGTCGCCAGAGAAGGTCTTGCTGCGATTATTCATCACCTGGGCCACACAGTGTGCGGACTCGCAAGGAACGAAGCTGTTACCCGTGAGTTGATGGAAAAGCACCAGCCTGACCTGCTGATTATAGAACCCTTCCTTGGTCATCACGACGGAATTTTTCTTCTCAAGCAACTCGCCACACGTTTTCCCGGGACACGGATTTTAGCTGTATCGCGACGACCTGAAGAGATTTATGCCGAACGTGCCCTGCGAGCTGGCGCCTCAGGCTACTGGATGAAAACCAGTACACGAGAAGAGTTGATCCGTGCCATTGATATTGTTCTTGCCGGCGAACTGTATGTTAGTCCAAGGATCGCGTTGCGTGCGGTTCACGAGGTCGTCGACCACCCTGCAATACACCCCAAAGTACCTAACCTCACTGACCGCGAGCTGCACGTCTTTGCGCTGAAGGGTGCCGGACTCGGAACTACCCGGATCGCGCAGGAACTAGGGATCAGTCCTAAAACCGTAGAAACTTATCACGAGCACATCAAGCTCAAGTTGGGCTACCCCGACGCTGACGCGCTTCGCCGCGGCGCGAGGGAGTGGTTCGAGCTAAATCACCATTAATGGCTCCAGGAACGTCCCAGCATCTCAATCGGGGATCAGTCGGTGAAAATATCGGGGAGAGCCCCCGATAGACGATCCAACTCGCACTGCGCTAATCTCGCGGCCCAAAACAAGCAAGGATCGATGCGATGAAGAGACTAACTCAGTTAACCAAAGCTGTATTGATTTTAGGTCTGGCACTGTTCGTGAAGGGGACTCCATCTTTAGTTACAGCTCAAACTCAGGGCAAAACACAGGGGCAAACGAAAGAAGAGAAGTCAACTCGAGACGCACCGCCAGACACCTGGCCCTATGCTCGGCCAGCCGTTCCTGAAGATTCCGCCCCAAAAGGTATAAGGGCAATTCCTCTCGTACCCGCGGTTTTTATCGTTGATGCAGTCGTGAATAACACCAACCCTAACTTAACCAATACCGATACCTTTAATGATGGCGAAACCTCTATAGCAATAAACCCCGCGAATCCGGACGAGGTGGTCATGACGGCATTCAGCGGAGGCTGGGGCACGAACGCTCCGCTGTGGCACTCGACGGACAGCGGGAATATCTGGACGAAACAGTTCACGATTCCAAATCCGCCACCCAACGACGACGGGTGTCCTTGCGATCAAGCTGTCGACTATGGACGAGCGAACCTGATGTCCGGCACGTTCCTGGTCCATGACTTCAATTCTCCTCCGCCACCTCCGTTCCAGGGTAACGTTGTGAGCGGCACGACCACGGATCCAGCAAACGCTGCCTCATGGGCTTATCTTTTACTGGCAGGGATCACCCAGCTTACAAATAACCTAGTGCCAACGAGTATTGGGAACTCAGACCAACCTTGGCTCCTGGTGAACCGGGATCCAGCGACTGCTACACAGGATAACCTCTATGTAGCGTACGACGATTTCGGTACCAACCCCCGGGGTATGCGGATCGCTGTCTCTTTTGGTGTTAATCCGCCTAACTTCACGGTTGATAACCAATCCGGAGCCGCGACAACAGGCGTGAACCCCGGTCATCGTCTGGCCGTAGATCCACGAAATGGCTTTGTCTACAGTCTCTTTCAACGTCGAACTGGTTCGGGAGGTGGAGATTCGCAGAACATCGACTTCATGCTAAACCGATCGACTGACGGCGGCGCCACGTGGACGCTGAACGGGATGCCAGATGGGATCGTAGTGGCCAACGCTGATAGCACACAGCCAACTCCCAAGTTCGGCACTGTTAACGCGCTCCTTGGCGGCGTTGACCACGCAGCCGTGGATCCAAATAACGGGGATATCTATTACGTTTATGGGAATCGCGATCCGGGCACCGGCAATGATCGTCTCGCGATTCGCCGGCTCGAGGACGATGGAATGGGTGGCGTTACCATAGGTCCAGAAAACTTTGTGACAGGTCAAGTAGAAGCAGCCATCCCGTCGGTAGCGGTAGCCGGTAGCGGTACGGTAGGTGTTTTCTACTACACGTTCGATGGCTTTTCGGTGGACGAGTTCCCAATTTTTACAGCTCACTTCGCCTTCAGCGACGATCAGGGAGTTACCTTCACTGATCTCCAATTGGTGACGTTCCTGTCGTCGGCCAAGGACTGCAACATCGATCCAAGCTTTTGTGACCCGGATGACGATCCCGACAGGCAACGGGTGCTGGGAGATTACATGCAGATGAAAACAGTGGAGAGCTGTTTCTACGGATCCTTTACTGCAAACGGCGTGCCCTTCGGTCGGCCTTTTGCGAATCACGATCCAATCTTCTTCAGGGTCTGTGTCGGTGCTGCTGATCTGGCAATCACCAAAACCGACTCACCAGATCCAGTAATAACCGGGAATGATTTGACCTACACGGTTACTGTAATTAATAACGGCCCGGATGCTGCTACATCGGTTACTGTAACTGACGATCTTCCCGCTGAGACCACCTTCGTCTCATGCTCTTCAACAGGAGGAGGAGTTTGCGGCGGCTCAGGTAATAATCGAACC
>Ga0114129_10016260_pt1 | contig 10590 bp, 12 predicted proteins | sample RhiMetdeltSRZDD1_FD_80071 | JGI IMG/M metagenome (GOLD analysis project Ga0114129, IMG submission 80071) | Populus rhizosphere microbial communities from Tennessee, USA - Rhizosphere MetaG P. deltoides SRZDD1 (version 2) (version 2) | ecosystem: Host-associated > Plants > Roots > Rhizosphere >... | reverse complement strand
TCTCGTCGATCGCGGCCGGGATCCGCCTCCTGAGCGGCGACATCGACTCACACGCCCGCATGCGCGTCTACGGGTGCGGCGACGGCGCGCTGGAGCTCCAGCTGGTCGCACCCGAGGCTCGCACGATCACGCTGAAGCGCAACGGCAGGACGTACCGGACGATCAGGCTCACGGCCGACATCCCCTGGACCGGACGCGTCCCGACCCCGCCCGGCGATGCCTCGGGCAGCTGCACGTTCGAGCTCTTCAGCCAGGGCGGCGGCGTCCACTCGAGCCGGTTCGAGTTCGTGCGGAACGAATAATGGGCGGCGTGCGCCGGTGGTCCAGAGCCGAGCTCGCATCGGTGCTTCTCCCTCTCGCGGTCTTTGTCGTGCTCGCAGTCGAGGTCGAGGTCAGCGCCGCCGGTGCCTTCCGGTGGGAGCGCCGGCCGGCGCGCCAGCTCGCGCGTCACTGGAACGACGAGCCGGTGAGGAAGGCCAGGCGGGTCGCCCGCCGCTTCGACCGCGGCATCGGTGCGGCCGCGGTCGTGTTCGTGCTCCTGTCGCTCGCCGTGCTCGCGCTCACCCCGGCGCTGAAGGAGCTGTTCGGCCGCGCGCCGCCGCGGCCGCTCGGTAACGGCCCGTCGTTCCCGAGCGGTCACGCGATCGGAACGATGAGCGTGTGTGCCGCGCTCGCCGTGATCTACTGGCGGAGTCGCTTCCGCTGGGTCCTCGTGGCGGGGGGAGCCATCGTCGTCCTCGGCGTCGGTGCGGCGGTCGTCGCCGATCGGGGACACTGGCCGTCCGACGTCGTCGCCGGGTGGGCGCTGGCCCTGGCCTGGGTGATGGCGCTGCGAGTGGTGTTCTGGAAGTCGCGCGAGCGTGCTTAGGCCGCAAGCTGGCCGCATGCGGCGGCGATGTCGCGGCCGCGCGTCAGCCGGACCGTCGATGGCACCCGCGCGGCGTCGAGCACCGCCTTGAACCGTGCGATCGCATCGCGCGAGGAGCCCTCGAACCGCCCCGTGGGGTTGTAGGGGATCAGGTTGACCTTGAAGACCTCGGGGTCGAGGAGCCGCGCAAGCTCGTGCGCCCGCGCGGGCGAGTCGTTCACGCCGGCGAGCATCACGTATTCGACGAACACCTTCCGGCGGCGAAGCTCGACGTAGCGGCGGCATTCCGCGACGACCTCGTCGAGCGGGTAGCGGTCGTTGACCGGCATGATCGAGCTGCGTAACTCGGGATCGGCGGCGTGGAGGGAGAGCGCCAGCCGGATCGGCTCCTCCACCTCGTCGACGAACCGGCGGAGGCCTGGGAGCCAGCCGACCGTGGAGATGGTCGTCCGCCGGTACGTGACCCCGACGTCGGGCAGCCTGCGCGCTGCCTCGAGCACGTGGTCGAGGTTCAGCATCGGCTCGCCCATGCCCATGAACACGCAGTGGTCGATCGGCTCCAGGCGGCGGAAGTGCAGTGCCTGGTCGAGGATCTCCGACGCGGTGAGGTTCCGGCGGAAGCGCATCGCGCCCGTCGCGCAGAACGTGCAGGTCAGCGGGCAGCCGGATTGCGACGACACGCAGATCGAGCGGCGGCCGCTCCGATATCGCATCAGCACCGCCTCGACCGGGTGGGCGTCGGCGGTGCGGAAGAGCGCCTTCACGGTGCCGTCCCGCGAGCGCGCCTCGTGCTCGAGGTCGAGTGTCGAGAACGGAACGACCTCGGCGAGTTCCCGCCGCAGGCCGGCCGGCACGTCGCTCATCTCGTCGTATCCGGAGGCCCCGCGGGCGGCCCAGGCCCACACCTGGCGCGCCCGATAGGCTGGCTGGCGGCGGTCGGCGAGGCATTCGTTCAACGTCGCGAGATCCACTGAAGCACGGTAGCGAGGAGGGCTTCGAAATGGCGGACGTCACCCTGAAGCGGCTCGAAGAGTTCCCGGCGTACGGCAAGGGCGTGTTCGTGGCGATCCGCGACGAGCTCGGCATCTCGTCCTTCGGGATCAACATCGAGAGGTGGCCGCCGAACGCGACCGAGCACCCGGAGCACGACGAGCTCGAGAGCGGCCAGGAGGAGGTCTACATCGTCCTCGAAGGCGACGGCCTGCTCGTGATCGACGGGGTTGAGCACCGGCTCGTCGAGAACCTGTTCGTCCGCATCGGCCCGGCGGAGCGTCGTAAGCTCCTCGCCGGCCCGGACGGGCTGACCGTTCTGTGCCTCGGCGCTGTGCCGGGTGGGACGTACCGCCCCAGCGGCCCGACCCCTTGACGTACACCGTCGGGCCGAAGCTCCTCGCGGGCCCGTACCCGTTCGATGTCGACGCACTGCTCGAGGCCGGCGTCACCACGTTCATCGACTTGACCGAGGACGGCGAGCTCGAACCGTACGCCGTGCCGGCGGGGGTGACCCACCGGCGGTTCGGCGTGGCCGACTTCGGATGCCCGACCGCCGTGCAGGTTCGGGCGATACTCGAGGCGATTTCGAGCGCCGAGGGCCTCGTCTACCTGCACTGCCGGGGCGGCTGCGGACGGACGGGAACCATCATCGGCTGTCACCTGGTCGAGCAGGGCCTCGCCGCTGACCGTGCTCTCGAGCGGGTGCGGGCGCTCACCGGCGGCCCCTGCCCGGAGGTCGGCGAACAGGAGGCACTCGTCCAGCGCTGGAATCGACAGAATGGCCCTTCGTGATCGAGCTCCGTTCGGATACGAAGACGCAGCCGTCACCCGGCATGCGCCGGGCGATCGCCTACGCGGTCGTCGGTGACGAGCAGCGTCGCGAGGACCCGACCGTCAACGAGCTGGAGCGTCGCACCGCCGAGCTGCTCGGCCAGGAGGAGGCGGTCTTCGTCCCCACGGCGACGATGGCCAACGAGATCGCGTTGCGAGTGCTCGGCCGCCCGGGCGACGAGGTGATCGCAGAGGAGAACTCGCACATCTTCATCTCAGAGCTGGGCGGGCCGGCGGTCTTTGCGGGTCTGATGACCCGGGCGCTCCAGGGGATCGGGGGCAAGTTCACGCCGGATCAGGTGCGGCGGGCGTTCCGCGGTGGGGACAGCACCCACAGTCCCCGGACGGGGATCGTGTCCGTCGAGAACAGCCACAACAGCTCGGGGGGACGCGTCTGGCGGATGTTCGAGATCGAGGCCATGCTCGTCACGTGTCGCTAGCTCGGCGTCTCCGCTCACCTCGACGGCGCGCGCGTCCTCAATGCCGCGGCCGCGCTCGGCATTCCCGCAGCCACGATCGCGGGCGGCTTCGACACGGTGACGATCTGCCTCTCGAAGGGTCTCGGGTGCCCGCTCGGCGCTCTCGTCGCCGGCTCCGGTGAGCGGATGGCGGAGGCTCGGCGCTACAAGCACCAGTTCGGCGGCGCGATGCGCCAGGCCGGGATCGTCGCGGCCGCCGGGGTCTACGCGCTCGACCACCACGTCGAGCGGATACCCGAGGATCACGCGCGGGCGCGGCGGCTCGCCGAAGGTCTGAAGGATGCCGGGATGCCGGTCGAACCGGAGGCAGTCGAGACGAACTTCGTCCAGCTCCGGGTCGGCGAGCTCGGCCTGTCCTCCGCGGAGGCGCTCCGGCGGCTGGCCGCCGAGGGAGTCGGGCTGTCGGCGACCGTCCATCCCGGTGTCCTGCGCGCCGTGACGCACCTGGACGTGTCCGATAGCGACATCGAAGAGGCGATCGCGAAGATCCCGAAGGCGCTGGGCATCCTTGTCCGCGCCTGAGGAGCTCACCCGCCTGATCCGCGAGGAGCAGGCGCGGAGCCGCCTGCCGAGCCTCAGTGCCGCCGCCTTCCGCGGCCACGAGGTGGTTTGGGCCGACGCGGTCGGGATCGCGGACCTCGAGGGCGAGGTCGAGGCCACGCCGCAGACGCAGTACCGGGTCGGCTCGATCACGAAGACCTTCACTGCTGCGGCGATCATGGCCCTCCGCGATGAGGGCCGGCTCGCCCTGGACGATCCGCTCGGGCGGCACGTCCCCGACGTCGCGCACGCCGAGCCGACACTCCGCCGGCTGCTCTCGCACCTGTCGGGCCTGCAGCGGGAGTTCGCGGACGGGATGTGGGAACGGATGGAGGATCCGCCGCGCGACGAGCTTCTCTCGAGCGTCGCCGAGGCCGAGCAGGTGCTCGAGCCTGGCGCGCACTGGCACTACTCGAACCTCGCGTTCGCGCTGCTCGGGGAGGTCGTCGAGCGCAGCTCAGGGCAGCGCTGGGAGGACTTCGTGTCGGGGCGGTTCTTCGGGCCGCTCGGGCTGACGAAAACGACGCTCGAGCCGGAGGAGCCGCGTGCCCGGGGCTATTTCGTGCAGCCGTACGTCGACGTCACCGAGCGCGAGGCGGACCTGCTGCTGCGGCGGACGGCCGCCGCGGGCCAGCTCTGGAGCACCACCGGAGACCTTGCCCGTTGGGGTTCGTTCCTGGCCGATCCCGACCCGGCGATCCTCGCTCCGCGCGCGGCGAAGGAGATGCACGCGGTGCAGGTGATGGCGGAGCCCGAGCGGTGGTTGTCGGCCTGGGGGCTGGGCCTCGAGCTGTATCGGCGCGGCGACGTGATCCTCGCCGGCCACAGCGGCGGGATGCCGGGCTTCCTCGCCCAGTTGACGTGGTCGAGGGACGGCGTCGGCTCGGTCGTGCTCGCGAACTCCTCCACGTGGCCGGAGCTTCAGGAGTTCGGCATCTCGCTCGCCGAGAGGGCGATCGAGCTCTTCCCCTCGGAGGGCGAGGTCTGGCGTCCAGAAGGCTTGGTGCCTCCTGCCGAGGTCTCGGCGCTGCTCGGCCGGTGGTGGATCGAGGGCAACGAGTTCGTGCTCAGCTACCGGGGCGGGCGCTTCGAGGCGCGGATGGCGAGCGCTCCGGACTGGCTCCCTCCGGCGGTGTTCGAGCCCGACGGGGAGGACCGCTTCCGGGTTGCGTCGGGCCGCGAGCGCGGCGAGCTCGTACGCGTCGTCCGCGACGAGGCCGGCGAGCCCGTGAAGCTCTACTGGGCCACGTATCCCTGTACCAGAGCGCCCGAAGTCTGGGGCAGCAGCAAGTAACAGACTGTTACTAGCTCTGGAAATCCAGCAAGACCGAAAGCGCAAGTAACAGTCTGTTACTTGCGCCTCTAGCGGTCGCCCGCGAGGTAGAAGCCGAGTGCGACCACGGCATACGCCCCGAGCAGGAGCAGCCCCTCGGAGCGGCGCGACTTGCCGTCCCAGATCACGACGCCCACGAGGAGCGCGGCGCCGCCCATCGCCGCGATCTCGACCGGCCGGAAGGACAGCGGCAGGGCCGGCATCACGACCCACGAGAGGAGCGCGACCGCGGGAATCACCAGCAGGCCGACCTGGGCGCTGGACGAGATCGCGATCTCGGTCGCGAGGCGGATCTTGCCGCGGCGCGCGATCACGACCGCGCCGCCGTGCTCGGCCGCGTTCCCGACGATCGCCACGATGACGGCCGAGACGAAGAAGGTCGAGAGGCCGACCGCTTCGGCGAAGGCCTCGAGCGAGTGCACCAGGACCTCGCTGACCGCCGCCGTCGCGACGGTCGCAACCGCCAGCGCGCCGAGCGCGGTCGAGAGCTGCCAACCGGTCTTCGGCTCATCCGACTCGGACTCCGCGTGCAGCCGGGCGTGGCGGCGAAGTGTGAAGGCCGTCGTCCCGAGATACAGCGCGAGCAACACGATGGAGACCGGAATCGACAAGACCGCAAGGGCGTGCCGCTCCGGGTCTCCGTGCCAGCTGGGGATCGACGGGATCAGGAGCAGCAGGACCGCGACGAAGACGAGCCCGAGCTGAATCTGGAGAGATTTCCGGTCGAGCGTCCTCTCCTCGCCCGTCTGGATCGCCAGGGCGAGGCCGAGCACAAGCAGGATGTTCGAGACGACGCTCCCCGCAAGGGAGCCCCGGACCACCTCGGGCAGCGAGTCGGCGATTGCGAGCAGCGCGATGATCAGCTCGGGTGCGTTGCCGAAGCTCGCGTTGAGGAATCCTCCGATGCCGGGACCGGTGTGCTCCGACGCGTGCTCGGTCGCCTCGCCTATCAACCACGCGAGCGGGACAAGGGCCGCGGCCGACACGGCGAACAGCACCGTGTTGTCTGAATGAAAAACGTATCGGAGGAGCAGGACGACGGGCGCCAGGACGAGCGATGCCCACAGGAGCCTCCTCGTCACGCCCGTACCCTACTGGCGGCTCCTCGCCGCTCGGCGCAGACAATCCCGCCCGCGAGCAAGCATTTTCGGGTAGCGATGTCAAGTCTTGCGCAGCCTGCACAGGCACCCCCACAATCAGGTTGTGGAGACAAAGTCGCTGGCGGCCGGCGCACGTGTTCTGCCTCTTCGTCCGCAGGACGAGCTGGAGTGCCGCCGCTGCGGCGTCCACTGCGACAAGGTGGTCTACCCGGCGTCGTGTCTCGCGCGTTCGTGCCCGTACGTCTACTCCTACGAGGCCCACGGACACACCTACATGGGTTGTATGCGGAAGATCTACGAGGTCGAGATCGACCTCGACCTGGTGCGCCGCGCCGAGCGCGGCCGTGACGGATTCGGCGCCGTGAGTGCCAAGCGGGGGCCCCTTCCGATTTGCCGCGTCGAGGTCGAGAGCACGTACGCGAGCCGGTCGGGCGAGCTCGGTTGCGTCAACCCCGAGTTTTTCGAGCTGCCGGTCGGCGAGCCGACGTTCCGCGTTTTCGCGGAGATTTCCGCGTAGCGGGCCCGACGCCCCGCTTCCACAGCTCCTTCGTCTTTCGAATCTCCTCCGCGTCCGGGCCGTGGTTGTCGGCGCCGGGAACCTCGAGCACGGCCGGCAGACCCTGGAGATCCGGGTGGCCGAGGAACACCGAGAGCCGCTCGCCCATGTGCCCTTCGCAGATGTTCGCGTGGCGGTCGCGGTTCGAGTCGAGGGGGGCGTTGGCGTCGTTCACGTGGAGGCAACGGAGGCGGTCGAACCCGATCGAGCGGTCGACCTGCTCCAGGAGCCGGTCGAGCGCCTCGCGGTCGGTGACGTCGTACCCGGACACGTACAGGTGGCACGAGTCGAGGCAGATGCCGAGGCGTGGATGCCGGTCGAGCCGCTCGACGAGCATCGCGAGCTCCTCGATCGAGCGTCCGATCGTGGCACCGGCGCCCGCCGTGTTCTCCATGCAGAGCCAGGTGGTGTCGGTGCACACGTCGAGCACCGAGCCGATCGCGGGGACGACCTTTTCGAGCCCGGCGTCGAACCCGGCGCCGAGATGCGAGCCGACGTGGAACACGACCGCGTCCGCGTCGATCCCGCAGGCGACCTCGACGGTGTTCCGGAGCGCGGCCACCGACTTGTCGTAGAGGTCGTCCTTGGGGCTCGCCAGGTTGATCAGGTAGAGCGCGTGGCAGAGGACGCCGTGGAGGCCGAGCTCTGCGCGGCGCTTCTTGAAGCGGTCGAAGCTCTCCGGGTCGTGGTTCGTCGGCCGCCACGTGCGAGGGCTCTGCGTGAACACCTGCACGGAGTCTCCGTCCATGGCTTCGATCCGGTCGAGGGCGGTGTGGATCCCGCCCGAGCTCGAGACGTGGGCCCCGATGTACACGGCTCTACGATACGACTCAGATGTCCGTCCGCGTCCGCATGGCACCGAGCCCGACGGGCTTCCTGCACATCGGGGGCGTCCGCACCTTTCTCTTCAACTGGCTCTTTGCGCGCGGCCACAGGGGCGAGTGCCGCCTGCGGATCGAGAACACGGACACGAGCCGCGAGGTTGCCGAGGCCGTCGACCAGATCCAGGAATCGCTCCGGTGGCTCGGAATCGACTGGGACGGACCCGTCACGTTCCAGCTCGACCGGCTCGAGCGCTGCCAGGAACTCGCCCGGGGGCTGGTGGAGGAGGGAAAGGCATACGTGGACGAGGGCGCAATCCGCATCCATATGCCCGACGAGGGAACGACCGCCTGGGACGACGTGATCAAGGGCCGGATCGAGTTTCCGAACGCGCAGCTCGAGGACTTCGTCCTCGTGCGGTCCGACGGCCGTCCAACGTACAACTTCGCCTCGCCCGTCGAGGACATGCTCGACGAGATCACGCACGTAATTCGCGGGGACGATCACGTCTCGAACACGCCGAAGCAGCTCGTCCTGTTGCGGGCGCTCGGGCACGAGCCGCCCGTGTACGCGCACGCGCCGACGCTGCTCGGCGCGGACGGACGCAAGCTGTCGAAGCGGCACGGCGCGCAGTCGATCGACGAGTTCCGCACCGCAGGCTACGTGGCGCCGGCGCTGATGAACTTCCTCGCGCTGCTCGGCTGGAGCTACGACGACAAGACGACGATCATGCCGCGCGACGAGCTCATCCAGCGGTTCACGCTCGAGCGCGTAGGCTCGAGCCCCGCCGTATTCGATTACGCGAAGCTCGACTGGATGAACGGCGTCTATCTGCGCTCGATGCCTCCCGACGAGTTCGCCGCTGCGCTCGTCGACTACCTACGCGAGCAGGGCTACGACTGGAACGAGGAGCTCGTGCGTAAGACGGCGCCGCTCGTGCAGGAAAAGATCACGAAGCTCGGCGAGTATCCGGCGTTCGCGGGCTTCTTCTTCGACGGCCGCGGCGCGCCTGACGCGTCGCTCCTCGACGGGCGGGTTCTCGCCGCTGCGCAGGAGGCGCTCACCGAGGCCGACCCCTTCACCGCCGAGGAGATCGAGGAGGCCCTCCGTACGATGGCGGAGCGGCTGGAGTTGAAGCCGCGCCAGGCGTTTCAGCCGGTGCGGGTCGCGGTCACCGGTTCCACCGTGTCACCGGGGCTCTTCGAGTCGCTCGAGATCCTCGGAAAGGATGAATCGCTCGCGCGGCTCAGCGAGGCGGCCGCAGCGGCCTAGGGGGCGCGAACGGGTCGAGCGCGCGCTGAAACGCACGCCATGCCTGCAGTCTGAACTGGAGGGTCGGCCGGGGAAGACGTTCGGTCGCCGCCTTGGTCTTGACCGTACGCGTGATCGAGTCGACCGTTTCTGCCACCTCCAGAGGTTTAACGAGTGGACCGGCCGGTGGGTTACGGCCTGTACACGAAAAATCCGCCAGCGACGAGCAGGAGGCCTCCCGCCCAGAGCGGCCAGATGCCGACGACGGCACCGCACGTCACCACGAACGTGCCGGCGAGGACGAGGAGCGTCGCGAAGAGTGCGCTTCGCTCCTCGTGCCGCTTTGGCTGGGACCGAACCGCCGGAAGCCTCCGCGGCTGTTTCGCCATCCGCATCTGCGCGAGTCGGACGCGGAAGAGCGCCCCCCGCCATTCGGGGACGAGCGCTGCGGCCGCCTCGGCTCCGCCTTGCGACGCCGCCTCGGCGACGTCGGCGGTGGCGTCCCGGGCGTCGGCGAGCGCAGCGGCCAGCTCGTGCTGCGTCCACTCCTCGTCCGCCGAGACTTGCCCGGCGGCGAGCTCGCCCGCGCTGTGCAGCCGGTACTGGAGCACCGAGAGCAGGTCCACGGTCTCCTCGTCTTCGAGCTCCTCGCGGGGGTGCGAGGCGATGCGTTCGAGCCGCCGGAGAACGAGCTCGAGGTCGCCGGTGCCGACGGTCGGCCTCACCTTTCCGATCATAGTTAAGGTGGACGGCCGTGACCATCGCAGCCGTTCTCGAGCCGACCGCCTTCGAGGGCGAGCTCCGGCGCTACCTCTTCGAGCGCGCCGAGGAGAGCCGCGCCGTCCGCGTCGGGGAGAAGGAGGTCTCCGAGCAGGCCGGGATCATCGCCCGGTACGCCTCGCTCTTCTCGCGCGAGCAGCTCGATGCGCTCCGCGACGAGGAAGACGTCGCCGAGGGGCGTGACAAGGAGCGGCTCTACCGGCTCCGGAAGACCTGCGAGGGCGGCCTGATCGCGGCCGAGCTCGCCGAGGCGCTCGATGCGCTCGAGAACGCGGAGCTCCAGGCGCGGGTCGAGTTCCGCGGGGAGGAGATGCCGCTCCGGAGCGCGCAGGCGAGGCTCGCCGTGCTGCCCGAGTACCGGGACCGGGACGAGCTCGGGCTCCTCCAGTCCGACGTGTCGGCCTCGCTGAACCCGCAGCGCCTCGAATTGCTCCACGTCGCCGAGCCGCTCGCGGGCGAGCTCTCCGGGATCGCCGACCCGGTCGCGCGGTCCGACGAGGAGAAGGACATCTCGCTGCGTGAGCTGTCGACGGTGCTGGATCGCGCGAGCGCCGAGACGGCGGGCGCATGGCAGAGGCTTCGCAACCGGTGGTTCGAGCGGCTCCTCGGGCCTGAGCGCGAGGAGATCCCGCTCTCCTTCCACGTGCCGTACATGCGCCGTCTCTCGCCGCTCGAGGACACGTACACGAAGGAGCGCGCGACCGAGGTGTGTCTCGCAACCCTCGCGCGGCTCGGCTTCGACCTCCCCTCGGAGCGGACCATCCGCCTCGACCTCGAGGACCGGCCGCAGAAGAATCCGCGCGCCTGTGTGATCGCCTCGGATCCGCCGGAGGTGGTGCACCTGATCACGCGCGCCCAGGGCGGGCTCCACGACTACCAGGCGTTCCTCCACGAGGCGGGGCACGCGCTGCACTACGCGGGCTGCGACCCCGCCCTGCCGTACACGTTCCGGAAGATCGCGAGGGACCACGCGCTGACGGAGATCTACTCGTACATCCTCGAGGCGATCAGCCGCGAGCCCGAGTGGCACGTCGAGC
>Ga0114129_10016259_pt1 | contig 10590 bp, 3 predicted proteins | sample RhiMetdeltSRZDD1_FD_80071 | JGI IMG/M metagenome (GOLD analysis project Ga0114129, IMG submission 80071) | Populus rhizosphere microbial communities from Tennessee, USA - Rhizosphere MetaG P. deltoides SRZDD1 (version 2) (version 2) | ecosystem: Host-associated > Plants > Roots > Rhizosphere >... | reverse complement strand
GGAAGCGGCCCTGGGGAGACAGGCACCGGTGCGCTGGGCGTTTCACCCGTCCAGACGAGCACTCTGCCGTCTTCGTCCACGGCCAGACGTTTGGCATAGATGAGTTCATCCTTGAGCGCCTCCAGGTCCTCATCATCCAGCGCGAACTGGCGTTTCAGTGCCCGATAGGAAAAGCGCTGCTCGCGTTGCAGCAGTTCGATGACCTGCGTACGGAGGGCTGTGAAGTCCATCAGCGTCCCTCCACCTTCGCCAGCACCGCCTCGGTCTGAGGTAACCAGAAGGTCATCTCCATGTCACGGTACATCTCGATGGCCGTTGAGAGTTCGGTGCGGGCCTGCTCCCGCTGGCCAGTTGCAGCATACAGGGTGCCTAGGCCGTGGCGGCAGTGCGCCTGGAGCGGGCGCATGCCGAGATCGTCGGCCAGACGACGGGATTGCTCGTAATAGGCACACGCCTGGGCGGGGTCCCCTGGGCGGGCGAGCGTGCCGCACACGTGCAGCGCCCAGGCGTGATTGCCGCCTTCCTGGCGCGTTTGCGCGAGCTTCAGGGCCTGCTCAGCCAGCGCCTGCGCCGCCTCCAGACGGCCCGCATGATGGGTAATCTCACTCAGCCATACCAACACGAGCGAGGAGAGAGGGCTGGGCAGCGGCGCGGTCTCGTGCACCTGATCCAGGAGGGGCAGCGCCTCTGCGACACGTCCGGCCAGGGCATAGGCATACCCCAGGGCGGCCGCCATCGCCGAGAAGAGCAATGCAATGTGGGCGTGCTGGCAGAGGTGCAGGCCGCGTTCCAAGGCTGGAATGGCCTGGGGCAGGTCTCCAGCGTTGAGGGCCAATCGCCCGCTCCCGAGACAGGCAATCGCGAGGCTATTCGCATGCCCCGCCGTCTCGGCGATCCGTATCCCCTCTGCGCTATACCTGCGCCCGGCCTCAAACGCCCCCTGTTCCGCCAGACAATAGGTGAGAAACGCCAGCGAGGTCACGACGGGAAGGTTGGCCATCCCCAAGTGCTCATAGCGGAGGTCATCAATCAGCATGCGGTTATTCTGCTCCAGCACGTCCACGGCGCGTGGATACTGGCCGAGGGCGTGGTAGACCTGGCCGAGGTACATCTGCGCAGCCACCTGGAGGCCCACGTCCTGGTGCTGCATCGCCAGCTTCAAGGCGCGCTCCCCCGCGGTGCGGGCGACGCTATGCTCCCCCATCAAAAAGCAATAGCGCGCCATATAGGAGGAGACGCGCCCCAGTTGCTGCGGCTCGTCCAGCGTCTGCGCCAGCGTTTCCGCCTCGTGGAGCACGGTGAGGGCACGGTCAAGGTCGCCTAGTTGCACCAGCGCCCCACGCAGGCCAAAGAGAGCTGTGATCACCTGCTCGCCGGTCTCCCGGTACCCCCGATCTGGGAAGCGCCGCAGCGCGGCCAGGGCGTGGTCGAAACAGGCCACCGCCTCGCGGTAGGCCGACCGCGCGAGTGCCCGGGCACCGGCCTCCTGAAAGGCGCGTGCTGCCATGGCCCATTGCTCCGCCTGCCAGGCGTGGTGGGCCAGTAGTGCAGGCTGGGTAGCCACGATCTCCGGAAACTGCGCCTCTAACACCTGGGCAATCCGTTGATGGTACAGCTGCCGCGTACTTTTGAGCAGTGATTGATAGGCTGCCTCCTGGAGGAGGGCATGCTTGAAAATATACGTGGCCTGGGGTCCCAGACCCTGTTGATACAACAATTCGGCCTCGACTAGGTGCCGCAGACCGGTCTGGAGAGTCGCCTCGTCCAAGGACGCTATGGCGTGCAGCAAAGCATAGGAAAAGGTCCGCCCAATCGTTGCCCCGAGTTGGGCCACCACTTTGACAGGGGCCAGCCGATCCAGCCGGGCCATGAGCGAGTCATGCAGCGTCGTCGGAATCGCCAGTGGGGGCAGAGGCCCTCGCAGCTCATAGCGCTCCGCGCGCTCCTGGAGCAGGCCGGACTCCAGCACCATCTTGGTCAGTTCCTCCACAAACAGCGGCACGCCATCGGTCTTGGCGACCACCTGCTCCACGACCTCGGCCGGCAGCGCCTTGCCGTGCGCCACCTGGCCTGTCATCTCCGCGGCCTGGCGCCGGGGCAAGCGATGCAGCGTCATCTGCGTGAGATGCGCGCGCCCCGTCCAGGGTGGGCTGAAGTCGGGCCGACAGGTTAGCAGCGTCAAGATATGGGTGGTGGGACCTTGATCAATCAGGAGGCTCAAGAATTCCAGGGTGGTGGGATCGACCCAGTGCAGGTCTTCCATGACAAAGAGGACTGGTTGCTGCGTGGCGATGCGCAGGAGGATCGTCAGGAGGGCGTGCAGGGTCCGCTGCTTCTGTTGCTCGGGGGATACGGTCAGGGGGGGATACTCCGCAGCCAGCGGCAGGGAGAGGAGGGCGGTCAGGAGAGGCATAGCCTCCGCCAGCGGCACGCCATACTGCACCAAGAAGCCCTCCAGTTTGCGGCACTTCTGCTGGGGCGACTCCTCGCGCTCCCAGCGCAGCGCCACCCGCTCTAACAGATCAATCATCGGATACAGGGCGGTGTGCTGGTAATACGGCGAACACTGGCACGGTGTCAGCCAGGCTTGCGGTTCGGCAGCCAGGTGTTCTTGTAGCACCTGCACCAGGCGCGATTTGCCGATACCCGCTTCGCCGCTGAGCAGCACCACGTGCCCCATGCCGTCTTTGACCTGTGCCCAGCACTCCCGCAGGAGCGCCACCTCCTGCTCTCGCCCCACAAGCGGGGTCAGGCCGGTGCTCCCGGCCGCTTCCAACCGACTGCGGGCTCTACTCTCATAGAGTACCTGATAGGCCGCGAGCGGCTGGGCGATGCCTCTCAGGGGCGGGGTCCCTAATGACTGGCAGACAAAGAAGCCGCCCAGCAGTTGAGAGGTGGCGGCGCTGATGACGAGGGTGTTGGGCGCGGCGATGCCTTGTAGGCGAGCGGCCAGGTTGGGCGTCTCGCCCAGCGCCAACTGTTCCTGCCGGGTGCCGCCACCCACGTCACCGACCACCACGAGCCCGGTATGGACGCCCAGGCGCACGGCGAGCTGCACCCCCCGCTCCTGCTCAAGGTGGGTATTGAGTTGGCCCAGGGCCTCTATCACGCCCAGCCCAGTCCGCACGGCGCGCTGGGCGTCATCCTCGTGCGCCTGAGGCCAGCCAAAATAGACGAGCAGCCCATCCCCGAGATACTGCGCGATATGCCCCTCATAGCGGGCAATCACCTTGGCGCAGGTCTCTTGATACGCCCGCACCACCTCACGCCACTCTTCCGGATCGAGCTGGCTGGCCAGGCGCGTCGAATCCACCAAGTCACAAAACAACACGGTGAGCTGGCGGCGTTCGGCGTCGGGAGGAGGTGCAGGAGGACGGGGTGCAACCGGCAGGGCGGGCTGTTCCTGGGCGGCAAGCGGTTGTGTGGGCTGCGCAGAGGGAATGGCGACTTCCTGTCCGCTTGCAGTGTCACCCGTCCAGACAAGACCTCGATGATCTGCATCGACCACAGGATGTGCAAAAAGCAGCTCGTCCTTCAGGTCGTTGAGGTAGTCGTCATCAAGGTCAAAGCGTCGCTTGAGGGCACTATAGGAGACCCGTCCTTGGCGTTTGAGGAGGTCGAGGATCTGGGTGAGCACGTCATCGAAGGTCATGAGCCCTCCTCCTCCAAGGCATCCAAAAGCGCTTTGGCCTCCTTGAGGTCTAACGTATCGAAGCCTTCTGTAAACCAATGATAGATGGGTGCTAGGAGGTCATGGGCTTCCTGGCGTTTGCCTTGCTGCTGCCACAGGCGAGCCAGGCTGGTAGCTGCTCGTAATTCGAGGGACTTGGCTTGTTGGTTGCGAGCGATGGCAAGGGCGTGATGAAAGCAGGATTCCGCTTCCGTGGAATTGTCCGAAGACTGTTGCAGGAGGAGTGCGCCTTTGAGCCGATAGAGTTCGGCTTCGTAATACCGTTCTCCAGTGGTGTCCACGAGCGCCAGCGCTTCTGTGAGCACCGTGAGTCCTGCTTCTGGTTCCCCTAGGGTTCCATGGGCTTCGGCGAGGAGCGAGAGACAATACGGTCGGTTTAACTCTGCTCCTGTGGCACGATAGTCCATCAAGCCTTGGGTGAGCTGCGTGATGCCTGCCTGCGCTTGTCCGTCATGCACCAGCGCCCAGCCGTGTAGAAGCGAACCAAGCGCCATCCAGAGCGGAAATCCCTGTTCCGTGGCAAGGCTGATGGCGGCTTCAGCACGTTCTTGGGTGCAACGTACCTCACGACGGAGCTGATGGAATACGGCAGCACGGATCAAGACCCAACCCAGGCTAAAGGGGTGTGCAATCTGCTGTGCACAGGTCATCGCTTGCTGGCTCTGCGCTCGCCCCTGGTTAGGATAGCCCAGACACCACAGCGTCCAGGCAGCAAAGCTATGGCAAATCACCCCAGCGTCCTCGCCATAGAGGAACGTCGAGGCACGGTGTTGCTGGGGATCGTACAGCGTTATACCCTGCGTAAAGTGTGTGTGCGCCTCGGCTACCGCACCCAGGGAGAACAACGTCGATCCCAGGGCACGGTGCGCCGTCACGAGCATGGCAGAGTCGTGGGATTGCTGCTGCGCCAAGGACAGGAGTTGCTCGCCCAATCTCTGCGCCGTCTGCAGCTCGGCACGCTGGTTATGATAGTGCACGAGCCCGCGCAACACAGGGAAACGCTGGTGAGGCGCTTCCAGGTGTTCACAGAGCTGCCGAGCGTAGGTGTACGTCTCTCCCACTTCACGAGCCGCGTAGCCTTTCACGGCAAGCAAAGAGGCTCCCAAGGCGATATGCAGGTCCAGCTCCCGTTGGGTACGCTCAGGCGTCTCCGGTAGTGTCTGGAGCAATGCCAAGCCTTTGGTGAGGTGACTGATGGCTTCCACATGCGCTGAGCGTTGGACGGCACTTTGACCAGCTTGATACCAATAATAGATTGCCTTCTCGGTGAGACCTGCCTCGGTGTAGTGATGTGCCAGCAGTTCGGGTTGTCCTTCAACCGTCTCTGGAAATTGGGATTCCAAGACCTGGGCGATACGCTGATGGTAGTGTTGCCTTGCGCTTTTTAAGAGGGATTCGTAGGCAGCATCCTGAATGAGTGCGTGCTTGAACATGTAGGTCGCTTGCGGTGGCACCCCACGCTGATAGACGATCTCCGCCTCGACTAACCGTCCTAACTCCCGTTGTAAGGTGGAGGCGTCCAGTTGCGAGACGGCTTGGAGCAACCCATAGGAGAACTGGCGTCCAATGGTCGCCCCGAATTGTGCAATGCCTTTGGCGGTGACGAGACGATCCAGCCGTGCCATCAACGAGTCTTGGAGTGTGGCTGGAATGGCGAATGTGGATAATGACCCAGTCAGTTCGTAGCGCCCCTTCACGTTCTTCAGATGCCCGGATTCCAGAATGGCTTTGGTCATTTCTTCCACGAAAAGCGGTACCCCATCTGTCTTAACAATGATCTGTTGGATAACCTCTTGTGGTAAGGTTTTCCCATCAGTCATACGGTTGACAATCTGTTCAACCTGGGCGTGGGATAAACGGTGCACCGTTATTTCGGTGAGATAGGAACGATGATGCCAGGCAGGTTGAAAATGCGGACGACACGTGAGGAGTACCAACAGGGAGGCCGTTGGTGCTTGGTCGAGTACCAGGTTCAGCAATTCCAAAGTAGAAGGGTCAGTCCAGTGCAGGTCTTCCAGGATAAAAAGGACAGGTTGGCGCTCAGTGTGTTCCAAGAGGATGGCGACAATGGTTTCGAGGGTTTTTTGTCGCTGTCGCTGCGGGGATAAATGGAGCGCAGGGTAACGATCTTCAGGGATCGGAAGCGACAGCAAAGGCGCAAACAACGGCACGGATTCTTCCAAGGGCAGTCGATGCTGGCTTAACATCTGTTCGAGTTTACCGACTTTCTCGTCAGGGGTCTCCTCAGATTGGAACTGTAATAGGCGTTGGAACAAATCCGTGTGAGGAAACAATGCCGTATTCTGAGAGTACTCCGCACTCCTACACTCCCAGCGTACATGTGGTTCGTTGGCAACATGCTCCTTGAGCATTTGTACCAGACGGCTCTTGCCTATGCCTGCATCCCCAGTGAGCAAGATCACCTGTCCGTGCCCAGCTTTGACCTGTGCCCAGCGTTCAAGCAGTATCCCGACCTCTTGTTCGCGACCGACCAGCGGTGTGAGTCCTCTGGGCTGAGCCACATCAAGGCGATTGGTGGCACCGCTCTCGCTCAGGACACGATACACGGTGATAGGCTCACCAACACCTCTGAGTGTTTGTTCGCCTAAGTCCTGGCATGCAAAATAGCCTTGGATCAAGCGATAGGTCGCACTACTGACCACAAGAGAATTGGGCGCAGCTAGTCCTTGAATTCTCGCCGCCACATTGGGTGTCTCGCCTAAGGCAAGCTGCTCTTGTCTTCCACCACCTCCCATAGCACCGACAACGACGAGACCCGTATGAATGCCTATGCGGATGGCGAGCTGGATGCCTTTGGCTTGTTGCAGCCCCTGATTCAGGTCTCCCAGGGCAGCAAGAATTCCCAAACCAGTCCGTACTGCTCGTTGGGCGTCATCTTCATGGGCTTGGGGATAGCCGAAGTACACGAGGAGACCATCGCCGAGGAGTTGGGCGATGTGTCCATCGTAGCGCTGGATCACGTTGGTACACACCTGTTGATACTGGCGCACCACATCACGCCAGTCTTCCGGGTCGAGCTGGCTGGAGAATCGCGTAGAATCCACCAGATCACAGAACATCACGGTAAGCTGGCGGCGTTCCGCGTCAGGCGTCGCAGGGCCACCTGGTGCGGCCCCGACCTGAGCAGGAGAGACGTCTAGCGTGGCGGGCGGAGGCAGTGGAGAAGCGGTGGGCGGTACGCTGGACGTCCCACCCGTCCAGACTAGGACGCGACCATACTCGTCTACCGCGAGCTTTTTAGCGTAGACGAGGTCTTCCTTGAGCGCTTCCAGCGTGTCGTCATCGAGTTGGAGGCGCAATTTGAGCACGCGATAAGACAGACGTTGCTCCTGCTGAAGGAGAGCGAGCACTTGCGCCAGGACGGCATCGTAGCCCATTACCGGCCCTCCACCTGTGCCAGGGCCGCTTCGGTCTGAGGCAACCAGAAGGTCATGTCCATGTTACGGTATAGCGCGAGGGCCGTCGAGAGTTCAGTGCGGGCCTGCTCCCGCTGGCCGGTCATGGCATACAGCATGCCGAGCCCCCGGTGGCAGTGAGCCACGAGCGGGCGCATGCCAAGTTCGTCGGCGAGGGTTAGGGCTTGGTGGTAGTGGGCTGCGGCCTGATCGCGCTCTGGAGGCTCACGCCGCGCCCCAATCTCACTAAGGAGGCGTAGGGCATACGCCTGGTTGCCGCGTTCCTGGTGCGTACGGGCATGCGCCAGCGCACCCTCGGCGAGGGCCTGTGCCTCCTCCAGGTGGCCAGCCAGCACTTGCACCTCCCCCAGGGGGAGACTACAGAGCGCCTGCAAGCGTCCCATGTCCGTTGCTATGGTCTGTGCCATCGCCTGCGTGAGCAACGGCACGGCGTCGGTGACGCGTCCACCCAGGGTATATGCCGCTCCCAGGGCCGCCGCCATCCTGGGGAACCAGACCGGGAGGTCCGCGTCCTGGCAGATGCCCACAGCCCGTTCGAGCAGGGGGAGTGCCCTGCGCAGGTCGCCTTGGCGGAGAGACAGCATACCAACCCCCCAGGAGGCAAACATCAGGCTCCCGGGGTGCGCAGCCGCCGCGGCAATCCGGAGTCCCTCTTCGCCGAGGGCCGTGCCCTCGGCGAACATGCCCAGCTCAGCATGACACCAGGCGAGGTCGGCGCGGGCGAGCACGGCGGGCGGGTTGGGTTGATCAAAGCGCTCGTGGTGCCGCGCATCGCCAAGGGAGGTGAGGATCTGTCTCTGACAGTCGATCGCTCGACGATAGTCGCCCTGGGCCTGGGAGGCTATGCCAAGGTTACGGTGCGCCATCGCCTGGGCAACGACATCCCCACTCGCCGTGGCGAGCGCGAGGGCACGCTGGGCGGTGGCGATGGCCTGCTCATACGCGCCCCTCTGATAGTAGTAGAATGACAAAGAGCGAGAGACGCGTGCAAGGCGACGAGGATCGTCGAAGGCCTGCGCGAGGGCTTCAACCTCGCGCAGCGCTGCCAGACTCCGTCCAGCGTCGCCCGATGGCAGGAGCGCATTGCGCAGGGCGAGCCGGAGATCGATGGCCTGCTCACGTGTCTCGCGTGTCTCCGGCAGATGCGGGAGGGTGCTGAGCGCCTGCTCGAAGTGTTCCGCAGCCTCGCGGTAGGCCGACTGCGCCATGGCCTTCTCCCCCGCCTGTCGGCAGTACTCCAGGGCCTTCTCCCATACCTCGCCCCGCAGGGCGTGGTAGGCCAGGCGTTCGACCTGCTCGGTCAGCCGGTCTCCAGCGAGTCCTTCCAGGGCTCCGACGATGCGCGCATGCAGCGTCCGCCGCCGCTCCTGGAGGAGGCTGCCGTAGGCCACTTCATGCGTGAGGGCGTGCTTGAAGGTGTATTCTGGCTCCGGGAAAAGGCACGTCTCATACAGAAACTCCGCGGCCTGGAGCTGGGCGAGGTGGCGGCGCAGGTCGGTGTCCGGCAGGTCGGCAATGGTGGCCAGAAGCGGAAACGGCACCTCTGTGCCAATGACGGCGGCGGTCTGCAGCAGGCGCTTCGCCTCAGGCGGCAGCCGGTCGATACGGGCTGCCAGCATGGACTGCACAGTCGCTGGCACCTGGATACTGTGCAGCGGCTGCGCCAGGCGATAGGCACCCGGCTCACCCACCAGCTCACCGGTCTCGACCAGGGTGCGCACGCTCTCTTCCAGGAAAAAGGGGTTGCCAGCTGTACGCGCAATCAACAGTGGTGTGAGCGGTGCCAGGCTGGGGGCGTCGCCCAGGAGTGCCTGGAGGACTGCAGCGGCACTCGCCGGGGGCAGCGGGTCGAGCCGCAGTTGCGTGTAATAGGTTTTGCTACCCCAGCCGTGCTGATACTCGGGTCGGTAATTGACCAGCAGCAGGATGTGGGCCGTGGGCAGGCTCTCGACCAGGCTGTCGAGCAGGGCCTGGGTCTCGGTGTCGAGCCAGTGCAGATCCTCGCAGACCAGCAGCAGCGGCTGCACCTGGCTTTCGCGCAGCAGCAGGCGCTTCAGCGCCGTGAGGGTGCGCTGGCGGCGCTGGGTCGGATCGAGCTGGCGGAACGGGCTGTCATCCGGCAGCACGTCAAGGAGCGCGAAGAGCGCCGGTAGGGTGTCCTGGAGGGGCTCATCCAGCGTCAGGACCTGGCCCGTAACCTTGGCACGGATGGTGCGCGCGTCGTCCGTGTCCTCGACGTGGGCATAGCGCTTGAGCAGATCGATGACCGGGAAGTACGGTGTGGCTCGGCCGTAGGACACCGAGGCACTTTCCAAGACACGCCAGCCCTGGATGGCATGACCGTGGACAAACTCGTACACCAAACGCGACTTGCCCACCCCGGCCTCGCCGAGCAGGGCAACGAGCTGGCCTTGGCCTTGAGCGGCCTGCACGAGCGCCTGGGTCAGCGCCGCCAGTTCCTGGTCACGCCCGACAAAGCGCGTCAGCCCGCGTGCCACGGCGGCCTGCAGGCGGCGATGGACGGGAGTGGCACCCATCAGCTCGAAGACTGCCATGGGCTCGGCCAGCCCCTTGATAGGGATCGGCCCCAGGGCGTTGACCTGTACGGCACCCTCGACCAGCTGCAGGGTGGCTGCAGTCAAGCGAATCGTCCCCGGCGGTGCCAACTGCTCCATACGATGCGCCAGATTCGTGGTCAGGCCCACGCCCGAGTAGTTCATGTAGAGGTCGTTGCCGATGGTGCGCACCAGCACGCCCCCGGAGTTGAGCCCGACCCGCAGCAGCACCTCCAACCCATGGGTGCGGCGGACGTCCTCAGCGTAGTGCCGCATCGCGCCCTGCATCGCCAAGGCGGCATAGCAGGCACGCAGGGCATGGTCTTCATGGGCAATGGGCGCACCGAACATGGCCATGAGGCCATCGCCCGCCACATCGTTCACCGTGCCCTCAAACCGGTGCACGGCGTCCATCATGCGCTGCAGGGCCGTATCGAGGAGAGTTTGGCCGGCTTCTGCATCGAGGTCACGTATCAGCTCGGTATTCCCTGTGAGGTCGGCAAACAGCACGGTGACCTGCTTGCGCTCGCCCTCCATGGCGCTGCGCGAGGTGAGAATCTTCTCGGCCAGATAGGGGGGCGTATAGGCGAGCGGCGTCTGGACGGGTGTCTCCGTCCGCGCGGTGGCGTGAGGCACGGTGCCCATGTCACCGATCCAGACCAACACTCGGCCCTCTTCATCCACCGCGAGACGTTGGCCGTAAATCAACTCGTCCTTGAGGGCCTCCAGGTGCTCGTCATCGAGATGAAAGTGCAGCTGGAGCGTGCGGTAGGTCAGGCGCCCCCGGCGCTGGAGCATGGCGATGGCGTGGTCAAGGATCTCCTCAAAGGTCATGGCTGACCCTCCACCTCTTCTGGAGGCGTGCAGGGGATGGTCCAGGAACGGTCGCGCCTTTTGTCCCCTTTAT
>Ga0114129_10016258_pt1 | contig 10590 bp, 11 predicted proteins | sample RhiMetdeltSRZDD1_FD_80071 | JGI IMG/M metagenome (GOLD analysis project Ga0114129, IMG submission 80071) | Populus rhizosphere microbial communities from Tennessee, USA - Rhizosphere MetaG P. deltoides SRZDD1 (version 2) (version 2) | ecosystem: Host-associated > Plants > Roots > Rhizosphere >... | reverse complement strand
TCGCGCTCGCGCGCGTACTCGACCGACTTCTCCAGACACGCACGGATCACGCCGCACGCACCCGCGGCGACCGTGAAGCGTCCCTGGTCGAGCCCGTACATGGCGATCTCGAACCCCTGCCCTTCCTCGCCGACGAGGTTCTCGGCCGGCACCTCGACGTTCTGGAAGAAGAGCTCACCGGTCGATCCCGCCCAGATGCCCAGCTTGTTCTCCGTGTCGGCCGTAGTGAAGCCCGGCATGCCGCGCTCGAGCATGAAAGCGGAGATCCCCTTGTGCTTCGCCGCCGGGTCGGTCTTCGCAAACACCAGCGCGTGGTCGGCGACGTTCGCGTAGGAGATCCAGTTCTTCGAGCCGTTGAGGATGTAATGGTCGCCGTCGCGTCGCGCGGTCGTCTTCATCGCGGCGACGTCAGAGCCCGCAGCCGGCTCGGTCAGCCCGAAGCACGCGAGCTTCTCGCCGCGCGCCTGCGGCTCCAGCCAGCGCTCGAGCTGCTCCGCGTTGCCGTACTTGAGCAGCGCGAGTGAGTTGAGACCGACGTGCACGGAGATCAGCGTCCGGAACGCCGCCTCCCCGCGCTCGATCTCCTCGCACGCGAGCGCCTCGCAGACGAAGTCGAGGCCGGCGCCGCCGTGCTCCTCGGGGATGACGACGCCGAGAATCCCGAGGTCGGCCATGCCGGCGATCGCATCCATGTCGAGCTTGTGCTCGATGTCGTTCTCGATCGCGTTCGGGAGGATGCGGTCGTCGACGAACTGCCGGACGGTGTCCTGCAGCAGGCGCTGTTCGTCGCTGAGCTCGAAGTCCATGCCGCGCCTAGTCTACGGGGGCGTTGGTTGCAGCCGTCCTCACGACTGCCGCGGTGATGGCGCTGACGCCGCAGCAGAAAGCGGCGCTCGTCGTCGTGTCGGGCTTGCCCGCTCCGACCGGGGTCGGCGGCGTGATCGTGCAGCGCTTCGACCGCAGCGCCGAGCGTCCCGCGGGTGCGCTCGTCTTCGCCGACCAGGAGGGTGGGGACGTGCGCGCATTCCGGGACCTGCCGCCCAGCGCGTCGGCTCGCCGCGTCCGCAGCAAGGCAGCTGCGTACGCGGCCGGACACGCGACCGGCATTGCGCTGCGGCGCGACGGCGTGCAGGTCGACCTCGCGCCCGTGCTCGATCTGCCCGACGGCCCGCTCGGCGCGCGTCAGTACCCCTCGCCGTTCTTCGGCGTCGCCTTCGCGCGGGGCCTCGCGTCGGGCGGCGCCGCCTCGTGCGCCAAGCACTTCCCCGGGCTGGGAACGCTCGCCGTCTCGACCGACAAACGTCCGTACGTGCGCGGGCACGTTCGCCAGGCGGATCTCGCGCCGTACCGCGCGGCGATCGAGGCCGACGTGCCCTGCGTGATGGTCGGACACGGCGTCTACCCGGAGCTCGGCCCCCGGCGCGCAGTGCTCGAGCCGGCCACGTACAGGCTGCTGCGCGGAACGCTCGGCTTCCGCGGGATCACGATCACGGACTCGCTCAGCGTCGTCCACGGCCGCGCCGCTGCGTGGGCGCCGTCGGCCGCTCGAGCCGGGGCCGACCTGCTCCTGTTCAACGACCCTCGGGACGCGGCGCGCGCGATCAGCGCGCTCCTCCCGCTCGCCCGCGCAGGGACCCTCGACGGCCATGTGGCGCGTGTCCTTCGCCTGAAGGCGGCGTTTGACTGACCAGTCAGTCAAGCTACTCTAGAACTGAGATGGCCACGCTCGAAGAACGCACGGCGGGCGGTGTCTCGTTCGGCTTGACCGAGGAGCAGAAAGCGCTGCGCGAGCTCGCCCGCGACTTCGCGACGCGGGAGATCAGGCCGAAGGAAAAGGAGTACGACGAGCACTCGACGCACCCGGCCGAGGTGATCGCGAAGGCTCACGAGCTGGGCCTGATGAACGTCCACATCCCGGAGGCGTACGGCGGTCTCGAGCTCGGCGCGTTCGAGGGCATGATCATCGGCGAGGAGCTCTGTTGGGGGTGCTCCGGCATCGGCACCGCGATCTCCGCGAACGGCCTCGGCCACGGCCCGGTCATCGTCGCCGGCACGGAGGAACAGAAGCGCCGGTGGCTCTCGCCGCTGATCGACGAGGTGCTGCTGACGTCGTTCGCTCTGACGGAGCCGAACGCAGGGTCGGACGTGTCCGGGATCCAGACGACGGCAGTGCGGGACGGCGACGATTACATCCTCAACGGCTCGAAGATGTTCATCACGAACGCGGGACACGCGGCTTGGTTCACGGTGTTCGCGTCGACCGACAAGTCGCAGGGGCATCGCGGGCTGACGGCGTTCGTCGTTCCCTCGGATCTCGACGGGGTCGTCGTCGACAGGCACCTGGACAAGATGGGCCAACGCTCCACGGACACCTCGGCGCTCTCGTTCACCGACGTGCGCGTGCCGGCGGAGAACCGCCTCGGCGAGGAGGGCGAGGGCTTCAAGATCGCGATGAAGACGCTCGACTTCACGCGTCCGGGCACGGCGATCGGCGCGGTCGGCGTCGCGCGAGCCGCGTTCGAGTACGCGGCTCAGTACTCCAAGGAACGCGTCCAGTTCGGCATGCCGATCGCCATGAACCAGGGCGTCAACTTCATGATCGCCGACATGGCGACCAAGATCGAGGCGGCGCGCCTGCTGTGCTGGCAAGCGGCGTGGATGATCGACCAGGGCATGCGCGCGACGCTGCAGTCCTCCTACGCCAAGCGGTTCGCGGCGGACATCTGCATGGAGGTCACGACCGACGCCGTGCAGGTGCTCGGGGGGTACGGGTACATGAAGGAGTACCCCGTCGAGAAGCTCATGCGCGACGCGAAGCTCTTCCAGATCTACGAGGGGACGTCCCAGATTCAGCGGCTCGTGATCGCGCGCGAGTTGCTCATGCCGCGGGAATGAGCTCCGGCGTGTCGGCTGTTCAGTTTGCCGCGGGAATGAGCCCCGGCGTGTCGGCCGTTCAGTTCAGACGGATGCGCCGCGTGATCGAGCTCGTAATGCCGCGTGATTGAGATCGACCTCTCGGGTCGCGTCGCTCTCGTCACAGGAGGTTCACGCGGGCTCGGCCGGGCCGATGCGCTGACGCTCGAGCGCGCCGGTGCGGAGGTCGTCGTCCTCGACATCGAGGAAGAGAACGCGACAATCACGTGCGACGTCGGCGATCGCCGGGAGGTGGACGAGGCCGTCAGGCGCATCGTCGAGGAGCACGGATCGGTCGACATCCTCGTCAATAACGCCGGCACGCTCGACCACCTCGCCCAATTCGGCGACCAGCAGCCGAAGCTGTGGGAGCGCGACCTCCGGGTCAACCTGACGGGCGCGTTCAACTGCGCGCAGGCTGTCTGGCCGCACATGCAGGAGCGGGGCTGGGGCCGCATCGTGAACATGGCATCCGTCGCAGGGACGCTCGGCGGCTTCGGTCAGGCGAGCTACTCGACGACGAAGGCCGGCCTGCTCGGCCTGACGCGGACGCTGGCGCTCGAGGGCGCCCGCCACGGGATCACCTGCAACGCGATCGTTGCCGGAGTCATCGGGACGGAGGCCTTCGGCTTCGTCAACCCGGAGATGAAGGAGCGGATGATCAAGCGCACCGCCCTCCGCCGACTCGGTGAGCCGCAGGACGTCGCGAACGCGATCGTCTTCCTGTGCTCCGACCTGGCGTCGTACATCACCGGTGTCGCACTGAACGTGAGCGGCGGCATCGAGCTGTTCACGTTTTGATCGGTTTCGAGCCGGCACCCGAGCAGCGAGAGCTGCGGCAGCTCGCCCACGAGTTCGCCGAGCGGGAGCTGCGCCCGATCGCCGCCGAGTGGGACGCACGCGAGGAGTACCCGCCCGACCTGCTCGCGAAGGCTGCGCGCGCCGGCCTGACGTCCTACGCGATCACGGCGGAGCACGGCGGCGGCGGTGCCGACGCGGTGACGAGCGCGCTGATCGCGGAGGAGCTCTCGTGGGGCTGCGCGGGGCTGGCGTCGACGCAGATCACCACCGACGCCGTCCAGGTGCTCGGCGGCGCGGGCATCATGCGCGACCATCCGTTGGAGAAGTGGATGCGTGACGCGAAGGTCTTTCAGATCGTTGAAGGGACATCGGAGATCCAGCGGCAAATCGTCTCGACAAATCTGAAAAACGACACGGGAGCCCTCCAGGGACGCGGCTAGACTGGGCCGTCTTGCCCGCCCGGCCTAGAACGTTGCTCAACCGTGGGCGGCCTCGACGCCGCCCCCGGACGCGCGCGCAGCGCCGCGTCTTCTGGCAGCGGACCGCCATTCTCGCCGCGGTCGCCGCGCTCGCCGCAATCGTGCTCGGCCTCGCCTTTGCGGGCAGCCCCAGCCGGATCGCCGACGGAGTCCGCATCGCGGGGGTCGACGTCGGCGGCGAGACGCCGAAGCAGGCCGAGCATGCGCTCGAGCAGAGGGCCGACGCGCTCGCCTCAGTCCCGGTCACGTTCAGGGTCGGGAGACACGTTTGGCGGTTGCAGCCGCGACGGCTCGGCATCCAGGTCGACTGGGCGGCCGCGGTCGACGCCGTGCGCCGGCAAGGCCAGGGCTTCGGCCCGCTGCGCGGCTTCCGCCGCCTCGACCTCCGCTTCTTCGGCGCCGACGTCGCGCCGCCGACCCAGGTCTACGACGCCGCGCTGCGGTACTGGCTCAACCGGATCGAGCGGACGGTCAACTCGCCGCACCGGGACGCGTCGATCGTGCTGCACGGCCTGACGCCGGCGATCGTCCCCAGCCGAACCGGACAGGTGCTCGACCGTCACGCCGCCACGGCGACGCTCGTCCGCGCACTCGCCGCCCTGCAGCGCGAGCCCGTCGGCCTGCCGGTGCGCGTCGACCATCCGAGAGTGAGGGCCGACGACCTGACGGTCGCGCAGGCACAGGTCCGGACGGCTCTGTCGGCGCCGGTGCACCTGACGCTCGGGCAGACGCGCTGGAATCTTCGGCCGACGCGGATCGCGCGACTGCTCCAGCTTCCCGGCGGCGGCCGGCGCGACCTCCGCATCAGCGGCAAGGGCGCGAGCAGCTGGTTCGTCGCCCTTTCGAAGCGCGTCGACCGCGAGCCGGAGGACGCCACCTGGGCGATCAGCCAGAGCGGCATCCGCGTCGTCCCCGACAAGCCGGGCTACCTGCTCGACGTGCCGCACAGCGCGACGGCGGTCCTCCACGCGGCGCTCGTCACCGAGCCGACCCTACGGTCGGCGAAGCTCGTCGTCGAGAAGAAGGAGGCCGGCCGCTCGACCGAGGAGGCTCGGGCGATGCAGATCCGCGGCCTCGTCGCGAGCTATCAGACATTCTACGGCGGCGACCCGAACCGCATCCACAACGTGCAGCTCGTCTCGCATCTCGTCGACGAGCATGTGATCGCGCCCGGGGCGACGTTCTCCTTCAACGAGGCGACCGGGGCACGCACCGCGGACAAGGGTTTCAAGGAAGCGCCCGTGATCATCAACGGCGAGCTGAAGACGGGCCTCGGCGGCGGTGTCTGCCAGGTCTCGACGACGGTCTTCAACGCGGCGTACGAAGCGGGACTGCCGATTGTGGCGCGGACGAACCACGCTCTCTACATCAGCCACTATCCGCAGGGGCGCGACGCGACGGTCAACTATCCGGACGTCGACCTCAAGTTCACGAACGACACGGGGCACTGGCTGCTGCTGCGCACGTGGGTCGGCTCGTCGTCGCTGACGGTTGCGCTCTACGGGACGCCGGTGCAGCGCCGCGTCGTCAGCGATGTCGCTCCGCTCGCGTCCAGCGGGCCGACGCCGACGAGGAAGGAGCCCGACCCGTCGATGTACGTCGGGCAACAGGTCGTCGAGGAGCCCGGCGCTCCGCCGCGCAAGACGAGCGTGCGGCGGCGCGTGTACAGCGCCGACGGCAAGCTCCTGTACGACAGCGTCTTCTACTCGTCGTACGTCGGGGAACCGACGGTGATTCGGGTCGGCACGAAGCCGCGGCCGAAAGCGACGACGACGACCACGACAACGACGACGACAACGACTACCACGACGGCTACGACGACGGCGACGCCGAAGAAGCCGCCGACGAAGACTCAGCCTTAGCGATCGCGTCGGCAAGCGGCGGGGGTATCCGCGTCGGCCGCAGGGTCTTGGCGTCGACACATGCATGCGACGTCCAGCCGTCGGCGATGACCTCCCCGTCGCGCGTCACTTCGTAGTCGAACCGGAAGCGGGCGCCGCGCAGCTCGCCGACGCGCGCACGGATCTGGAGCCGGTCGTCGAAATGCGCCGGCTGCCGGTAACGCACGTGCGATTCGAGCACGAACGACTCGAGCCCGCCTTCCCGCAGCGCGGGGTAGCCGCCGGCGAACTCCTCGAGGTAGGCGACGCGCGCGATCTCGAACCAGATCAGGTAGTTCGAGTTGTGCGCGACGCCCTGGGCGTCCGTCTCGGCGAATCGGACGCGCACGTCCGTGCTGAAGCGGAAGCCGCCCATCAGGGGCACTCTACGGCGGTGAACGAGCTCTCCACGTTGCTCCGGGAGCGCCAGCCGTGCGTCGTGCTCACGGGTGCCGGGATCTCGACCGAGAGCGGGATCCCCGACTTCCGTTCGCCGACGGGGATCTGGGCGCAGTACGACCCGATGGAATACGCGACGATCGATGCGTTTCGGCGCGATCCCGTGAAGGTCTGGGAGTTCTACGGGCTACGGCTCGAGGCGCTCGCCAAGGCGGAGCCGAACGCAGGGCACCTGGCGCTGGCAGAGCTGGAACGGCGCGGTCTCGTCCGCGCGGTCGTGACCCAGAACATCGACGGTCTTCATCAGCGCGCCGGCTCCCGCGAGGTGATCGAGGTGCACGGCTCGATCCGGACGGCCCAGTGTCTCGCCTGTGGCGAGCAGACGCCTCTCGACCGGGCGATGCCGCGCTGCCCGCGCTGCAGCGAGATCATGAAGCCGGGCGTCGTGATGTTCGGCGAGCTGCTGCCGGCGGAGGCCATCGAGCGGGCGACCGAGCTCGCCCGCGAGGCCGGGTTGCTGCTCGTGGTCGGCTCTGCGCTCGAGGTCTATCCGGTTGCCGGGCTGCCGGAGGAGACGATGTCAGCCGGCGGCGCGCTCGCGATCGTGAACAGGGGGCCGACGGGGTACGACGGTCGCGCCGACCTGAAGGTAGATCGGGGGGCCGGGGAAACGCTCTCTACGCTGCTGCGCGCCTAGGGCGTCGCTTGCGATGCCCGTAGGAGGCCGGACGGCTTGTCCGGCCGGCCGTTCAGCCCGACCACTTGGATCGCGGCGGCTGGGTCCCTTACGCTGCTGCGCGTCTCAAGGTCTTTTCGTCCAGCAGCCTCTGGCAGCTGGAGCAGACCTTGCGCTCAACGTGGTACGGAACCCCAGCGCGCTGCCGGATGGCATGAATCGTGACTGCGCTGTGCTTGTGACGCTTGAGGGTCATTCCGTCTTCTCAGGGTAATAGGACGTTCGGTCGTCTCAACTTGTTGTCGGCAATGCGTCACCAAACCTTCACCACTTTCGCGCTTCTCCTCCTGCTCGCCGCCGGCTGCGGCGACCAGGCGACCAAGCCCGTACGACAGGCAGCCGCGCCGAAGCGCACGTGCACGGCCGGCACGTTCCGCCGTCTCGGCTCGCCGAGGATCGCGTACGCGGGGATCGTGAGGTCGCGCGCGACGGTTTCCGCTCGCCCGGGCGCGCGGGTCTTCGCGCGTTTCGGACGGCTCAACCAGAACGGGGTGCCGACGATCTTCTCGATCCGCGGCGTCCGGGTCGACCGCAACTGCCGGCACGCGTCCTACCTCGTCCAGATCCCGCGGCGGCCGAACGGCGTCACCGGCTGGGTCCCTGCGGCCCAGGTCACGGTCGAGCCGGTGCACGCGCGGATCGTGGTCGACCTCTCGGAAAAGCAGGTGACCCTCTACCGCGGCGGACGCCGCCTGCTGACCGCGACGGCGGCCGTCGGCTCCGCCGCGACACCGACGCCGACTGGCAGCTTCTACGTCAACCAGCGGCTGGTCCCGACCGATCCGAGCGGGCCGTTCGGCCCCGGCGCCGTCGGGATCTCCGCGTTCTCGAACGTGCTGACGGGCTGGACTCAGGGCGGGCCGATCGCGATCCACGGGACGAACGAGCCGTGGTCGATCGGCAAGGCGGTGTCGAACGGCTGCATTCGCCTTCGGAATCCCGTGCTGCGCCGGGTCTTCGCCCAGGCGGTCGGCGGCACGCCGGTTCTGATCCGGCGCTAGGGAAGCCTGAGGCGCGCCCAGACGCCCGCGTGGTCGGACGGCCAGAGGCCGCCGATACGGTCGCTCGGGCTCCGGCCGACGATCCCGGCGCCGACGGCACGGAAGCCGTTCTTCAGCAGGACGTAGTCGATCCGGCTGTAGAACGGGCCTCCGACGGCGCGCAGGTCGTCGCCGTGGCAGCACGTGAGCCCGACGTCGTTCGGATGCGCCTCTGTCCACGCGTCCTTGAAGCCGAGCGCCAGCAGGTTCGCGTGCGTCGGGGTGCCGCTGCGGTCGGCGCGCGAGTTCAGATCACCGAGCAGGACGGTGGGCAGCTTGCTCGCGGACAGGACCGCGCCGAGCTCCTGCCCCTGCGCGACCTGTGCCGTGTCGCTGAAAGACTCGAGGTGCGTCGTCGCCACGCGGAACCTGCGGCCGGCCATCGTCGCGTCCGCATAGATGTACCCCCGTCTCGCCGTCACGAGGCCGCCGAAGAGGGGCGTGGTCGCCGCGTACTGGGTCTTCACCGTCTGTTTGACCTGCAGCTTCTTGTCGACGCGGACGAGTAGTGCATCGCGGACGGTCAGCCGGATGTCCATCGTCGCGGGACTGCCGGCCGGCAGCTCGGCGTCGGTCCACGGCGCGATGGCGACGAAGCGGTACTTGAGCCGGCGTGCGGCGAGCGCTTTCCGCAGCTCCGCGACGTAGTCGAGTGCAACCGTCGTCGCAGGGGTCGCCGTGAAGTCGGGCGGCGACTGTGTCCGGTAGAGCGTCGCCTCCTGGAAGCCGACGAAGTCTGGCTTCGCGGCGGCGATCTCACCCGCGATCGCCCGCGCCCGCGTCGGGAAGTCATTCGCCTGAACCTGAGCCCAGCCGGCCGCGACTGCGTTGAGCGCCTCCGGCAGCGACTTCGCCTTGACGATGGCGTCGAGGTTCGCGCCGAGGTAGAGGTTCCGCGTCATCACCCGCAGCGTCAGTGGCGCGCGGCGCGCGTGGCCCACCGAGGCGGCCGTCGCCGCGAGCAGCGCGACGAGGACGACGACGTAGCCACGACGCGGGCCCAAGACACCTGTCACGATACGCCCGTGGCTCGACCCAGACAAAGCATCGTGGATCGGCTCGCCGATCTCGGCGAGGAAGCGATCCAGCGGATCGGCAGCGCGCCCGGCGGGGACCGCGTGCTCGCCGCGATGGCCGGAACCCGGGACCGGCTCGACGACCTGCAGAAGCGCGTGCGCGGGCTGGAGGAGCTCGACAAGCGCGTCGCGTCGATCGAGCGGCGGCTCGACAAGCTCGAGGGCAAGGGCAAGACCTCGTCCTCCACGACGCGGAAGCCGCCCTCGTCGTCCATGCCGCGCAAGAGCTCGAGCTCCGGCTCCGGCTCCGGCTAGGGCACGCGGACGCGCAGCGCCTGCGGGACGAGCTCGAAGCGGGCGGGCGTCGTTCCCGGCTGCTCGCCGTCGAGCACGACCGGCACCGCCGGCACGGCGTCGACCGCGACGGCGGCTCCGTGCAGCACGTCGATCTTCGGGTGCGAGAGGTGCTTGCCGCGGTAGATCTTCGGAAAGGTCCGGACGAAGTCGAGCTTCGTGACGTCCCCGATCAGGAGAGTGTCGAGCCTCCCGTCGTCAGGTTGGGCTTCAGGCGTCACCCACATGCCGCCGGCTGCGTAGTCCCCGTTCATGACGAGCACCTCGAACATGTCGCCGGTCCGCCGGTCGCCGTCGATCTCGACGGTGATGTCTGCGCTCTTCCAGGAGGCGAACACGGCGAGCGTCGCCGCGAAGAACGAGATCCGGCCGCCGAGCGCCTTCGACGAGCTGTTTGCGCGGCGCGCGATCGCGCCGCTGATGCCTGCGCCGGCGAAGTTCGCGAAGTACGCGCTCGCCTCGGGGCCTTCCCACGAGCGATAGTGCGCACGCCCGACGTCGACGATGCGCGGCCTGCCGTCACGGGCGACCTCCAGCGCGGCCGGCAGCTTGGCCGGAATGCGGAGGCTGCGGACGAAGTCCTTGCCGGTGCCGCGCGGCAGCACGGCAAGCTCGATGTCGCCGGCGCCGACCGCGCCGTTGACGACCTCGTGAACCGTTCCGTCGCCCCCGACGACGACGAGCAGCGTCGCGCCGTCCTCGATCGCGCGGCGCGTCAGCTCTGTGAGCTCGCCGGGGCGCCGCGAGAAGAGCGCGTCGCCGCTGAGGCCGGCCGCAGCCGCCGCCCGCGCGATCTCCGGCCAGCGCCGTCCCGTCGAGCCGTTGGCCGACGCCGGGTTGACGAGAAAGACCGTCTTAATGCTCGGAGGTGACGGTCGCGAGCGCGACGCGCGTCATGCGGTCGACGGCCGCGCGGAGGTCGTCGTCGGAGATCCGCGTGAACTCCTCGCCGATCACGATGTCGCTCACGGT
>Ga0114129_10016257_pt1 | contig 10590 bp, 7 predicted proteins | sample RhiMetdeltSRZDD1_FD_80071 | JGI IMG/M metagenome (GOLD analysis project Ga0114129, IMG submission 80071) | Populus rhizosphere microbial communities from Tennessee, USA - Rhizosphere MetaG P. deltoides SRZDD1 (version 2) (version 2) | ecosystem: Host-associated > Plants > Roots > Rhizosphere >... | reverse complement strand
AGTAATTAAATGAAGCCGGGTTGGCTCCATCATCAGCACATTGCCATGGCCATCTTCAGCAAAACGTACCACATTATTGGTGATTTGTATCTGTTTTAATGTGGAATCATTTTCCTGGTTGAATATTTTTCCCTTATAATAATAGCAGATGGATTTTTTAAACGGCGATATCCATATCCGGCCTTTCGAATCGGCAAACAATTGTATCACTTCATTGTCGGGTAAGCCATCTTCCTGGGAAAAATTTTTGAAATGCGTGCCGTCGAACCGGCTCAACCCGGTTTCGGTGCCAAACCATAAAAACCCTTCCTTATCCTGCGTCATGCAGTATACGGTCGAACTGGGCAGTCCGTCTTTACTATCATAACGCGTAAATGCATATTCCTGGGCTGATGCAGAAAACAACAACAAACAGTCAAATACAATCAATAGAAAAGGTAATCTCATATGAATCATTAACCGGGAGTGACACCCTCCCTTAACTTACCAACTTTCAACTTTTTAACTTACCAGCCAACAACATTACCTGCCCAGTAAATTAACCGGCAATATAAACTCCCACTGATTGGGGCCAAGTCCTTCAAGCGCTCCATCGTGTAAACGGCTGTAACGAATGCCAAAGCTTACCGGGTATTCATTCCACCATTTGGTATCGAAGTATATCTCGCCGCCGGCCGAACGCAATTGCAAATGCCGGTTATTACGGTAAAACTTCAGATCGGTATAATCATAAAACGCATTGGCGCGCACCCGCAAAAAGTAAACGATGTTACCAATACCGAACTCGGGATATACCAACGGAAAATGATAATTCACCCCCACCTTCCACATTTCGGGAATATTGAACTGGTTAACGGCCAGGTACCCCCTTGAAATGGGAAAACTGTTCGAAAAATTGTAATCACCAATCGTATCTCTTAACTGATACGCGCCAGTGATGATCAGGTTATGGGTTAAGGCCACACCGGGCAGGTACAACGATCCGCTGTTAAGCCATTGATAACCGCTGTATGTATTGTCAACAATCTTTCTGAGCCGCGATAAAAAAGTAGCGCCAAAACGCGGATAAATATGCATGCGCGCCGTTTGCGATTGCATGGTATAAGTTAGCGAAGCATCTGCAAAATTAAACTGTAAATCGGGAACCCTGTTTTTGAAATAACCGGTATAGTTCACCTGGTGCCTGTTGAAGCCTGCAGATATATTCAACCTGCGTGAATACCTGCCGCCCGTAAACGTAAACGGAAACTGTATGCCCAGGCGACCATTCAGTTCGTTCGAAGTTCTGGTAACCGGACTATCCCTTTGTTTTCGATCGAACATTTCAGAAACACCGAGGGTAACATAAGGAAACCAGGCCCCGTAAATAGCCGTTGCGCCTACTTCTTTAAACTTTTCATCGGTATTATAGTTGAAATATATTTCGGTTTGCAGCGTGTTCAGTACATTTTCGCCTACCAGCGAAAACGTGTAATCGGGATCGCTGATATAAGGCCGCCAGCTATGAAAATGAATAAGGTGAAACGATTTGCGATACCGGCTGATGGCATAGGGCCGTGATGTATCTACCGGCATGGGATGTTCTTCCTGTAATGCAGCGATCTTATACCCGAACAGGGGGCTGGTAAAGTCGTCAACACTCACCGGTTGCCACGAAGCAGTTGTAACCGGCTCCTGTACAAAATGATAGCCGGCTGCCGTAAACGCTGTATAAATTACTTTACTGTTGAGGGTGCTGAACTGGTAATTACCGGTTCCGGTATTGGATGGTGTATTTACACGGTACAGCTTTTTATTGATCAGGGCAAACAGTTCATCGCGCTGGCCATAGGATGCCGAAAACGTAATGGTATCGCCCCGCACCGAAGGGAATCCGATCACCGTGTTTGAATAAGGCACCAGCTCTTCAACCGCACCGCTTTGCAAATTAACGAGGCCAAGCGTCATCAGTCCGCTGCTGTTGCGAATGGCCGACACTACCGTATGCCGATCGTAGTATTTCGGATGTGTGTAAAACAACTGATTGGGGTTGGGTACTTTATTTAGTACAGCGCCTGAAGCATCGAGTACATGCAGGGTACTTTTACCACCGGGTTGCACATCAACCGCTACAATGCTTTTTCCATCGGCCGAAATATCGGGCGAAAAATAATACGACCGGTGGCTGATAGTTTGTTGCTGATGCGTTTTGATATCAAACACTTTTAACACGCTGTAGTTTTTCCAGGCCCAGCGCAGATCGGCTTCATAGGCCGCATACACGATCTTACCATTGCTATACGAAAAGTAATTATCCAGCGAAATATCTTTTGTTCGAAGCCGGGTATCGGCGCCGGTACTTAAATCGCGCATATAAAACACCGGTATCTTTTTATAACTGCTTTTTACCAGCACTACCCTGTTTTCATCAACGAACTGTGCAAACTCCTCGTCGCCTGCAAAATGCGTTTGTTGCTGCGACCAGTTATTCACCGCATCGGTTTGGCCGGTAGTAACAAACGATTTAAAATACTTCATGGCATCGTTCCTGAAGTTTTTGTAACCGGTATGACTGTATTTTTTAATGGCCTGTTGAAAGGGATAAAAAATACCGTTATAGCGAACAGCATCATTGGTTACATTTTTCCAGAAGTCGGGCCCGTATTTTTCACGGCCATAAGCCACCTGCATATAGCCCAGCCGGTAATGGTCGGGCACAAAATCGCGCAATGAACCATTGCGCAGCTTCATCCATGAATAATTTTTATTGGCAAGCCATAACGAGCGGTAATCATTAAAGAAAAAAGGCAGGCGGCCGCGGCCCTGCCGGCTTTTGATCGTTTCCTGAAAAACGGCATCGCCTTCCCAAAACCAGTTGGGAACAGCGGCGCTGTTGGCCAGGGCCAATCCTTCTTCCCCAAATAAATAAAAGGCTACTTTCGAAACGCCCTTGCGAAAATTATTGTACTGCTGTACGTGGCGATACTCATGCAGCGCCAGCGAATGGTACCAGGGCGTGCTGCCCAGTTCAAAACTGTTTTGCGGTGGCATCAGGTGAAATTCACTGCGCCAGGGACCCAGGCCCACATACGCATTGGATATAGTGGTTTGCGGCTGCAACACGATACTAATCTTGTGAATACGGCTGCCAATGGTTGGATAGGTTTGTGCGCCCAGCCGCTGAATCGTAGTGGCTATATCAGCGGCCTCGCCTTCGAGCCCCATGCCGGCCGGAAAAATAACCCGTATGGTATCGGTGTTTATCTGGTTCCATTTTGTTGAAGGGGGGTGACCGCCAAACTGCTGCGCATGCAAAAAACTACAAACCGGTATCAGAAAAATAAGAAAAAAAAGTTTTCTCATTACGTTGTTTTAAGAGTAGATGTCAAAACCGTGTCACAGTTTACTGTATAAACACGGAAATTAGATATTTTTTGGGTATACCATTTTCAAATTTTCAAATTTGAGAATTTTCAAATTACTTTTGAAACATGTTATCCTTACTTGCCCTTGCTGTAGCGCCGGGTGTGGCTATCGCCGTATACATTTATTCGAGAGATAAATACGACCGGGAGCCACTAAAACCTTTGCTTATTTCCTTTCTGTTGGGAATGGTGGCTACAGCGCCTGCCATAATTATTCAGGGCATTTTAAAACCCATATTATATAAGCACTTTCCGGGTTATACGGTTTGGTATTATGTTTTACTGTCATTTATTGTAGTGGCCTGCAGCGAAGAGGGCAGCAAATTCATGATGCTGCGGTCCTATGCATATCGCAACAAAGCTTTTAACGAGCCGTTCGACGGTATTATTTATGCTGTGATGGTGGCCATGGGGTTTGCCACGCTTGAAAATATAGGGTATGTATTGAACTATGGTTTTAAAACGGGCATATTACGCATGTTTTTATCGGTTCCATCGCATGGCGCTTTTGGCGTATTGATGGGGTACCATGCCGGTAAAGCCAAGTTCGATCCCAAACATGGTATACGGCATATGGTAAAAGGCATATTGCTGGCGGTATTCTTTCATGGAGCATTCGATTTCTTTTTATTGCTGCAGGGAAGTGTGCAGGTTAAGCAATATGTGTCGAATGGTTTACTGCTGGCAGGTGCGTTGATCGCTTACTGGATCGCCATTCGTATATCTGTCAGGTCTATCCGTTTGCACGAAGCATTGTCGAAGGAAAGTTATGAACAAAAAGAAAATTCGGTTACCGAAGTATAGTATTTTCGCCGGCTATGATAAAAATTCGTTTTGCAGGAATTGAGGACCTTTCAACCATCGAACGGCTGGCGCGCGAAATATGGCCCGGCACGTACGGGCATATTCTGTCGGCAGAGCAGCTCGAATATATGCTGAATCTTATCTACAGCCCTGCTTCGTTACAAAACCAGTTGCAAAACCAGCATCAAACATTTGTGATTGCCGAACTTGATAACGAACCCATCGGGTTTGCATCGTGGTCGTTCATTGACGACCAGGTTTGTAAGCTGCATAAGCTGTACGTGCATCAAAAAACCCAGGGCAAAGGAATTGGTAAAATGCTGGTTGAATTTGTGATCGAACAGATAAAACCACAACAGGTAAAAACCCTGCGCCTGAATGTAAACCGCTACAACCAGGCACGCTTGTTTTACGAAAAGCTCGGCTTTGCCGTAGTGGCCGAAGAAGATATTGATATCGGGAATGGTTACTTTATGATCGATTATATTATGGAGAAGCCAATAGGCAGTTAGCAACTGCCTATTACTTACTGCCCACTGCCTTTTTCACTCACTTTCCTTCCCCATCGCCGCCAGCTTCATCTTTTTAGCCACTTCGGGCGTGAGATATTTTTCTATCCTACCTTCAGCAAGATAAATAACCGGTGTAAGTATAAGCGCCATCAGAAATTTATAGGTATAATTCATTAAGCCAATAGCCAGTATCTGCTGCCACGTGAATATGCCCGAAAAAGCAATGAACAATACAATGTAGCTATCGACCAGTTGCGATACAACGGTAGAACCTGTAGCCCGCAACCATACATGTTTTTCGCCGGTGCGCTTTTTAATTTTATGAAATACCGTTACATCCACGATCTGGCTTACCAGAAATGCCACCAGGCTTCCAATGATAATGCGCATGCCCTGTCCGAATACACTGTCGAAGGCATTTTGCATATCGGGTATGCCTTGCTTTGTCCTGCTGGTGATCCAGAAATCGGCAGCCGGTACTTTTATGGCCAGGTAAAACATCAAAAAAGCATAGGAAATAAGGCATACCGCAGTAATACTTATCCTGCGAACGGCCTTAGGGCCATAATATTCATTAATAATGTCGGTCATTACAAACTCCAGCGGCCATAATAAAACGCCACAGGTTAATGTAAAAGCCAGTCCCGGTTGACCGAAAAGCGTAATATTGGCTGGTTGTGTACCCAGCAACTTTTCGAGTGAAAACAATTTGGTGCCTATACATTCGGCGATCAGGGCATTGGCAACAAAAAAGGCAGTAAAAAAAACAAAGAGCCGGGTCGGTTTATCCTTTACAATAGCATGGATCATTTAATAAAAAGTATTAACTGAGGCAATAAAAAAAGAAAATTAGCAATAATCAGCCATCGTGGAAAATGTTTCCACACGGGTTTGCCGCGCAGGATAAAAATGAGTAACACGAGGTTTACCACCATATTCAGCAGAAAGGCGATTAAAACGCCTAAAATGAGCACCAGTGAAACGAAATGCCCCTGTTGCCCCTGCTTCAGAACCGGATAATAACGCATAATCCATACAAATACAAAGCAAACATTACAAATAAAAGCTACCCGGCTGAAAAATATTAAACTTTGCATATAGTCAAGTTGCTGTAAAATTGCATTATTTTGCCCAACTATTAATTTTTTGCATAATGAAGAAAACACTCTGGCAGCAGGTAATACCCCATGTGGTGTCTATTGCCATTCTTTTGATAATAGCTGTAATTTTCTGTAAACCGGCACTGGAAAGTGATGTGAAATTAAAACAGGCTGATGTTACCCACTGGGAGGGCGGCAGCCACCAGTTGTTCCTATATAAAGAAAAGCATGGTCGTTTCCCTTTATGGACACCCGCTATGTATAGCGGCATGCCGGCCTATCAGATTGCAATAGATGTTCCGTGGACACCGCTGGGCATAGTAGATAATGTGATGGGATTAGGTCTGCCCAAACCCATTAACTTTTTTTTCCTCGCCAGCGTTTGTTTTTATTTAATGTGCATGTGCCTGCGTGTTAGATCCTGGGTAGCTGTCATTGGGGCTATTGCCTTTTCGTACTGCACTACCTATCCGATCTTTATTGTGGGCGGCCACGATACGCAGATGCTGGCGCTGGCCTATGCCCCGGCCGTGCTGGGTGGCATCTTTTTATTGCTCGATAAAAAATATATCAGCGGCTTTATTATCACTACCATATTTACCGGTTTGCAAATAGGACAAGGGCATCAGCAGGTAACTTTTTACCTGCTTCTGGTTATTATTATTTTGTGCGCATTTTTATTGATCCATGCATGGCGTACCGATAAACTCGCCCAACAACTGAAAGCTATTGGCCTTGCGGTGGCAGCCGGTGCAATAGGCGTACTGATAAATGCCGTTTCGTTATTAACGGTATACGATTATTCAAAGCAATCGAAGCGTGCCGGACAATTGGTGATGGATGCAAAGAAAAAGTCGGAAGAAGTGGTAAAAAATAATAAAACACAGGGCCTCAGTAAGGAATACGCATTTCAATGGAGTTATGGCAGGGCCGAATCGATGAGCCTTATGTTTCCCGGTGTAATGGGATATGGAGTAAGTTATTCAGACAGAGACGGCGAATCGTTTATATTTCCGAAACTCGATGAAAGTTCCAATGTAGCCCAACACCTTACCGAAAAACTAAATGTGCCGGAAGAACAGGCAGCCCAGGTAGCGGCTCAGTTAAGCAGCAATTTATATTGGGGCGACCAGCCTTTTACATCCGGCCCCATTTATATCGGCGCTGTAATATGCCTGCTGTTCATTTTTGCCATGGTGTATCTTGAAGGTCCTCATAAATGGTGGATACTAACAGCTGCCACACTCGGTATTTTACTGGCGATGGGAAAAAATTTTGCTGGCCTTAATTATTTCCTTTTCGACCACTTCCCATTATACAATAAATTCAGGGTACCTACCATGGCCTTGTGCATTCCTCAACTGGTTATTCCTATAGCGGTAGTGCTGGCGCTTGATAAGCTGGTGGCCAACCCGGTGGTTGATCTTAAAAAAATAAAATTAACCGCCATTATAACAGGCGCTGTATTTCTGATAGCCACTATTTTGTATTTCACGCTTGATTACAGCAAGGAGAATAAAAAACGAACTGCTGCTATTACACAGGCTTTCAGTGCGAACAGTTCCAACCTGATGGCCACCCTGGATTCGATCAACAGAAATATTCCGCCGCAGGCAGACAACCAGATAATGGAAAACTTTATTTTCCAGTCGAAACTTGATCCGGCGAATGCCCGTAGTATTGTAACTGCCCTTCATAAAGACCGGCAAAAGGCTTTTGGCTCCGACATAGTGCGCTCGCTGATTTATGTGCTGATTGCTATGGGCTTTTTACTTCTTTTTATCAAAAAGAAAATTAATGCACTGGTAACGCTGGGTGGCCTTGGCCTGTTAACAGCTATCGATCTGATATCGTTCGACACTAACTACATGAACCGTTACCATTTCGAAAGCAAGGAAAAATATGAAGTAAGTGAGTTTTCGTTAACACCGGCAGATGAGGCTATTTTAAAAGATACCGATCCGAACTTCCGCGTATTAAATACAACCGCCGGCGATCCTTTTGTAAGCGATGCCCGCACTTCGTATTATCACAAGTCGGTTGGCGGCTACCACCCTGCGCGATTGGGTATTTATGACGATCTGATGGAATACCAGCTCTCGGGTTCTCCCAATTTAGGGGTACTGAACATGCTTAATACAAAATATTTTATTCAACAGAACCAGGAATCCAAAGGTGTTGAGGCGGTACGGAACCCCAATGCATTGGGCAATTGCTGGTACGTTACCAATATAAAATTTGTACACGGAGCTGTTGAAGAAATGAAGGCGCTGAACAATTTTAATCCTGCTACCGACGCCATTATAGATGATTCCTTCAAAAGTCAGTTCAGCAATGTTACGGCGCCCGACAGTTCGGCTTCCATTAAACAAACTGCCTTCGATTTTGAAAACATCAAATACGAAAGCAACAGCAATAATACGCACGCAGCTATATTCAGTGAAATTTACTATAAAGACTGGAAGGCCTATATCGATGGCAAACCGGCGCCGTATGCAAAAGCTAATTATGTTTTGCGTGCCATGGTAATTCCTGCAGGCAAACACACCATAGAGTTTAAGTTTGAACCCACAGTATATTATGCGGCCCGCACTATTACCAGTGTTTTGGGATGGATACTTACATTGATGATATTGGGTTATATTGTATGGCTCATCAGGCCTTTGATCACTAAAAAACCGGCCCCGGCAAAAGAAAAGCCGGCAGAAAACCTGGCAAAAAAAGCATAATGCGTGTATGGAAAAGCCGGAAATTTCGATAATCATCTGCTCCTATAACAGACAGGATTACATTGTACAGGCTATCGACAGCCTGTACAATCAAACCCTGCCACGAACAAAGTATGAAGTAATAGTAGTAGACAACAACAGCTCCGATAATACCGAGGTGTTGTGCAGGGAATACTTTGCATCGCATCCTGATTATAATATTCGTTTTCTCACAGAAAAAAAGCAGGGAGCTTCTTTTGCAAGAAATACAGGCGCTGCAATTGCACAAGGCAATCTGCTGGGATTTATGGATGATGATGCGGTTGCAGAAAAAGATTTTTTAGAAAGGATCATCAGGTTCTTTAATGAGCACCCCGATGCCGCGGGTATGGGTGGTCGTATAACGCCCAGATACATTCCCGAAGAACCACGCTGGATGTCGCACTTTGTTTCTTCCCTGGTTGGCAATTTCGATTACAGCCAAACTACCGAAGTTTTCAAACCTAATAAATACCCGCTTGAGTCGAATATGATCGTGCGAAAAGAAGAGTTTGAGCGGGTGAAGGGCTTTAACACCGCTTTGCCCGGTGTGGTAGGTACGCTACGCATAGGGGGCGAAGGAAAAGATTTTTTCTTTAAGCTGCAGGCAGGCGGTAGAAAAATATATTATGATCCCTCTGTAAAAGTGGAGCATGTAGTGGAAGTAAAAAAACTAACGCGCGAATATATGTACCGGGTAGCATCGGGTATAGGAAGAGGTGAAAGAGTAAGAACATTGGCTATCGGTAAATTTGAATATTTTAAAAAGATCATCGAATACCTGTTCAAACTCGGCGCCTCGTTTATATTGGCATTTTTGTATACCATAAAGGGAACACCAGCCAAAACAAAACCTGTGATCTGGTTCAGAATTGATGCGCTGAAAGGATTGTTCAATAAATAAGGTAACCGGGCAAACGCGAAATCATAACATTTTATAGAAATAAGGCCGGTTGCGGATAATAATGGGACTCAGCAACCATATCTTCCACACATTGCGGGCAAAAGCAGCTACTTTTTTCATTTCACCGAACGGGTTCCTGAAAGTAAATAAGCGATGAAAAAAGCCGATCACTGCATATACCAGTACGCCCCAGGTATAGTTGAGCAATTGAAAAAAGAACCACCCCACCCCATATTGTTTGCGTATGCGAACATGGTTTGAAACCATTACCTGCAGGGCTTTTTTATCAAATAGTCCCTGATAACCTTTTTCGGTACTATTCTGATCTTTATTGATGGCCTCGCCCTGTAAATGTATGATATGAATATTGCCAAAGATGCACAATTTACCTGCCTTTTGTAACCGGCTGCACCACTCTACCTCTTCAGCATATAAAAAAAAGTCTTCATCCATCCTACCGCATTTGCTTACTACCTCTTTTTTCACCATCAAAAATGCACCGCTGACCCAGTCTACCTCTTCTGTTTCTTTTGCCACTGCCACATTCGGCACTTTTGTTTTTATGCTGAATGCGAACCAACGCAACAACTGCCCCCAGTATGGCAACGGCAACAAATGATTGAGTCCGCCCTTCATAAAGAAATTACCTGAAATTTGCGGACTGCGGTCCTCATTCAGCATCTGAACACCGGCTGCAACAAAAGGCGAAGCAGTGAATTGTTTATAACACCGGTCAATAGCCTGGTCTTCAATAATCGTATCGGGGTTTAACAGTAAAAACACATTTCCGGCAGCAGTACGCATACCGGCATTATTAGCTCTCGCAAAACCGGCATTGTATCCCATTTGCAGCCATCGCACACCGGGAAATTTTTCTTTCAGCAAACGCTCACTATTGTCGCCCGATGCATTGTCGACCACAATAATCTCAAATTCAATACCCCTGGTTTCCCTATAGATACTGTCGATACACTGCAGGATCAAATCGATTGACCGGTAATTAACAATAATAATGGAGAGTAGCACGTAGTAAATATAAATTGTTGAACCAATACAAAGATGCGCAAAAAATAAATTACAATACCGGGAAACCAGGCGTGCCAGGCACGAATATCTATT
>Ga0114129_10016256_pt1 | contig 10590 bp, 8 predicted proteins | sample RhiMetdeltSRZDD1_FD_80071 | JGI IMG/M metagenome (GOLD analysis project Ga0114129, IMG submission 80071) | Populus rhizosphere microbial communities from Tennessee, USA - Rhizosphere MetaG P. deltoides SRZDD1 (version 2) (version 2) | ecosystem: Host-associated > Plants > Roots > Rhizosphere >... | reverse complement strand
TCGGGAGCTTGTCTGCAAATCAATCGCGCAGGGAAGGGCAGTGCAAATAAACTCTTGGGTATTAATAAAGCCCTGGATCGTCACAGAAATCTGCGTTGGGAGAGCGGAAAAGGCACTCAAAATGACATAAGGCTGCGCTACGGTGCCAATGGGAGCCTCAATGAAAGCGTATAGACCGGATGGGAGCAGATTTCCCAGGGAGGGAGGGTTAGCAAGCGGCGAGACTGTTGAAGTCTGAAATGGAAGAGTTGCCGTGAGAGGCGGAGTGGGTGTGCTCGTGACCGTAGATGTATCCTGCACCTGCAAGACAGGTTCCACTTTCAGGTTTTCATTTGTCACGGCTTTGGCCTGAACCGCCAGTATCCCAATGAGACCTGGAAGCGCAATTCCGAGGACGAACAGAATTCGATGAAAGGAATAGCGTTTACTGGTCCGCATTGCTCCTACTTTTTAGGCAGTTGACTGGTTACCCGTTTCCATGTCGGAGATGGCACGGCTGGCGGCAGCGACTTATGCGTCTCAGAACTCAACGCATATGCCATCTTCTCCAGGACAAGACAGATCGGCAGATCCGGATTGGTCAAAATAAAGGGTTGACCGAAATTGATTGCACGATTTACTTCCCCGGCTTCAAAGGGCAGCACAAAATCAATTGGACGCTTGAGCACCTTTTCCAATTGCGCCTGTTTGATAGCAGGGTTAGAGGAATTATTATTCAAAGCGACCTTCACTTTGTCGAGGGAAATGCCCAGCCTGTCGTATATTTCCATGGCACTCACCGTTGTACGAAGCGAAGCCATTTCCGGCGCCATCACCAGCAGAATTGTATCCGACATACTCAACATCTGAATCGCCATATCGGAAAAATCGTGAGAGGTATCTATGATAACAAAATCGTTTTGGCCCTTGATTTTTTCCATCAACAACTTTAATTCTTCCGTTGTGAATGTGTCGGCGGCAATGGGATAGCGCGGAGATGCGATGTAACGAATACCACTCTTGTGCGAACCCATAATTTCGGCGACAACTGTCTCATCAAGGTCCTGCGGCTCAATCCCTACCAGGTTTTCCCAGGTTGCAGTCGGTTTTGCGTCCAGCAACAATGCCACCTGTCCCGCAGTTAATACACTATCTATCAGCAGCGTTTGTTTTCCCCAGAGTTTGTGGAATGCCAGCCCCAAATTCACAACAATGCTGGAACATCCCAATCCCCCGCGCAGGCTATGGACGGTCACAATCGTGGCATCACTTGTGCTGGTTGTTTCTTTCTGCGCCATTTGCATGGCTCGTCCACGGCGCGCAAGAATTCCCAGGCGCGCGACCAGCTCCTCCGGCTGAAAGGGCTTGACCAAATAATCGTCCGCGCCCAGTTCAAAGGCTTTTAGTTTTTCACTCAATTCATCCTGCGAAGTAATAACGACGACCGGGATATAGCTGAATTTGGGATCGCGGCGCAAACGCTTAAGGATCTCGAATCCATCTAACTCGGGTAACTTCAAGTCGACAATCAGCAATTCAGGTTCAAAGGAGGAAATTTTTGCCAGGCCCTCACTGCCCGATTTTGCATATTCAAGTTTATACTCAGCGTCTTTCAGGGGCTTTTGGAGCAACTTAAAATAAAACTGCTCATCATCAATCAGCAATACCCTCATACCTTCCTCCAAAGAGCAGTAATCTTCTAGACCGACTCAATATTTAGTTGTTTTTTGGCAAGAAAATTATTCGAAAATTCCAGCAATCTACCCACGACAAGGTGGATTTCCTGAATTAAAGGGTCAAGAGATTCAGTATAACCTTCAACGCTCTGCTTATCAAGTTTCTTGGCGCAATCAGACAACTGTGATGCTCCCAAATTAGCAGCTATACCACTTAGGTTATGCGCAGTTCTTGAAAGCTCCACAAGATCTTTCTCGGCGAAATAATTCTGAATCGCCCGCAGCCGTTGAGGAAGTCCCTCAATAAAATCACTTAACAACTCTCTGTACATATTTTCATCACCCCCAACCTGCACAATGCCTTTCTGAACATCCAGCAGCTTTTCTGGTGAAAGTTCACTCTCAAGGGGTTTTGGCTGGACGGCCTCATTTGCGCGAGCCTGAAAACCGTACTTCAACAATCGCTGAACTTGTTCTATCTCGAACGGCTTGGCAATATAATTGTCAATTCCCGCGTCGAAAAGCACGTGCCCCTGCTCAGGGAGGTAGCTGGCGGTCAGAGCTACAATAAAGGTGTGCTGCCCGCCATTTTCCCATTGACGGATGCGGGCACTGGCTTCAACACCGTCCATGACTGGCATTTGCAGATCCATAAATACGACATCATACTTCTTGATCTTAATCGCTTCAAAAGCTTCCAAGCCATTGGAAACCAGATCGACTAGATGTCCCTCGCGCGTCAACAACAACTGCATCATACGCTGATTCAAAGTATCATCATCTACTACAAGGATCTTCAGTTGTGGGATTTTTGAATTGTTAAATTGATTATCCGCAGTGAAAGCCATAACAAAGCCTGTCTCTTCTGGAAATACAACAATCTTGCCCGCCCCTTAGAGGCAAAAATTTACTTGTGAAGCAAACAATTCTCAGCCTATTCTTCGGGTGAGTGCGTTCTTGCTATCTTATTCTCCAATTCATGACGCTAAGTAGTCATAAAAGTTACCCCGCTCGCCCGAACCGACAATTATGTAATGAAGCTACAACTAAAACGCCCGTTCGTGCTTCCGACGGGCATCATAGGCTGTGGAATTACGCCCGGGTAAGTTGCTTCGGCTTTTGAAGGAGTAAATATGCATGCGCCAGTCCCAAAATGGCATAGACAACCATGGCGATCCACCAGCTTGCACTCAGAGCATCTGAGCTCCCCCCTATGACTGGACCTATCAGCCCGCCTGCTGCGCCGGTGAGGAGGGCAATTCCCATCCCTTTTTGCAGGTCTGCTTCGGAAACATCTTTGGCAAACCACAACAGCAGTCCGAGCCCCAGCATGGCGGTCCCAAAGAACTGCAAGATCATTTGGGTTTCCGCGTACTCGTCCACATGAAACGGATCGAGTATTCCACTCGGCACAACTAGAAAACCCAGCCCAAGCATAGCGGCAATCAAGGCATTGACCATAAACATGGTACGGTGATTCATTTTCTTCTCCTTCTCGAATAAAGCCGGTCAGCGCTAAAAGTAATATACAGAACCTGCCACCAAATGAAAAGGGAAATGGCGCTGCCAAACCTTACACCCGCCTTACATACAGATCCCCCATTGGTTTCTCAGCTTTCACGAAAAGAATTGCATCTAATTTACAAGTCCTGGGTACAGCTGCAGGGAGTGTCCAAAATCGGAAACAACATGTCATTCTACCGATGGACACCGGTACGGTGTGAACGACCGCAGGGAGTGAAGAATCCCTGTGGATTCGAGCCATTCGGCTCGAATCCACAGGAGACCCTTCGCATTCGCTCACTATAGTCCCGGCGCTTTTCGGGAGGGTGACCTGCAGACTTTATCCTCGGAGTTGGACACTCCCCAGCTGCAAAACTCTATCCAAATAGGCTGTTTGTGCTATAATGCCGCCAATATGTACTACCAGATTTGCTTCGCCAATGACAATAATAATAACGACAATGACGATCTCCGAATCGTTGGGCGAAGCCTTGCTGGTTGAAAAGTAAGTTCTGAGAGGAAACCAATCGCCCAACGCAATAGCGAAGGGCGATTTATTTTGTCTATAACCAGACTCCAAAGCCTCCTGGCTTTGGATATCCAAAATCTCCGGATTTTGGGGTCCTGTAAATTCTTGGAGGCGCACAATGTACAAAACTCATACCTGTGGCGAAATTAGAGCCACCCACGCGAATCAACAAGTGACCCTGGCGGGATGGGTACACCGCCGCCGTGATCATGGCGGGGTGATCTTCCTCGATCTGCGTGATCGCTACGGGATCGTCCAGGTCACCGTCAATCCCAACCTCTCCAAGGAGACCCTGGATGCTGTGTCCAACGTGCGTATGGAGTGGGTGCTCCAGATCACGGGTATCGTGCAGAAGCGGCCAGCTGGGATGGAAAACCCCAAAATGCAGACCGGGGAAGTGGAAGTGGTCGCCCGGTCCATCGAGGTGTTGAACCGGGCAAAGAACCTGCCATTCCTCGTCAGTGGTGAGAACGATCTGCCGGATGAGAACACGCGCCTCAAATATCGCTATCTGGACCTGCGCCGCGAACGGATGGTTCGCAATATAACCCTGCGGCATAAGGTCGTCAAGTTCATGCGTGATTTTCTCGACCAGAGGAATTTTATCGAGATCGAAACGCCGATCCTGTTCAAAGCGACGCCTGAGGGCGCGCGCGACTATCTCGTTCCCTCGCGGCTTTATCCGGGCCAGTTCTATGCCCTGCCGCAATCGCCGCAGCAACTTAAACAGTTGCTGATGGTTGCAGGCATGGACCGTTACTTCCAGATCGCGCGCTGCTTCCGCGACGAGGACCTGCGCGGCGACCGCCAGCCTGAGTTCACACAGCTCGACCTGGAAATGTCCTTTGTCCAGCGCGACGATGTATTGGCATTGGTGGAGGAGCTTTACACAGAGATGATCCCTGCGGTCACACCGCACAAGAGACTGCTCTCTTCGCCGTGGCCCAAGTTCTCGTACCGCGAAGTTGTTGAACGATATGGGACAGACAAACCCGACCTGCGCTTCGGCATGGAGCTGATCGACGTCAGCGAGATCTTTGCCAGGAGTGATTTCCGCGTCTTCCAATCGGCGATCGAGGCAGGGGGTGTGATCAAGTGTATTGTCGCCTCCGGTTGTGCGGAATACTCCCGCCGGGAAGTCGACGCGTTGACCGAGTCGGCAAAGAGCTTCGGGGGGAAGGGACTGGCAACTTTAGCGGTGACGGGTGAAGGCTTGAAAGGGACCGCCGCCAAATTCGTCACGCCGGAAGAAGCCGAAGCGGTTCTCTCCAAATCGGAGGCGAAAGAGGGTGACCTCATCCTGTTCGCCGCGGACCAGGGCGCGGTCGTCAATAAAGTACTTGGCGGACTGCGCCTGATCTTCCGCGACCGATTGGATCTCGCCGACCCGAACCTGATGGCATTCGCCTGGGTGGTGGACTTTCCCATGTTCGCCTGGAATGAAGAGGAACAGAAGTGGGATGCGGAGCACCATCCATTCACGATGCCGCAACTGGACGACCTGCCAAAGTTCGAGACAAATCCCGGTGCTATCCTTTCAGACGCCTACGACATGGTCTGCAACGGGTACGAGATGGCATCGGGCTCGATCCGTATCCACCGCAGCGATATTCAATTGAAAGTCTTTGAATTGCTGGGGCTGCGCGGCGACCAGATCGAGCAGAAGTTCGGGCACATGCTCGAAGCCTTCGAGTACGGGGCGCCGCCGCATGGCGGCATGGCGCCAGGCATTGACCGCCTGGTGATGCTGCTGGCGGACGAACCCAATATCCGCGAAGTGATCGCATTCCCCAAGAACCAAACGGGACGGGATGTGATGGCAGATGCGCCCTCGGAAGTGGAACCGAAACAACTGAAAGAGCTACATATTCAAATCAGAGAGTAGGATTGGTGGAAAGAACCCTCGCCCAGGATGCTGGGCATCACATTGGCGAATACATTGCCCTGCGAGGGTTTGTTCAGACCGTCCGAAATCAGAAATCCGTTCAGTTTATTATTTTACGAGATCACACAGGATTGATCCAGATTGTGACGGAACGATCTGACTCCAACCATCACTTAAATGAGTTGATCGAGAAGCTTACACGCGAATCAGCGATCCAGGTCAGCGGGGTGGTGATGAAAAATCCAGATGTGAAACTGGGTCAATTGGAAGTGCAGTTGCAGACGCTTTCGATCGAGGCTCTGTCGGAGGCGACCCTGCCCATCGACCTTTTCGGAAAGACCGAAACCGAAGTTGACAAACGCCTAGACTGGCGTTTTCTCGATCTGCGCCAGCCCGAGAATCAGTTGATCTTCCGCGTCCAGACCACCATAGAAATGGCGATGCGTGGCTATTGGATCTCCAATGGATTCGTGGAGATCCATACACCGAAGATCATGGGCAGTCCAAGCGAGGGAGGTGCGGAACTTTTCACGCTGGACTATTTTGGTCAGACCGCCTCGCTGGCGCAGTCCCCGCAGTTTTACAAGCAAATGGCGATGGCAGCAGGGATGGACCGGGTCTTTGAGATCGGTCCCGCCTTTCGGGCCGATCCTTCGTTCACACCCAGGCATTCCACGGAATTTACCAGTGTGGATATGGAAATGTCCTGGCTCGATTCCCATCACGAGCTGATGCAGTTCGAAGAAGCCTGGCTTTGCCATGTGCTCCAGTCCGTCAGGGAAAACCATGGCAGAGAAATCGCCGAGACCTTTGGCGCTGAGGTGATTATCCCCAGCCGGCCCTTTCCCCAGGTGACCATGGAAGAGGCGCAAAAGCTCCTTCGCGACAGAGGATATGTAGCGCCTGCAGACACAAGGAAAGGGGATATCGACCCGCAGGGCGAACGTCTTCTCTGTGAATATGCCAAGGAACAATATGGTCACGAGTTCATCTTCATTACCGACTACCCGGCAGAAATCCGCTCCTTCTATCATATGAGGAAGGCAGACATGCCAGAGATAACAAAGAGCTTTGACCTGCTTTGGAAATGGATGGAAATTACTACAGGCGCCCAACGAGAACACCGATATGAAATCCTGGTCAAGCAGGCAACGGAAAAGGGAATCAGTCTTGAGTCAATTCAGTTCTATCTGGACTTTTTCAAGTATGGCTGCCCACCTCATGGTGGTTTTGGCTTTGGCCTGGCAAGGCTGCTGGCAGCCATGCTCAACCGAAAAAGCATCCGCGAGGTCGTGTTCCTCCACCGGGGCCCGAACCGCTTGATCCCCTAAGGAAGATGGTATGAGCAAAGAAGAAGTTAAAGTTGATGAAAACCTGGTCAGGCAGATCGCATTGCTTGCGCGACTGGATCTAACAAAGGAAGAGACCGAGATGTTCGTCTCCCAGTTCAAGGACATTCTCGATTACGTCGGTATTTTGAATGAAGTGGATACGGAGAATGTCTCACCAGCCTATTTATTCTCTGCGAATAAGAGCATCATTCGTGAGGACGAGATCGAACCGTCGGTGCCGACCGATGAGTTCCTGGCTAACGTCCCGCAATCGAAGGATGATTATGTCGTCATCCCGCGCGTCCACAACGAGCAGTAACGATGGACTTACATGAGCTAAGCATCCAGAGGGCGCATGAGCTTCTGACGAGCCGCGAGATCTCCTCCGAGGAGCTGACGCGCGCCTATCTTGCACGCATCGAGCGACTCGACCCGCAGGTCAAATCGTATGTGACGATTGCAGCCGACCTTGCGCTTGAGAGGGCGCGGGAGGCGGACCGGCAGATCAAAGCCGGAGAAGGCTTGACTCCACTCACCGGCATCCCCTACTCGGCAAAAGACTCGCTCTCCACGCGAGGGGTTAATACCACCTGTTCCTCCAGAATCCTTGAGAACTACAAGCCATTCTACGACTCCACCGCGATCCAGAAACTGAATTCGACCAACGCCGTTCTGCTCGGCAAGACCAACATGGATGAGTTCGGCATGGGCTCGTCCACCGAGAACTCCGGTTTCTTCACCACGCACAACCCGTGGGATTTCGACTACGTGCCCGGCGGCTCGAGCGGCGGATCGGCTGCCTCGGTGGCGGCCGGACTGGCTCCCTTCTCGCTCGGAGAGGACACCGGCGGATCCGTCCGCATGCCTGCCTCGTTCTGTGGCGTGACCGGGCTGAAGACAACCTATGGGCGCGTATCGCGTTATGGATTGCTGCCGCTGGTTTCCTCGTTCGACACGATCGGTCCTATGGCGCGCAGTGTCTACGAGGTTGCCCTGGTACTGGAGGCAATCGCTGGCCATGACCCGAAAGACAGCACTTCGCGCCTGGAACCAGCTCCTCTTTACTCTGAATCTCTGAAGAAGGTGGAGGACCTGCGAGGACTTCGGATCGGTATTCCAAAGGAATATTTTGTCGAGGGCCTCGACACGGAAGTCAATACTGCCCTGCAAACCGCCATCAAACAGATAGAATCGCTGGGAGCGGAAGCCGTGGAAGTTTCCTTACCGCACACGCCCTATGCCATCCCGGTTTATTATTTGATCCTGTTCGCAGAAGCCAGTTCCAACCTCGCCAAATACGATGGCGTCCGGTTCGGGTCGTCGGAGCGGAATGTGGATCGCTTGCTGGAACTGTACTTGAAAACGCGTGAAAAAGGGTTTGGCGCAGAGACCAAGCGCCGCATCATGCTTGGCACGTTTGCTCTTTCCGCCGGGTATTATGACGCCTATTATTTGAAAGCGCAGAAGGTACGGACGCTGATCCGCCAGGATTTTCAGAAAGCGTTCGAGGCCTGCCACGCGCTGATCACGCCGGTCGCGCCAACCACCGCCTTCCGGATCGGCGAGAAGATCACCAATCCACTGGATATGTATTTATCGGATGTCCACGTGGTCGCGGTCAACCTTGCAGGCATCCCCGCACTCTCGGTGCCGTGTGGCATCTCGAACGGGCTGCCGATTGGGATGCAGATCATGGGCCCGCATCTGTCGGAAGAAACACTTTTGCGGATTGGTCATATGTATCAAAGCCAGACAGACTGGCATATGAAACATCCGCCTTGTTGGAATGACTAGTTTCCCACCCTGAGCGGAGAACGGAGCGCTCTTTGCGGAGTTCGCAGTCGGAAGGCATGGAATGAAAACAAGCGCTTCGACTGCGCTCCTCGAAGAACTCTCGTCGCTCCGCAGGGCAACCTGCGCCCCCTTCGGTCAGCGAGGAATAATTAGCTATGAAATACGAACCTGTCATCGGACTTGAAGTCCACGCCGAACTGCTCACACGCTCCAAGATGTTTTGTGGCTGCGAAGTCGTCGATTCGATCACTGCCCAGCCAAACCGCTACATCTGTCCGGTTTGCACAGGGCAGCCCGGAGCACTTCCAGTGCTCAACAAAAAAGCGGTCGAGCTGGCGATCCGCGTGGGTCTGGCACTCGGTTGCGAGATCCACATGGAAAGTATTTTTGCCCGCAAGAATTACTTCTATCCCGATCTGCCAAAGGGGTACCAGATCTCACAATATGATCAGCCTCTCGCCACAGATGGGTTGATCCAAATCGAGGCGGATACAGGGACAAAGAATATCCGCATCCGCCGCGTCCACCTGGAGGAGGATACAGGTAAGCTCTCGCACGCAGAGGGGTACTCCTTCATCGACTACAACCGCAGCGGTGTCCCATTACTTGAAATCGTCACGGAACCGGACCTGCGCTCGGCAGAAGAAGTAAGAGCCTATGCGACGAAATTGCATGCGATTTTGCGCTATCTTGACGTCAATTCTGGTGACATGGAAAAGGGTGTGATCCGCTTTGAGGCGAATGTCTCCGTCCGCGAGGAGGGTAGCAACGTGTTTAACACACGCACCGAGATCAAGAATCTCAACTCCTTCCGCGCACTGGTGCAGGGAACAGAGTACGAGATCAAGCGCCAGTCCGAAGTTTATTCGAAGGGTGGCACTATTGAACAGGAAACACTCGGGTTCAACGAAGCCACCGGAAAAACCTATTCACAGCGCGGCAAGGAAAGCGCTCACGATTATCGCTATTTTCCTGAACCCGATCTTCCGCCGCTGGTTTTGGACCAGAGCTGGATCGATTCCATTCGTGCCAGCCTGCCGGAGCTACCCGAAGCCAGGACACAGCGCTTTATTGAACGGTATGAATTGAAACCCCAGGAAGCACGTTTGCTGACCTCGGAGAAAGCTTTAGCCACGTATTTCGAAGATGTTGTCTCGAAGTCAAAGAGTTCCCCAAAGACCGTCAGCTCATGGATCGCGGGCGAACTCCTGCGCTATCTGAACGATCTCAGCATCAATGTGACAAACATTCCTATTCAAGCAGAAGACTTTGCCCGATTGATTGACCTGGTTACAAGCAAGACAATCAGCGGAAATTCCGGGAAAGTGGTGTTGGGTGAGTTGTTCAAGAACGGGGGCAAACCGGACGACATCGTCAAAGAAAAGAATCTTGCTCAGGTTTCAGACGCAGGCTTGATTCAGGAAACGGTCACAAAAGTCCTGGATGACAATCCGAGAGAAGTCCAACAGTATCTGGCCGGGAAAGAGTCTATTTTGCAGTGGATGATGGGTCAGGTTGCGCGCGCGACAAAGGGCAAGGCCGACCCCACAGTTACGAGAGAGTTATTAGCCAAATCTCTGGAAGAGAAGAGAAACCAGGACTCCTTAGCGGGAGGGAGTCCTTAACGGTCTTCCCTCTTTTTTACTTTTTTCGGCTTTTTGTCGTCGTCGTCGTGTGCCATCATATCGATGGCGATCGCGACTGCCAGAATGAGGATGTCATTCTGGCCATCATCGACCTCCACTCCATACGTATCTGTCAGGCTGAGCCATTTCTTGGATACTTCGGCGATTTTGTTCCACCCTTGCTTGATCGCATATTCATGGTCGAGAATGTTGCCCTGCACATCCAGGTCGGGTCCGTTTTTGACATTGACGCTCCAGCGGTCACGTA
>Ga0114129_10016255_pt1 | contig 10590 bp, 9 predicted proteins | sample RhiMetdeltSRZDD1_FD_80071 | JGI IMG/M metagenome (GOLD analysis project Ga0114129, IMG submission 80071) | Populus rhizosphere microbial communities from Tennessee, USA - Rhizosphere MetaG P. deltoides SRZDD1 (version 2) (version 2) | ecosystem: Host-associated > Plants > Roots > Rhizosphere >... | reverse complement strand
GGCCGCATCGTCGGCAGCTGCGCCGGGCGGAACTTCGCCCGTCAGACGCTGGAGCTGGGCGGGAAGACGCCGGTCCTCGTCTTCGACGACTACGACATCGAGCAGGCGGTCAACTACGCGGCGTTCGGTGCGTTCGTCGGCGCTGGGCAAACCTGCATCTGCGCCAGCCGGCATCTGGTGCAGCGCAGCATCTACAAGGAATTCGTCGAGCGGCTCGCCGCCAAGGCGAAGACGATCCGCATCGGCGACCCCGCCGATCCGAAGACGCAGCTAGGCCCGGTCATCTCGGACAAGCAACGCCGGCGCGTACTCTCTTACGTCGAGGCGGGCATCAGCGAGGGCGCGCGGCTCGTGGCCGGCGGCCGCATCCCCGACGCGGCGACGCTGGGCAACCCGAGGCTCGCGAACGGCTTCTTCGTCGAACCGACGGTTTTCGCCGACGTGACGCCGCGGATGCGCATCGCGCGCGAGGAGGTCTTCGGCCCCTTCACGGTCGTGCTGCCCTTCGAGGACGAGGCGGAGGCGATCCGCATCGCGAACGACTCGCCGTACGGTCTGGCCGCCGCGATCCGCACCCGCGACGTGGCGCGCGCGCACCGCGTCGCCGCGGCGATGAAGTGCGGGATCGTCTGGATCAACGACCACCACCGCCTCGACCCGGCGCTGCCCTGGGGCGGCATCAAGGAGTCGGGCGTCGGCCGCGAGTTCGGCACCGAGTCCTTCGACGAGCACTTCGACGTGAAGACCGTCATGGTCAACACGGACGGCCGCCCGTTCGACTGGTACCGCGACACCGCCGGGCAGAAGCGGCTGAACTAACGGGTTCGCGAGAGCGCGAGCGCCGTGTTGATCAGCGACACGTGCGAGAACGCCTGCGGGAAGTTCCCCAGGAACCGGCGGCCCGCCGGATCGTACTCCTCCGAGAGCAGCCCGACGTCGTTGGCGAGCCGGCAGAGCCGTTCGAAGAGCGAGCGCGCCTCGTCGACCCGGCCCTGCAGGAGGTAGTTGTCCGCGAGCCAGAAGGAGCACGGGAGGAAGACGCCCTCGCCGGGCGGAAGTCCGTCGACGCCCGAGCCCGTCCGGTAGCGCACGACGAATCCCTCGCGGAGCAGCTCGCGCTCGATGGCGCGGACGGTACCGACCATGCGGGGATCGTCGGCCGGCAGGAAGCCGACGAGCGGCAGCGCCAGCAGCGAGGCGTCCAGCTCCCTCGATCCGTAGTGCTGCACGAACGACTTCAGCTCCGGGTCGTAGGCCTGCCGGCAGACGGAATCGTGGATGCGTCCTCGCGCGGCGCGCCAGCGGTCGACGGGCCCCTCGAGCCCGAACTCCTCGACGCCCTTCACCGCGCGATCGAACGCCACCCACGCCATCACCTTGGAATGCGTGAAGTGCCGGCGCGGTCCGCGCACTTCCCAGATGCCTTCGTCGGGCTCCTCCCAGATGGTCTCCAGGTGCTCCATCAGCGCGCGCTGCAGGGCCCAGCCCTCGTGCGCGGCGAGCCCGACGCGCCGGGACAGATGCAGCGCATCCATCACCTCGCCGAAGACGTCGAGCTGGAGCTGAAGCGAGGCGGCGTTGCCGATGCGCACCGGACGCGAGCCTTCGTACCCGGGGAGCCAGTCCAGCTCCAGCTCGGGCAGGCGCCGCTCGCCGGCGAGGCCGTACATGATCTGGAGCTGCGGCGGCGAGCCCGCGACTGCGCGCAAGAGCCAGTCGCGCCAGGCGCCCGCCTCGTCCTGATATCCCGCGGTGAGCAACGCGTAGAGCGTGAACGCCGCGTCGCGCAACCAGCAATACCGATAATCCCAGTTGCGCTCGCCGCCGATCCTCTCGGGCAGCGAAGTGGTCGCCGCTGCCGCGATGCCGCCGGTCGGCTCGTAAGTGAGCGCCTTCAGCGTCATCAGCGAGCGCTGGACGATCTCGCGGTAGGGTCCTTCGAGCCCGCAGCGCTCACACCACTTGCGCCAGCCGGACTCCGTCTCCCGCAGCGCCAGCTCCGGCTCGACGGCAACCGGCGGGCGCAGATGCGAGGGCCACCAGGTGAGCACGAACGGCACGCGCTCTCCTTCGCCCACGGTGAAATCGGCCACGGTCTTGAGGTCCTCTCCGCGCGTCTCCGCGGGAGTGTCCAGCCGGAGGCAATCGGGACCTGCCACCGCCTGGATGCCGCCGTCGATGCGCCGCACCCAGGGGACGATGGAGCCGTACCCGAAGCGGATGACCAGCTCCATGCGCATCGGCACCCGGCCGCGGTTCCCGACGACGATGCGGACCACGTCGGTTCCCTCGCCGTAGATCGGCATCAGGTCGACGACCGTGGCGCTGCCGTCCTCGGTCTCGAACTCCGTCTCGAGGACCAGCGTCCCCGGCCTGTACGCGCGGCGGACCCGCTTCACTCCGCCGGCCGGCGCGAGGAGCCAACGCCCGTTCTCGGACGTCCCGAGCAGCGCCGCGAAGAGCGCGTCCGAATCGAAGCGCGGCAAACAGAGCCAGTCGATCGACCCGTCCTTCGCGACGAGCGCGAGGCTGCGAAGGTCGGCGATGATGGCGTAGTCCTCGATGCGCGACGGCATCCAACGAACGTAAGCCGCCTGTCGCTCGCGCGCACGCCTCCGCGGCGCTCAGGTGATCCGCACGCGGATCCGTTCCACTCCGTCGACCGCGCCGCGCAGCTCGTCGCCTCGCTTGACGAAGCCGACTCCCGCAGGCGTGCCCGTGAAGATGAGGTCGCCCGGCTGGTCGGCGTAGAGGCGTGACAGATACGCGATGATGTCCGGTACGGGCCAGATCATCTGGCTCAGGTCGGACTGCTGGCGCATCTCCCCGTTGACCTCGAGCCAGATGCGTCCGGTTTTCGGGTGCCCGATCTCGGCGACCGGATGGATCGTGCTCACCGGGGCCGAGTTGTCGAACGCCTTGCCGGGCTCCCAGGGTCGCCCCATCTGCTTGGCGGTGGCCTGAAGATCGCGGCGGGTCAGATCGATGCCGACGCCGTAGCCGTACACGTAGTCCAGCGCGGACTCGCGCGCGATGTCGACGCCGCGTTTCCCGACGGCGACGACGAGCTCCATCTCGTACGCCAGCTTCTCGGTCTGCGACGGATAGGGAACGTCGCCGCCGTTCGGCACGATCGCGTCGGGCGGCTTGGCGAAGAAGAACGGCGGCTCGCGGTCCGGGTCGTGGCCCATCTCGCGCGCGTGCTCGGCATAGTTGCGCCCCACGCAGTGGATGCGGCGGACCGGGAACACGGAATCCGTACCGCTCACCGGAAGCGACGGCAGGTCCCAGGAAGGAATCACGTACCGGGCCATCAGGAGACGACCTCCTCGCGCCAGAGTCCCAGCGCCTTCTGCACCGGACGATCGGAGAAGCTGAACAAGACGGCGTCCTCGCTCGCATCGTGCGCGACGGCGTGCCAGGAAGGAACCACGAAGATGTCCCGCGGCCCCCATTCGAAGGACTGATCGCCGACGGTGCTGCGCCCTCGTCCCTCGACCACGGCGTACACGGTCCCGTCGGTCGAGCGATACGGCTTGCCGCGGAAGCCCTTCGCCAGGAGCTGGATGAATGCCGCGATGGTCGGCATCGGGTACCCGCCCGTGACTGGGTTGGCGTACTGCATCTTCGCGCCGTGACAGGGATGGATGGGGCCGTTGCGCGCCAGCTCGTGCAGCGTCGCGCGCGCCTCCTCGTACGGATAGCTGAAGACGGGCGACGAGCGCGAGCGCGGCGCGTATTCCAGCGGCAGCAGGTTAGACCCGTAGCGGGCGAGGGAATCCCGCTCGGGCCGCGCGACCGGCTGCACCTCCTCGGGATGCCGCTCGGCGAAACCGGCGTCGAAGAACGCGACGATGGGAATGTCGAGCCCGTCGAGCCACACGACCGGCTCGCTGCCCGTGTTGCCGTGGTCATGGAAGGTCCACGAGGGCGTCAGGATGAAGTCGCCCGGATGCATGGTGGTCCGCTCGCCGTCGACGGCGGTGTACGCCCCACTCCCCTCGAGCACGAAGCGCAGCGCGGACTGCGCGTGGCGGTGGCTGGGCGCGACCTCTCCGGGCAGGATGAGCTGCAGGCCGGCGTAGAGGCTGTGCGTCGTCGCCGAGGCGCCGCGCAAGCCGGGGTTCTCCAATACCAGCACGCGCCGCTCGGCCTCCTTGGCGGTGATGAGCTTGCCCGATTCCATGAGGAACGCGCGCGTCGACTCGTACCGCCAGAGCGCCGGGACGCAGGGCGTCCGCGGACGGGGCGGCACCAGCTCGCCGAGGACCTCCCAGAGCGGAGTGAGGTTCTCGCGGTCGATGCGGCGGTAGAAGGCCTCGCGTTCCGGCGTGCGCTGGGGAGCGTTGAACATCACGACACCGTCTGCAGCGCTTGCTCGGCTTCCGGAGTACGCCGCCGGAAGGAGATGACGAAGGAGGCGAGCGCGGCGACCAGCACCGGGATCGCCGCGACCAGGAAGATCTCGCGGGTCGGCCAGCGCAGCGAGAGCAGCAGGCCGGCGATGGCAGGTCCGACGATCGAGCCGATGCGCCCGATGCCGAGCGCCCAACCGACGCCAGTGGAGCGGATCGCCGTCGGGTACGAGTTGGCGGTGAGCGCATTGGCGCCGATCTGGCCGCCCACCACGCAGAACCCGGCGCCGAATACCGTCAGGACGAGCGCGAGGATCGAGGTGCCCGTGGTGCCGATCAGCAGCACGAATACGCTGGCGGCGAGGTAGGTGAAGGCGAGCGCCATGAAGGGCGAGACGCGGTCGAAGATGCGGCCGAGGAGCAGTGTCCCGACGGTGCCGCCGACCTGGTACATGGCGGTGATCAGCGCCGCGCGGCTCACGGGAATTCCGGCGTCGCTGATGATGGTCGGCAGCCAGTTGGTCAGGAAGTAGAGGTCGAGCAAGCTCATGAAGAAGACGATCCAGATGAGCACGGTGAAGGCGCCTCGGCCGTTGGCGAAGAGCTGCCGCACGACGAAGCCTTTCGCCTTGTGCTCCTCTACCGTGAAGGTCGCGTCGGGCGTCACCGAGCCTGCGGGATCGATCCGCTGCAGGATCGCGGCGACGCGATCGCCGCGGCCGCCTTGCACGACGAGGTAGCGGATCGACTCCGGCAGGAGCGCGGCGAGGAACGGGAAGACGAGCATCGGCACGATGCCGCCGAGGAGGAACACGGATTTCCAGCCGAAATGGCTGATGAGGCTCGCCGCCGCGACACCGCCGAGCGCCGCGCCGATCGAGAACCCGCAGAACATGATCATCACCGTCGTCGCGCGGGCGCGCCTGGGCGCGTACTCGGTGGTCAGCGCGATGGCGTTCGGCATGGCGCCGCCGAGCCCCAGGCCGGTGACGAAACGCAGCAGGGTCAGCGTCTTCACCGAGTCTGCCGTGGCGGTGAGGAGCGACATGATGCCGAAGAAGAGGGTGCAGAAGAGGAGCACGGGCTTGCGCCCGAAGCGGTCGGCGATGGGCCCGAAGGCGAGCGCTCCGAGCATCAATCCGAACAGACCCGCGGAAAAGACCGGCGTCAGCGCGGCGCGATTGATGTGCCAGGTTCGCACGATCGCCGGTGCGACGTAGCCGATCGCCTGCGTGTCGAATCCGTCGATGAGCACGATCAACGCGCAGAGCGCCACGACCATCACCTGGAACCCGCTCAGCTTGCGCGAATCGATCAGCTCCTGGACGTTCACCGTCGCCATCACGTCCCTCCGCGCGTGCCCTTGAGCGACTCGCGATCGTAGCCCGCGACGCGCTTGTACCCATCCGAGATCGCCTTCAGCTCCTCGAGGCTGATCACGTCCTCGACCCGCTCGAAGGGCCGATCGCCGGACCGCACGTACACCTCGCGCAGGATGGCGTCGGGCGGGTTCTGGCGGTTCATGCGGACGACGTTGGAAGTCGCCTCACGGCGTTTCGCCTCGTAGGCCTGGAGCGCTTCGGCAGGATCGCGGTGCGCGAGGAGCGCATCGGCGAGAGCGCGCGCGTCGAGGATCGCCTGGCCGGCGCCGTTCGAGCCGCGCGGGACCATGGGATGGGCCGCGTCGCCCATCAGCGTGACGCGTCCCTGCGTCCACCAGGAAAGCGGGTCCTGGTCCACCATGGGGAACTCGAGCACCTGGTCGGCGGCGTGGATGAACGCGGGCACGTCCAGCCAGTCGAAGTGCCAGTCCTCGAACGCGCCGATGAAGTCCTCGAGCTTGCCGCGCCGGTTCCAGTCGCGCTGCAGGTGGCGCGGAGTCTCGATCTCCGCGACCCAGTTGACGAGTTGCCGGCCTTCCGCGTCGATGCGCTCGCGGATCGGGTAGATGACCATCTTGCCGCAGCTGAGCCAGCCGGCGCGGACCATGCTCGCGCCGGAGAGGAACGGTGGCCAGCGCGTCACGCCGCGCCACATGTTCACGCCCGAATACAGAGGCTCGCCTTCCGCCGGGTGGAGCTGCTTGCGGATGACGGAGTGGATTCCGTCGCAGGCGACCACCACGTCGCCGCGCTGGGGCGGCAGCGGCTCGCCGGAGGTCGTGTGGCGGAACAGCGCGGCTGCGCCGGTCGAGTCCTGCTCGAATCCGACGCACTTCCAGCCGGCGAGGACGCGATCCTTGCCGAGGCGCTTCTGGGCGGCGTCGAGCAGCACCATCTGCAGGTCGCCGCGATGGACGGAGAACTGAGGCCATTCGTATCCGGCCGACCGGCCGAGCGGCTCGCGGTAGATGAGCTGGCCGAAGCGGTTGAAGAAGATCGCCTCCTTCGTCTCGACGGCGACGCGCGCCAGGTCGGTGTCGACGCCGAGGCGGAAGAGCTCCTTCGTCGCGTGCGGCAGGATGTTGATGCCGACGCCGATCGGTCTGATCTCGGGTGAAGTCTCGTAGACGCGCGAGGGGATGCCTGCTCTCTCGAGGGTCAGCGCGAGCGTGAGGCCGCCGATTCCGCCGCCGACGATGACGACTTCCATGAGCACCCCGATCGTCGGGGTTCATAGGCATCGGCCCCAGAGAACGTCAACGGCGGCACGGAGGGGCGGCGGGTTCCGCGACGCCCGGGCGGTGCCCGAAGGGCGCAGCATCGGTTGACGAGTCGCGGCGGCCCCGGTAATGCCGGCGCGCGAGGGTGTACTCATGAAGCTTTATGAAGGCGTCCGTTCGTCCGCTTCCTTCCGCGTGCGCATCGCGCTCAACTTGAAGGGTCTGCCGTACGAGTCGCAGGTGCTGGACCTTCGCGCCGGAGATCACCTGCGCGACTCGTACGTCCGGATCAATCCGCAACGCGCCGTCCCTGCGCTGGTCGACGGTGACCGCACGCTCCTCCAGTCGATGGCGATCATCGAGTACCTCGACGAGACGCACGCGGCGCCGCCCCTCTTGCCGCGTTCGCCGGACGACAGGGCGCGGGTGCGCTCCATCGCGCAGCTCGTCGCGTGCGAGATCCACCCGCTCGACAACTTGCGCGTGCTCAGCTACCTCGAGCGCGAGCTCGGCGTCCCTGAGCAGGCGCGCGATCGCTGGTACGCGCACTGGGTGCGCGAGGGGTTCCGCTCGCTCGAGCCCATGCTCGCGGATCGCCAGACCGGACGCTTCTGCCACGGAGACGCGCCGACGATCGCCGACGTCTTCCTGGTGCCGCAGGTGGTCAATGCGCAGCGGTTCAAGGTCGCCTTGAAGGACTTTCCGCGCATCGTTGCGATCTTCGATCGCTGCATGCAGCTCCCCGCGTTCGATCGCGCGCACCCGGCGAAGCACCCTGCGGGAGGATGACGATGGGCGTGACGGTCCGCGTGGCGGCAGTGCAGCCGCCTTCCTTCGCCGGCGCCGAGGAACACCGCAACGCGGCGCAGGCCTGCGCGTTCATCGACGAAGCCGCCGCCGCCGGCGCGGGGTACGTCGTCTTTCCGGAGGGGTACCCGGGGCCTTACTCGGGCCCGATGGAGAACGACGCGCTCGACCGGGTGCGCGAGCGGGCGCGGGCGCGGCGCGTCTGGGTCAGCGCGGGGCGCCTCGAGCGCGGCGCGCTGCCGGACACGTACCACATCGCGCACGTGCTCATCGACGCTGCCGGCGAGATCCGCGCGCGGTACCGGCGCGTGCAGCCGAACCATCCCGTCTTCAATGCGTACTTGATGGGCGGGCGGCACCACGTCTTGCCCGGCGACGAGCTGATGACCGTGGATGCACCGTTCGGGCGCATAGGGCTGCTCATCTGCTCGGAGCTGTTCGTCCCCGAGCTGTCGCGGATCCTCATGCTGCGCGGAGCGGACATCGTCGTCGCGCCAGGGGGCGGGGTGCACGGGCCGACGCGCACGCGTCTGCAAGACACCTGGCGCGCGGTGGCGCGCGCCCGCGCCGCGGAGAACCTCGTCTACGTGGTGATGAACCAGAACCTTTTCGGCGCATCGCGCCATGGGCGCACGTGCGTCGCGTCGCCGGAACGGATGCTCGCGCAGCGGGACGACGCGGGAATCGCGTTCGCGGATCTGGACGTCGCGCGCCTCGACGCGCTCCGCTCGCGCTACTACGACGAGGAGATCCTTTCCCCTCCGGCGCGCGACGACGAGGTCTTCTTCTGCAGGCCGGGGCAGTCGCACGACCGGCGGCCCGAGCTGTACGGCGAGCTGACCCAGCCGCAGCCCGACGCGTTCGAGTACCACTACGAGCGCCGCGGGCTCGACACGTGGCGCAGGGAATACGAACGCATCAAGGAGGAACCGAATGGCCGCTGAGCCCCAGAACCGCGTCCAGCTCGCCGCGAGCCACTGGAAGCCTCGCTTCGTCGCGAACGGCATCGACATGAACGACTTCGAGAAGGTCCTCTCCTCGACGACGGAATGGAAGGACTGGGGACCCGCCTGGCTCCGCATGGGCGACGCCCACCGCGAGCTGGGCGACGAAGCGGACCGCGCGGGCCGCACCGTCAGCGCCGCGGAAGCGTGGCAACGCGCGGCGTGGTGCTACCACCTGGGGAAGTTCCTCTGGTTCGAGGACCGCGCGGTGCACGACAAGCTGCGCGAGCTGACCATCTCGACCTACCGCAAGGCGCTTCCGCACCTCGATCCCCCCGGGGAGCGCATCGAGGTGCCGTTCGAGGGCGCGTACATCCCCGGGAACCTGCGCCGTCCGCGGGGGGCGGCGCGGCCCCCGCTCGTGCTGCTGGTGCCGGGTCTCGATTCGTCCAAGGAGGAGCTGTTCGCGATGGAGAACGACTTCCTCCGCCGCGGCATGGCGACGCTCACGGTGGACGGACCCGGGCAATCCGAGAATGCGCCGCGATTCGCCATCCGGCCGGACTGGGGCCCCGTCGTGGGCCAGCTCCTCGACGGACTGCGCAGCCGCAGCGACATCGACCTCAATCGCGTCGGCCTGATGGGGATCAGCATGGGCGGCATCTACGGGCCGCGCGCCGCCGCGGTCGAGAAGCGGCTCCGCGCCGTCATCGCGCTCGCCGGACCGTACGATCTCTCGGAGTGCTGGGAGGCGCTGAACCCGCTGACGCGCGGCGGGTACACCTTCTACACGAAGTCGCGCGACGAGAAGGAAGCCTTCGAGAAGGCGAAGACGCTCACGCTACGCGGCGTGCTCGACAAGGTGACCTGCCCGCTGCTCGTCATCCACGGCGCGCGCGACCGCCTCTTCCCTCCCGAGCAGGCGGAGCGCATCGCCCGCGAGGCCCCCAAGGCGACGCTGCTCATGTACCCGGACGGAAATCACGTCTGCAACAACATCGCCTACAAGTACCGCCCCGCGATGTCCGACTGGATGCGCGAACAACTCGGATAGCGGACGGACTTTGACAGCGGACGCAGCAGTTGCTTGCCTGGCCGAAATCGTGGCCTCGCGAACGGACTTCGATGAGTTTGACATCCGCGCGGGCATGATCGAGGCCGGGGTGCCGGATCGCATCGCCGGACGCGCTTACCACTTCACAGAGATCGCGTGGGCACGCTCGGCCCTCGAGGGACTGGGAGCAACGCTGTCCCCTGACTACCTCTGCTTCAACTCTGCCGGTGAGGTGATCGAATCGGGGCGATTGGAAGAGGAACCCTACTTCGTCGCTGCCACTCTCCTGGCCGAGCGGTACAAGCTCTCACCGGGATTCCGTCAGGTCATCCTCATGTCCGCTGAGTTCAAGGCGATCAACAAGGCGCTTCTTTCTGGTTCCAAAGCGAAGGACCTTGTCGTGACGCCCTTCGCGGTGTTCCTGGAGTCGCCTACCCCTGCTGGACTAGAAAAGATGAAACGAACGATCGCGCAACATCTGCCATTGCGCACCGCAGGGGGGAGCTCGCCAACCTCCGCAAAGAAGCCGTGGTGGCGATTCTGGCGGTGATGAAAGCAACTCGTGCTAGCACGAGTTCGAAAATGAGCGGGCGACGAGCTTGCGCGTTCGATCAGTCCAACACCATGGCGGCGCGGCCGGGGATCTTGTTTTCGCGGAGGAGTTGGTGCGCGGTCTCCAGGTCTTCCAGGCGGAAGGTGCGCGAAACGATCGCGCGCAGGCGCTTCTGGCGGACGAGCTCGAGGGTCTGGGCCAGCTCGGCGAGCGTCACGTAGCGCGAGCCGTGGATCTCGAGCATCTTGCGCAGCATCAGGCCCGGGTCGACGCGG